>Ga0078972_1000150_pt2 | contig 112039 bp, 89 predicted proteins | sample YelNatPaOPGAMG01_FD_67568 | JGI IMG/M metagenome (GOLD analysis project Ga0078972, IMG submission 67568) | Hot spring thermophilic microbial communities from Obsidian Pool, Yellowstone National Park, USA - OP-RAMG-01 (SPADES assembly) (version 2) | ecosystem: Environmental > Aquatic > Thermal... | reverse complement strand
CTTTAAAAGACAAAAGCGGGCGGCTGGACAATACGGACCGAAACAGCCGGATGGATTACTCAGAGGAAATGAAACAGGTGATCAGGCAGTGGAAGAAAAATGTTCTGTACGATCCGCAGGCCCATTACCTATTTGTGCTGAACGGATCGGTGGACCCTGCCGAGGGTGGTTATATGCCCCTGGGCAGGAGGTATGGATTTCTGTTCCGCAACCAGCAAAGTGAGGAAGAGTTACTGCACACGCTGGCGCACGAGCTGGGCCACGGTTTGTTTACCCTGCGTCACACCTTCAGCACCTCGAATCGTTTTTACCAGCCGCAAACCTCAACCGACAACCTGATGTCGTATGGAGCGCCCACGGCGACCCGTCTGTACAAATACCAGTGGGATGCGATCCAGAACCCCTCCCTGGCCTTGTTTTCGTGGATGGAGAATGAGGAGGAGGGGGAGTTGAGCTTGCCGTGTAAGGGATGGTTTGACGACTGTGACAATGTTATTGGGATTCTTGATACTATTAGAAGTGCTCGAATTCAGGGAAAAAAGGTTAGGGTAAGAGGCAAAATAAATGAAGAACCCATTACGCTGACCGCAAAGTATGTCAGGATTGGTGAAACTGATTATAAGCAGATACGCCTAATTTCTAATAAAAAGAAATCGGAGTATATTTATAATCCTTTAGATTATGAGGCATACAGTCAGCAGTATTTCAATGCAGATGGAACCATTGACATGCAAAATGGTTTTGTATACAGAGAAGACGGACAAGAGGTTTTTAAAATTCTTGTAGATGATGAGATCTCAAAAATTGAAAAATTAAAGGAATATTTGTTTGGTAAGGAATACGATGAAATAAAAGAAGTTATCATAAGTAATTCAGTTTTAACACCGGAAAAGATAAAAGAGTTGAGAGAACAAATAGAAATGTTGAAAGATGAAAACCAGAAAAAAGAATTATATTTAGAACTACAAGCAAAGGTTCCTTATCACAATCAACGTAATAATAATCAAAGCCAATACATTGCGGACAGAATGTGTAATTTAACCTCAGAGGCCATGTGCCTTGAATATCTTGGGATAAGCTGTCCAGATCCAAAAATGCAATTTGAAGATTATTTGGAACAAATACGAGAAGACCATAATTATGGTGATAGAACCACACCAAGAGCAAGACAAATGGTGGCGGAATATTTAGGTGCTTGCTATTCAAAAGAAGATTATGGTAGAACTTTTTTGGAAGAAAAAGAAGAATTAACAAACTTTATAATTCAAAAATTACAATCTGGCTGCGCAATAATGTTATCTGTATGGCCTAAATGTAAGGGTCATTTGGTAAGATTGCAAAATATCACGGAAGAGGGTTTGATAGTTGATGACCCCTATGGAAAAGTTACAGATTTTATGTCCCGCGAGAATTGTGAAAGTGGAGGTTACAATAAAAATTCAAACACAGAAGAAGATTCAAAAGGGAAAGACAACTTATGGAAGTGGAGTGATATTAAAGATGTTACAATAAAATATGTTGAGGTATATTGCAAATGCAAATAATAAAAATTATAGTTATGAAAACATTACTGTTATTCGTATTAATGTTTGCATATTTTAATGGTTGTTATTCTCAGGATATGTTCCATGAATTTTCGAAAAAATTTAATACGATAAAACTACCTATCGAAAATATTTTGGAGCTAACAGATAATGACACCCTAAATGGAAAGTTGACAAATGATATAATTATTCGAAGTCAAAACCAAAAACCACAAATTATTGATAAAAATGGGAAACTTATGCCTGTCAAGCAATATTATGGTTTATATCCTGAGAAACCTTTTAAGTATGGTTATAGAGGTAAAGAATTATTTTATTATTCCAAAATTATTGCCATAGGTCGTGTTTCCTTAAATTCTAATTATGAGTCATTTATAGTTAAAGTCGTCGATGTTGAGACAACTTTTTATGACTTATGGAACTTTTCTAAAGATGGAAAGGCTTTATCGGTTGTTTGTTTATTCTGGGGGATGCGAGATGGAGGACCGAGAGATGAAAAAGTTACTTTTACTATAGTGGACTCAAAAATTACAAAAGAGGGTAATATCATATGGCATGAGAATGCTGATGGTTTGGAAACTTTTCGCACCTACAGATTAAATGATGAAGGTTATTTCCAGATAATTAAGGAAGAACAGAAAGGAGAATCTGAGTTTTAACATGTATATTTTTTGTGTAAAAAAGTAAATAAAGAGAAAATGACATGTACCAAAATACATAATAATATTATACTTTTTTAAATTGGCATATGGGTTTAAAAATAAGTCAAATGAAGATTTGATGAACGGCACTGTATGGTTTACATAACCATCTGTTTAGCAATCACCTTCTGTCGTTCCGTGCTATGACAAATGGAAAACGAAAAATTTATGTATTTTTAACCGTCTGTAAAAAAGTCCGATTAATAGGGGTCCAATCCAGCCTTCGTTAATTGCTAAGCGTTATTAAATATAACCGAACCAAAATTTTATAAAATGGACAGCATTAAATTAAACGACATTTTACGTCTTGAAGAGCTTAATAATGTTAAGATCCGTTTCAATTTGGTGTTTCGCCAAAACTGGAATCCGATAGAACTATTTAAAAATGCTGATGTATCAGCGATGCTGGAAGGGCAGTATTGGAATTACAGCAAACAAAAATCCTACAAAGTTGGAGACATAACCATTGGTCTGGTTAAAATAAAGCCGAATGAAGATCTGTGGTTGTTGTTTCATGTTGGAAAAGTGACAAAGGACCTGAACAAACTCAATGGTGTTGGTTACGAATTTGAGGACTTGCCTGAGTACAAAAAATATATCGGGCGTCTGATTGTCAAATTTAAGAACAAGGCTCAGGCGTTGATCCGCAAAGCAGAATCTGTGATGGACGAATGTTATGTTTCGCAGATTTTACCCGACACGTTTGACAACGACATCTTCCCGGGGTACGAGAAGGTGCATTTAACCTGGGAAGAATTGAAACGGGTTTTGGACAAGGACAACTGGAAAACAGCACTGCAAAATCAAAAAGGTGTTTACCTGATAACGGACAAATCAAATGGTAAAATGTATGTTGGCTCGGCGTACGGAGAAAATATGATTCTGGGCCGATGGAAATCGTATATAGAAACAGGGCACGGTGGTAATGCAGGTCTGAAACAACTCTCCTTCGAACACATACAACAGAATTTTTGCTACTCAATCCTTGACATTTACAAGTCAACAACTGACGACCAGATTATAATTGAAAGAGAGACCTGGTGGAAAGAAGTTCTGCAAACCAGAAAATTTGGATATAATGAAAATTAGAAAAAGGCAGTTATGCTATTTGGGAAAAGGTAAGATTAATAGAGGTTCAAACCAATTATAGTCTTTCGGTTAACCCTTATTGAGGGTTTTTTTATACGGAATTTTCATTTTTTTTGCTTACTGGGAAAAGGTTATTTTCATGGCTGGTAGCTTGCTATACAGTCATAGTTTTATTTGCCATGATGTTTGATTTTTTAACTAAAGTAACCTAACTTTGTAAAATAAAATATCCTTTAAAAGTGTATAAATTTGTGTTTAACTGACAATAGATTCATCCTTTACCTGCTGGTTCAATTTATTCCGGAAATAATGGCTCAATTTCAGCGGAATGTGTGACTCGGTTTGTTTGTGTAGGGGCTTCAATTTCATGCTAAGGAAACACAAAAAGGCTTTAAAATATGAAATATCAATAACAATCTTGTATGAAAATTTTTGCTTTATTAACTTTATTCCAAAGTTAAAAAACACTAATTATGAGGAGAATCCATACTATATTACTTCTTTTTATTTTTTTACGTATTGATATTATGTCCGGGCAGCTTCCTAAAGGGAAAGATTCATACTTAGTGGGCTTTTCTCAATGTACTTCTGACGATGCCTGGCGGAAGACCATGGAAATGGAGATGCAGAATGAGCTCTTATATTATCCGCAGCTAAAGCTGATAATAAAAGATGCTCAAAACAACAGCGAAAAACAAGTTAAAGATATCAAGGAGCTAATGAATGCCGGTATTGATATTCTGATTGTTTCCCCCAATGAATCAGAACCTCTTACAGCAATTGTAAGCGAAGTATATCGAAAAGGAATCCCTGTTATTGTCATCGACCGGCGTATTGAAACCAGTGATTATACAGCTTTCATTGGTGCAAATAATTACCTTATAGGTAAAGAAGCAGGCAAATATGCGGTAAAATTGTTAAAAGGTAAAGGTAAAATTCTCGAAATATGGGGTTTACAAGGTTCTTCGCCGGCACGTGACAGACATAAGGGTTTCGTTGATGAAATTATAAAGTTCCCTGGTATAAAAATTACCAAGTCAGTTTCAGGCGAGTGGGAAAGTAAAGGCGGAGAAATGGTTATGGATAGAGTCCTGAACTCAGGAGAACCTTTTGATCTTGTTTATGCACATAATGATTTTATGGCTATTGGAGCTTACAAGGCTTATATTGAAAGGAAGAAAGTCAAGAAAGCTTACTTTATTGGTGTCGATGGTTTACCCGGTCCAAATGGTGGTATTCAGGCTGTAATGGATGGTAAACTGGATGCGACGCTTCTTTATCCCACAGGAGGAAGTCTGGCGATTTCTTTATCATGGGAAATTCTTAAAGGTAAAACAGTTAAAAAAGAAAATGAGCTTAATACGCTTGTCATAGACTCTACTAATGTTAGGGCACTAAAATATCAGACAGATGAGATTCTAAATCTTCATAAACGAATTATTAAATCAAGGCAAATTCTTGATGAACAGGTTAAGCGTTTTCATAGTCAGCAATTCTGGCTGATCGTAGCATTAAGTTCCCTCTTATTGGTTCTGATTTTCGGCGGATTGCTTTTCAGAGCATTCCGTAACAAAGCAAGGGCAAACAAAATGCTTGAGCAGCAAAAGCTTGAAATAACACGTAAAAATGAAGAATTGATCAGAATATCAAAAGAACTCGAAGAAGCAACCAACGCTAAGCTTGCTTTCTTTACCAATATTTCACACGAATTAAGAACGCCTCTCACGCTCGTATTAGGGCCCCTTGAAGACATGCTAAATTCCAGAAACCTGCCGCCTGAAATGAAAAAGCAACTGGAAATGATGTTGCGTAATACTCAGCGTTTATTGAGGCTTATTAATCAACTGTTGGATTTACGTAAAATCGACAACGAAAAAATGTCTCTTCAGGCAGGCCTTTACGATATCGTTTCTTTTACAAAAAAAATTAAAGAAGAATTTGATGGTATTGCCGCCAAAAAAAATATAGAGTTTACTATTACATCAGAAATAGAAGAGCAAATGATCTATTTTGACCGGGATAAAGTTGATAAAATATTGTTTAATCTTCTGTCAAATGCTTTTAAGTTTACTCCAGTATACGGGAAAATTGAGATTATTTTAAGGAAAGTGCAACACACTTTTAACGAAGTTGAAAAAGAAGCAATAGAGATTGAGGTTAAAGATAACGGACCCGGTATCAGTGAAAAGGACATTGGACGAATCTTTGAAAGATTTTACCAGGCTGAAGAATTGAAGGCGAGTTATTATCCTGGAACAGGAATAGGGTTATCGCTTTCAAAAAGTTTTATTGAACTTCACAAAGGCGACATTTCTGTGAAAAGCAAACCCGGAGAAGGGACTTCGTTTTTTGTACACTTTCAGTTAGGGAAAACTCATCTTGCTGATAGTGAAATAACTGCTATTGATAAAGAGTATGAAAAGATTGACAGAAATATTATTGATGAAATAACTGAAAATGATAAGATAATTGAAAATACCAGCCAACCAGTTGATAAAGACATTTATCATGAAAAGCCACTCTTACTGATAATTGAAGATAATGTTGACGTTGCCTTGTTTATTAAGTCTTGCTTAGCTGAAGATTATCGGGTAATTTTGGCTGCAAATGGCACTGAAGGTTTTGAAAAAATGTATATCGAAGAACCTGACCTGATTATATGTGACGTAATTATGCCAGGCATGGACGGATTGGAGTTTACGAGAAAATTGAAAACTGATATCCGGACCTGTCATATACCGGTAATACTTCTTACAGCACTTTCAACCTATGAGAATAAAATAGAAGGGCTGGAAACTGGTGCAGATTCATACATTGGCAAACCTTTTAATAAAAAGCATCTTCAAGTAAGGGTTAAACAATTGATTGAAACAAGGCAGAAAATCCGCAAACATTACCAGTACGATGTCCTTTCGCAATATACAAGCGATTGCAAAATTTCAAAACTTGATCAAGATTTCCTTAAAAAATGTTCTTTAATAGTTGATAAGCATCTGGCCGACCCAGATTATGGTGTTGAACAACTCAGTGTAGAGGTAGGGTTATCCCGGGTTCATGTTTATCGTAAAATAAAGCACCTGACCGGTCTTTCTGTAAGTGAATTTATCAGAAACCTCAAATTGAAGAAGGCTGCGGCAATGCTTTCTGAAAGCGGGAAATCGGTTGCCGAAGTTGCTTATGAAATTGGATTTTCCAGCCCTTCTTATTTTTCCAAATGTTTTAAAGATCTTTTTAACATTACCCCTAGTGAGTATGTAAAGAACAAAAAGACGTAAAGAAGATATTTTAAATATAACCTTATTAATTATTAAACCGGAGTACCATGAATTAACAAATTCAACCAGGCTATAGCAAAATTATTTTTAGAGGAGATTAGTCAATAGAAATACAAAAAACATTTAAACAATTTGTTTCTATTGACTTATCGAGGTAATCCCGACTTATAAAATTTGATTAGATTTTGTTAGTCGATTCGTCAATTGAGTTTTTCAATTGACGAATTTGAGTTAAAAACACCATTTAGGTATATTCTGAAAAAGTTTGATCCGGATTAAGAATCAGGAGCGTAAACGAACTAATGCTTAGTGTCTTGGAATTTTGCGGTGGCATCTAGGTTAACTCAGCTGAAACCAATTGAAAGCAGCACTTTTGGCACATTTTGCAATTTTTGATGCCCAATGCTGGGTTGATTCTTCATAATCGCATTGCATGAGAATTTTTCTAATGCTATGATCTGAATTAATGATCCAGCTATACTGCTTACATAAAAGATTCCTGCTCACGACGGTAAATCTGAGCGGGAATCTTTAACCTAATAGCACTAAATCAACATTAAAATTTAACCTATATAAAAAAACTACTAAGGACTTTCAAGGGTTATTTTTCATTTATCATTTTTCAGATGTGAGTTTGTAAACAGTACCACTTTTTAGTACAATGTTTCCTTCTGCACTTATTCCCCTTATTTTATCAAATTTTTTTCGGGGAAAATAAATTTCGGTTATTACTACTTTCCCATCCAGTGCAAACAATTCTACCGATGCAGCGTCAATAAGGAGATGAAAATCTATATTTTGTATGGGATTTACTGCACCTGAATAATGTATTCCGGCAAAGTCATTCGAGAAATCATTTAGTCCTGATTTTGTTCTATCGATATAGAATCTGTTCTGCTGCCTGTCGAATCCTACAATAACTTTTTCTCCAATATCGTTATACAATTCCATTCCAAAAACTGAAGCAGGGTTGGAGGCAGGAATATTAAATTCAGCAAGTATTTCAACAGGATAAGGCTTTGCAGGAATGGGAAAGTTGAATGGCTTCTCCGGAGTAATCAACCTTTTAGGGACATCTGTCTTTTTTTCTCTTAAAAGTTGTATTTCATCAACAGGCAAAGAACGTAGTGAAAATTCATCTGCATCCTTTGTAAGCTTTAAAACTCGTGGAAATGTCATGGCTCCACGCCATGGTGTTGTTGGAACATTTTGTGCATATTGCCAGTTGCTCATCCAACCAATAAAAATCCTCCGGCCATCTGATTCAGGAATATTTGAGTATGTTACACCGGCATAGTTGTCTTTGCCATAGTCAATCCATTTGATTTTAGAGGATTCATTAGTAAACCGGTGCCCGTCAAAATTTCCAACAAAATATTGTGTGGCTGATCCTCCATTGGGCCCACCGGGATTAATACTGACCAGCAGAACCCATTTCTTTTCTGATGAATTTTCTTCAACAGGGAGCTGAAACAGGTCAGGGCATTCCCATACACCACCATGAGCGCCAATATTTTTCCCAAATTCACTTTCAAATGACCAGTTTTTTAAATCAGAGGAAGAAAAAAAACATACATGATCTCCACAGGCCAATGTCATAATCCATTTACCCGCCTCTTTGTTCCAGTTTACTTTAGGGTCTCTGAAATCTCTTTGACCGGGATTTTTCAATACAGGATTTTTGTCATATTTTGTCCATGTTCTGCCTTTGTTTATACTGTATGCTATACCCTGAGTTTGAAAATTATCTTTACCAGTTCTTTCACCATTTACATTATGGTAGGTATAAATTGCTACCATTGCCGTTTGATTTGCTGAGCCAAAACCACTGGTATTGTTGATGTCCACAACAACGCTTCCCGAGAAAATGTATCCAAGGCTGTCAGGGTATAGGGCAATAGGCAAATGATCCCAATGGACAAGATCATTACTGACTGCATGCCCCCAATGCATAGGCCCCCAAACTGTGGAATTAGGGTAGTACTGGTAGAAAAGATGGTATTCTCCATTGTAATATACCATTCCGTTTGGATCATTCATCCACATCGAGTCGGGTGTAAAATGGATTTCAGGCCGATATTGGTTCATAAGTGCAATATGTCTGTCCTTTGCGTTACCACTTGAGGTGCGTCCTTGAAGAAAATAACCTAATACAAATAAAACAGTAATAGTTAGTAATAATCCTATGTGTCCTGTTCTGTATTTTTTTCGATGGAAGGTTGTGTAATTCATTTTTTTTGATAACTATTTTTCAGTACCAACAAAACATATACATCACAACACTATTAACTTTTCAGTTATAAAGATATTGTTGCTTTTAATTTTGATGACATATTGACCGCTTGATAAACAGTTGCTCAGGTCATCAATTCTTATTTGTGAGAGGTTTATATTGAAAAGTTCTTTTGTATATACCAGTCTTCCGGAAAGATCAGTTAATTCTATTTTTGCATGGTCAGCAAATAGGTTCTCATTTAGTTTAATTTCAAGTTTTTCGCCTTTTCTGATAGGGTTTGGAAATAAATACATCTGATTTTTCTTTTCGGGGTTTGCTATACCATTAGAAACACCCCAAATTGAATTTAACGACCAGGCTTCAAAACTTAACATAGTTGTTTCTCCTTTTCGGGAAAAAACCGAAATGCCAGTTGCAGGCGGCTTAGTGAAAACCAATGCTGACATTGTAGTTTGATTTTTATTAGCAAATACCTCTACAGATGATTGATCCATCAGAATATGCAGATCCATTATACTATCATCAGGGAATGGTGTTGGTGCGTATATAATGTCAGGAAAATTTTGATTAAAGTTTACCAATCCAGCACTTCTTCTGTCAATATAAAGTCTTGAGGTATAAGCATCGTAACCAATAATTAGTTTCTGATTTAATCCATCTTCAGCAAGATTAACACCGAATTCCTGATTTTTATCAGTTATTTTAAATGCTAATTTTAGTTCATATACATTCCAGGCTGGATTAAAACCTACGATTGAATGGGTTCCATTGATCACTGTTTCACCCTCAGAATACTTTATACCGCGAAGTGATGACAAGTTGCCTATAGGATATTGTCGAAGTTGATAACCACGTTCATTTTTAATTAATTTCAATACTCTTGGTATTGATTGATGTCCTTTCCATGGATAAGTAGGAACGTCTTTTGCATAGGTCCAGTTGCCCATCCATGCTATCCATATAGTACTGTCTTGGTTGTCCGATGAATAGTTACGATAAGTACGGGCAGCATAAAAGTCTTTACCCCAGTCAACCCAATTTCCATTTTCAAAATGCGTGTTTAATAATTCGTTTGAGAAAACAATATGGTCTACTAAGATATGGCCCCAGTCGCCAGTGGCCTCATCCAGAATCTCGATATGTGCTGTTTTACCCAACCATTCAGAAACATCCCAACCTTCCCAGCGCAAAGTTTCCTGATTTTGGAAAGATTTTCCATAGATAACCTCTACGCCATCGACATACAAACTGACTTTTAGCCCATCACCTTTTCCGCCGCCAATCAGGAAATTGATAAATCGTTTAGAGATTGTAAAATCACGTGATACCATTTTCCCTGTTGTCACATCACCATTATGGTAGGAGTTTACAAATGACCTGCCTATAAACCCATTTACTTCTTGTTGTGCAGGAAGTGTCCCTGTAGCAGGGGCATTCCCAAATGCATTACCGTAAACTGTCCAGCCGTCATAGTTATCTTCATCAAAGTCGGCAAAGACAATTCCGTCGATGTTTTTACCTGTATAAAGATTGTCGAGTGTGTCCAGATGAAATGTTGTTCCATCGAAATCACCTATCCAGTATTGAACTTTATTGGGACCCATGCCACAAGTCATTACCCACTTTTTATTGGAAGGATCATCATTAATAGGTAATTGAAACAGGTCAGGTACTTCCCAGAGTTGATCTTTACCTCCTCTTTCTTTGAAACTGCTCTGAAATTGCCAGTTTTTCAAATCGTTGGAGGCATAAATCTCAACGGAGCGGTTTGCTGCTTTAGCTATCACCATTATCCAACGATTAGTACTTTTATGCCAGAAAACCTGAGGATCACGGAAATCTTTCTGATCGATGTCGATCACGGGATTATTTTCATAATATTGGAAACTTACATGATTGAGGCTGATTGATATTCCAACCTTTTCATAACCAGTAGCATCATAGTGCATTGTATATACTGCTATCATTGCTGTGTCTGTGGCAGTATTAAATCCAGCGGTGTTCTGAGCATCAACTATTACTGATCCTGACCAATATCCAAAACCTGAAGGGCCGCCTAATAATGATCCATTATTATACTGAACCCAGTGCAGTAAGTCCTCTGACATAGCATGGCTCCACCACAACAGGTGATATTTACCATTATAAAATATCATTCCGTTAGGGTCGCCCATCCAACCCCATTCAGGACTTAAATGAAACTGTGGCCTGTAAAATTCAGTATAAAGTTCCTGAGCTTGCAGTGTTAATGTTATAGATAAAAAGAAAGCTGCTATAATACTTTTTTTCATTTGTTAAGTGCTTCAAGTAAAGCTAAGTGGCAGTACCCCTGATACGGGGTACCGCCACAGTATTTTAATTCTTCAATTATTTTTTAGTAGCCAAAGCTAAGTCAACCAAATAGTTAAGGGCATTTTTGGTAAGGGTCTTTATGTTACGGTTACTGCCTGTTACCGGATCACCTACATACCAATCATAGGTGCCACCAAGTGCTGCGATAACAGTGCCTTTTGTACCGTTGGCTTCCCACATAACCATATGGGCTTCATTTTGACCGCCATTTTCAATCAATATTTTGCAGCCTACCATGCTTAGGAAGTTGGCTTTTCTGGTTGCGAGAGGATCTGTGTCGCCATTAGGAGCCCAAGGACCAAAATTCAGAGCGTATTGATCTGATCTGTTTTTCTTTAGTGCACCAGCCTCTACCATAGTAAATGCAGGTGGCTGAATATTAGGATCATTAACTAATGGGATATCTTTAAATAAAGGACTTGTAGCGTCAGCAGCCCAACGAACATTCCAGGTACTGGTTGTTGCTCCTTCATCCACAGTTAGCCCACCCCATGCGTTATTGGGTGCATAATCGGCTTGTGAAACCACGCCAATTTCATCTACTATGGAGCCAGCATAATTTCCAAGGAAAAGGTTACCGCCATTCATATAATAATTCTTTATTGCATTGATGAAATTTTCTGACAAGGTACTGCACGGCGTGTTGTATCCTATTCCTGTCTTACTTAAGAGGCAATGATTTGGATTATTTGGGAATTTGGCCACTTCACCTCCCCACCAGCCACCATCGTACTGGATCCAGATTGCATGGTATTTGCTCAGATCAGCGCCATTGGCAACATCTTCAAATGAAAGGTAAGTTGTTTGTGTACCTTCACTGGTCATCGTAGAGAAGAACCAGTTGGCTGCTGTGAAGTCATCCATTAGGTCAAAATCTGTTCCCTTCAGCGCATTCCATGCAGCTTCTGTGTTTTCAGCTGCCTGGCCAACAAAGGCTATTTTTCTAAGCGGAGCTGAAGTAAGGATCACAGTGTAGGTGTTTGTTACTTTACCTGTTTTATCGGTAACAGTGTATGTGACAGGGTGTGTGAAGTCAGTGGTTACTCCTGATGCAGGAGTAATCGTGGCTCCCTCAGAAACTATTATAACCGGTTGGATTGATGTAAGATCCATTCCCGGCGGCAAACTTGCAGTTATGGTCTTTGCAGTTTCATCGATAGTTGCAGTTACGTCACCTACTTTAAAACTGATGACATAAGCTTCACCAGGTTTAATTTCCTTTTCTTTTTCGCAGGATTGTGTCAATGTTACTGCGAACAGGAACATTGTAATCCATTTTAGTTGATTTTTCAAGGTTTTCATTTTGACTTTTGTTTTTGGTTAATACTAATTAGTGGCTTAACTATATATTAATAGCCTGGGTTTTGCTTATACAATCCTTTACTCAGAATAATTTGCTGTTGGGGTATTGGAAGGTATTCGTGTTTGCCTTTTACAAAAGCCGCATCAACAAGGTAAGCTCTCTTCAATTTTTCGGTTTGAAAATACTCGTCCATCGTTTCTTTAGCTATGCCCCACCTTACAAGATCAAAGAATCTTATACCTTCTTCTGCGAGTTCTAATCTGCGTTCCATGCGTAAAGCCTTTCTTGCAAACTCTTTATTTGGGAAACTTGAGTACGTGCTAATATTGTAGTTAGCCAGGGGTGTACCATCGGCATAATGTAGCCTGCCGGTACTTGATTTTGCTCTTTGCCTAATTTCATTTATGATAATACGTGCCTCATCAAGATGATCAAGCTCAATGAGGGCTTCTGCCTTCCATAAAAGTACATCTGAATATCTGATAAGTATTGTGTTTTTTGAGCTTGACATAAAGGGAGGAATTCTTTTGAAACATTCACAGTAAGGTGAAACATTCTCCTTAAGTGAAGAGAAATTGCCATAAATATCAGGTCTACGTGTCCAATCCTTAACTGTATAAATAAGTTGAGTTTCATATTTCCAAGGTAGATTAGGCATTGCAACAGTGTGATTTAGCCTGGGATCAACGGTATTTGTATTAAGATCTAGATCAGTATTGTTAAAAACATCAAACATAGGTAGCCCGTCAGCATCAGTCTTGAATGCATTGACAAGGTTCTGACTTGGTATGTGAAACCAGCAGCATCCATATTCATTACTCATTGGTGCGCTTAACATTGCGGAGAAATCAAGGTTGCCTGTAAGAGTTCCATCATTTATAGAACGCTGGATTGACCAAACCGCTTCAGGCCCATTCTCATATTCACAAAGAAAGTTTTCAGCGAAATCATCCGTTAACTTGTAATGATTTGAACCAATGATTTCATCAATAAGCGAAACTACTTCTGTCAGCTTTGAGTGATTGATATTAATCACATTATAATTTTCATCCTGCTCATAGGCCTGGTATAGCAGGACTTTTGCCAGATAAGCTTTGGCTGTATATTTATCAGGTCGGCCTTTATCAGTTTGCAGTTCCGGCAAGTTATCAGCTGCGAATCTGAAATCTTCAGCGATTTTATCCCATAACGCTGAACTGGTGAGCGCTACATTTGATGTTGCTAAAATATCAGCCACTGTAGCGGTTTCGTCGAAATAAGGTATTCTGTTATAAAGTATTTTCAGATCGAAATAATAGTGTCCACGGAGAAAACGTAACTCAGCCTCTCGTTCCAGTTTCTTAGGATATGCTTTAACTGTAAGATCTTTGAGCCGGTTCAATGCTAGATTTACACGCGAAATGCCTACAAACTGCCTTTCCCATTTTTTGTTGTTGAGGTCACCAAGTACCGAAGGGCTATAGGCGCTCATATCTGGTTGAATAGTAGAGAATATCTCAAAAGCATGGAATATAGCAATGTCAGCAGGTCCGTCACCTCCTTTATATGCATCGCCTGCCCTCAGATCGCCATATGGCCATAGTAGATTAGGAACTGTATAATGATCATTTGCGAGTTGAGCGTATGCTGCAATGATGAACCCATCAATATTCTCAGGTGTACTTAATTCTGCATCCCCAATAATTCCCTGGGGCTTAACATTAAGAAAATCGGAGCATCCGAAAGACAATGCCAATATTATTATCGAAATTGAAAGTATTGCTATTCTTTTCATTAGAGTTGGTTTTTAAAATGTTAATTCAAGACCCAAAGTATATATTGCCGGTATAGGATATGCATAGTTTGGATTTTCGGGATCAGTTCCGGTAAATCCTTTGTTTTTGATTGTAATAAGGTTTTGACCTTGTAGGTATACACGTACCTGTTGAATCTGGTAACGGGAAGCAACCTTTGGTGGCAATTCGTAGCCAAGGGTAATATTTCTGAGTTTAAGATAGGAACCAGGTTCAATAAAGTACGTAGAAACCCGGCCTTCGTTATTTCTGTCAAGAATTGTTAGCTTCGGAATAGTAGAATGGGGATTCTCAGGACTCCAGGCATGGAGTGTTCTTCTGCCCCAGTTTGTCCCGGGCCAAAGAGAGGCAAAATCAGTATAAGTCTTATAGCCATTGTACACAGAGATACCGGAAACTCCTTGAACAAATAGACTTAAATCAAAATATTTATATTGTACATCAAGATTCAGTCCGTACGTCAATTTTGGATCAACAGTTCCAATAAAAGTCTGGTCTTTTTCGTTGATTACCCCATCGTTATTCAAGTCTTTATACCTGATACGGCCAATACCTTTCCCCGTTTGTTCAGCATGAGCATCAACCTCAGCCTGATTTTGGAACAAACCATCGGCTACATAACCCCATATTGAATTCACTGAATGTCCAGTGATGATGGAACGGTCAAGTTCAGTTTTTGCTTCGTTTGGCACAATATAACTCAGAGGTGCGTTTATCAGTAAATTTTCAGGAATATATTCAACTTTGTTTTTCAATGTTGCCAGGTTTCCTGTGATATCCAATGTAAGGTCGTTAATCTTTTTCCGGTAATTAAGCATAAATTCAAGTCCTGTATTTCTGATATTACCTCCGTTCACCATTTGAATGTTTGCTTCACCAACAGCACTAGGAAGTGTACGGTAATAAAGTATATCCTTTGTGTTTTTAATAAAATAATCAATAGAACCACTGAGGTCATTGAATAAAGTGAAATCAATTCCTAAGTTTGTTTGCGCTGTTGATTCCCATTTTAGGTCATTGTTTCCAATTTGAGAATAGATATATCCTGATGGTAACTGACCCTGATTAATGCCCTGAATATCGTAAGCTGTACCGAGTCGTGGATGGTAAGTTGATGTTGGGTTATCCCAAATGGGATCTTCCTTGCTATAAACAATCTGGTAGATGTTATAGATGGCAAGGTCATTTATTTCCTGGTTGCCGTTAACACCCCAACCTGCACGAAGTTTAAGGTAGAAAGGAAATGATATGTGATCCTTTAGAAATTTTTCTTCTGAGATTCTCCAGCCTGCTGACACTGCCGGGAAATTACCATACCTGTTATTTTTACCGAACCGGGAAGATCCATCACGTCGTAAGGTAAACGATAATAAATACCTGTCATTATAAGAGTAATTAACCTTACCGAAATATGATAGTAAAGTCGACAAACTTCCACCACCTGCATTGAGCTGGTTTTTAGCGCCTGAACTCAGGTAGGCAAAATTGAGATCTTCACTCACATAACCTTGTCGTGAGGCACTGTACCATTCTGATTTATATTTGATTTGCTCGGTTCCAAGCAGAAAGTCAGCCGAATGTTTCTTAATATTGAATTTATATGTTGCGGTGTTAGACCAAACATAGTTGCCATAATAGTTCATGTTGTTTGTTAGCGTATTGTTATTTTCAACCAGGAATCCTGATACATATTTTTTTTGAATTGCGCGGGCGTAATAAAGACTGTAATCAATGCCAAAACTTGACTTAATTGTAAGATTCTTTATTGGATCAAGCTGTAAATAAACATTACCAAAGGGTCTTGAGTATTTATACCTGTTCTGCTTATTATCTTCAATCAGCCGTACCGGATTTTGTCTATCAGTCATACCAGGTGCAGGACCACCCCAGCCTCCATCTTCAGTATGTACCGGTACTATAGGCTGTTGGACCAATGAAGTAAACAACACATCACTTGCGTTAATTAATACTTCTTGCTGGAAAGACATGGTAAAGTTTTCACCAAGAGTGAGCCTGTTGTTTAGAAGATTAAAACTGGAATTGAAGCGGGCATTCACACGAGAAAAGTGTGTTTCTTTAATAATGCCTTTATTATCGTACCAACCTATTGAAAATAGACTTCGGCTTTTATCTCCCCCTTTTGAAACAGTTAGGTTATAATTCTGCAGAACTGAGGGCCGTGAAATTTCATCAAACCAGCGTGTATCAGCTGGCTTCATTGTTTTATTTGGATCAATATATTCTGGATAGGTAATGGATGCCAGAATAGGATGATTAAAATCACCATTCCATACATAATTGTAAATGGGATTGGTAGGAGACAACCTGTCATTGACACATGCCTGCCAGTAAACCCTTCCTCTTTCCTCAGTATTTAAAGGATCAAGTTTGGATGTGTACTGCTGTAATGACCAGTTTGAGGCAAATTCTATTCTGGTTTTTTCTAGTTTGGCACTTTTGGTGGTGATTACAATAACGCCATTGGCTGCCCTCGATCCATAAATACTAGCTGAAGCGGCATCCTTTAAAACCTGAACCGATTCAATGTCTTTCGCATTCAATTCATGCATTCCTGATTTGGTGGGAACACCGTCAATAATGAAAAGCGGATCGTTATTATTGATAGTTCCTGTTCCTCTGATAGTTATTCTTGCCCCTGAGCCGGGAGAACCGTCTGTAGTTACAAATAATCCTGGTATTCTGCCTTGGATATTTTTAATAATATTATCTGCAGGCAAATCTTTTACATCTGAAAGATTGACTATAGCTACAGAGCCGGTTAGATCTTTCTTTTTTTCTGTAGTATAACCTACCACAACAGAAGCTTCTAACTGGATTACTTCAACTTCCATTGAAACGTCAATAGTAGAACTTTGAGTAATATCAACTTCTTTAGTTTTGTAGCCCACAAATGAATATACCAGAACAGATTTTTTAGCGGGAATCTCAATACTATATGTCCCGTCAACATTAGTAATAGTACCAATATTGGTTCCTTTCAGAAAGATATTTACTCCCGGTAGTCCATAACCTGTGGTTGCATCTGTTACTGTGCCTTTAATAACATATTGTGCAAAGGAAATATTGGCAAATGCATTTAATATTAATAACAATGCATAATGCCTTAATTTGAGTCTTAAAGAGTTAATTTCTTTCATATTTCAAAATATTACTTGTTTTTACAATGGTTATTTTCGATGCTATAATTTATAAAATCATTAATTGTTTTAGTGTCATAATCCGGCACAGCACCGGGCTTAGAAGCTACAAATGCGCCGATAGCACATGCTTCGTTAAGTGCATCAGGTATTTCCTTTTTATCAAAAAATGCAGCGAGAAAACCTGCCAGGAAAGCATCCCCAGCTCCCACAGTATCGGCAACCTTCACTTTATAACCAGGGTGCGAATACAATTTGCCTTCATGAATAATGCTGGCACCGTGTTCCCCTTTTGTGATTATGAGGGTTTTAATATCCAGTACGTTGTAAAGGCCATTTATAAGCGTTTCAAAATCTCCTTTTATATTAAACCATTTACAAATTCTTATCAGCTCATCGTCGTTGAGCTTAACAATATCAGCCTTTTTTAACAGCGGGACAACAATTTCCTGCTTATCAAACGGTGGGCGCAGGTTTACATCCATAATTCTGAGAATGTTGGAATCAAGCAATTTACCAAGTGTTTCACGGGTATGAAGATTGCGTGATGCCAATGATCCATAGACCAATGCCTCGCAATTCTTAACGACTCCTGCAAGTTTAGAGGTTAAATATATTTCGTCCCAGGCAACTGGTTCACAAATTTCAAAGGTGGCATTATTCTTTTCATTCAAGTGGACCAATACTTCACTGGTGGGCAAGGAGTCATGGATTTGGATATAATTTGTATCCATTCCTGCATTTTTAAGGAAACTGATAAGTGCTGCGCCTTTTTCATCATTGCCTACACTGCTTGCTATGATTGATCTGATGCCAAATCTTTTCAGATGGAGGGCTACATTCATAGGAGCGCCACCAGGCAAGGGACCTGAGGGTAGATTGTCCCACAAAACTTCACCGAAACATAGCACTGAACTATTCATTGGCCAATTTTTCTTGCTTGTTATTATATCTAAAAAGTTCGATATGAATACTTTCGAGTGATTTGCCTTTGGTCTCAGGAATCCAAATCTTTACAAAAATAAATGCAGAGATGCTGAATGCCGCGAAAATAGCGAAAAGGTATTCCAAGCCCAATGTACCCTGTATGACCGGTGCGAAATAAACGGTGAGGAATGTACACAACCAGCTAACTGCCGTTGAAAACGACATGGCCACACCTTTAATATGGTTAGGGTAGATTTCAGAAATGATTACCCACATTACCGGTGCAAAGGAGGCTGCAAAGAATGAAATATAAACCAGCATTGCAACCAGTACACCAATGCCGTTTTGCGTCGGTCTTGCAAATTCAAACGTAAGGTATAACAGTGCTACAACCATACCGAAAGCACCCCAAAGAAGAAGGGTTTTACGGCCTTTTTTATCAACCAGCCATAACGCGAAAATGGTCATCAGGGAATTAACGAGTCCAATTACCATTGCCATCATAAGGGAATCAACCTTGGCCAAACCCGCTGTCTGAAACATCTCAGGCGAATACATAATCACAGCATTGATCCCTGTTATTTGTTGAAAAGCTGCGATCATGGTGCCGATAAGGATAATTCTACCCGTTTCCCCTTTAAACAGTTCTTTAACCGAAACTTTCTCTTTCTTTTGCTCCGCAGCAATAGCCGTTACCATTTCAGGGAGTTCTTCGTCTATCAGTTTCTGCCCACCCAATCTGAACAATACTTTAGCGGCGTCCTGTTGTCGGTCGCGTGCCAATAACCAGCGAGGGCTTTCGGGGAAATTGAGCAATAGGAAAAGTAGATAAAATATTCCGAAAAATGCAGGTACTGCAAGCATGAATCGCCAACTGTTATCATTCACATTCACCAAGAAATAGTCAAAGATATAAGCAACAAGTATACCTATAGTAACAGCAAACTGGTTAAACGAAACCAGTCGACCACGTTTCTTTGCCGGCGATATTTCAGAAATATACATTGGTACTACTACCGACGTAATGCCAACTGTAAGTCCGGAAAGAAGGCGGAATACAATAAGCAATACTGATGATGATGCAAATGCACAGCCAAGTGCGGATATTATATATAGTATAGCAGTAATTACCATAACCTTTTTACGTCCTAATTTTTCAGTAAAACTACCTGTAAAGAGTGCACCAACCAGGCAACCAATTGTAAGCAATGACGCCACTGTGCCCAATCCGCTGTCAGTAAGCGAAAATTCTCCTTTAATGCCATCAATGGCGCCTGAAATACCAGCCATATTAAGTCCGAATAGCAAGCCGCCCATTACAGCTACAAAGGTTACCCAATTTAAATATCGTGCAGGCATATTTTAAAAATTGCTTTTTGAAGAAACACTATCAAAATTAAAATCAGAATGCGCTAAAAGCTTTTAATGATGTAACAGGATCAGTTGAATATGTTACATTTTATTGTTAAATATTAGCTGTTTTATAATCATGTTACATAGTTATCAATTTGGTAACATAACAAAATTCATTTTGCAGAAAAATTATTTTTAATCAAATTGAGACATCTTTTCCGGAACTAAATGAGCCAGGAATATTAGCATAAATTGAGCCACTCATGGAAAAGGGATTGTAACACAAACACATATTACTCTTCATAAAAAATTCAATCCCATGGCAAATACACCCCGGCTTGTGTTTAAAGTGCATTGGGCATCAGATGGTTGTTATTAGAGGACAGGAGCAGGTAGGGAATATCACGCAGGTCGGGTATAAGCCTTATGAAGGCGCGAAAATCTAAACAACTACCCATATATTCGGTAGGTTTCCTAACGGGTAATTCAATATAATTGTCTCCCTGCGTAATTCATACAAAAGTTCTATTCTTCAAGCGGCATAGTTTCCAATTTGCGCTTAAAAGTTTTGCAGGGAATTGCTATTTTTGCCAGCACTAATTTCCCAATGCCATGAATGACAAAAAGAAAATCCGGTCGGCCCTGATTTCGGTATTTTACAAAGACGGGCTGGAACCGGTTGTTCAGTACCTTAAAGAACTTGGTGTTACCATATATTCTACCGGAGGCACCCAGACCTATCTTCAGGAGCTTGGAGTACCTGTTACTGCGGTGGAGAATCTTACCGGGTATCCTTCCATCCTTGGAGGCAGGGTGAAAACACTGCATCCGAAAGTTTTCGGGGGCATACTGGCCCGGAGGAACAACGTTTCCGACCAGAGGGAGATGAGCGATTACCAGCTGCCTTACATTGACCTGGTGATTGTTGATTTGTATCCGTTTGAAGAGACTGTCCTTTCCGGTGCCGGTGAGGCAGAAATTATTGAAAAGATTGATATTGGCGGGATTTCGCTTATTCGGGCTGCCGCCAAGAATTTTCAGGATGTGCTGGTCGTTTCTTCGCGCAGTCAGTATGGTGAACTGCTCGAAATTCTGCAAAACGGGAAGGGGGAAGTTACTCTGGAAGAGCGCAGGCGGTTTGCCATCAGGGCATTCGATGTAAGTTCCCATTATGATACCGCAATTTATCAGTATTTTTCAAAGGAACTTGAACTGCCTTCGTTCAAACAAAGTATTCCTCAGGGGGTTTCCCTTCGGTACGGGGAAAATCCTCATCAGAAAGGATATTTCTATGGGGATTTTGAAAGAATGTTCGAAAAGCTCAACGGAAAGGAAATTTCGCACAATAATCTGCTCGACATTGATGCGGCTGTGAATCTGATCAGCGATTTTGAAGAAACCTCGGTAGCCATTATCAAACACAACAATGCCTGTGGTTTTGCCAGCCGTACCGATCTGGTGCAGGCTTGGAAAGATGCTCTGGCCGGAGATCCTGTGTCAGCCTTTGGCGGGGTGATTATTGCCAACCGGCGCATCGATAGCCTGACGGCTTCAGAAATTGACAAGATCTTTTTCGAAGTGATCATAGCTCCTTCGTATGATGAGGAGGCACTTGCCATCCTGCGGCAGAAAAAGAACCGGATCATTCTGGCCATGAAAAGTATTCTCCTGCAGGACGTGCAGTTCAGAACCGTGCTGAACGGAGTGCTGGTGCAGGACAGGGATAAGCACATTGAAACCCGGGAAGATTTGAAATACGTTACGGAAAAGAAGCCAACGGATGATCAGATTACGGATCTTCTGTTTGCCAACAAGCTGGTGAAGCATACCAAGTCGAATGCCATTGTGCTGGCCAAAAACAGGCAGATGCTGGCCAGCGGGGTGGGCCAGACGTCGCGGGTTGATGCCCTGCGGCAGGCCATTGCAAAGGCCCGTTCTTTCGGTTTCGACCTGAAAGGGGCTGTGATGGCTTCCGATGCCTTCTTCCCTTTTGCCGATTCGGTTGAAATTGCCCATGAGGCAGGCATTACTGCTGTCATTCAGCCGGGCGGGTCGGTGCGCGATAAGGATTCTATTGACTTCTGCAATGCCCATGGGCTGGCAATGGTTTTTACAGGTTACCGGCATTTTAAACACTAATTTATCTTCCTGTGAACCAGAAAACATCAAAATTTTATTAACATTACAGCCAAATTGAGCCAATATGAGTTTTCTTTCCTTATTTCAGGAGATTGCGATAGACCTGGGAACGGCGAATACCATTATAATTCACAACGACAAAATAGTTGTTGACGAGCCGAGTATTGTTGCCATTGATCAGACCACCGGAAAGCTGATTGCCATCGGTGAGAAAGCCCGTCAGATGCACGGCAAGACGCATGAGAATATCAAAACCATACGTCCGTTGAAAGACGGGGTTATTGCCGACTTCAATGCCGCCGAACTGATGATCAGGGGCATGATTAAGATGATCAACCCCCGTCAGCGTTTGTTTACCCCCTCTCTCAGGATGGTGGTATCCATTCCCTCAGGAAGTACCGAAGTAGAAGTGCGTGCCGTGCGTGACTCGTCGGAACATGCCGGAGGCCGCGATGTTTACATGATCTATGAACCGATGGCCGCCGCCCTTGGAATAGGACTTGATGTGGAAGCTCCTGAAGGCAGCATGGTGGTGGATATCGGTGGAGGAACTACGGAAATTGCCGTAATTGCTCTGGGAGGAATTGTCTGCAACGAATCCATCCGGATTGCCGGTGACGGATTTACGGCCGACATACAGACCTACATGCGCCACCAGCATAATATCAAAATCGGCGAGCGTACAGCCGAAGATATCAAGATCAATGTCGGGTCAGCCCTTCCAGACCTCGATAATCCGCCTCCTGATTTTGTGGTGCGGGGGCCCAACCTGATGACGGCTATGCCCATTGAAATCCCCATCTCTTACCAGGAAATAGCCCATTGCCTCGATAAGTCGCTCTCCAAGGTCGAGTCGGCTATTATTTCGGTGCTGGAAAGAACACCTCCGGAACTCTATGCCGATATTGTAAGCAAGGGCATCTATCTGGCCGGGGGAGGTGCATTACTGCGCGGCCTTGACAAACGTCTTACCGATAAAATCAACATTCCGTTCCATGTTGCCGAAGATCCTCTGCATGCTGTGGCCCGTGGCTCGGGTATTGCCCTCAAAAACCTGGAACGTTTCTCTGCTTTTCTGATGCGATAAACCGCTATATTATGTTCTGAAAGAATGAGAGAGCTTTTCCTGATACTCAAACGCTTTTCGCAGGTATTTCTCTTTATTTTGTTTGAGTCGGCAGCTCTTGTAATTCTCTTCCAGAAAAATGATTATCACCGGCCTCTGGCAGTGAATGCACTGCAGAGGATGTCCTTTCGGTATTATTCCAGGGTGAACAGGCTCCGCGAATATTTTGCATTGCGCGAAACCAACCGCCAGCTGGCGGAAGAAAATGCCAGACTGCGCAGTATGTTGCGAAGTGCCTTCCGTGAACCGGGCAGAGGATTCATCCCGATGGCTGATTCGGGAAGCCTGCGCCAGTATGAATACATGCACGCAAGGGTTGTGAGCAATTCCGTTACCAGCCAGTACAATTATCTTACGCTCGACAAGGGAAGTGACGATGGAGTAGCACCTGATATGGCGGTAGCCACCGACAGGGGCGTTGTGGGGATCGTTGTATCGGTTTCCCCCCACTTTTCCCTGGTCATTTCGTTGCTGAACCGCGACCTGAAGGTGAGCGGAAGGCTTAAGGGCAGCCGCGAACCGGGTACGGTTGAATGGCCCGGACGTTCTTATAAAAAGGTGGTGCTGAAAGATATTCCTCACGATACCCGCATCATGCCGGGAGATACTGTGGTTACAAGCGGCCTTTCTTCCATTTTTCCTGAAAAGCTGTGGATAGGATTTGTTGAAAAATACCGGATTGAAGGAGGGAGCTTTTACTCGGTTGATGTATTGCTGGCCAATGATTTCAGAAAACTGCAATGGGTTTACATCATCAGGAACCGCTTGCGCAACGAACAACTTCAACTTGAATCATCTTTCGGGCGATGACACGAAACATCCTTTCATACGGCTTTGCGTTTATTCTGCTGGTTCTCGTTCAGGTATGGATTCTCAACAATATCCAGTTGAGCGGGTATATCAATCCGTACCTTTATATCATGTTCCTTTTGATTCTTCCTTTTGGCACTTCCTTCTGGCTGTTGATTCCCGCAGGTTTTCTGCTGGGTATTACGGTTGATATGTTCATGCATACGCCGGGCCTGCATGCCGCGGCCGCCGTTTTTGCCGCTTTTGTCAGGCCGGGTGTTCTTTCCCTTATTGCTCCGGGCGACGGATACGACAGCAGTCAGCGGCCCCATATAACCAACATGGGCATCGGCTGGTACCTGAGGTATGTTATCATTATGGTGCTGCTCCATCATGCCGTGCTCTTTTATCTGGAAGTTTTCCGGCTGACGGACTTTTTTTACACCCTGGCCCGGGTTCTGTTAAGTTCCCTGTTTACTGTGCTTCTGATAGTAATAACCGATACATTGGTTTACCGTAAATAATTATGGATCCGTTCAGCAACAGGAAGAAGTTTATTGTCATTCTTGCAGCGGCCGGATTCCTTGCCCTGTTCGGTAAACTGTTCTACATACAGATAATTGACAGTTCCTACAAGGTATCGGCTGAGAGCAACAGCCAGCGGATAGTAACCCGTTATCCTGCCCGCGGCTTGATTTACGACCGGGCAGGAAGGCTGATTGTCTCCAATCAGGCGGCGTATGACGTGCTGGTAAATCCGTCCCAGTTGCAGGCATTTGATACAGCGGCTTTATGCAATATGCTGGGAATCACGGTAGATGGGGCAAAACGCGCTATTGACAGTGCCTTTCGGTTTTCCCGCTACCAGCCATCGGAATTTGTACGGCAGATTTCCGTTCAGGAGTATGCGGTGCTTCAGGAACAGCTCTATAAGTTTCCCGGATTCTTCGTTCAGCCGCGAACCCTCCGTAAATACCATACCTCCGGTTCAGCCCATCTGCTGGGGTATGTGGGTGAAGTTGACAAATCCATAATTAAGAAGGACCCTTACTACAGGATGGGAGACTATATAGGCATCAGTGGAATAGAGAGGGCTTATGAAGAAGACCTTCGCGGCAGGAAAGGGCAGGAAGTTTTGCTGGTAGATGTGCACGGACGTGTGAAGGGTTCGTTTGCCGACGGGAAATTTGACCGTGAGGCGGTAGTGGGAGAAGATCTGTATGCTACTATTGATCTTGCCCTTCAGGAATATGGCGAAAAACTTATGCAGAACATGCGGGGCAGTATTGTGGCCATTGAGCCGCAGACAGGTGAGATCCTCGCTTTGGTTTCATCGCCGGGATATGATCCGGCCCTTCTGGTCGGAAGAGCCCGTGCCGGAAACTATGCCCGGCTGGCGAAAGATACACTTAAGCCACTTTTTAACCGGGCCCTTATGGCCAAATACCCTCCCGGTTCGACGTTTAAAATCATGAATGCTCTGATAGGGCTTCAGGAGGGTGTAATAAGCCAGCAAACCGAATTTGGCTGTAATATGGGGATACAGATAGGAGGGATGTTCAAACGGTGCCACAGTCATGCCTCGCCGCTTGCCCTGCGCGGAGCCATCCAGAACAGCTGCAATTCGTACTTCTTTTTGACGTTCCGGAATATCATCGAGAACCGGAATTACAAAAATTCGACCGAAGCTTATAATGCCTGGCGGAGGTATGTAACCTCGTTCGGATTTGGAAATGTTCTGGGGAGTGACCTTCCCAATGAGCTGGGCGGATTTGTGCCGGCTGAGGACTATTATAACCGGTATTACGGGAAAAACCGATGGAATGCCTATACCATCATTTCGCTGGGAATTGGTCAGGGAGAACTGGGTATTACGCCCCTGCAGATGGCAAATTATGCGGCCATCATTGCCAACCGGGGATTTTACGTCATTCCGCACAGTGTTAAGGCAATTGAAAACAAATCATTGAACAGGAAGTTCAGGGAAAGGCACTATGTAGCCATTGACTCATCCCTGTTCGGGCCTATAATTGACGGGATGCAGGGTGCTGTTAATGGCCCGGGTACAGGCACGGCACTGATTGCCAGGCTTCCTGATATCATCATTTGCGGGAAAACGGGTACTGCCCAGAATCCCCATGGAGCCGACCATTCCATATTTATTGCCTTTGCGCCCAGGGACAATCCGAAGATTGCCCTTTCGGTGTACGTTGAAAACGGCGGGTTTGGAGCAACCTATGCAGCTCCCGTTGCAAGCCTTATGATTGAGAAATTTCTTACTGATACCATTACCCGCCCCTGGCTTGAACAGCATGTATTAAACGCAAATCTTCTTTACTACAATGCCCCAAAGAGGAAAAATATGGTCGAAGATTGACTGGCTCACAGCAGCCATTTATCTGATCCTTCTGATAATAGGATGGCTGAATGTTTATGCGGCCGTGTACACCGAGAGCTACCATCCCCTGTTTGACCTTTCCACCCGGTACACCCGTCAGTTTCTGTTTATCCTGCTGGCTTTGTTCCTTGCCTTCTCGGCCGTTATGATTGAGGTCAACTTTTATACGTTTTTTGCCTACGTCATTTACGGGCTGGGGATGCTGGCACTTGCCGGTGTTCTGGTAGCCGGAAAGGAAATCAACAACGCCCGGTCGTGGTATTCGTTCGGATGGTTTAACATCCAGCCTTCGGAATTCGCCAAACTTGCGGTATGTTTTGGTTTGGCTAAGTTTTACAGCACCTTTAACCTGAAGCCCGATACGCTGAAGACAACACTGATTGCCGGAGCTTTGATCCTCCTTCCGATGCTCCTGATCCTTATGCAGCCCGATACCGGATCGGCAATAGTGTTTCTGGCATTCCTCATTCCCATGTACCGTGAAGGTATGCCCCCGTTCATACTGATCATTGGCATTCTGGCGGGAATGCTCTTTTTCCTGGCCCTGGTTCTGGATAAGCTGACCATTATATTGCTTCTGGCCCTCCTCTCGGCTGCCGGTTATTACTTCTGGCAGAAAAAATGGAGAGAAGTTGTTGCTGGCTTGTTTATCCCTGTTGCATTCTGGATCATCATTAGCCTGATCAACCGAATCGGGCACCTGGGGATTTCTTCCTTCCTGCAATGGACTGTAAGCCTTGCGGCCGGACTGGCAGTAATTGCCTTTCTTGCCTTTCGCTACCGGCTCAGAAAAGTCTTTGTGGTTCTTGGTATCCTCGTTGCCTCCATCCTGTTTACCTTCTCGGTGGAGTATGTTTTCGACCATTTTCTGAATACCTACCAGAAGCAGCGTGTCCGCATTATGCTGAACCTTGAGCAGGACCCCCAGGGGGTAGGGTATAATCAGAACCAGTCAAAAATAGCTATTGGGTCGGGTGGATTTTTCGGGAAAGGTTTCCTTAAGGGTACGCAAAACAAAGGGGAGTTTGTTCCCGAGCAGAGTACCGATTTTATTTTCTGCACCATAGGGGAAGAGTGGGGCTTTCTGGGATCACTAATAGTGCTTGGTTTGTATGCATTGCTGATTTTTCGTCTTTTTCAGATGGCCGAGAAGCAGAGGTCGCGTTTCGGGCGTTTCTTCGGATATAGCGTTGCCTCGGTGTTCCTGTTGCATGTTATTGTAAATATAGGAATGGCTATAGGCCTGCTTCCTGTGATAGGAATACCCCTTCCCTTTATCAGCTATGGGGGATCTTCGCTCTGGGCATTTACCCTGATGTTGTTTATTTTCCTTCGTCTGGATGCCAGCCGTCTGGAGATGCTGCGCTGAGGCTGGTCAGGCGCGGTTTTCTTTTGGGGAGATAATCCCTACCGAAAAGTTGTTTTCCACATAATTGATCAGATCGGGGAAGAATTCGAAAAACTCGTCGGCAATCTGGTCGCTTTGTGTGCGCAACAGGTTCATGGCAAAATCGGTTTCATCGGGCAATGAGGTTTTCATGCTCATTCCCCGCAGGACCCGCTCAATGCCCGGGAGGGTGCTGTAGGCCATCAGCCAGTCGTTTTTCAGCAGGGAAGTGATAAAACCCTGCATTCCCCTGGGCAACTGATTGAACCGGGATTCGACCAGGTAATAGAAGCGTTCGGTGTACCAGGTAAGCTCTTCGGGATAAAACTTGTTCCAGTTTACCGCAAGAATGTGATCGTACAGAATATCGACGATGACGCCGGCATATTTATGGTAGGCATTGGCAAAGCGCAATTTGCTGCGGCGCACCACCGGATGGCTGTCGGTGAAAAAATCAATGGCACGGTGCAAGAGGATACCTTTCCTTACTTCGCTGGAGTAATGGTTATAGTCGGCTCCTTTAACGTAATCCCCGATAAAGTTTCCGAATTTTACGTCATCCGAATCACCCGATAAGTATATGTGCGCCAGAAAGTTCACCTGTGGCTTTTATTAAAATACGCAAAAATCATACCGTAATTAACAAAGGTAACATAGTCTGTTTATTTATTAAACTGCTTTTTTCTTTTTTACGTTGCGTTCCATAATATGTTTCTTAACATGAAGGAGATATTGTCAAGTTTTATTGTGAACGCCTATTTTTGACGACTGTTCAAAAGTGCTAAACATATGAAGGCAAGAAATGTAATCATTATTGGAGCCGCAGGCCGCGATTTTCATAATTTCAATGTATTGTTCCGCGATCATGAGGCATACAGGGTCAAAGCGTTTACGGCAGCCCAGATTCCCGATATTGACGGGCGCAAATATCCTGCTGAGCTGGCAGGGAAACTCTACCCGGAAGGAATTCCGATTTACCATGAGTCGGAACTTCCCGAACTGATCAAGAAACTCGATGTTGATGTATGTCTTTTTTCATACAGTGATGTGCCCTATACAAGAGTTATGTCGCTGGGTGCAATTGTCAATGCAGCCGGCGCTGATTTTGTGCTGGCCGGATGGAAAGAAACCATGCTGCCTTCCTCCAAACCTGTTATTGCGGTTGGAGCGGTAAGGACAGGGTGCGGAAAGAGCCAGACTTCCCGCAAGGTTATTGAGATTCTGATGAAAAAGGGATTGCGGGTTGTGGCAGTGCGGCATCCTATGCCTTACGGCAATCTGGCAGAGCAGAAGGTGCAGCGTTTTTCCGTGCTGGAAGACCTTGAAAAGCATCATTGCACCGTGGAGGAAATGGAAGAATATGAACCGCATATCATCAGGGGGAATGTTATTTATGCCGGTGTGGATTATGAAGCTATTCTGCGTGCGGCTGAAAATGACCCGCAGGGATGTGATGTTGTGCTCTGGGACGGAGGGAATAATGACTTCCCCTTTTACAGGCCCGATCTGATGATTACTGTGGCTGATCCCCTGCGTGCCGGCCATGAGGTATTGTATTATCCGGGCGAAGTAACATTGCGGATTGCCGATGTTGTGGTAATCAACAAGATCGACACCGCTGATCATCAGGATGTGCTTACTGTGCGCAGAAACATAGAAAAGCTGAATCCACGGGCGGTTGTGGTGGACGGTGCTTCGCCCATCCGGGTTGATCATCCGGAGATGATCAGAGGAAAGCGTGTTCTGGTGATCGAGGACGGGCCAACCCTGACGCACGGTGAAATGAAAATTGGCGCCGGAGTGGTAGCCGCCAGGCGTTTCGGTGCTGCCGAACTGGTTGATCCAAGGCCTTACATCGTTGGCAAGCTCAAAGAAACCTTTGCTACCTACCCCGGCATAGGAACCCTGCTTCCCGCCATGGGATACGGGAAACAACAGCTTGCCGATCTGGAAGCTACCATCAATAAAACCGATTGTGACAGCGTTGTTATCGCAACTCCGATTGATCTGAACCGGATTATTAAGATAAAGAAGCCCAGTACACGGGTTTACTACGACTTACAGGAAATCGGCAAACCCGATCTGGAAGAAGTCATCACAGAGTTTCTTACCCGGAAAGGACTTTTAAAGTGAGAGGTTTTCACTGATTTGCGGGAAGGTGCCAGGCAAAAAGGCACTTTCCCTGCAATTTTACAACCTCTTTTTCAGGAGCTTTGATAATTCTTCGAATCCCGGTTTCCCCAGCAGGGCAAACATGTTTTTCTTGTAGGCTTCCACTCCCGGCTGATCAAACGGGTTGACACCCTGCAGGTAACCGCTGATTCCGCAAGCAATTTCAAAAAAGTAAATCAGCTCGCCGACAGAAGCCTCATTGAGGGCGGGGATGGAGATACGGATATTGGGGACTCCGCCGTCAACGTGAGCGAGCAGGGTGCCGAGCTCGGCCATTTTGTTTACCTGGTCGATGCGTTTGCCGCTGATGTAATTCAGTTCGTCAAGGTTTGTCTCGTCGCGGGGTATGAAAAGTGTTTTCCCGGGATTCTCCACTGTTATAACCGATTCAAATATCGTGCGCATGCCTTCCTGCACGTATTGCCCCATGGAATGGAGGTCGGTTGTGTAATTTACGCTGGCGGGGAAAATTCCTGTATTGTCTTTTCCTTCGCTCTCTCCGTAGAGCTGTTTCCACCATTCGGCAAACCAGACGAGTTTATGATGGAAGCTGGCCAGGATTTCAATGGTTTTGCCATGCCGGTACAAGGTATTCCGTGTGGCGGCATACAAAGCGGAGGGATTGTTCTCAAAGGCTGTATCGGGCGAAGTGGCCTTTTCCATGAGGCGTGCCCCGTTTACCAGGGCATCAACATCATGCCCGGCAACTGCCAGGGGAAGCAGTCCCACCGGCGTGAGGACCGAATACCTTCCTCCCACATCGTCAGGAATGACAAAGGTTTTGTAGCCCTGGGAATCGGCCAGCTGCTTCAGTGCTCCTCTGCGTGCATCGGTAATGGCAACAATGCGGCGTGCAGCAGCTTCTTTTCCCGCCTTCTTTTCCAGATGCTCTCTGAGAATGCGGAAGGCAATGGCAGGTTCGGTTGTAGTGCCTGATTTGGAAATAACCGCAATCGCGTATGACTTGTCTTCCAGAATTTCAAGAAGTTCGGCCATGTAGTCCTCACTGATGTTTTGCCCGGCATAAACCAGACGGGGAAAACCGGTTTTTTTCAGCCAGGGTTGAAACGAATGGGAGAGGGCTTCATCAACAGCACGGGTGCCAAGATACGATCCGCCGATCCCGGTTACTACCAGAATTTCAGCTTCGTTACGAAGTATATGGGCTGATTCTTTGATTTCCTGCAAATGCTTGTCGGTAATGGAAGAGGGAAGGTGCACCCATCCCAGAAAATCGTTTCCTTTGCCGGTTTTGTCGTACAGTGCTTTCAGCGCTTTCAGTGCTTCGTTGCTGCGGCTGAAAACAAGACGTTCCGGCACATAGTCAAAAACCTTGCTGATGTCAATCTTCAGTGTTGTTGTCATATGGCGTGAATTTTAGAAATACAAAGGTAGGAAATTCATCCTGATTCGAACAGCCGTGGAGCCCTTCGCGTCAGTAAAGCATGCGGGCGCGAATGGTATGTTTAACCGCTTTCAGTTCCTTCAGAATGGTGTCATCAATCTCACTGTCCGTATCGATAATGGCATAGCCAACATAGGCATCCGTCTGAAGGTACTGGGCGGCAATATTGATGCCATGGGATGTGAAAACGTGGTTAATTTCCTGCATAACTCCGGGCAGGTTCCGGTGGATATGGAGGAACCGTTGTTTGTTTCCGTTGGGGGGGAGGGAGATTTCGACGAAATTAACTGCACCGATGGTGGAACCGGTATCGCTGTATTTAACCAGTTTTTCGGCCACTTCGGTGCCGATGTTGGCCTGGGCTTCGGCGGTGCTTCCTCCGATGTGGGGTGTGATAATGGTATTGGGGAAGTGTTGCAGTTCGCACCGGAAGGGTTCTTCCTCCGAGGAAGGTTCTTCAGGGAAGACGTCTGCGGCGGCGCCCAGAAGATGGCCTGATTCAAGGGCTTCTGCCACTGCCTTGTAATCCACCACATCGCCCCGGGAGGCATTGATCAGGTAACTGCCTTTTTTCATGCGGGCTATCTGAGGGGCGCTGATCATTTTATGGGTCAGTTCGGTAGAAGGCACATGGAGGGTGACGATGTCGGCCTGGGCGAGAAGTTCATCGAGTGATGCAACCGGACGGGCATTTCCCAGGCTGAGTTTTTTCTCAATATCGTAGTAAATAATGTTCATTCCCAGAGCTTCGGCCAGTATAGAAACCTGAGAGCCTATGTGTCCGTATCCGATGATTCCCAGTGTCTTTCCCCGTATTTCGTAACTGTGTTTTGCACTTTTTACCCATTTCCCCTGGCGGGCCAGGTGGTTTTTTTCAGGAATTCTCCTGATCAGCATAATGGCTTCGGCAATCACCATCTCGGCCACTGAGCGGGTATTGGAAAAGGGAGCATTAAATACCGGAATGCCGGCAAGGCGGGCGGCCTGAAGATCAACCTGATTGGTGCCGATGCTGAAACAGCCGATGGTAATAAGTTTGCGGGCTTCGGCAATGATGTCGGCGGTGAGCTGGGTACGGCTCCGAATGCCGATAATATGTACATTGCGGATTTTTTCCCTGAGTTCCTCTTCTGACAGGGCCGTTTTAAGCCAGGTTACATTGGAATAACCCGCATTCTGAAAACAATGAACGGCATTTTCGTGAATTCCTTCCAGCAGAAGGACTTTAATTTTGGACTTGTCGAGTGAATATTTATGCATTCAGTATGATAGTTTTTGCAAAGTTTACCCGGCGAATTTACAAAAATATGCCATGCAGTGGTTCATATAATCTGTTTTTTTACTTTGTTAGTATTGTTCAGGATTTTAAAATGATTGTTGATAATGCATTTGGGTTTAAGGTACCCAGTTTCTGGTTATTATAAAACCGTTTAAGTTGTGTTTTTAACATTTTAAAGTGATTTTCAGAAATTTAATAACAGACAATTTTCCGGGAATGCCTCATAAAGAAATCACCTTCTTTACGGAAAAAGCGTAAAGAAGGTGATATTAAAAATCTTGAATAAACTGCCCCTAAAATCAATGTTTGATTATCAGCTTTTGCTGAAATTTTGCTTTCCGGGTGCGCAATTCAACGAGATAAATGCCCTCCGCAAGATTTCCTGTTGGGATTGTAAAGCGCCTGGAATATTTAATATCTGAATATATCTGCAATCCGAAAGAATTTGAGATGGTAACCTCGTAGTATTCTGAACGGAGGAATTCTGAATATATGGAATCTGGCTGGGCTAATGTTTCTGCCGAATACATACCCTCATTGCCGATCTGGACATCAACACTTTCGTTTGCAGGGTTGGGTGTAAGCGTAAAGCCGTAATTTTGAGAAGATACATAGACTCCAATACCTCTGGGAGTGCTTGTTCCACATTCATTATGCGCCTGGGCGAGTACGAATCTCTCCTGAGGTGCAGGCATCGGTGGTTATATCAATGCTTTCCTTGGTGAACAGTTCGCAGGGCCCCGGATGAGGGGTGGAGGACAGGTATTCATAAGCTGTAATTCCCGCCGGAATAACCCATTTATAATCATTCACATTTTTGGAACTGTTTGGAAAAATCATTTTGGGTATGCTCAATGTCGTTCTCGGAGGGGTAACTCCATATACCCAGGTGATACTATCATTGATGGCGGGATAAAGAAACGGGTCGGGTGGAAAGTTGTTTAATGAGAGAATTGTTACTTCTAAAGGTGATAAAGATCCGCACTCTGTACCCGCAAACGTCACAGTAATTTTGCCTTTCGGCATTTGTTTGTTAATGTTATCAAATGCAACATTTTGCCATTTAACTGTTACTTCAGTTAAATTTGAATTGTTAATTTCGGGTACCTAGTATCCATTGCTGTTTAGTATATACCCATTTTCAATTTTCCAATTAATCAAACATGTGTTGTTTTTGCGAGAAATTGAATAAGTATAATAACTGTATTGAACATAATCATCAAGAGTTGGACAACACTCTGTGGGTTTGTTAATCCATGTCTGACTCTTACCTGAATATGAAAAAATTAGAAATTCTATTATGGTAATCAAAAGTATAAGCTGTGAACCTGGCTGAAACCTTTCTTTTGATAATTTATTCATAAAAAACTGAGATTAAAAATTTAACAAAATGTTTACTGTACATAAGGGTACAATCCCGATCTTTAGACTGTTGTTAAAAGGTTCAAGATACTTTCTTTTAATGACTGATCCATCCAAAAAATGTTCTTCTTCAACACCCCAGAATCTGTTTAATCTGTATTGAAAAGGCAATTTTGCTTCTGTTTCAAGCCTGAGGTTGGGACTTAACTGAAAAAGTATTCGGCATGAGGGATAAAATGAAAAGAACTGAGTTTGATTGTGTTGGTTAAACCATACCAAGTATGCTCTTTCTCCTTCTACCCCGGAAGCATAATTTTTTGCTCTCAGATTAAAAGCCTCTATTTTATACCCTATTCCAGCGCCGCAGGCAAAAGAAAACCTTTTCAACGTCCTTAGAAAATAATATCCAACATTGATACCGGTAATAACACGTTTTCTGAAAAATTCAGTTGCCCAAATAGCCTCATCGCTTTCATGCTGATGGTTAAAATAGAGATCAGTTTCAACAACCAGCTCTCTGTTGTTATTGAGCATTCTTTGATAGATTATTGTAAAAGGGGAGAAAGTATCTCTTTTTGCAAGATTTTCCCATAGAGGAACTGTGTTAATACCAATATAGTTTTTCCCGGTTGGAGTATTTTGAGCCCGAAGGTACCAACACCCTGCTCCGGACAAAAGAACAATAAAAAGAATCAAATTTTTCATAAATAAAAGATTTAGAAAGATTTATGATTAATGATATACTGAACTAACTGAACCCGTACTTATAGTTTTAATATGGCGGGCTTCGTTTTGATTCCGATGTATGATTCCGGTATTTGCCCGTGATTCTTGGTATTGCCTGGGTCATGTTCTCTGCTCCGGTATTTTCCTTTTTCTTTATAAGGGAATAAAATGCCTGCTATCTATTAGTTCCTTCCGGAATGAATTTGTGACAAAAAATGATGGTAAAATCTTCAACAAAATATCAACAGCAAGCGCCTGATTGAGCATTTCTGCCAAGCCCATTTTTAAAATTCTATTTACCCCAATTACATCAGAAAAATTCTAATGCAGTGCGATGAAGAAGAATAAACCCAACTTTGCGCAGCAAAACCTGCTCAAAGTGACCTGCGGGCCGCTTTCACTTTGTTTTAGCGGGGTTTGCCCGGATGCCAGCGTAAAAGACGAACACACTGCGCATTAGTTCGTTTTCACTTCCAATGCGCAATCCGGTTATAAATAATTACCTTTACAAGAACGACAAAAGATACGTTATGGAAAAAGAGGTGCATCCGGTAGAGGTTTTTGCAGGAACGTCTGCGCAGGCTACCATTGTTAAAAGCATTCTGGAAAGTGCCGGCATTTATTGTTTTCTGAAAGATGATATAATGGGTACCCTCTTTCCATGGTACACTTCTGCCGGTGGAGCCGGCGCCGTGAAAGTTTTTGTATCAGACGCTGATTTTGAGGAAGCAAAAGCCATTGTGGAAGAATATGAGAAGAACATTCAGTAACTTTTATAAATCTGACCGCTGATCTGCAAAGAGCAGAATGAAATTTTTGTCCCTGCGGAATTCTGCAATGAACATTCCCTGCAGGTGTAAAGGAAAATCTATTTACCGATAATATTTTTCATCGGTATTCTCAAAAACCTGGCCCGGTAATTTTCAGCATTCCTGTAAACATCCCTTACGTGGAATGAGTTGACGCAGTATGAAACCAGCAGTTTGTCGTTCCTTATGTATTGAGGGTGTGCCAGAGCATTATAAACAAAAATTCTTCCGGTGGTATCCTGTCCGGGTTCAGGAGGACGATACTGGAATTTTTTATTGGTAAACACTCCTGTTGGCGTATCGGCTGTGTAGGTGTAAATATCCGTTCCCGCACGCTCCATGGTTAGCAGGACGTATTTATTGCGGTATTTAAAGATGCTGAATTGTTCCGAAACGGAGATATCGGTTTCAACAGGAGCCGAAACTGTAATGCTTGTATCCCAACCTGAACCGTTGAAGAATTCCCAGTTTTTATACAATACCTTGCTGTTCAGAGGAACCCTTGCCACATGAATCCTGGAAAAGTGCGGTTCATTTTTTGTGCCGTAAATGTAAACGTACCCATTGTCAATCATCACGCAGTTGCCGAAATCAATCGGGTATTTCCTGTAATCATATTCCACTTTATGGGTTGCAAGATGAACAAAGCCGGGGAGTTTGTATGACAGCAGGTCAATTTCTGCAATTCTGAACGCAAACATTTCCGCCGCCATTTTGTCCATTTCATCTTTTTCTTCTTCTGATTTTGCTGAAGTTTTAATTGCGGAGGGGGCATTATAAAGGCTCAGGGCAAATACAAACAGAGTGTCTCCTCTTGTAAATCCATGGCCGGGCCAGTACCAACGGTATATCGAGTCGTTTTCCAAACGGGGAGGCACCATAAGAGTCTGTGGTTCTGACAGGGTTCCTCCGATAATTGCCTTTGCCCCGTCCATGTTTTTGTCGATGAGGTTAAAGGCATTTCTCAGCATCGGTGTTTTCGGATCAATGCCGCCGTTCATCAGTTTGCCCACAAAACAATCACCAACAAAAAACACAGAGGATCCATCCGGCAGGGGTACGGAGAAAATACCGTCGGCACATAATATTCCTCCGGAATCAGCGTAAAACATAGAAGAAAATTCTTTGTCGGGTTGTACTGTTACCTCTCCCCGCTGGCAGGAAGCAAAAAAGACAACTGAAAAGATGATAAGAAATTTCCCTGAGGTTTTTATGGCCATAAGAACGTGTTTCATAATTGAAATGTTGATGGGGTAATGAAAGGGTGAAGAGCAAGGCGGCAGGGTGGTATAATTATTCAACTAACTGATACTTAATTTTAACAAACCTGGGATGATAAATGGTTGCATCCTTCTGGATATCTTCCCAGAAATTCAGGGTAATGGTATTATAACTTACCAGAAGTTCGCCGGGTTTGGAGAGATGATAATGAGCCTTTGCGTTATAGGTGAGAAGGCCCTTTTCCTTGTATTCGGGGCAGGTATAGACTTCCTTTGTGTCTCCGAAAGGGCCTGCAGGGCTTTTCCCAACAGCGATACCGATTTTCTCTGATATTCCAAGAATGGTAAAGGTGAGGAAGTATCTTCCATCCTCTGTCGGGGTCACGCTGAGTTCGTTCGAAACGCCGTCAGTTATTGGGGCAACAGAATGTATATCTTTACCCCAGTCAGATCCGTTCCAGAAAGTCCAGTGGTCAACATCCTCAAATTCTTCCGGCCTCACCCTTGCTGCCAGAAGAGATTTTTTGCCTTCGGCTATGCCATAAACATATACGTAGCCATCCGGGCAGGGAGCTTTTGCTTTTTCTGTATTCACCAGAATTCCGCTTCCGAAGTATATTCTTCCCAGGGCAGGGTGGACAAATCCGAGGCCGGTGGGTATCTGCTGATAATTTGTTATGCCTTCGGGGGTGGGATTTTTGATTTTAAGAATGGTTACATTGGTGGCTTCAAAGTCAAAAACTCCCGGTCCTGTTTTGTGCACATGGTAGGCAAAAAGGTATAGTGTGTTGTTTTTTTCCTGGTTGATAAACCCGTCTCCCAGCCAGAAATATTCTCCCGGTTTGCTGTTTATGTTATCCGGAACAAAGAAGGCTACAGGTTTTCCGGAACGGTCCCTGTTGTATTCAAATACGATGGCTGATGTGTCGGGTGTAAATCCCTTCATCCAGGCCACCGAATTGTTTACCATCACATTGCCGGGCAGGGGGACCCGGTTGACAACTTCGCCTACATACGTATCGCTGAAGATGAAAAGCGTTTTCTTGCCGGCGATTTCCTGTTCTTCCACACCGTCGAGGGGAATGGAAAAAATACCATCCGCCCCGAACCAGCCTGAGGTTCTTTCCATCAGGGCAGTCCATTCAGGAGCCGGTTCTGCACTAAATTGAAAAGGAACATCACTTGGCTCTGAGCAATGCCTTTCCGCAACCGTTTTCTGCCGGCAACTGCCTGCTGCCAGACTGCAAGCCAGAAATATCCAAACGGGCATTGTGTAATTCATGATTTTTCTTTTTGGTATTGCCTCAATTGTCTTCATCAGATAATCAAAGCCAATGTTCAGGATTTTACTTTGGCAATATATCAGTACGTTAACGTTACAGGTTCTTTTTTCTTTTTTGATGGTCTGAGGGGATCTTAAAAAACGAATGTTTTAAAATATCCTCTGTAACACAGCGGCTGCAATTATTCCCTGACGTACCGGGCAATCACGTCTTTCCAGAGCAGATATCCTTTTCCGTTCAGATGCAGTCCATCCAGGCTGTATTCCCTGTTCAGCTTATTGTTTTCCGTCTTGAAAGCACTAAAAAGATCGATGTAAGGGAGTGAAAATTCCCGGGCCAGTTTTTCCAGCCCTTCATTTATCAGGATGATGTCGGTATTTTTACGGTTGGTGTGGATAGCATCATCGGTTGGGAGAACGCTCTGAATATAAATCTTTGTGCGGGGTGATTCCTGACGAATCCGTGTGATAATTTTCCGGTAATTGGCAATAATGTAATCTACCGTTTTACCAAAGGCGAGATCATTGGTTCCGATCATCAGAAAAATTTTGGCGGGCTGGCCGGAAGTAATGTCGCTGAGCCTTTCGAGGATTCCCTCGGTATCATCCCCTCCGATTCCTCTGTTCTTTATATGCGGATTGCCAAAAAGTTCTGCCCATTCGCAATTGTCGGTAATGCTGTTGCCCAGAAAAATTATGTCTTTCTTTGATTTGGGCAAGGTTTCAAAATGTTCTTTTTTGTGATAGTAATAAGCTTTCAGGGCTTTATTCCATTCTTCCATGTCTTTGGCAAACTTTTCCTCAGCGCTCAGCTGGGTGGTATCTTTTACCTGCATTGGAGCAAAGGAAGCAACAGAAAGAATATCTGGTTCATTTGCATTTCCAGGGAATGATCCTGTTATGAACAGGAATATAAAAGCGGTAACAAGGACTGTTTTTTTCATGGTGTCTGGTGTTAAATCAATATGAAATGATTTTTCTGGTTTCAGAACCCCATTTTCCCTCGAGCCGGACAATAAAAAAGCGGGAGGGCGACATGGGAACCGGAACAAACGTGTCGCCTGAAATGTAAACCTGCATCAGTTTTCGTCCATCAGAGCTGTAGACTGACAAAACGGAAGGGGAAGGAACATCTGTTATATGAAGGGAGCGGGTAAAGGGTGAATAGGAAATTCTCCCCTGTTCCTTCACCTGAATGTTGTCAGCTAAGCTCGGATAAACATCATGCAGGGACAAGGTGTCAGGGATGACAGCAGAAGCTGCATTTTCGACATCAAGCCAGTAAAAACGGGCGCGGTAGTTTCTTGTGTCATTGTAAATGGAAAAGAAATCAGAAGTGTTTACATTAAAGGAAATCAGTATTTTCCCGTCGTTAGTAAACTGTGGATGGGCGAAGAGATTATAGCTGAACAGGTTGGGATAGGGTTTAATAACCGCGAACAGGGTTTCTTTACCGCCCGAGGAAGCTCTGTTCCAGGGGCCTGTTATTTTATCCGCTTCCAGGATGTAAAGTTTTCCCACCAGCCATATTTCATGCATTATCAGGTAGAAGGTACCATTTTTTTCATATACGTAAAAGGATTCACTCATGGGCCTGTCTCCCAGAGGCCGGGCGTTCCGGCAGTCTCCTGACCAGGTATCGGAACCTGTATAAAATTCCCATGGTTCATCCACGCTTTGCCTTACTCGTGCCAGATAAAGCAGAGGCCATGTCATTCCGCTGGAGGTAGTGTCTTTCACACCGAATATGTAAGTATATTCACCGCTTCTGATGATGCAGGCGCCAAAACGCATGGTCGTGTCGGTTAGGGAAGGAATTTTTTTTGTGGTAATGTATGCCAGTCCGGGGTATTTGTAATATGCAATGCAGGTTGTTCCTACCTTGAAATTAAAGCCCGGATTATTGTTGTTAAAATAGGTTACTCTGACGGCAAATACCTTCAGGGTATCGTTTTCAATTACCGCGTGCTCTGGCCAGAAAAAGGCATTGCCGTCAGCCGGAATAAAAGAGGAGGGGTTTGCCAGAGTGCCCTGGTAATAGGCGGTCAGTGAAGATGCATCTTCCAGAACAACCGAATTGTTGATCATATGTGAGCGTGACGGATTTATGCTGAAGGTGCCGGTTTTTTCCCCTATAAAGCTGTCGCCAAAAAGCCACAGAGTTTTTCCGTCAGGCAGGGGCAGGGAAATGGTAGCGTCAGAAGCACACCATCCGTTTTCTACCTGATTGAATTTGTCGAACCGTTCCTGGGCAAGAGTCAGGGCATACTGGGCTGAAATGGCGGGTCCGAAGGCTATGGTGATAGCTACGGCCCCCAGAGAGATCAGATAAAACCGATGGAGAGTAAAATGTGTATGTTTCATTCCGGTTTTGTGCTTGCGATGATTAAAATTTTTCCCTGATCATTCTGGGTTTTCCGTTATCCAGTACAAGGGTATAATAGGTATTTTTATACAGAACGTGGTACAATTTTCCGCTCAGTTCCAGAGGACCGTGAGTCTGCAAAGCTTCCCCGCCAATTTGTGGATAGAATCCGAAGAAATCCTTCAGAACGACCTGTGAAAGGGAAACCCCGCCCGAGGATTCCCTGTTATGCCAGCCTCGTTCGGCAATCCGGACTTTGGCATGACTGGTTTTTTTGTTTTCTCCCCAAAGTTCATGCGCCTGAGCCCAGATTCCTTCATAGGTAACGGGCTCAATGGCATGGTAGAAGTCAAGGGCTTTCTGAGGATAACCCATCTGCGTGAGGGCATCCATCGTTTCAGCCGGCCAGCCATCGTAGGCTCCCAGAGGGCCATGGTCAGGCCTGTCAGATTGTGCGGCGGCAACATCGTCTACCGACTGGGCCCTCATCCAATGATCAGCCATCAGTTCACGGTAAAGAAAATCAATCATTTCCTTTCTGATATTCTCAGGGACATCATTCGGAATGTATTTGCCAATAAAGAAGAAATCGAGGCAATGCCGTACTTCAATCTTTTTACCGTTTGGATACAGGCTGTACCAGACCCCGTTTCCTGCATAGAGTTTGAGGATACGCTGAATCATGTCAGAGGCCAAGGTGTCCATCTCGGCAGCTTTTTCCCGGTTTCCAAGCTTTTCATATATTCTGGCCATTTCGCGCATCATCCATGCATATCCTGCATTGAATGAAGGGACGATATGTTTATATGTGGGAACGCATTCCAGAAGATTCCATTCATCATCGCCAAAATCGGCCAGTTTATATACGTCATCTGTACAACCTTCCTGTCCGTATAATGATATTTTTTTCCAGTTCAGGGCATACTCTTCAAGGTGCCCGAGGACTGTCTTTCCGTTGATGGTATCCTGCAGGAACCCTTCATCGCCTGTTACGGCAATATAATCGCGGATCATCTGGAAAAGCGCCCAGTAATTGGCCGAATAGCCGTTTCCGACGCCCTTGCCTCCGAAATTGTCTTTCCCGTAATATTTGCTCGGGTCGATCTTTATCCAGGAAGAAAGGTGTTCTTTCATCATTACGGGGTCGACAACGGCCCAGAGTGTTGACCATAGGGTGATATCCCAGAAAAAGGTTATCGAGGCGCCCCACCGGGGTCCGCCGGTAAGAAAAACTTTTTTATGCTGGGGCAGGTTTGTATTTATAAGGTACAGCATGGTCAGCGGACCAGCATAGTAAACCTTTTTTACTTTCTGGTCGTTGGTTTCAAGTACAGGGAAACATCCTGAAATCAGAGGATTATTGGGTCGGAAAATCATATTCCATTTTTCTTCCCACGCTTTCTGAACGCTGTTAAATGAAGATTCAAAGTCGGCAGTCCATTCATTCAGATTTTTCTGCAGTGATTTTTCATCATCTCCGTATGTCATTACGTACCGGATGATTTTTGTTTCACCCGGAGCCAGGGTCCAGTTCCAGGAAGCTGTACCTCCGCTGTTTCTGGCAATGAGTTTATCGGGCGCCGTTACCAGTCTGAAAGCTGTTTTTGCCTCTGTTTCACGATCATAAACATAAATGTCATTATTTATGTTTTGGGCATGGTACTTCTTTGCATTCAGGATTTCTTCATCTGTGGGCCATTTCAGCATAGCTTTCACAAGGGCTGGTTTTCCGTTTACCAGTTCCCACTGATAGCCTTCTTTCTGATGGACCGCTTCACCCAGATGTTTTCTCATATTTTCCACTTCCTCATCGCGTTTGGTAACGCTGCCGTCCATTTTGGGATAAGGGTACCACCATTGCCAGTCACCTCCGTACTTGCTGATAAAACCGATAAGGTCAAGATCCACTTGTACGTTTTTGGGTTCACTGGTTGAATTTTTCATCTCAATCTGCCACATAATGCCGTCTTTGTCAAACAGCATTCTGGTGGAACTCATCAGGTCGATGCCGTCAAATTGTCCTTTTCGTAAAGCCTGGTAAGGTTGCCAGCGGAAGGCATTCACCCTGGGTGTTTTTCCGTTAATCCGCAAAGTGCCTGTGTGATACCCTCCGGAATAGGGGGCTGAAACAAACCAGCTAATTGAGGCTAAGTCTCTGTTGACAAGCGCCTGACCACGGAAGTTCCTGATGGAAGGTTCCATTTCTGCCGTGTCGGTAGATACCCATAGGCCTGAAAGATCTTCGAGCGAAGGAATGTTTTTGTATACATCTTCTTTTGGCGCTTTTCCGGTACATGCTGCTACCATTGCTAAAATAGCTGCAGAAAGGAATAAGGTGCGATACTGCATGGCTGATGGTTTATTAAGTTAATTGAAAATTGCAGGCAGATAGTTCTGAATTATTGAAGTTGCTGAAGGGCAAAGGCATAAGCTCCGAGTGCTATGGCCCGGCTGGCACCAAGCTTTGACAAACCTATCCCAACTCTGGCTCTTTCGTCATAGGTAACGATACGATTGCTATAAGGCACCTTCAGTTCCCGGATGTTTCCCATGGCAAATTCGTTGAAGATGCTTTCATCTTCCAGGTTGTATACCTTTACATCAAGCCTTTTTGCAGGAGTTCCGTCCCAGCGTTTGTACGGCCGGTTAATTTCACTGAACATGGCAGGAGCAAACAACTGCCAGGCTCCTGTAATTCCTCCTCCGATAACTACAATTCCGTCGATCAGCGTGAGGATGTTGGCTATGGAACTTCCCAGCGCTTCTCCGAACTGACGATAGGCTTCAATGGCTGCTTCTTTGTTTCCGGGCAACTTTCCCGTGGCGATTTCAAAAATGTCTTTTGGAGTGATTCTGCCGGAAAAAGGCTGACCGGAAGCCTGGGCATAAACCCGTTGCAGGGCGCGGGTACTTACGCTCTCTTCTGCGTTCCAGTCGGGATTGAATTTATTGAGGGTATTATGGATACCTGTGTCGTTTGAGTTGTCACCAATCAACAGGATATTATTGATAACCACCCCGCATCCAAAACCTGTTCCAAGCGTCAGGCCAATCAGATTATGAAATTGTTTTATACCTCTTCTGCTCAGAATTCTGGCATTCAATTCCGGCAGGAAACCACATAGAGCTTCTCCGTAGGCAAAGAGATTGCCGTCGTTGTTGATGAAAACCGGTAGGTGAAACAGGTCTTCCACCATGGGACCAAGGGCAACCCCGTTAGTAAATGCCTTAAAGTTAGGAAGGTCGCCAATAATTCCTTTTTTGTAATCCGCCGGTCCGGGGAATGCAAAACTGATAGCTGTGGCTTTTCCGGGAATGCGCTGTTCCACTTCTCTGAATCCCTTGATGATGGTTTTCAGGCAGGCATCAAGATCTTCTGAAGGAGTAGGAAAGGTAAATGGTCCTGCAATTTCGCGACCACCCTGCAGAGCAGAAAAAACCATGTTTGTGCCGCCTGCATCCAGTGTCAGAACAATTCTGTTGTCATTGAAGATATCGGTCATAGCATAACAATTTATCTGTTATTGGTTAGTTGCAGGTTTCTGGCGTAATAAATAATAGGTTGCAAACAGTGTGTAAAGTGTGCAGAAAATAAGAACGTAAATGCTTGAGGTCACACCATATTTTTCGGTCAGTATGCCGGCTATCGGAGGAATAACTGCTCCACCGCTGACCGCCAGAATGACAAGGCCCGAAATTTCATTGGCGTAGGCCGGTTTACGCTCTACCGTAAGGGCAAATACCAGCGGGAAGATATTGGAAAAACCCAGCCCTGTGATAAATATAAGAATCCAGGTAAACCGGATCGTTGGAGAAGCCAGAATGCCCAACAACCCGGCAAGGGTAACCAGCGTACTGGTGATAAGAAATATCTTTGTATTGACCTTTCTCAGGAGGATAGAGCCGAGTAACCGGCCGGCCATAAGGGAGGCAAAATAAATACTGATTCCCAGGCTTGCTGTTTCAAGGCTTATGCTGTACCTGGTTTTAAGATAATTGGCGATATTGGAGTTCATGGAAACATCAAACCCAACCTGGAAGAAAATGCTCAGAACCATAATGAGTACAAAAGGATTTTTGAGAATTTGTACCACGGTTTTGAGCGAAGCCGGTTCTTTTTCCGGCCGGGATTCTTCAATTTTTATTGAGTATAACCAGAAAGCTGAGAGGAATGATATGACGGCATATAGCGGGAATACCAGCCTCCAGTTTCCGGTATATTTAGCCAGGCCGGCTACTATCACAGGACCGAGCATGGAGGCTATGGCTTTGATAAACTGCGACAAACTTAAATTTGCTGCCTTGGTTTCATCGGAAGAGTAGTCCAGTAGTAAGGGGTTGGCCGAAACCTGAAGAATCGTGTTTCCGATACCGATAATCATAAACCCGATCACAGCGGTAAAGTAGGAATAATAAATCAGAGGCGGGATCATCCCGAGGCCGGTTATCATCATGGCAAGAATAACGGTAAATTTTTTCCCTTTCCTGTCCTGAAAAATGCCGGTAGGTATGGAAAATAAGGCAAACCATATAAAGACAATGCTGGGCAGAAGCTGGGCAACACTGTCAGAAAGCCCAAAATCGCGTTTAACATATCCCGTGGCAACACCAACAAGATCAACAAATCCCATGACATAAAACGACATGAAGATTGGGAGCATGTACCTGAGTGACCGGTTACTTTTCATACAAAGAGGTTTTATTGATTGATACAGGTTCTTACATAGGCTTTGATGGTAGCGCACTGTTTGCCTTCTGATTCGCCGTAGGGACGGATAGTGTATTCGCCTACGCAGGCCGGAACAATGAAGGTTTCGGCAAAATGAACAATAAATGGTTCAAATGCTCCGGAAGGACTTTCAACGATAGCTTCACGGCCTTCTACAAGATTCAGCACGTTAACACCCCCGTTGGTATTATGGGGTACTTTTCCGGTGAACCAGTGTCTGCGTGTTTCAATAAATTCCCGTTCATGAAGTCCGGTGGCTTCTTCATACCATCCGTTGCCTTCGCTGATCTTTCTGACCCGGTTTATCAGGTTTTTTTTCGTCCAGTTGGTTGTTCTGTCCCACTGAATAACATGGCGGCCGTGTTCAATATTAATGGGTCGTGGCTTTCCGTCCAACCCAAGCCTTCCCCAGTCCCAGAGCTTGAAAGTAAAAATATATGGGGTAGAACTGATTTCGAGGACAAGGCAGTTTTTCCCCGAACAATGAACCGTTCCTCCCGGAATAAGGAAGTGGTCGTGCTTCTTTGCAGGCCAGCGCTCCACGAACTTTTCCGCATCAAAATACACACCTTCTTCCTGGGCTTTGTAAAGCTCCTCAATCATGGCTTCGGGATTGATTCCTTCCCTGAGGCCAAGGAAAACAGATGCATCTTCTGCTGCGTCTATCAGATAATAGCTTTCATCCTGCGTATAATGGATGCCGAATTTTTCCTGAATGTATTCGGTCAATGGGTGCACCTGGAGCGATAGGTTCCCTCCTTCCATGGTGTCAAGAAAGTCAAAGCGGATGGGAAATTCATCACCGAAGCGCGCGTGGACAGCTTCTCCCAGCAATTTACGCGGGTAGGCAAATACAAGATTGATAGATGGGGTTTCGAAAACGGCTTCGCCATAAGTCAGGAGCAAACTGTTCTCCTCCGGAACACAATTGAAACACCAGGCATAGTTCTCTGGTTCCGGATCAAGGCCACAAACCCTTTTCATCCACTGGCCGCCCCATGGCCCCTGATCGAAATAGGGCATAAGACTGAAAGGCCGGGTGAGGGTTTTCTCCAATCCATTGCGGAAAGCTTCGGCGGTAAGCAGCACAGGTATTTCCATGTTCGTTGAGTCAAGGATAAAATCCCACCGGTGCATCAGTTTCTTTTTCAGGCGATCACATATTCTCCAGTCAACAAAAAATCCTCTTTTGTACTTTTCTTCAATGGAATCGTCTTTGTTTTCCATCCCGAGGTTGTCCACTTTGTTGGCCCGCATCCTTAACTGAATCTCCCACCGTGGCATATCAGCATATACCAGAACGGAGGGCCAGTCTGAAATGAGCGATGCCCCATAACCAAAGATAAGAATCAGCCCCTCGCCGGCTTCTTCGACTTCCTTTTTCAACTTACTGACTTTTTCCATGTCCACCAGATCGGTCATATTGAGCCTTGTCAGATAGCCAAAGATGCGGTCATCAGTAACATCGGGGAAAGTAATCCTTTCAACTTCCACGGGGGGAAGGAAATAGTCCCTGCTGGTAATGATGCGCCGGGGTTTTAAATGACTGCCAAAAATGCTCAGCAGGTCGTCATAATAAACACCCTGATAGCATTCAACCACTACAATTTTTTTTGGATGGTTAGGTTCCTTCAGTTTAGCTTCCAATGTTTTGAAAATAGCATTCCATCCGCTGAAACATCCGTTACTGTCTTCTGTCACCCTTACGGAGGGTCTCTTGTTAAAATTCGGTTTCAAATCAACGCAGTTTAAAAATACAATCAAACCATGATGCTGAACAGAGAGCTGAATCAATTATATCCCTGGTTCTGAACAAGTTTAGGATTATAATAAAGTTCCTTTTGTGGAATAGGGAAAAGTACATGGTACGATTTGACGTTGGCTGAAGGTTTTGCCAGCAGCACCTGTTCCTGCAACTTGTTCATGCGAACCAGGTCGTACCAGCGATGTCCTTCCATGACAAATTCTTTTTGTCTTTCCTGAAGGACAGCATTTTTGAATGCCTGATAATCCAGACCGGGTGTCAGATCATCTAGGCCGGCACGGTTTCTCACCTGATTTATTGCATTGTATGCCTCTGTAGTGGGGCCATTATTGATTTCGTTGAGTACTTCGGCATACATCAGCAAAACATCGGCGTAGCGGAGGTAAATGAAATCAGCGTCCGATTCCCCATTCTGCCTGCCTCCTTCTGCTTCCTGATCCCAGTATTTTCTGATGTACGGCCCGTCGAACACTTCTCCCTCAAATTCGGTGATGAAGGTTGCCGCTTTTCGTTTATCATTGCTGGCAAAAAGATTATAGAGGTAATTGGTTGGTCTTTCCCATCCCTGTCCGTTTCGAACCCCTTTATCTGATTTGGTGGTGGGCATCAGCCGCACAATGAACTGATTGGTAGTCCATCCTTCTCCAAGAGTGGCACTGAAGTTTACAGCCCAGATAATTTCACCCCTGTTGGAATTGCTGATTTTGAAAATATCGGCGAATTCAGGTTCGAGGGTATATTTGCCGAGAACCTTTTCGAGTTGGGTCTTGCAGAGGTTAAAATCGCTCTGGCTTTTGTTCATTGCGCCCCGGGTAAGATAAACTTTTGCCAGCAGGGTTGATGCGGCCAGACTGGTTGGCATTCCTTCCTTTCTGTTGGGAAAAGGGTTGGTTGCCAGATAAACTTCTGCCTTTTTCAGGTCGCTAATGATGGAATCATATACTACCGCTACAGGAGTGCGGGGAATGATGGTGCTCTGCACGCTGGTTGTTGCCTTAAGCTGAAGAGGTACATCTCCGAAAAGCTTTGCCAGTTCAAAATACAGCATTCCTCTGAGGAAGTAGGCTTCTCCCTGCAGATGGTTTTTTACGGCTTCGCTCGAATACTTTTTTATTTTTTCAGATTCCTTCAGCAGAACGTTGCATGAGTTGATAACACTGTACGATTGTTCCCACACGAAAAACAGAGGAGCATTGTTGGCGTCAAAGGTGAAGTTAGACAGATCGTGCATGTCGATGGAAGGTCCTGTTTCGTAAGCATTATCGGAGGCCAGATCCTGAATTACCCAGAAATTATTGAAGAATAATCCGCCTCCTTCCCATGTCCAGGTAATCAGACCCCCAAACATGCCGTTGGCAAAGGTTACGAGGTCTTTTTCAGTCTGAAAATAATTGTTGTAATTAAAATCAGACCGTATATCGGAATCAAGAAAATCGCTGCAGCTGGTAATTGCTAAAAGGAGCGCGGAAATTGCTATGAACATCTTTTTCATGGCGGAAGGAATTAAAAAGTAACGTTGAGTGAGAAAAGATATGTTTTGGCCATAGGATATGGGCCATAATCGGCACCTTTCCCATAAACACTGCCTCCGAAAATTGAGACTTCGGGATCATAACCTGAGTACCGTGTAAGGGTGTACAGGTTACGGCCACTGAGAGCAAGCTGAACGCTTCTGATGTGCAGTTTTCCGAGAATTTTATCCGGAAGGGTATAGGAAAGAGTCACCTCTTTCAGGCGTGCATAGGAACCGTCTTCAACAATTACATCCGACATAACATTGCCGTGAGGCGAGGCATTCGCCCGCGGATATTTATTGGTCGGATTGGTTTCTGTCCATCGCTGCAAAGCTACCTTTGAGTTGTTCTGGAATCCGTCAAAGCTTTCAAGGAAGAACCGGTTAAAATTAACAATCTTATTGCCGTAATCTCCCTGAGTGTAGATGTCGAGCGTAAAATTCTTATAAGTGAAAGTGTTTTTAAAACCCCATGAAAAATCAGGATTCGTATTGCCAAGTTTGAAGTAATCATCAATGGTCAGCTTCCCGTCATGATTTTTATCAATATACTTCCTGTCGCCGTACCGCGGTATTTTTGACGGGAAGAAAGGAACAGACGAGGGATCCTCATTCAGTTGAATGATGCCATCTGACTTGTATCCGTAAATATTGCCTATGGGTTCTCCTTCGCGGATCATCGTCCAGTCAACAATATTCATGATGGAATTTCCGTAAATGGTACTCGATTTATCCAGGTTGGTGACCTTATTCCGGTTGAATGATATATTGAACCTTGTGTTCCATTTGAACTGTTCTTTCAGATTGACAGAGTTGACCGAAAATTCCATTCCTTTATTCTGTAAGTTGCCAACATTGGCCCAAACAAACTGAAATCCGGAGGAAGTATTTACAGGGATATACAGGAGAAGATCGGAGGTGTTTTTCAGATAGGTTTCGGCGATGAATTCAATGCGTGACTCGAAAAGGCTGAGGTCGAGCCCCGCATCATACTGTGTTGTTACTTCCCACTTCAGATCCTGATTTTCGAGTGAGTAAACATAGGTTCCGATAACTTTGGCATTGGCTCCTTCGCCGAAAAAGTAAGGGCGGTTGGCCATCAGGCTCAGTGAACTGCCCGGAGGGATCCCCTCATTACCGACCGTTCCGGCACTTATTCTAAATTTGAGATCATTAATGGCGGTGACTGATTGCATGAAAGGCTCTTTGCTTATTCTCCAGGCGGCAGAAACCGAAGGGAAGAATCCAAATTTATGCAGTGCACCAAATTTCGAAGATCCGTCAGTTCTTCCCGAAGCGGTCAGATAATATTTGTTGTCGTAATTGTATATAACCCTGGCAATTCCTGACAGCATACTCCATGTGTTGTACCCGGTGAGAATGGTTTTATCAATGGCTGCTCCCAGGTCGTAGTATCCGAGACGGTCGTCATTGAACCGCTCAACAGCGATTTCGGCCGATTCCGAGACGTATCTCTGAGCGGTTTGCCCCAGAAGGAAATTGAACCTGTGTTTCTGAACTTCCAGGTCGTAGGTGAGCGTATTCTCAATCAACCAGGTGTACCCATCAATATTGACATTATTGCCTTTCCCTTTTTCCTGTCCCCTCTTAATAAAGCTGGGGATGTACTGCTGTTCTTTGTTAAAGAAAGCATCCATACCGAATTTGAACTTGTAGGTCAGGTTTTTCAGGACCTTCCAGTCAAGATACCCGTCAGAAATCACGCGGCTTGTGGTAATACGTGTTTTGGTTTCGTTGATTTCGGCCACCGGATTGCCTACCTTATTAATGGTATTGCTTTCATAGGTATACCCTCCTTCCTGATCGGGATCGTAAACATTTTGTCCCGGGTTGAAAAGAAGAGCCATGGTTACCACATTCGACAGGGTATTGGGTACTCCGGTTGTTACTCCGTTGTTGACACTGCGCGAAAGGTTGATATTGATTCCTGTTCTGACTTTTGCTGATAGCTGGTTGTCGAGGTTCAGGCGAAAGGTGCCTTTGCTAAAATCGGAGTTTTTGATAATACCTTCCTGTTCTACGAGGTTGCCTGACAGATAGTAGGAGGTTTTGTCACTTCCACCTCTTAATGAAAGCTGGTAATTGGTCATGGGGGCAACCCTGAAGATTTCGTCCTGCCAGTCGGTTCCTTTCCCGAAACGGCTTGGCAGGGCAAAGGCAGTATTATAGGCTACATCGGGGTAGTATTTGCGGGCTTCGGTTACGGCAGCATTTCCCAGTTCTGCCAGTTCCCGGGCATTGAGCAATTCCAGCTTTTTGGTAATTTGCTGCAAGCCGACCGAAGAGTTAAAGGTTACCTGCATGTCGCCTTTGGTGCCCTGCTTGGTTGTTATCAGAATTACTCCGTTTGCGCCACGGGCACCGTATATGGCCGTAGCAGAAGCATCTTTGAGAATCTGTATTGATTCAATGTCGTTCGGGTTGATCGCCACAAGCGGATTGATATCCGATCCCTGGATGGTCCCGCTGGTCAGATCAGAGGCATTGGTAATGATAGGCACCCCGTCAATCACATACAACGGTTCATTCAAACCGTTAATGGAAGTGGTTCCTCGTATGCGGATGGATACCGGTGCCCCGGGTTTTCCTGTCGATTGTGACACTACTACACCTGCTGCCTGTCCCTGCAGTGACTGATCAAGCGAAAGCACGCTGGGAGAGGCAACGTCCTTGGCCTTTACCGACGATATGGAAACGGTTACATCGCTTTTACGCTGAGTTCCGTAACCTATTACAACAATTTCATCCAGATTGGTGATTTCCGGCGTGAGCATGATCTGATAATCTGTAATGCCCTCGGAAACAGGTTGCCTGACTTTGTTGTACCCGACAAAGGAAAAGGTAATATACTTAACGGTGGCCCTGTCAATGGAAAGGGTAAAGTTCCCATCCAGATCAGTTGTTGTTCCGATGGTTGTACCCTCCACAAATACGGATACACCCGGAAGCGGGGACTTGTTTTCGTCAACGACTCTTCCTTTGATGGTAACGGTTTGTGCAAACATTGTGCTGAAGGTCAAAAGCAGACCCAGCAGGAAAGTGATTTTTTTCATATTAAGTTGAATAAGCACGGTAGACTTTGACGGTGGTGCAGGAAAATATTGCTACCCGCACTGTGGAATTCCTTGCAACTGTCTCTTGCTGCAGGTTATAACAGAGCCTTTCTTCACAGCGCAAATGGAACATCAGAACAGAGTCTGATGTCTGGCAGACTCTGTTCCGACGCCACAGGTTCAGGGAATGGTAAGAAGATTATTATCAACGGTACTGCAGCTTAGTACTGAAATATTGGCTACCGCGTTGGCCATCTCCACTGTTCCGTAAGGCTGGAAAGCTCCTTTTGGCTGGCTGGTGAAGGTGTTCTTAATGCCATACAATCCAAAAACCGGAATATCCCAGTACATGATCATCTGGGATTCAGTAGCACTGGTGATCTTGTAATCATAATACTCATCAACGCCTTGTGAACCGGATCTGAGCTTGCGTATCAACCTGAGAATGGCAATTGTATCGGCATTGTTGGGTGTTTCTTTATAAACCCAGTAACAGAAATGATGTGCACTGTCAGCATATTGTGCAGTCATATCAATATCATAGGTGCCATCCTGGTGGAATCGGTAAATGTAAGCTGCATCCCAGGCCGCAAGCACATCAAACCCCAGCCATTCACTTGCCGTAACTTTCCAGTCGTATTTGACAAAAGAGGATTTAACAGAGAGTGATACATCAACAACAAGTGCCGTTGTCTTAACCTGATCCTTTTTGTCGGTCACTTCAAATTCAAATCCCAGGGTATGCAGGTCATCAAATTCCTGTACCGTGTAGGAAAAATTGTACGTGTAGGTATTCCCGTTCTTTACCAGCTGACTGGTAACGTCAACGGCTGTTCCCTTCACTTCGTCCACCACCTTGTAATACTTAAAGGCTTTTACTCCTTCGGCTACGATAGTAATGGTGGCTGTTGCTTCTTCCCCTACCTTCAGTTTGGGAGTAACCGTTTTGTCAATACTAATGGCAGTTGCCACAGGTTCTTCTTCATCTTTGCAGGAGGTCATTGCCAGGGCAATGAAAAGAGCAAAGACACTAAGTTGCAGCATGTAGTTGGTTAAACGTTTCATAAAAACTGGTTTAAGTGTTTTTGTTTTATTTTATATATGTTCAAATGTATGAACATACCATTACAAAGATACATTGTTAGGTTTGATAATTATGTGTTATAAAACATATTTTACAGAGAATTATTTCAGGATACCTGTTTTACTGAATCGGGAAAACGGTTTTCAGCGTTCACTTTCAACTGTATAGACAAAGCTGTCGGCACGATAAAAGCCGATGTTGTATTCGATAGGTCTGCTTCCGGGATCAAAAACGTAGCGTTTGCGTTTTAAAATGGGGTCACCGGGTTTAAGCTGCAGTTTACGGGCAAGAAAATCGTCAGCCACAATAGCACTGATTTCCTCTTTTGAGAGCTTGGCTATCGTTGCGTAATTTTTTTCGAGGATTTCATAAAGAGGTTTGGTAAAATCTTCTTTTCCGGTGAGTCCTACCCGTGGATGAAACCATGAGATAAAATAAACAAAAGGTCGCTCAGGTCCTCCCCGCAGGCGTTCCAGCTTAAAAACAGGCTTTTTCAGCGGAATACGGAAAAAATCGGCCAATTTCTGATCCGCTTCTTCCCATGAGGTTTTTAGTTCATAATTGGTGATTTGTATTCCGAGGGCTTTCATTTCCTGGGAAAAACTTAACCAGTTATTCAGGCGGGTATTCACCCGTGTGTCGGCTACTACGGTGCCGACGCCTTTTTTCCTGATAAGAAGCCCTTCATAGGTAAGCCTGTTGGTGGCCTGACGCAGAGTATTTCTTGAAATACCCAGCTTTTTTGCCAGTTCAACTTCGTTGGGCAGGAATTTTCCGTTTTTATATTCAGGCTGCTTGATCATTTCCCGCAACAGGTTTTCTACCTGAATATGCAATGGCACGGAACTCTTATGGTCTATTTCATATTCCATGGAGGTTACTACCTTATAATATAATAATGTGCAAATGTATATACAAAATTAAACATAACTGATCGTACCATCTCCATCAATGCGATCAGTTAACAGTATTGTTCCGGAAAGATATTTGCTTCAGAAAGCCAATTCAGTGGGGTAAGAAAAAATGGGATGTCAACTGATTTTTTCCAGCCATTCCCTTACTTCCTCCGGCTTTGGGTTCGGCAGGGCCAGTTTGTTTTTCTTGTTGTACCCGCACATATCCTGATGCAGTTTGTTGGGATTCAGGGTTTTGAGCATAGAAACCTGTACAAAGCCCATTTTCTGCAGTACAGGAACCCATGCTTCGGGTATGCCTGCTTGGGTATATTTTTCCGTGGGATCGGCCACAGACTTCTTTTCCGGCCGCATCTGGGGAAAGAAAAGAACATCCTGGATAGACGGCTGATTGGTCATGATCATGGTAAGGCGGTCGATGCCGATACCAAGTCCTGCCGTAGGAGGCATCCCATATTCAAGAGCTCTGAGAAAATCTTCATCGAGCACCATGGCTTCCTGGTCACCGCGCTTACCCAGTTGAAGCTGGTCTTCAAAGCGGGCCCGCTGGTCAATCGGGTCATTTAGTTCAGAAAAGGCATTGCACAGTTCCTTTCCATTACAGATGGCCTCAAACCGTTCCACAAGCCCCGGTTTGCTCCGGTGTTTCTTGGCCAGGGGCGACATTTCAATGGGATAATCCATGATAAAGGTTGGCTGAATAAGGAAAGGTTCCACCAGTTCTCCAAAAATGGCATCGATCAGCTTTCCCTTACCCATGGTTTCGTCCGTTTCGATATTCAGTTTTCTGGTTACCTCGCGCAACTGGTTTTCGTCCATTTCTCCAATGTCGATGCCGGTTTTTTCTTTGATGGCATCGTACATGGTAATGCGTTTCCATGGCCGCCTGAAGTCAATCAGGTGCTCTCCCACCTGAACCTGGGTGGTGCCGTGGAGGTCTATGGCTACTTTTTCGATCATTTCTTCCACCAGGTCCATCATCCACAGGTAATCCTTATAGGCCACGTACAGTTCAATCTGGGTAAATTCCGGGTTGTGAAAACGGTCCATCCCTTCGTTGCGGAAGTCCTTTGAAAATTCATACACTCCGTCAAATCCGCCCACGATAAGCCGTTTGAGATACAACTCATTGGCAATTCTTAAATACAGGGTCTGTTCCAGTGTATTGTGAAAGGTTTTGAATGGGCGGGCGGCAGCGCCTCCGTAGAGCGGCTGAAGAATGGGGGTCTCCACTTCAAGGTATCCCCGCTTGTTCAGAAATTCGCGCATGGAATTGATGAGCCTGGTTCGCCTGACAAAAACCTCGCGAACATGCGGATTAACAATCAGGTCAACGTATCTCTGCCTGTACCGTAGTTCCGGGTCGGTGAATGCATCAAAAACTTTGCCGTCCTTTTCCTTGACAACAGGAAGCGGGCGCAGTGATTTGGCGAGGAGTTTCAGTTCCTTAACATGAACCGACAGTTCTCCTGTTTTGGTAATAAAGGCAAACCCACTGATTCCTATGATATCTCCTATATCGAGAAGCTTTTTGAACAGGGTATCATACAGGGCGGTATTGTCAGGAGGGCAGATATCTTCACGCCGCACGTAGAGCTGAATACGCCCCGTAGCATCCTGAATCTCCGCAAACGAAGCGCTGCCCATGATGCGCCGGCTCATAATCCTTCCTGCAAGCCGCACATCCTGAAAATTATTTTTTTCCGGGCTGAAGTTTTTACGGATTTCATCAATGCTTGTGTTGACTTCAAACAAGGCTGCCGGATAGGGGTCAATACCCATTTTTCTGATTTCTTCAAGAGCCTGACGGCGAATTAGTTCCTGTTCGCTGAGTTCGGTATAATTCATGTCGAAAGATTTAATGGCTGCAAAGATAATATGTTAGGAATAAGTACAGTGCGTAAATGCTTCAAAACTTCGCTTTTCGATGCTTCCTGCAGAAATTTTACCTGCCAGAATAGGCCGGGACAGTTTCTGAAGAATGAATTACCTTTGCTTTTTCAAAAACAGCAATTGTGAATAACAATACCTCACCCCGGCGCCGGTTGCCTCCCTGGCTCAAAATGCGAAGGGCTTCAGGAGAAACGTACTCAAAAGTGCGGAATCTGGTCGACCGGAACCATCTTCATACCATCTGTACGAGCGGCAATTGCCCCAATATCGGCGAATGCTGGAGCAGAGGAACGGCCACTTTTATGATCCTGGGCGATATCTGTACACGGAGTTGTAAATTCTGCGGTGTGGCAACGGGAAGGCCCAATCCTCCTGATCCGGACGAGCCGTTAAAAATTGCCCGGGCCATCCATACCATGCAGTTGAAGCATTGCGTTATTACCTCGGTCGACAGGGATGATCTTCCTGACGGTGGCGCTTCGTTCTGGGCTGAAACAATTCGTGCCGTGAAAACCATGAATCCTGGCGTTACCATGGAAGTGCTTATTCCCGATTTCCGGGGGAATACCGACAGCCTGGACCGGGTTATTGAAGCGGGGCCTGATGTGATTTCGCATAACCTGGAAACGGTAAGAAGGCTAACCCCTCTCATCCGCAGTGTTGCCCGTTATGATGTAAGCCTGTCGGTTTTGAAATATATAGCATCAAAAGGAATCACAGCCAAGTCAGGAATCATGCTGGGACTGGGGGAAACCCTGCCCGAAGTGCTGGAGACTATGGACGACCTGCTCGCAGCCGGGTGTTCAGTAATGACCATCGGACAGTATCTGGCACCTACGGCCAGTCATCTTCCTGTGGCCGAATACGTTAAGCCTGAAGTTTTTGAAGATCTGGCGCGGATTGCTCTGGAAAAGGGATTCCGGGCCGTAGAAAGCGGGCCGCTGGTGCGTTCCTCCTACCATGCAGAAAAACATATCGTGGGTTCGGAAAAAACGATACAAAATGTATGAGGTAATTTATACCGATCTGGGCCGAAAGGACTATAAAGAAACCTGGGATCTGCAGGAAGAAACCCTGAGGAAAATGAGCGAAAAGAAACTTCAGGGCGAGACCTCTCCCGGTCATTTGTATTTTGTGGAACACAATCATGTTTATACACTGGGTAAAAGCGGTTCCCGCAATAACCTGCTCATTGGCGATGAGTTTCTGCGGCAGATTGGTGCCGTGTTTTATCAGATCAACAGGGGTGGGGATATTACTTATCACGGGCCCGGTCAGATAGTTGGTTATCCTGTATTTGACCTCGACCGGCTTGGTATTCTGGTAAAACGTTATGTATACCTTCTTGAAGAATCGGTTATTCAAACCTTGCAGCATTTTTCCGTGAAGGCAGAAAGGCTGACCGGAGCTACGGGCGTTTGGATCGATGCCGCTGATTCATCCCGCGCACGCAAAATCTGCGCTATCGGCGTCAGAGTAAGCCGGGGAATTACCATGCACGGTTTTGCCTTTAATGTGAATACAAATCTCGATTATTTTCACTACATTAACCCCTGCGGATTTACCGATAAAGGAGTAACTTCCATGGAGAAGGAACTCGGTGAAATTCAGGATTTTAACTATGTAAAGAATGTCCTTCGACAAAAGATACAAACCGTATTTGAACTCACTTTTGTTTGAGTTCAGGCGGTAAGATATTCCCATGATTAATAAGAACTGGATAATAAAAGAACATGGAAATGAGGATGACGTCAGACGGTTAGCAGAGCAGCTCGGGATGGAGAAACCGATTGCCAATCTGTTGGTTCAGAGGGGGATTAAGACCTTTGAGGAGGCAAAAGCCTTCTTTCGTCCTTCCCTCGAAAACCTGCATGATCCTTTTTTAATGAAGGATATGGAAAAGGCGGTCGGACGTATTGAAAACGCAATTAAAAACCGCGAGAAGGTCCTCATTTACGGCGACTACGATGTCGACGGTACAACGGCTGTTGCCATGTTGTACCTTTTTTTCAAGAATCGCTTTGCTGCCATTGACTATTACATCCCCGACCGTTATACGGAAGGATACGGTATTTCTCTTCGGGGGATTGATTATGCCGCCTCGAAGGGGATGTCGCTTATCATAGCACTCGATTGCGGAATTAAGGCGGTTGAAAAGGTTGAGTATGCCAGAAGGAAAGGAGTAGAGTTCATTATCTGCGATCACCACGAGGCTGGAGAGACCATCCCGGCGGCTGTGGCTGTACTGGACCCGAAACGTCCCGATTGTGCCTACCCGTATAAGGAACTTTCGGGCTGCGGTGTGGGGTTTAAACTGCTTCAGGCTTTTGCCCAGCGGAATAATATTTCTTTTTCCGAACTGGAAGAGTTTCTGGATCTTGTGAGCGTCAGCATCGCTTCGGATATTGTGCCTGTGACGGGCGAAAACCGCATACTTACTTATTTTGGCCTGAAAAAGCTGAACAGTTCGCCCCGTACCGGCCTTAAAGCCATCATCAAAGTGGCCGGAATCGATGGCAGGGAAATCACGGTTGAGGATGTGGTATTTAAAATCGGCCCGCGGATTAATGCTGCCGGACGGATTGAATCAGGAAAACATTCGGTGGACCTGCTCATAAGTGAAGATCCTTTGACAGCCCTCGACATCAGTGATCAGATCAACGGGCTGAACAGCACCCGCCGGAATATTGACGGAACCATTACCCAGGAAGCCCTGCAGATTCTTCAGAACGATAAAAAACTTGCGGGCAGAAAAACTACGGTACTCTTCAATCCGGCATGGCACAAGGGAGTGATTGGCATAGTGGCTTCCAGGCTTATTGAACACTATTACCGGCCTACGGTGATTCTTACCGAGTCCAATGGCTTTGTTACCGGTTCAGCCCGTTCGGTACCAGGGTTTGACCTGTACCATGCGCTGGAACAATGTGCCGATTTGCTGGAGAATTTTGGCGGCCATATGTATGCGGCCGGTGTAACCATGCGGAAAGAGGCCCTTCAGGCCTTTATTAACCGGTTCGAACAGGTGGTAAGCGAAACCATCGAACCGGGGTTGCTGATACCTATCCTTGAAATAGATACGGAACTGAAACTGAAAGAAATTACTCCGAGGTTGTACCGTATTCTTAAGCAGTTCGAGCCCTTTGGCCCCGGAAACATGAATCCTGTTTTTATTACCGAAGATGTTGCTCTTTACAACGGGGATGCCAGGATTGTCGGTTCATCCGGTGGTCACCTCAAGCTGACCCTGATCCAGGACGGTTGCCCAGCCTGTATTTCCGGAATAGCCTTCAATATGGCACATTATTATGATGAAATCAAGGACGGGCGGGCCTTTGATATTTGTTACTCTCTCGATGAAAACACCTACCGTGATGTTACCACAATTCAATTAAAGATCAGAGATATCAAAACGTACTGATACGGATCCATTATAGGGAAAGAGAATTTCTCAGGAATTCCTTTCATATGTTTTTCTTGAAAGCATATGCATTTACGGCTGAAATAAAGGTAAAAAGGGGTTAACCTGTCAGATAATTCCGGCTTTTTTCAGTACCAGCTCAATATTGGGATAAGTATTTGACAAGGGCTCCTGCAGACCGGAGGGGGCAAACCATCTCACTTCTGTAATGCCCTCAATGGTCAAAGGTTTTGTGTCGGAATTCCCGTTCATCTCCATGGTAAACCAGATGGTTTTTTTCAGAACAGGCTTGCCGTTAAGACGGTAAACATGAAAAGTGGTTGTCAGGCGCTGAGAGTGAGAGAGTCCCTTTATTCCACATTCTTCGGATACTTCACGGAGAGCGCCCTCCTGGTAGGTTTCCCCGCGTTCCAGTTTTCCCTTTGGGAGATCCCAAATCCCGTTCCGAAGAATGAACAGGATGTCTCCCTGCCGGTTTCTGACCAATCCTCCGGCAGCCTTGATGATCCTGAAGCAGGATTTCAGCGCTTTGCGGAGGTCTTTAAAATTCGGATGAAAGATGGTGAGAGAGGGAATATCCTCATATTTTTCGAACAAACGCAGAATTTTCAGAAGTTCCTTCCGTCCGGTGAACCGGAAATACAAGGATGCATCTTTGCCTTCATCCGGGTCACTGGTAATAATCACCGGACGCCGGTTAAAAAAAACTTCATACTTTTGGGGCATGGAAACCATTGCAACAAAAATTGCCGGATACTTACTGCAAAGTAAGGCAATAATCATCGAACCTGCAAATCCTTTTACCTGGGCTTCGGGCTGGAAGTCGCCCATTTACTGTGACAACCGGATTACCCTTTCGTACCCCGAAATACGTACTTTCATCCGGGATGCATTTGTACAGAAGATCAGGGAAGTGTTTCCTGAAGTGGAAGTTATTGCCGGTGTTGCCACGGGAGCAATTGCCCAGGGAGCATTGGTTGCCGAGGTTCTCGGACTTCCTTTCAACTATGTAAGGTCATCGCCCAAGGATCATGGGAGGGAGAATGTAATTGAAGGACAGGTTTTTCCCGGGCGAAAGGTGGTTGTAATCGAAGACCTTGTTTCTACTGGCAGCAGCAGTCTCAAGGCATACAATGCTCTCCGCGAAGCAGGCTATCACGTGCTGGGAATGGTAGCCGTTTTTACCTATGGTTTTTCTGAAGCGGCCGATAATTTCAAAAAGGCAGGCTGCCGGCTCGAAACGCTCTCCAGCTATGAAGTGCTGATTGATGAGGCGAGCCGGACCGGCTATATCTTGCCGGAACAGATGGAAGTTTTACGGCGCTGGAGGGAAAATCCTTCTCAGTGGACCCCCTGATTACCAGTTGAACAATACTATATGATCAAATTGCAAAGCCGCACGGGAACGGTGAGTTCTCCGCCACAGAATGTCTATTCGTTCCTTTCCGATTTCAGAAACTTTACGCATCTTGTTCCATCGGAAATGCTCACCGACTGGAAAGCAGAAGCTGATTCCTGCAGTTTCAGGCTCAGCAACCTGGGAATGGCCGGACTGCGGATGGTGGAACGGGAACCATTCCGGCTGATTAAAATTACCGGAGAGGGCCCTCACGCTCTGGCATTTTTTCTGTGGATCCAGATGAAGGAAGCGGAACCGGATGCAACACATATCAGGCTGACACTTCATGCCGATGTGCCGTTTCTCTTTTCGAGCATGGCTTCAGGCCCTCTGCAGAAATTTCTTGATATGTTACTGGATAAAATTGTTGATTTTTATTCCCAGCAATGAAATGTTAAAAAATGTTAAATATTGGCTGAGATTAAATTTTTTGCATTGAATTTGAAGCTGAGGTTGATAAATTTGTATTAATATAAAATTACCCCCGGTTACGTATACTCATTTGTTTCTAAAGTTATAGAGAGTATGCCAACCCGGGGGTATTATATTTATTAACTATGAAAAAGACAGCCATTCTAATTGACGGATCCTTTTTTTTGAAACGTTATAAGGTTATTAAAAGGATAAAGACGCTTAATCCAGAAAAAACTGCAAAAGATTTATGGCAGATGTGTATGAATCATCTTAAACAATCAGACGGGGAATATGATTTGTATCGAATTTTTTATTATGACTGCTTGCCTTATAGCAGGAAACAGCATAATCCAATTACCGGAAAATCAGTTGATTTTTCTAAAACTGAAAAATACAGGTTTCAGCATGATTTTTATAAATTTCTTCGTCAAAAGAGAAAGGTAGCATTGCGATTGGGTGTACTCGAAGATAGAAATCGCTGGATCTTGCGCCCCGAAAAAACTAAAGAATTATTGGCTTCCAAAATAAGTATTAAGGATCTCACCGAAAATGACGTGGTTTATGATCTAATGCAAAAAATGGTGGACATAAAAATAGGGTTGGATATCGCCTCAATGTCATTGAAAAAACTGGTCGATCAGATCATATTGATTTCAGGTGACAGTGACTTTGTCCCCGCAGCCAAATTAGCCAGGAGAGAAGGAATAGACTTTATTCTTGATCCGATGTGGAATCCTATAAAACCCGATCTTTTCGAGCATATAGACGGACTTGTTTCGAAGATTGAACGACCAGGTAAAACAGGTCGCACGTAAGAAGTTCATTACAGCAGTAAAATTATTTCCTTAAAACCAAATTTCTTTTTTTTGTTTTCCTTTTCTACAAGAATAATTTCCCCAGTGTCAAGCACATCCGTAAGACGGGCACGAAAAATTTCCCCTTCTGCACTATAGTCAAGAAATTCCTGATATCCCAGCAATCGTGCTGTGTAATCCTTCTTCAGGCCGGATAAGTTTTTGTCAAGATGGGCAACCCTTGTTCTGAATGAATCATAGATGCTGTGAAAAATGGTTTCAACCGGCCACGATTTTCCGGTAATTTGTGCAAGCGATATGGGATTGGGCAAATGATCAGGGAAACGGCTTTGATTTATATTGAGCCCGATTCCGGCAACGGAAGAGAGAATCCTGCCATGGCCGATGGAATTCTCAATAAGAATGCCGCCAAGCTTCCGTTTCCTGAAGTAGATATCATTGGGCCATTTTATCTTCACCTCTGGCACAAGAGGAAGCAATGCGTCTGTAATGGCCAGCGAGGCTGCCATGGAGATAAAAAATGCCTTATCAGCTTCCATCTGCTCAGGCAAAAGAATGATGGAAGCAAGAAGGTTCTTGCCTCGTTCACTTTCCCATGAACTGCCTTTTTGTCCTTTGCCGGCTGACTGAAAGTCAGTGCGGATCGTCTGAAGATGTTTAGCTTTTCCGCTTTTCAGCAGTTCAGCAGCATAGTCGTTGGTTGATGAAACCTGCTCCAGGAAAATATAGTCAGCCCGATCAGACATTTTGTTTCTTTTGTGCAAATATATGCTATTTGTTTTGTGCCGGGGGTTTCACAGATTTTGGTTTTTTGGTCCGGGCAGGAAAAAAGGAATCGTGTGATGAGCCCCGGTTACTGCACCAGATGCACTGAATCTGACCTTTCAGGCGGTTTGTGTCGTCATTAACCGGTTTTTACTCAAAAATCCTGAATTTCCGGTAAAAGCAACAGGCTGGTTGCCCATCAGATCATCCGTATTCTGAGCCGTAAAATACGGATGCTTTTGGTGTGAGGATTTTGGAACAATTATTGATGCTAAAGTGTTAGTAAGTTGAAAATTATTACATAGGTAAATAAAAGAAATCGTTAAGGATATTGTATTTTTGTAAAAGATTAAACAAAAAAACGCAGAGAGCATATATACATGGCAAAACGAAAGGTTCCCGGGTATGATGATATTGTACAGGCTGTAATTGCCGGGATTCAGGAGAAGAAAGGAAAGCAGATCGTAATCATTGATTTGCGTAAGAATGAAGGTGCCGTTTGTGATGCTTTCATTATTTGCCACGGGGATTCGTCACGTCAGGTAGATGCCATTGCTGATTCTGTGATGCGGTTTGCATGGGAAAAGCTGAGAATGCACTCCCATCATGTTGAGGGGCTTGAAAATCTGCAATGGGTTTTGGTTGATCTGGAAGGAATAGTAGTTCATATATTTCAGAAAAAATACAGGGATTTTTATCAGCTGGAAGAGTTGTGGTCTGATAGTCATACCGTTACTCTGGCTGATGTTTATTAAGAGGATGCATTCATGACCGGGAATACTGAAAACAATAAAAATAACCGAACGAACGGAAAGGAAAACGGGAACAAGGTGCCGCAGTTTCCGCGCCCAAAGTTTAGCATTTATTGGGTGTATGCAATTATTCTGCTGGGGTTTTTCATCTGGCCGTTTTTAACCAATTACTTTGGAGGAACACCCAGGCTGGTTGAGATTCAGCGTTTTGAAAACGACATGCTGCGGGCGGGCGATGTGGAAAAGGTCATTATTCAGAAATACAAGGAACAGGCTTATATTTTCATCCGGCAGGATAAGCTGAAAGACCCCAAGTATAAGGATCTTGAGAGCAACGGCAAACTGATGGTTCCCAGGGAGGGGCCGCATTATTTTCTAAAAACGCTTGATGTACAGGGGTTTTATAATCGTGTGGTGGATTTGCAGAAAGATGCAAAGCATCCCGCCCAGATTGAAATCGACGACTCAAAAGATATTTTACGCGAGATTCTCGGGTGGATTCTGCCGATCATCATCATTGTTGCCATCTGGATGTTTATTTTCCGGCGCATGAGCGGGCAGGTGGGCGGAGGCAGTGCCGGTAACATTTTTAATGTTGGTAAGTCGAAGGCCATACTGTTTGACAAAGATTCGGGAGCGAAGATCGACTTCAAGGATGTGGCAGGGCTTGATGAGGCTAAAACAGAAGTCAGGGAGATAGTTGATTTTCTTAAAAATCCCAAGAAATACACCGATCTGGGGGCCAAGATTCCCAAAGGAGTGTTGCTGGTAGGCCCTCCGGGAACCGGAAAAACTTTACTGGCAAAGGCTGTGGCAGGTGAAGCCAATGTGCCCTTTTTCTCCATGTCGGGTTCGGAATTTGTTGAGATGTTTGTTGGCGTAGGGGCTTCCCGTGTGCGCGATCTCTTCCGTCAGGCCAAGGAAAAAGCTCCCTGTATTGTGTTCATCGATGAGATTGATGCCATTGGAAGGGCACGTGGCAGAAATCCCAATTTCGGGGCCAATGACGAACGCGAAAATACCCTGAACCAGTTGCTCACCGAGATGGACGGTTTTGGAACCAACTCGGGTGTAATCATTATGGCTGCCACCAACCGGGCCGATATTCTTGACAGGGCGCTTCTGAGGGCGGGGCGCTTCGACCGCCAGATACATGTGGAACTTCCTGACCTGAAGGAACGGAAGGAAATCTTTAAAGTGCATTTGCGGCCTATCAAACTCGACAGCAAGGTGGACCTTGATTTTCTGGCCAAACAAACTCCAGGTTTTTCAGGCGCTGACATTGCCAATGTGTGCAACGAAGCAGCTCTGATTGCCGCCAGAAAAGGGAAAAAGGCAGTGGAAAAACAGGATTTCCTCGATGCTGTTGACAGGATAGTAGGCGGTCTGGAACGGAAGAATAAAATCGTCACGGCGCTTGAGAAGAAAACAATAGCCTATCATGAAGCCGGACATGCCACCGTCTCATGGCTGCTGGAACATGCCAGCCCGCTGATGAAGGTGACCATTATTCCGCGGGGACGTGCCCTCGGCGCGGCATGGTATGTACCTGAAGAACGGCAGATTACCACACGGGAACAGATGCTCGATGAATTGTGCGCAACCCTTGGCGGAAGAGCTTCGGAAGAACTGAATTTCGGAAAGGTTTCCACCGGTGCCCTCAATGACCTGGAACGTGTTACCAAACAGGCCTATGCTATGGTGGCCTATTTTGGTATGAGCGAAAAACTCGGTAATTTGAGTTTCTATGATTCCACCGGACAGACCGAATATGCCCTTACCAAACCATACAGCGAAAAAACTGCTGAACTGATTGATGAGGAAGCAAAACGGATTGTGGAAGAACAATACAGGAGAGCACTGAAAATACTTTCCGAGAACAAAGAAGGGCTGGTTAAACTGGCGGAACTTCTTCTGGAGAAAGAAGTCATCTTCAGTGAAGACCTGGAGCAGATTTTCGGCCCGCGCAAAAGTGCCGATGCAGAAGAACAGAAACTTCTTATCCAGCAAAATAATCATTCTCAAGAAACAGGCGCTGAGACTTCTCTTTCTGCCTCAGCAGAAAAACCGGAAGAAAAGAATGAACCCAACCCTCCCCGGATAGCGGATCAGGAAACCAGGCCGGGCGGGGATTCACAATAGTCCCTGATATGGAACCGGGATGGACACTGGTCTATTCAACCGATAAAGATTTTCATGCGCACGTGCTTCAGCAGATGCTGAACGACAACGATATACCGGTTGTACTCCTCAATAAGAAAGATTCGGCCTATGTGATCCTCGGTGAGATTGAATTGTATGTTCCTTCCGAATTTGCTGTAAAAGCAATTCATCTTTTGCATAATTTTGACCTTTCAAACGAAACGATGTGAAGAGTTTATTGACACGCACTCTGACCGGTGCCTTGTTCGTTGTGATTGTTGCGGGATCCCTCTGGTGCGGTTCGATTTGGTATGGCCTGGTTTTCCTGCTGGTTACACTGTTTACCCTTCGTGAGTTTTATCATCTGATGAACCTTACCGGATACAAGCCCCAGAAATATACAGGACTGGTGCTGGGTGCCGCAATTTTTGCCGTAAGCTATGCGCATGCCTCGCATCATGCATCCCAACATATCTATTTTTTACTTTTGGTTCTTTTTCCGGCAGTTTACATTACTGAACTTTTTTACAGGCGTTCAGAACCTTTTCATCATATAGCCGTTACAGTTCTCGGTATTATTTATGTTGCCCTGCCCTTCTCCCTGATGAATTACATGGTATTCATTCCCGGCACGGAAGGGTACAATCCTGCTCCTGTGCTTGCATTTTTCTTTCTTCTGTGGAGTTTTGACACAGGGGCGTATCTTGCCGGAATTACGGCAGGAAGGCATTTGCTCTGGCCAAGTGTATCTCCCAGGAAAACCTGGGAAGGAATTATCGGAGGCCTTCTGCTTGCAGCGCTCACTGCTGTTCTTATTGAGCGGTATTTTCTTCCGTCAGCCATCTGGGTCTGGCTGGTATCAGCCGTGATTGCCGGAGTGGCCGGCACATTCGGCGACCTTACCGAATCAACCCTGAAACGTAGCCTGGGTTTAAAAGACTCGGGAAATATTCTGCCCGGCCACGGTGGCCTGATGGATCGTTTCGATTCCACCCTCCTGGCATTTCCCGTTTATTTTGCATGGTATATGTTGTCCAATGGATTTTGATAAATTTTACCTGCTTATGACTGTTCACAAGGAAGGAACATATTTCCTGCTGTCAGTATTCGTTTTGCTCAGTATTATAGTACTGGCATCGTATTTTCTGTTGAGGCCCACCGGGCCATGGATGGTGCTTATTTCGCTGGTGGCTGTTCTTGTTTTTGTCTTCTTTCTGCGTTTTTTCAGGAAACCCGACCGGCCATTTACCCCGGTAAACAACCAGGTGGTTTCGGCGGCTGACGGAACCGTGGTGGTGGTTGAGGAAACTACCGAAGAGGAATATTTTCATGACCGTCGCATCCAGATTTCGGTCTTTATGTCGGTGTGGAATGTGCATATCAACTGGTTTCCTGTAAGCGGAAACGTCGTCTATTACCGCTACCATCCGGGCGATTATATCGTGGCGAAATATCCCAAATCTTCACTGAAAAACGAACGAAACACCATCGTAATCAGACGAGAAGACGGAACCGAAATCCTGGTACGCCAGATTGCGGGGTTTGTGGCCAGAAAGATTTCCTGCTACTGCCGGGAAGGAGATGAAGTAACCCAGGGGGAAGAACTGGGCTTCATCAAGTTTGGTTCCCGGGTCGACATTTTCCTTCCTCTGAATGCCAGCATAAAAGTTGCACCAGGAGATAAGGTAAGAGGAAAAATTTCCATCCTGGCCGAGATATAGGATAAAAATATATAAATATCTTTTTATATTTAACATTTTTTAACATTTTGATTTTCAATAATCAATTAGATTTGTGTTTGGAATAAACACAAAAATGCTCCCTATGAAAAAAATCATCGTTCTTTTTTCCCTTCTGGTTTTTATGACCGGAGGAACAGTATCCCTGGTTGCTTCACCCGTTGTTTCAATGGTACTGGTAACCGACAAAGATCCCAAGAAAGCTCCTGCCACCGGTGAAAAAAAGGCGGCAACTTCGTCCGAGAGGAAAGATGCTTCCTGTGCTGAGAAAAAGGACGCTAACTGCCCTGATAAGTGCGCTTCCTCCTGTGAAGAAAAAAAATCGTGCTGCAACGACAAAGAAAAGAAGTAGCAGTTTTTGTGGTTGGCAATGTAGAAAAGGGGGGGATGTCTCGTTTGACATCCCCTTCCTGTTTTCTAAAGCAGGCTGATGATTTACTGCAAGGGCAAGTTGGTAAGTTTTTGACAGCTTCCTTTCTTTACTTCCGTTTTTGAGAACCTGCGAACGGTTTATTACCTTTGCAAAAAACAAAACGGTATGAGCGATAATTCAGTTTTACAGGTCAGTGAGCATGTTCACTGGGTTGGTGTGCTTGATTATGATATCGTTACTTTCGATATTGTGATGGAAACCCAGTACGGAACGACGTATAATGCTTACCTTATTAATGGTGAGAAAAAGGCGCTGATTGAAACAGTGAAGGACGCATTTCATGAGACATTTTTTGAGAAGGTCGCCAGTTTAACTGATTTGTCGTCAATAGATTATGTGGTTCTTAATCACACAGAACCCGATCATTCAGGCAGTCTGAAATATCTGATTGAAAAAGTGCCCGGCATAACTGTTGTGGGGAGCGGGCAGGCTATTAATTATCTGCAGGAAATGACCGATAAGTCCTTCAAATCGCTAAGAGTTAAGGACGGGGATACCCTTTCTCTCGGCAATCTGACGCTCCGGTTTATTGGTGCACCCAACCTTCACTGGCCTGATTCGATGTACACGTTTCTGGAGGAAGAAGGCATTCTATTTACCTGCGATTCTTTTGGTGCGCATTATTGTCATGAGGCGGTGTTCAATGATCTCACCGGGCCCTATGATGATGCCTTTAAATATTACTTTGATGTGATACTGAAGCCTTTCAGCAAGTTTATGCTGAAGGCCATCGAAAAGATCCGGCCCCTGCCTGTTAAGACAATCTGTCCGGGGCATGGTCCTGTTCTGAGGAAAGACTGGAAAAAGTATGTAGATCTTTCGGCGAAATGGTCGGAGGAATACCTGCAAACCATTGCCTCGGGCGCAAAGCATGTGCTGATTACCTACGTATCGGCATATGGGTATACCGGCGAAATGGCCCGTCATATTGCCCTGGGAATTGTGGATTCATCACCCGATTTTAGTGTTGAGGTGATTGATATTGAAAAAATGCTGCCCGGGGAACTGGAAGAGAAGCTGGTGAGGTCGCAGGCCCTGCTGGTAGGTTCTCCTACAATAAATCAGAATACCCTGTTGCCTGTATACCGGTTGTTTTCGGTTGTCAATCCGATCCGTGACAAAGGGAAACTGGCCGCTGCCTTTGGTTCTTATGGCTGGAGCGGAGAAGCCGTGAAGCTCATCACCGGCCACCTGCGCAATCTGAAATTCAACGTGCCTTTTGAGGGCATGGCAGCCAAGTTCTTCCCTTCGAACGGCAAAGCGAATGATTTTTATGAGTTTGGAAAGAGATTCGGGGAAGCATTGCTTTCAGCCACGACTGGTCAGCAGGATGAGTAATACGAAACATTGAACCGGAAGGCGAAAAAGAGGTATAGTTTAATCCTTTCCGGCCAGTTCTAATCCTTTCCAGATAAGCCACGCCGCATCTTCGGCTGATTTATTTGCAGCATCAACAATGAGGGCAGCCTTGTTATAGTAAGGTTCTCTTTTTCTCAGGGTTTCTGCTACATACAGGGAAATTTCTTCCGGCGTTTTGTTCTGAAGCAAAGGCCTTTCCTTGTAACCATGCAGCAAACGGTCTGAAAGTACTTCCGGAGGCAATCGAAGGTAAACGGTAATGCCGGTGCGGTTCATCATTTCCATGTTATCGGCAAAGCAGGGCATTCCGCCACCGGTAGCAATTACGGTATTATCCTTTGAGAGAAGGGACAGGAGAATTTCTCTTTCTTTTTCCCTGAACCATGGTTCCCCGTGGCGGGTAAATATTTCAGGTATTGACAGACCGGTTTGAAACGCAATGATTTTGTCGGTGTCTGCAAAATCCCACCCCAGTTGCCTGGACAGGTGATGACCAATGGTGCTTTTACCACTGCCCATGAACCCTATGAGAAAAATGCGCATGAATCCGGTTATTTTGATTCATCATCAAATCCCAGGCTCATCTGGATACCTGTTGCCGGGTTATCGGCAGAACCAGTGTTTTCTGAAGCAGAAACCGAATGTTCAGGCCCTGGAGAAGCCGGAGGCGGCAGAGGTTCCAACTCAATAATTTCATCCACCTTATGGGTTGTAAGCCGTTTCCCTTTGGCTTTTATGCTTTTTACGCCAATGAATTCTGCCACATTCACCACAAGCGGGGGTCTGAATTTGTCTTTTCCGCCAAACCTCACTTCAATACGGGGCAGGGGAGCGTCCAGAAGAAGAACCACATGGGAAGCCTCATGCTCGTCGATGAAGCGGGCAGATTTTTCGCCGGCTTCGGCAGGGAAACGCTTCAGATAGTAATATTTCTGGCCGGCATCATAATAGACCGCGGAAAGCACTTTCGAGGGTGCATATTTTTCAATCCGTATCAGATCATCTTCGAAATGGTTTGACAGGTCATAGCTGGTGGTGCGGCAATACCCGCTGCGGGTATAAACAACAATTTTGTCGCCGTTAAAAAATTCCCCAAGATATTGTCCCCGTTCCTCGGTGTTCAGTCTTCCCACTTCCGGATCGAACCATATGTGGGTACCGCCCAGGGTTGATGCCCCTTTTTCTTTCATCACAATTTTGTGGATGGCATGCCGGGTAAGTACGTTTCCGATGGATGAGCGCCCTTTGATGGCCAGGGTGGAAAAATCGAACTCAAAGACCAGATTTCGCAAACGCGGTTTGGGATTAAGCGTGACACGAATTACCTCGGCTTCTCCTTCCGGGTTGACGCTCAGGTAAAGAATACGTGAATCGGGCGTTCCTTTTGTAAGGGTATATTCCTTGTCGCGTGTAAGGCCTGTAAGGGCGCAACGTTTGACCATATTGTAGCCGTTTTTTCCGTCGCGGTAAACGAGGTTGTAAATGGTTCGTGTATCGTTGCGGTTAAATACCCCTGCGTAAAGTATGTCTTTCCCGACAAAAGCCTTTTCCTGCACTTTCGTTACCAGATAATGCCCGTCGCGGCGGATCACAATAATATCGTCGATATCACTGCAGTCGCATACGTATTCGTCTTTACGGAGGCCGGTTCCGATAAAACCTTCTTCGCGGTTCACATAAAGTTTTTCATTGGCAATTACCACACGCGAGGCTTCAATGTTGTCGAAACTGCGAAGTTCGGTGCGGCGTTTCCAGTTGTCCCCGTATTTCTTCTTTATCTGCCTGAAATACTGAATTGTGTAATCGGTAATATGGGCCAGGTTTTCTTCCGTGGCGGCCAGTTCTTCATTGAGTTTCCGCATCAATTCTTCAGCCCGCGAAACGTCGTATTTTGAGATCCTTTTTATTCTGATTTCAGTCAGCTTCAGAATATCGTCGCCTGTTACCGGCCTGAAAAGTTGCTTTTCAAATGGTTTTAGCCCTTTGGCAATGGTTTCGAGCACTGCCTCCCAGGTTTCACATTCTTCAATTTTGCGGTATATCTTGTGCTCGATGAATATTCTCTCCAGCGAGGCCATAAAGAGTTCCTCCTGAAGTTCGTTTTTCCTTATTTCCAGTTCCTTTTTCAGGAGGCTGACCGTACGGTCAACCGATATTTTGAGAAGGTCGGAGACGGAAAGGAATTTAGGACTGGTTTCATCAACCACGCAGCAATTGACGGAGATGGAAGACTCGCAGTCGGTAAATGCATACAGGGCATCAATGGTTTTGTCGGGCGAGATCCCGGGAGCAAGGTGGATGACAATTTCGACATTACCGGCCGTGTTGTCATCAATTTTTCTGATTTTGATTTTTCCCTTGTCGTTTGCTTTTATGATGGATTCGATGAGAGATGAAGTCGTTTGACCAAACGGAAGTTCGGTAATAGTGAGGGTTTTGTTGTCGGTTTTGACTATGCGTGCCCTTACGCGCACCGAGCCGCCTCTGGCTCCGTCGTTATAGCGTGAGCAATCGGCAAGGCCGCCTGTGGGGAAGTCGGGATATAGTTCAAACGGTTTCCCGCGGAGGTAGCTGATAGCTGCTTCAATAAGTTCATTGGGGTTATGGGGTAGTATTTTGGAAGCAAGGCCCACGGCGATTCCCTCTACTCCCTGTGCCAGAAGGAGAGGAAACTTTACCGGAAGGATAACGGGTTCTTTGTTTCGTCCGTCGTAGGAAGGTTTCCATTCGGTAGTTTTGGGATTAAATACTACATCAAGGGCAAATTTTGAAAGGCGTGCCTCGATGTACCTGGGGGCTGCGGCACTGTCGCCGGTGAGAATATTGCCCCAGTTGCCCTGGGCGTCGATCAGCAGATCTTTTTGTCCGAGCTGAACAAGAGCTTCCCCGATGGATGCATCGCCATGGGGGTGAAACTGCATGGTATAGCCTATAATATTGGCTACTTTATTGTACCGGCCGTCGTCGAGCAGTTTCATGGCATGAAGTATCCGGCGCTGGACCGGTTTGAGGCCGTCATAAAGATTGGGAACTGCCCGTTCCAGGATTACATAGGAAGCGTAATCCAGAAACCAGTCCTTGTACATTCCTTTCAGATGCAGCACCCGTCCCGTGCTTTCAGCCTCTGCTTCAGGCCGGGGAGCTTCCCTTCCTCCATCCATTTCAACAGGATCCATTGCTTCCATATAATGATACTTCCTTCAGACAGATTCGCATGAATTTAAACAGGTTACACTTCCTCATCAACGCGAAGGTTCTCGATAATGAATTTTTGCCGTTCCGGAGTATTCTTACCCATGTAAAAGTCCAGGAGTTCAGCGATGGAATCTTCACGGGTAAGCCGGACGGGCTCCAGACGAATGTCTTTGCCTATAAAATGCCGGAATTCGTCAGGCGAAATTTCTCCGAGGCCTTTAAAACGCGTTATTTCAGGATTGCTTCCAAGTTCTCTGATAGCCGCTTCCTTTTCCGCTTCCGAATAACAGTAGATGGTTTTTTGTTTGTTGCGCACCCTGAACAAGGGAGTTTGAAGGATGTACAGATGCCCTTTTCTTACGAGTTCGGGGAAAAACTGAAGGAAAAAGGTAATCAGAAGAAGCCGGATGTGCATCCCATCCACGTCGGCATCAGTGGCTATGACTACCTGGTTGTAGCGTAAATTTTCCAGTCCGTCTTCAATATTGAGAGCTGACTGAAGCAGGTTAAATTCTTCGTTTTCGTAAACAATTTTCTTTGTCAGTCCAAATGTGTTCAGGGGTTTTCCTTTCAGGCTGAAGACGGCCTGAACAGCTACATCACGGCTTTTTGTAATACTGCCGCTGGCAGAATCTCCTTCGGTGATAAACAAGGTTGTTTCCAGCCGGCGCTCATCATCGGAATTGTAATGAATTTTGCAGTCGCGGAGCTTGCGATTATGAAGGCTTGCTTTCTTGGCCCGCTCACGGGCAAGTTTCTGAATGCTCGATATGGCTTTTCGTTCTTTTTCCGATTCCAGGATTTTCTTAAGCAGGATATCGGCCGTGGAAGGGTTTCTGTGAAGGTAATTGTCGAGTTGTTCCTTCACGAAATCGTTGATGAATTTGTTCACCGAAGGTCCTTCCGGTCCCATATCCTTGCTGCCCAGTTTGGTTTTTGTTTGCGATTCAAAAACAGGATCTTCAATCTTGATGCTGAGGGCTGCTATGATGGAACTGCGGATATCGGAAGCATCATAATCTTTGCGGTAAAATTCCCTGACAGTTTTTACAATGGCTTCGCGGAAGGCAGTAAGATGCGTACCTCCCTGAACGGTATGCTGGCCATTTACGAAGGTATAGTAGTCTTCGCCATATTGGTTGCCATGGGTCATGGCAATTTCGATGTCGTCACCCTTCAGATGGATGACCGGATAGAGGATATCGGTTGTAATATTTTCGGCCAGCAGGTCGAGAAGGCCGTTTCGCGAAATGTAGGGTTTCCCGTTGTAAATGATGGTGAGGCCGGAATTCAGATAGGTATAATTCCGGACCATGGATTCGACATACTCGTCAATGAAACGGAAATGCCCGAACATTTTGTCATCCGGGTAGAAGATGACAAGAGTTCCGTTAGGCTGGGAGGCCGGCATTTCAGGTTGATCAGCAATCAGAATACCCTCGGCGTATTCAAGGCTTTTGACCTTTCCTTCGCGGAACGACTGAATGATAAACTTTGACGAGAGGGCATTGACAGCCTTGATACCTACGCCGTTCAGGCCTACCGACTTCTTAAATACCTTGGAATCGTACTTGGCGCCGGTGTTCATCCTGGAAACCACATCGGCCAGTTTACCAAGGGGAATGCCACGTCCGTAATCACGCACCCGCACCATCCTTTCCTGGATGGTAAGTTCAATGGTGTTTCCAAAGCCCATCATGAACTCATCAACGGAATTGTCAAGCACCTCCTTGAGCAGAACATAAATCCCGTCATCGGTTGAGGAGCCATCTCCCAGCTTCCCGATATACATTCCGGGCCTGCGGCGAATATGCTCCCGCCAGTCCAGGGTTCTGATCGATTCTTCCGTATAGGCAGCCGTCATACTACTTTTTCTCTTTCAGAGTTCAAAGATACGTAAATTGCTTCCGGCGCAATGACTATCTTTTCAACAGGAATGTTTATAAATAGAGGAGAATTGTTAAAAAATCACCTGCACAGACCAGTAAGCGAACCGCCTGCCTGCATCGCCGGCAGTTGATTTGAATGAAAACAGGTGTTTCTGGAAAATTCCCTCTAAATAACCATTGCTTTCATGTTCAGATGCACGTTGTAACCAGGTATGTAGGAACCGGTGGTATCAAAAATCCAGGTCCATTCCCTCAGGGAATTTCCTTCGTTGAGGTCAATTGCCAGCGAAGGGGTTGTTACTATATTGCCCTCTTTCCTTGGGTAATGGATTTCACTTACATCGGTTATAAGGCAGGAGGGTGAAAAGTATTTAAGCAGGCTTATATGCTGATTTTGAATGGTTTGACGAAATGCTTCCGTCTGGTTTTTTTCAAGTGAACAGTGTTTTCTCAGGTAGTCAAGGATAAATGCGTCAAGCTGGCTGAGGATGTTTAATGAGACGGCCGATGTGTCGGAAGGGGAGTGTGCTTTTTTCAGCGTATCAAGGATGGGCGAGATGTCGGGTGTAAATAACACGGAAGGCGTGCTTCCGGCATAATTTTCAACAAAATCATGGGATAGAAGGATTCCGTTTCCTGTGATATCAGCTTCAAGCAGGCTTACATTGTTGTATTTCTGCACTTTATGCTGTACCTGGGCTGGGTGGTGGATGTCAACCAGGGTTATTCTCCGGAATCGTCCTGACAGTTCTTCCAGAGGGAAGTCAAGCAGCCACCCGCTGCCGAAAACAATCAGATTGTCTTTTCCTTTCAGTGATTCAGCAAATTCAATAATATACTGATGGGCATTGAACAAATGAGACTGCCAGTTATGTGCTTCCCGCAGATAACGGTTCATAATTCCCTGCTGATCAGAAGGGAAATTCATTTTGCGAACCATGTTTTGCAAGGTGTTCTGGGCAGACATCCGGTTTATTGATTTGCACGGAGTTTATTCAATTCTGATTCCATCAGGTTCTGGAAAATCTGCATCAGCTGTCCGGGCTCCTCTGTACCCCATGAAGAGGGAGGTACAGGAGATAGCACCCTTACAATTATCTTCTTTCGTTTTTTGAACATAAAACCTTTCTTTGGAAGGGCTTCATGCGTTCCGTCAATGATTACCGGTACGATGGGTACTTTTACCCTGACGGCCAGGCGAAAGGCTCCTTCGCGGAAACGATGCATTTTGCCGTCGGGAGAACGGGTTCCTTCAGGAAATATCAGAACCGAATTACCCCGCCGTATTTCCTCTTCACAGCGGGCCAGCATTTTCAAATAGCTGCGGCCTTTCATCCGGTCAACCTCAATATACCGGTTCAGGCGCATGACGATCCCTAAAAAGGGAATCCGGAAATTCTGAATCTTTGATACCCATTTAAAGTTTCTCAACAGTCCGTATAGCACCATGATATCAGCCAGTGACTGGTGATTGGAAATGATAATGCATGGCTGGTCATCGCGGATGTTGTTCCGTCCTTCAAATCGAATGGTCCAGTATGGATTCACCAATGCATACATATAGCCCCATAAGGACGATGCATAGTGCAGCACCAGGCCCCGGCTGTCGAAGGGAAGCGTAATGAGCCAGACAGGAACTGCAATAAAAGCAAAAAGGATTGTGGCTGCTGCCCAGAAAGCCCATATAATCAGCGACATTATCAGATGAAATACTCTCATTCCTGAAAAAGCTTGTGCGTTTTATTCATGCCGGACAAATTGATGACAGGTTCTGTTTTCAAAAATACTCCATTGGCATAATAGTTGCTTAACCGAACAATGAAGATTTTTACTTTCCTGATACTTGCGTTAAATTTACACAATAATTTTATTACAATTCGTTTGATAATTAACACATTATGGAAAAGTGGCGTCAGACAGTGATTGTGCTGATTTTTTCCGCACTGGTTTATTCCGCAGGATTTCCTGTAATTGCCCAGCCTGCGGCTCATGATACCATTGTGCGTCTCGGAGGGAGGCGGATGATAGTGGATGTCATTTCTGTTTCAGCATCGGATGTGTCGTATAAAGATATTGGATCGGAAGAACTGCAGCAACTCAATCATAAGTATATTGAACGGATCATATACCGGAGCGGAAAAGTGGATATTTTCAATAAACCCGTCGTACAGCTCATTGATGAAAACAGGTGGGAAGCAGTTCTGATTACAGAAAATAAGGCCGATGTGGAAGGAATGTATGAGTATGGTCTGGTGCGTTCCTCTTCAAGTTCTGATGCCAGAAATATGAAGGCGGCCAAAAAGAGCGCCACCATCCGGCTTCAGAAGAGGGCTGCCAATATGGGAGCCAACGTGGTGCTGATCACAAAGTCCATTGCAGTTGGTGGCTACGGCGAAACACCCGGTTATAACATGGAAGGAATTGCTTATGGTTTCCGGCCGCCTGCTGAAAAGAAACAGCAGGAAGAAAACAAATCCGAATAGCCTCTAATTTTCTCGTCCGGATATCAGAATAAGGCGGGCAGTAGAGTATTGAAAACCTCCGATGAAAGCGATGAAGGCAATTTATCTGCAATGGTTTTAAGGAGGTACTTTTCTTCCAGTCGGGTACCCTGCAGAGCCCCCGAAATAAGGTCAAGTTCTTTCTGAACATTGGTTCCGGTAAGTCGGATCTGGTTTATGCAGCCTTTTGCAACAGAAAGCTTAATGTGTACGGTTCCATAGGGAGTTTCTACCTCTCTTTCGAGCTGGTAATCAGGCGAATAGGCGTAAATCCATTCCCAGGTATTAAATTTTGCGGCTGACAGCTCAATTATTTTTCTCTTGTCTTCGTCAGTCAGACTGTAAATGACTGCCCGGAAATGCTGAACAACAAAGGAGAACAGAAACTTTCTGAATGCATCCCTGTCGGGATTACTTAGAAAGGAAGCTATGTTCACAACCTCACTCCGGCGGGAATTCACTCCTTTGTGCGTATATTTTCCCGAAGGATGGAGTACCTGCTTCAGGTGTTCAAGATCAGAATCAAAAAGCAAGGTTCCATGGTGCAAGGTTCTCTGATGATATACATGTTCGGCATTCCCTGAAATCTTTTTTCCGTAGATCAGCAGATCATTTTTGTCACCTCTTTCGGCAGGAATGTGCAGTTCATTCAGTGCGAGAAGAACAGGGGCTGTACATGCTTCGAACTGAACCAGTGCACCTTCAGAACCGTTTCGTATGAAGGTGAAATTGAGGTTTCCAGCGTCGTGATAAACGGCACCCCCGCCTGAAAGCCTTCGTGCAATGCGGATGTTGTTTTCTCCGGCAAAGAGGTAGTTAACTTCGGCAAGAGTAACCTGGTGTTTTCCGACAATAACCGACGGCTTGTCGGAATAAAGGAAGAAAACTTCATCCTCCATTTCTTTCAGGAGATATTCTTCTGCAGCGAGATTGAGGTAGGGGTCGGTAAAAGGACTGTCAATGGCCAGCATCCCGGGCAGTGTTATTTCGGTAAACGACGAACACGAATTTTCTGTACAACGCAAAAAAGGCAAATGCCAGCAGAACGCCCCATAACGCTCCGCAAACAACATCTCCGGGGTAATGAACACCCAGGTAAATTCTGCTGTATGACACGATTCCTGCCCAAATTAAAATGGCCCATGAGAACCATTTTCTGCGGAACAACAGGGAAAGAAAGGTGGCCAGAGCAAAGACATTGGAAGCATGTGATGAGATAAAACCGTAGAGCCCTCCGTGGTAGTTGTGTACAAAATGAAGAAGGCCCTGCAGGGAAGGCTCATGGGAAGGGCGCAGACGATGAAACAGGTTTTTGAAAAGATGCACGGAAGTCTGGTCAGAGCATGCAATCAGCAAAACAACAAAGAGAATGATCAGCCAGGATTTTTTCTTAAAAGTCAGAATGATGAAAACGATCAGCAGAACATAAAGGGGAATCCATACGGGGATACGGGAGAAAAACCACATGATTTCATCCATCAGGGGAGAGTGCATTCCGTTAAGGAATAAAAGGATTTCTTTGTCGATTTCCAGCAGGGAATTCATGGATATTGGATTTAGTCTGATTCATTCAGGGTTTCCCAGAGAATATCCTTGAGCCGGTCAATATTGTATCCTGTTACTGATGAGATAAAAACCGTCTTTATTCCCGGAGGCAGATTCCGGCTGGTTTCGGTAATAATTTCGCGGTCGGCCAGGTCGGATTTTGTGATCGCCAGTACCCTTTTTTTGTCAAGCAGTTCAGGGTTGTATTTTTCCAGTTCGCCCAGAAGGATGTGGTATTCTTTTACAATATCAGACGAATCAACGGGTATCATGAACAGGAGAACAGAGTTCCTTTCAATATGGCGGAGGAAGCGCAAACCCAGGCCCTTTCCTTCGGCAGCACCTTCGATGATGCCGGGAATGTCGGCCATGACAAAAGAACGGTTATCGCGGTACGAAACAATGCCCAGGTTAGGAACCAGTGTGGTAAAAGGGTAGTCGGCAATTTTGGGTTTAGCTGCTGAAACGACGGAGAGGAGAGTGGATTTACCGGCATTGGGAAATCCAACCAGACCCACGTCGGCCAGCAGTTTGAGTTCGAGTATGAACCATCCTTCTTCTCCGGGTTCTCCCGGTTGGGCATACTTAGGAGCCTGATTTACCGGCGATTTAAAGTGGTCGTTTCCAAGGCCGCCTCTTCCGCCCCGGAGCAGAATTTTTTCTTCTCCGTCTTTGGTAATTTCGGCGAGGATTTCATCACTGCCATCCCTGCGGGCAATGGTTCCAAGCGGAACTTCGATAACAACGTCTTTTCCGTCGGCTCCATGCTGGAGGGCGCCGCGTCCCGGTTCCCCGTCGCCGGCTCTTATGTGCCGCTGGTACTTCAGGTGAAGAAGTGTCCATAGCTGGGCATTCCCTTTTAAAATAATATGTCCTCCCCGGCCTCCGTCTCCTCCATCCGGACCACCACGGGGGATGTATTTTGCCCTGAGAAAATGCACACTTCCCGCCCCTCCTTTACCTGAGCGGAGATGAATCTTTACGTAATCGATGAAATTAGACTCTGCCAATATCAGATTAAATTAACCGTTTTGCCAAGCGCAAGGTGTTTCTCATCATCCGGGTAAAAAAAGAGCACAAAGCCTGGTAGAAAACCAAAATCTTTGCGCTCTATGTATCGTATTATTTATGCTGGTCAATTACATCACAAAGCCTTTGAAAGATTTCGTCAATGGAACCTACACCATTGACGGGAAAGAATTTTTTCTGGGCTTCGTAATACCGGATTACAGGAGCGGTTTCCCGGTGGTATACACGGATCCGGTTTTCAATAACTTCAACATTCTGATCATCGGCCCTTCCTGATTCTTTTCCGCGGTTAAGAAGGCGTTTAACCAGTTCCTCATGCGGCACTTCAAGGGCAACCATCAGGGTTATGGAAGTATTTTTGCCTGTCAGCAGGGTATCAAGAGCCTCTGCCTGCGAGGTTGTGCGGGGGAACCCGTCGAAAATAAACCCGTTCACCTTCCCGTTTTCATCAAGTTTACGGCCTATCATTCCAATGACAACGTGATCGGGAACAAGTTCGCCCTTATCCATATACCGTTTTGCTTCCTTTCCAAGTTCCGTCTGTGCAGCCAGTTCTGCGCGAAGAATATCGCCGGTGGAAAGATGGACAAGACCATACTTTTCAATCAGTTTTGCACTTTGTGTTCCCTTTCCTGACCCCGGAGGGCCGAACAATACTACATTCAACATACCAAATCAGTTTTAACGTTTTTTTGATTCACTTTCAATATAAACATCAGGATGATTCCTTCCAAACCGGTTGTAATCAAGCCCGTACCCAACAATGAACTGCGGTGGAATTTCGAGCCCTACATAATCGGGCCGGAAACCCGGTTTACAGGCTTCCTTCTTAAAGAAGAGGGTGGCAATCTTAACTTCAGCGGGGTGATACGATTGCACAGCGGCCAGAATATGTTCAATGGTAATGCCGGTATCAATGATGTCTTCCAGGATAACCACCGTTCTGTTGCTCAGGTCTTCATTGATTCCGATCAGGTCGTAAACTTCGCCGGTAGTTGATGAGGCAGAATACGATGCCAGTTTAACAAACGAAATCTGGCAGGGTATGGTGAGATGCCGGCTCAGATCTGCAATAAACATGTAGCAACCGTTCAGCACTCCCAGAAAAATCACATCCTTGCCTTTAAGGTCTTTGTTGAGCTGGCGGGCCATTTTTGATACGGCTCTCTGAATTCTGGCTGAAGGGATAAAAAGCCTGAACTCTTTATCCTGGATATGGATTTTTTTCATATTTTAGGCATTGTAATTTTTCCGTTGCGAAAATACGAATTCTGCCGAATTAACGGCTAACATAATTCTGATGCTATGCAACCGCTGGTGAGTATAATAATGGGAAGTACAACGGACTATCCGGTGATGGAGGAAGCTGCCAAAGTGCTGAATGATCTGAAGATTCCCTTTGAAATCAATGCATTGTCGGCGCACCGTACCCCTCTGCAGACCATTGAGTTTGTAAAGAATGCCTCGGGGAGGGGAGTGAGGGTTTTTATTGCCGGAGCAGGCGGCGCGGCTCATCTTCCCGGAGTTGTTGCAGCCGTTACCCCCCTGCCCGTAATAGGTGTCCCGATTAAGTCGTCTATTTCACTTGACGGATGGGATTCGGTGCTTTCCATTCTTCAGATGCCTCCGGGCGTACCGGTCGCCACCATGGCACTGAACGGAGCAAGAAATGCGGGGATTTTTGCAGCCCAGATTCTTGCGCTCACCGACGGGGAGATCATGCAGCGGATGATTGCCTTCAAGGCCGACCTCGAGAAAAAGATCATCAAGGCCAACCAGGATCTGTCACAGATCAAATTTGATTACAAGGTGGGCTGATCCGCCGGCCGGCGGACTCCGGTTCACCGCACTGGTATGGGCCGGAAAATTACTTTTCTGTTGTTTTTCTTTTGTGCAGTATGTATTCTGATACCTGCATACAGCCAGTATTTTCCTGCAGGTGCCCGTATCAGGGGAATGGCCGGTGCCGGGCTTCTGCTGGAAGATCCGTTCAGCGGATTCTGCAATCCGGCCGGACTGGCAGGGCTTAAAAATGCTGAAATTGCCGCATCGCATGAGATGCCTTACCTGATGAATGACTTGTCGGTAAGCAGTTTGACTTTCGCTTTCCCTGCAAGCCCCGGAGTGTTTGGATTCAATGGCTCCTCAGCAGGTTTTTCCCTCTGGAGAGAAACCAGGACAGGGGTTTCTTTTGCACGGAAATTTGGTTCCCGGTTCAGCGCCGGACTGCAAATCGACGGCTTTTTTGCAAGGGTTCCGGATGATATTCCTGTGCGGCCTGTATTTACCTGGGAGGCTGGCCTGCTCAGTCAGCCTGTAGCCGATCTGCTGGTAGGAGTTCATCTCTTCAATCCTTTACATGCCGACTATCCCGATACGCGAAACCAGCGTTTACCGGTAAGTTTTGCTTTCGGGGCGGGCTACAGGTTTGCAAAAAAATTCCTGCTGGCCGCTGAGGCAGAAAAAGACCTTCTATATCCCATTGCATTTCGTATTGGCATCGAGTACGAACCGGTTAAAAATGTCTTCCTTCGGTATGGTTATAATTCGGTAAACGGTTATGCCGCGGGCTTTGGGCTCCGCATCAGCCATTTTGTAATTGATGCGGCTTTTACAAGGCATCTGCAACTGGGTTATACACCCTCTTTGTCTCTGGGTTATGTTTTTTAAAATGTATTCAATCCGGTTATTGTGCTTCAGAATATGTGTTGCCATATCCTTATGGCTGCTTTCTCCGGTTATGGGGTCTTCCCAGGAAATAAACGATGTACCGGATGAAACAACGGAAAATGCAGCAGTTGAATCAACGGAGCGATGGGAAGAATTTGAAGAAAATGAAGCCTTTGCAGGGAAGCTGGCCGATCTGCGTCTTCACCCGGTTCGAATCAATCAGGCTGATAAAGAGGAACTCGAACGATTGTTCATGCTGAACGAGTTTCAGGTGCTGGCTCTTCTCGATTACCGCAAAACGTACGGGTCTTTTTCAAGTCCTTATGAACTGGCCAATGTTCCAGGTTTCTCAACAGATCTGGCAAGGCAGGTCAGCGGATTTGTAATAATTGAACCAGACAAATGGGATGTGCCCTCTGTAAAGGAAGCGTTTATGCAGGGGAAACACACCCTGATTCTCCGGTTGCAGGAACCCATGCAGAAGCAGGCGGGTTACCGGGATGGATATTATCAGGGAAGTCCGCTGAAGTTTTACTTACGGTATGCTTACCGGTACAATACATCTTTTTCAGCAGGGTATACCATGGAAAAGGATCCCGGAGAGCCGTTTCCTTATTTTCCGGCCGGAAGTCTGGCCGATTTTACATCAGCCTATATAAGAACGGATCAGAACGGAATCCTGCGTCGTTTTGTTGCCGGAGATTATCAGCTTGCTTTCGGACAGGGACTTGTCATGTGGAATAGTTATGCGACAGGGAAAGGCAGCGGGCTTATTGACTTCCGGAGAAGGGCTGAAGGCATTTGCCGGTTTTCTTCAGCCGAAGAGAACAGATTCTTTCGGGGTGCAGCAGGAACTTTGGGGTTGGGAAATACGCAATTCTCCTTCTTTTTTTCCAGCAAGCCGGTTGATGCCAATGTTACCCGGTTTGACAGTTACAGCAATCAGGTACTCGAGTTTTCCAGTCTTCTGACGACAGGGTATCATGCAGCACCTGATGAAATACGTAACCGGAAAAGTGTGGATCAGACAGTAATCGGCATGAATGCAACTGCCGCTTTTAGTGATTTCCGAATCGGGACAACATGGGTGCATTACAGCTTTGATGGTTTCTGGAGGCCTTATCCTGAGCCCTACAGACTGTATGTTTTCCGGGGCCGAGAAAATACCGTTGGCGGAATCGACTGGCAATTTCAGCGCGGCGATTTTTTTCTGTTTGGTGAATGGGCTATGACATCGAACAAAGCAGCAGCGTGGAATGCGGGTTTTCTCCTGAAGCCTGACCCTGCTGTCATGGCTTCGGCAGGCTTAAGAAAATATGCTCCTGCGTTCAATAATTTGTTTGCAAGACCGTTCGGAGAAACATACAATGGTTCCAACGAGGAGGGAATCTATTGCGGCTTAGAGCTTCAGATTTTCCGGAATATCACTGTTAAAGGATACATTGACGTTTTTGCTTTTCCATGGCTGAAATATGAGGTTGATGCACCTTCGGAAGGATCGGAAAAAATGCTTCAGGTATCATGGAATCCCGAAAAAATGCTTTCCATGTCTTTAAGGTTCTCTGTTGAATCAAAAGAAAAAAACGGCATCTCAGACAAAAATGGTTTAACAGCTCTGAGTACTTACAATACCCGGAATGTCCGGTACTATCTGGAGCTCAATCCTTCAGAGGAGTGGAGTTTCAGAACAAGAATGTATGCCGGGATGTTTCATACGAACAACAGCAATGCAAAAATTTCAACCATGTTGGCTGAGGATGTTCTCTGGAACCTTACGGGCAGGAAAGTGAGAATAACCATGCGATACGCCCTGTTCGATATTCCTGATTACGAGAGCCGTCTGTATGCATACGAAAATGATGTACCTATGGTTTATTCCGTGCCTTCTTTTTACGGTAAGGGAACACGTATTTACATTCTGGGCCTTTTCAGGCCGGTTCGGTGGCTGGAAGCAGGCATCAAGATAGCCGGCACGTCGTTTTTGAACAGGTACGAAATAGGAAGCGGAGAAACCCGCATCGGAGGAAACAGAAAGACAGACCTGGGTTTTCAATTGCGCCTTTCCCTCTGATGCGCAATGTAGGTCAAATCCATAGTTCTTGGGTTTACTGCAAATCGCCCCGGGAACGCATTACATTAAAAAGAGTTTGCTGAAAGTTTTCAGCCGGAGAAGGTGCCGGCGAAAGGATCAGCTTTCCGTCGGGCCCGATAAGAAAATATGTTGGGAAAGCCCTGATGTCATAATCTTTTAGAATGTCAGGCTGTTGTCCGTAGTGAAGAAAGGTCCAGGAATAATCATTTTGGTTCAGAAAATCCGTCACTTTCTGAAGTGTCGGATCGGCCAGAATGGTGACGATTTCAAAATAGCCTTTCAGCTTTTTGTAGAGGGTATTCAGCATTTCAAATTCTTTAAGGCAACTGTAGCTGGAGCAGTAGCAAAAATTGAGATAGACATACCTCCCCTTAAAATCTTCGAGTGATTTGAAATTTCCCTGGCTATCCTGCAGCCGGAAGGAAGGAGGAGGGTAACCGGCCATCAGCCGGGTTACTTTTTTCAGGATGTTGGCCGCAACCGGGCGGAACATTACAACCTGTCCTTGCAACCTGAAGGAATCGAGGACATGAATTATGGCATTCCTGTTAAAACTGTTCCGGTAAAATTCATCATGGAGATTTTTCAGGATGACAAGGTCGCGCAAGGTGTCTCCTTTAAATACGTCATCGGCTGCAAGGATTCTTCGGAGTGTGGTATAGCTCTGCTTACGGTTTATAACATCGTAAATAGCTTTCCCGGTATCGGTTCTGCCAAAATAGGAAAAGTAGGAATCGTAAATTCTGTGAAACAATTCCATGTATGCCGGGTTTTCAAACAGAACAGGATGATTCCTGAAATACATGGCCGAAAGGCTCCGGGCTTTGTACTGACTGGCAATACACCTGAGAATAGCGGTCTTATATAAAAGGTAATCGGAAAAGTACGGATGGTTGATCCCATTAAAATGCCTGAGAATGGTTTCGACGGCTGTATCGGCTGATGCCGGATCGGGTGGACCGTAAACCGAAAGCGCAAACTGGCTGTAATAAGGGCCGTAAATACTGTCAAAACGGGCGATCAGGTGGTTCAGTTCGCGGGAATCTCCGGTCACCGGCAGAAGATGTACTTCTTCCTCGGTAAAATACGGATTGAGCCGGTCTGCTTCCGTCTTATCAGCCCTGGGAGGGAGATTGATGTGGTAGTCTTTTCCCGGTTCGGCATATAAATAAACAAAATATTTCCCCAGATGCCAGAAAACCAGGGAGGTTCGTTCCAATTGAAATTCCAGTGAGAAGCATCCATTGGCATCGGCAGTTGCTTCCGCCAGGATTTTTTCCTGATACGTGATATATTCCTCATAGGTTCTGAGGGAAATTTTGGAACCGGCATAACTGACTTCACATCCCGAAATCTGCACATTTCCGCCATATACAGTAGCGACAGAAGCAAAACCTAACGACAGCACCAGCAGGAATCGGCTCATTCTCTTTTACTCTTTCAGATTGATGGCTTTTGGCACAAAGGGGGAAGCATCGCCTCCGTTGCGGATGATATCCCGCACAATGGATGAATTAATGGAACTGTGTTCCGGCATGGTAAGGAGAAAAACAGTCTCAATTTCGGGGTGCAGGGCTTTGTTAACCTGAGCAATGGCCCTTTCATATTCAAAGTCAGCAGCTGTCCTCAGGCCCCTGAGGAGGTAACGGGCTTTCCGCTGCCGGCAAAAGTCGACTGTGAGGCCCGTATAGGTTGTAACTTCCACTTTGGGTTCATCCTGAAATACCTGCCGGATCCATTTCATTTTCTTTTCCAGAGGAAAGTAGCTGTCTTTCAGAACATTCTGGCCTACTGCGATGATGATTTTGTCGAACAATGGCAATGCTCTTCGCACGATGGATTCATGGCCGATGGTAAACGGATCAAAGGATCCCGGAAATACAGCTATTTTTTCCATACCATTAAAAATTAAAAGCACGTGTTGCAGAAACCGTATTATAATGATACAAACCAGACGGTTAGCTTACACAGCCGGCCGTCTGATCTGATATTGCCCTGCCTGATCGAACTTCGGTAAGGTTCTTTCAGGAATTCATCCGAAAGGTAGTTAATATTCCCTAATCTGCAAACCTCCAAAGACCACGTCGGCCTTGATAAAGAGGTGGGCAGAATCCTTTACGAAAGCCGGACTTTCATATTTAACGGAACCAAAGGCTGCATTATTGCCATTGGGCATTTCGGCTCCTCCAAATACGGCGTTGGCTTCAATACGAAGGGGAATGTCTTTGGATACCTTGATTTCCGTTGCTCCAAAAACTGTATGAACCTGCACAAGCACAGGTTCTGTGCCTTCGGGTTTAATGTCGCGAAGATCAAATACGCCTTTTCCGAAGATAATGTTGTATTCTCCCGAGCCAACTTCCTCTCCTGTCCATCGTTTTTCACCGAAAATGACGTTATGCTCGCCTTCGGAATGAGTGGAAAGCACGTTGGTTCCCAGCATAATCCGGATGCCGATCCAGATGAAGAGAAAGGCAAACAGAAACTTGAAAAGCGGAAAATCCACATTAAATATAACGCGGATAACAATTGAAATTCCAATGAGGATGAACAATATCCCCCAAAATAATCCGGCACTCATTTTCATGGTTTTTTAAGTTTATACGTTTGTCAGTAAATTTCATGGTGCTAAGATAGGGGATCCCTGCAACGGGATGCAATTGAATTCCGGTAAAACGGCGGTAGCAACCGGTAAACCAGATGTCCTGAAAGACCAACGTGCAAAATGCAGAAACGGGGATGCAAGAACAGGCCGGATGCGGGGGTAATCTAATCCATGAGTGCCAGCTTAAATACTTCCATTATATTGCTTACATAATGGAAGGTGATTCCTCTCAGGTATATCTCGTTGATTTCACTTATATCTTTGCGGTTTTCTTCGGAGAGAATAATGTCTGTAATCCCGGCGCGTTTGGCTGCCAGTATTTTTTCCTTGATACCGCCCACGGGCAATACTCTTCCCACCAGGGTAATTTCACCTGTCATGGCCAGGAAGGGCTTAACTTTACGCTGGGTAATTGCCGAAGCGATGGATGTGGCCATGGTGATCCCGGCCGAAGGGCCGTCCTTTGGAATGGCTCCTTCAGGAACATGCACGTGAAGATCATGGTTTTCGAAAAAGTCGGCCGGAATGGAAAGTGACTCGGCATGTGCTCTTACATATTCCAGGGCTATGGTAGCCGATTCCTTCATCACATCACCCAGGTTCCCGGTAAGGGTGAGTTTACCTTTTCCTTTGCTGATACTTGTTTCAACAAAAAGGATTTCTCCTCCCACCGATGTCCAGGCCAGCCCACAAACCACTCCGGGAATTTCGTTCCCGATGTACTTTTCTTTGATGTATTTCGGAGGGCCCAGAATTTTTTCAATGGTGGCTATATCGGGCGAAGAATCGGGTTTTCTTCCGAAGGCAATTTCACGGGCATAATGGCGCATGATTTTAGCCAGGGTCTTATCAAGCTCGCGGACGCCTGATTCCCGCGTATACTTTTCAATAATGTACTCCAGCACCTCCGGTTTAATGTCAACCTGTTTTTTCTTCAGACCATGGGCTTCAAGCTGCTTGGGAATCAGATGCCGGCGGGCAATTTCTATCTTTTCTTCCACAATATATCCGCTCACTTCAATCAGTTCCATGCGGTCGAGCAAAGCAGGCTGAATGGTTGCAGTAGTATTGGCCGTAGCAATGAAAAGCACCTTCGACAGATCATATTCCATTTCAAGGTAGTTGTCGTAGAAGGCATTGTTCTGTTCCGGATCGAGCACTTCAAGCAAAGCAGAAGATGGATCCCCGCGGAAATCCTGCCCTACCTTATCCACCTCATCGAGGACAAAAACCGGATTGGAGGATTTGGCCTTTTTAATGTTCTGGATAATTCGTCCGGGCATAGCACCGATATAGGTTTTTCTGTGCCCCCGTATTTCTGCCTCATCATGAAGTCCGCCAAGTGACATTCTGACATATTTTCTGCCAAGGGCACGTGCAATGGATTTGCCCAGTGAAGTTTTACCCACGCCGGGAGGACCGTAAAGGCAGAGAATGGGTGATTTCATATCTCCTTTGAGCTTCAGCACGGCCAGGTGTTCAAGAATCCTTTCCTTTACCTTTTCCAGGCCGAAATGATCCTGATTGAGAATCTGTTCTGCCTTTGCCAGGTCAAAACGGTCTTTGGTATAATATTGCCAGGGAAGTTCCAGCAGGGTGTACAGGTAGTTCAACTGGACGGAATACTCGGCAGATGCCGGATTGATTCTCTGCAGTTTATCCAGTTCTTTTTCAAATGTTTCAGCGACTTCGCGGCTCCATTTCTTACGTGCCGCTTTCTTCTGCATTTCTTCAATTTCCTGTTCAAGAGGATTTCCGCCCAGTTCGTTCTGGATGGTTTTCATCTGCTGGTGCAGAAGGTATTCTCTCTGCTGCTGGTCGAGTTCTGATTTAACTTTTGCCTGGATATCGTTTTTCAGTTCGAGCATTTGCACCTGCCGGTTAAGATATTCCAGCAGGCGGTGCGCCCGTTTCTTCAAATCGTTTATTTCCAGCAGTCTCTGTTTTTCCTGTGTGGTGAGTTCGCTGTTGGAACTGATAAAGTTGATCAGAAACGAAGAGCTTTCGATATTTTTAACTGCAAACGAAGTTTCCGGAGGAATGTTTGTCGAAAGCTGGATTATCCGGAGAGCAGTTTCTTTAAGGCTTTCTACCAGCGCCTGGTATTCGGCATTGTTCGGGCTGGGGTGTACATCTTTCAGTTCATGCACCCTGGCTGTAATATACGGCTCTTCCGAAAGGATTTCATCAATGGCAAACCGTTTTTTTCCCTGGATAATCACCGATGTGCCTCCATCGGGCATTTCAAGAATTTTCACCAGCTGGGCTACAGTGCCAATTTTATAGAGATCGTCATGATGGGGCTCCTCGGCATCGGGGTCTTTCTGGGCAACCGTTCCGATAATCCGGTCTTTCTTATACACTTCACGGATGAGACGGATGCTTTTTTCCCTTCCTACCGTTATGGGAAGAACGACCCCGGGGAAAAGCACGGTATTGCGGAGAGGCAAAATCGGCAATTGTTCAGGAACTTGCGATTTGTTCAGATGATTCTCATCCTCTTCGGCAATCAGGGGTATGAAGTCGGAGTTTTCGTCAACAGGTCCGGAGATATAAATGTTTTTAAAACGCTGGTCAATACTATCACTCATACTATTTTTTTCCTCCTGCTATGTCAGTTTGTCGTAAAGGAATACCAACAAGCATTATGTCAATAATTATGCCATTCATACAAAGTTAAAGAATACCGGCTTTTTGCCGATACTTTCCGGTAAGGTTAAACACGTCCTGAAGAATCTGCTCATCGATAGCGGTCATGGTTCTATTCCTTCGTTCCATCATCCTCCGGGCCGTTTCAATTGCCTTTTCCGGCTGAAAGGTTTTCCATTCTGAGGGTCCGCCCCAGCTGAAAGAAGGAATAAACTTGGGAAGAAACCCGGCACCAAATGCATTTACACTTACTCCTGCCACGGTACCGGTATTAAACATGGAAGAAATACCGCATTTGCTGTAATCTCCCATCATGAGGCCACAGAACTGCAAGCCTGTTTCGGTGAATTCTTCCTCTGCATAACTCCAGACGCGCACAGGAGCATAGTTGTTTTTGAGATTGGAGCAGTTGGTGTTGGCTCCCATGTTTACCCATTCGCCTATTACTGCATTACCGATGAACCCGTCATGGGCTTTGTTGGAATTGCCAAATACAATGCAGTTATTCACTTCCCCTCCGATTTTGCACCCCGGGCCGAATGTGGTAGCACCATAAATGCGTGCTCCCATTTTGATGACAGAGTGTTCGCCAAGGTAAAGCGGGCCGCGGATCAGCGCTCCCTCCATGATTTCTGCATGCCGGGAAATATAAATCGGGCCGGTCTCCGTATTCATGATGCAGGGTGCCACAATCGCACCTTCTTCTATGAAAATCTGTTGTCCGATGCAGGTTACGTGCGAAGGGAGGGTAGCAGACACTTTGTTGCTGGTAAAAAGGGTGAAATCGGAAAGAAAAACATCCCTGTTCATGCGATAAAGTTCCCAGGTGCGGTGCATAATGAGCGGATTGCCATCAAATTGCAGGGTCCTGAAAGGAGGAATTTTTCCCTGGACAAATTGTTCGGCATCGTATCCGTTCAGGCGAAGAGCCAGTATTTTCTGATCCTTCATCAGGGCTTCCCTTTTTCCGAGGCTGGCGAGCCGTTCAGCCAGGCCGTTATACGGCAATACGGCGCTGTTAATCAGTATGTTGTCGTCAGTAAGTTCCAGCGGATATTTTTTCTGCAGGTGATTTTCAGCGGCGATGGAACAGGTTTTTCCGAGGATTTTTTCCCAGCGCATGCGGTTAGAAGCCATACCCAGCCAGATTTCAGCAACTGGCCTGGTAAAGGTAAAAGGCCGCAGGTGAATCCGCGCATCATCCTCAAAAAGAACCGGATGCATATTCATAGAATACAAAAGGGTGTCATGCCCCTCAGGCCGATGACACCCCGGTTATGAAAAGTAAGTTCTCCTATTTGTTTTTCTTTTCCAGATGGTTCTTGTAACGGTTCATGAACTTGTCAACACGTCCGGCTGTGTCAACCAGCTTCATCTTACCCGTGTAAAAGGGATGGGAAGTATTGGAAATTTCCAGCTTTACCAGCGGATATTCCACACCGTCAATCTCAATGGTTTCCCTTGTGGCAACAGTTGACTTGCTGATAAACGTAGTGCCGTTCGACATGTCTTTGAACACAACCAGCCGGTAGTTCTTCGGATGAATATCCTTCTTCATAAAATCAGCTCTTTAATTTTTGGCTTGCAAAGATAATGAAAAAAACAATATTTCAAATTCATTCTTCAACATGATGTTGACGGATATCAAATCTGGAAGCTTTTTCAACCGCCTCGGGCATAAACCTTTTGAAGGGTCTGGTTGGGTCGAAAAGATACCGGTAGGTAACGTGGATTTTGGCCAGTCTTGCTCCGACGGCTTCGTAAAGGGAGCGCATTTTGGGATTAAAGTCGCCCACCCATGATAATTCAATTTCCTTATAGTGAAGATAAGGTTTGCTGAAAAAAACCTTTTCAAGTTGCCGGAAGATGGCCGATTCCACGCCCGTATTCTGGAATCGCGGCACTACGCCCGCCACCATGGCCCTTACCCGGTTGATTTTTTTGGTTTTTTTGTAATAAAAGAACCTGATCATATTCCAGAGGTTCATTTTTCCGTTGAAATGTTTCAGGATCTGGTTGATATCGGGAAACATGATGAAGAATCCTATGGGTTCATCATCGTGATAGGCAAACCAAACCAGATTTTCATCTATAACAAATCGGGCTTTGTTAATGGTATTGCGTACGGTCTGGGGATCAAGAGGCGTATAGTCTTCCTTGAACACCGCCCAGGCTTCGTTGTAAATCTTCACCATGTCGGCAATGAACTTATCCTGTTCCCTGAAAGTGAAGTGTTTGAAGCGGAAATTCTGCCGGCGGCTGATCCAGTCAGCTATTTTCCAGAATCGTTCCGGGAAAGGTTTGCGTATATTAAGGTGGTAGCTGAACTGCCGGAAATATTCTTTAAAGCCGTACTCTTCGAAAAGGTTTCGGTAATAAGGAAGGTGGTAAGGCATGCCCATGCCGGGATGGGTGAATCCTTCAATGAGCAGTCCCCAGTTGCTGTCGTTTTCACCGAAATTGATGGGGCCGTCCATGGCTTCCATTCCTTTTGACCGGAGCCATTCGCGGGCGGTGTCAAACAAAAGGCGGGAAGCTTCTGTGCTGTTGATGCATTCAAACATTCCAATTCCGCCGGTAGGCTGGTCATTTTCGTATGCTTTAATGCGGTTGTAAAAGGCGGCAATTCTGCCAACAGGGTTGCCTTTGTCGTCCAGCAGAATCCATCGGTCGGCTTCTCCGTCCTTAAGAAAATTATTCTCTTCCGGATTGAACCGTGATTCAGTTTCCGAATCAAGCGGACAAACCCACCAGGGGTCGTTTTTGTATATGATTCTGGGCACCTCCAGAAAAAGAGAACGTGTCTTCCTGTCGCGTACCGGTAATATTTTCATAGCATCCTGTTTTGTCTGCCGCCGGCTGAACCTGATTTTCGCCTGAACTTGCCATCAGAGGGTGTACCATTTTTTCAGATAATCAGGCTGCGCTTCAGCGTGTTTCACATGAAAAAACTCGTTTTTCCTTGGATTGTAAATATAATCTTTTTTCCAGGCATCAATGTTTTGAATAACGGCACGAAGGCTGTCGGTGAAATAGACGATTTCTTCGTTGGTGGTAGTAGGATGCAGAGACCATCTCACCCATCCCGGCTTTTTGGAAAGATCGCCTGAATTGATGAGCTGGGTAATTTCACGGGATTTTTCATAGCTCACTTCCAGCAGATAATGGCCGTAAGTTCCTGCACAGGCACATCCTCCCCTTACCTGAATTCCGAACCGGTCGTTTAAAAGTCGTACAATCAGGTTAAAATGAATTTCGGGATGATAGAAGGAAAAAATGGGCAGTCGTTCTTCCACCTTGTCGGCAAGAATTTTTATTCCGGGCACTTTGCGAAGTTCATTCAGGGCAAGCCGGGTAATTTCCTTTTCTCTTGCGGCCATGATCACCGGGTTCATTTGTTCTTTCAACCGTATGGCGAGGGCTGCGCGTATTGCCTGCAGAAAGCCCGGCGTGCCACCGTCTTCCCTTGCCTCAATGTCATCCACATACTTGTAGCTTCCCCAGGGATTGGTCCAGTCAACCGTACCGCCACCCGGCTGGTCAGGTACTTCGGAATGGTAGAGGCTTCGGTCAAATATCAGAACGCCTGAAGAACCGGGGCCACCAAGAAATTTATGCGGGGAGAAATAGATGGCATCGAGTTTTTCCATGGGATCGGAAGGATGCATGTCGATGATATCGTATGGGGCCGAAGCGGCAAAGTCAATAAAAACTATTCCTCCGTTTTCGTGCATGATGCGCGCCAGTTCCCGGTAAGGCGGCCGGATCCCCGTAACATTTGAACAGGCGGTAAATGCTCCGATCTTAAATGGCCGGTCTTTGTATTTTCTTATTTCTTCCCGCAAAACATCCGGATTTACAAGCAGGTCGGGTGTGGGCGGAAGAATGACCACGTCAGCCATGGTCTCATACCACGAGGTGTGGTTCGAATGGTGCTCCATGTGGGTTATGAAAACAACCGGACGATCCGGCAGTTTGAAACATTCCTTTACATGCACCCGGGAACACCCTTTGAGGGAAAGAATCCGCTGAAGCTTGTTCACTACTGTTGTCATTCCTGAACCGGCAGTGATGATAACATCGTTTGGTCCGGCATGAACATGCTCCTTAATAATACGGTGTGCCTCATGATATGCCAGAGTCATCCTTGTACCGGTTTCCGTGGTCTCTGAATGCGTGTTGCCGACAAAAGGGCCGAATTCTTCCAGAAGTTTCTGTTCAATCGGATGATAAAGGCGTCCGCTGGCCGTCCAGTCGGCATAAACCACCTTTTGCCTTCCATACGGCGATTCAAAGCTGGCATCAATGCCGATAATCTTTTCCCGGTACGGTCTGAAATACTCTTCGAGGTTTCCTTCTTCCCGGTTCATAATACACCTGTTTAGGTTCAAAGATCATTAAAAAAACGTAAACAGAAAGTGTTATATATCACCATCAGTAGGTAGGAATGATTCTCCGGTCAATCAGCACGAACAAAATAATGATCAGGGCAGAATACATCAGGTGCAATTTAACAGGTATATAGGATTGGGGAGGTATTTTCAGGTGGAAGTAGTTATAGGCTATCAGAACAATTTTTTCGAGGACAAAAATGATCACCGTGGCCAGAGGAACTCCCTGAAGGCCGTAAAACTGAATCAGGAAAAGACTCAATGCTACATTCAGAAAAATTTCCACCACGGAAACCCACATCATCACACTGGTTTTGCGCAGTCCGATGAGAATGGTCTGTGGAAAAACCAACCGGCTGATTATCAGCAAAAGATAAATCATAAAAATATCTGACCCACGTCGGAAGGCCGGATTGAAAAGATGGATAAACAGCCAGTTGCTGAAAAGGAGCAGAACCATGGATAGAGGAAAGAGCGCATTGATGAGCCGGATGGATTTGTGCCTGATTTTTTTCAGCACTTCTGAAATGTTGCCCGTGGTGGAAAATTCAGGAATCATGGCGGCATGCAGACCGTTGGCCAGCATGACGACCAGGGGGAATTCCTTGGCACCATAACGGAAATAGGCAAAATCTTTTGCATTGAATTTGTTGGCCACAATGAACCCATCAATATACTGTGCCGAACCGCTGAGCAGGGTGCTGATAATCAACGGCCAGGCATAATGCAGATGGGTCTTCATGAATTCCCATGAAAAAACCGGTTCAGCATATTTAACCAGCAAAAAAACCAACCAGATTACCCTTGGAATAGTAGCAATAATAAGTCCTGTAAATGCTTCCTTTATTCCCATGCCCAGCCAGACCGGAATCAAAGTGCCGGCCAGAATAAGGGCATGGCTCAGAAAACCATACAGCAAAACCAGGGATGATTTATTCCGGAGGATATAAATGTATTCAATCAGGTTTGAAGGGTTGCTGATCAGGAAATAGATAAGCACCAGACCAAAATAAGGGACTTTCTTTGCTTCACTGAAAACATGCAGGTTCCCCTGGAGGGTCAGCCCGAAAATGACGAAGAGCAGACTGAACAGGCACAACAGCAGGAATGCGTTCCAGATTTCCGGAGATTTGCGGTCGGTTTTGATTCCGGGGAAAACGGGATTGCTGTTGTAGAGCGATAAAAACGACTGAATAATTCCGGTCACCCAAAAGAAACTGGCAATATTCACCATAAACATCATGAGCTCAAAATCGCCGATATCTTTGGGGCTGTAAAACTTCGACAAGGCAATACTGACAAGCAGAAAGGTAGTAAAGCGCAACAGATTGTATATCTGCAGGCTGGAGATATTGTTGACGTATTTTCCTGCTTGAAATTTCAACCTTTATCTGTCAGAAAAACAAGGGCATAAAGATACACATTTTCCTGAGACCTTTTTCCCTGGTTTGTACACTAAAAAATTAATTCTTAATTTTGCATTCCCTTTCAGGATGTTTAAGAAATTATCCTGAAAACATGGTGGATGTAGCTCAGTTGGTTAGAGTGCCAGATTGTGGCTCTGGAGGTCGCCGGTTCGAGCCCGGTCTTCCACCCATACGGAAGTAAGAAAACACGAACAGACGGTTGACGAAAATTGTCAACCGTCTGTCGCTTTTGAAGGGCCTCGGGTTCCTGCTTCGTACAGCTAATTCCTCTAATAAAACTGAAGGGATTACAGAAAATCATTCTGCAACCCCTTCATCAACCCAAAACTAACCAACCAACTAACCTAAATCCAACCTATGAGAGTTTAAATCCATTCTTTACTAAGCATCCATGGTTCAACAGCCATGGGTTCTTCCTTATCGGAGACCGGAAGCCCTGTGAAGTATTCCCCGAGCATCCATGCTTCCACTTCCTGAACAGGCTCGTAGGAGACATCTCCCATAAACAGTTCCGGACAAAGCATCCACGATTCTACCGTCACAACTTCCGAAGCAACTGATGCCGGAGAAAAGATTTCAAGCATCCAGGCTTCGACTTCAGCAACCGGCTCACTGTAAACCATGGTGAGGTCTTCCTTTACCGGTGCAAGACTGCGAGGTTTTTCACCGGCATATAGCGCTGTCATTGCGCTTATCAGCATTAATCCTACCACAACAATTCCTTTTTTCATAGCTTTAGTGTTTTGTTACGTCATATTAACAACTGATATGCCAAAATTGTTCAAACATTATAAATCAATGATTTAGACAGAAATTATTTTTGTCATACTCTGAAAAAATGACCATATCCGTACGTAAGGTGTACGAAAACGGTCAAATACCATACTCTGAAATAAGGTCAGGAATTGGAAAAAGAAATTCGTTCCGGAGGAGTTTGCTCTCCGGGACGATTTAAGGTAGCTATAAACGAAGGATTATTCGCGGAGTTTTTCTTCCCTGATCCACGAAGATTCCCGTCCCAGCCAGCGCATGCCCAGCACATATCCTTTCAACTGGAGGATGCTGGGATCTTTTTCATCGAACCAAAGGTAGCAGTCGTAGGTTTTCCCGTTGTCAGGGTCATAAATTGTTCCGCCCGACCACTGTTTTTTATCGGCATCATACTTCAGTCCCCGCAAAATCACCAACCCAAGTATCGGTTCATTTCTTTTGGCGGGATCAGGATTGTTAACATCTTTCTTGTCTTTGTCTTTTTCAAGCCATGCAACTTTTCCATAGTACTTGCCGTCAGTTGCCTTAAAGATGCGGACCTGGGAGGTTTTTTTTGCCGTCAGGTAAACGCCGACAATCTTATCGGCAGGATTTTGCGCTGAAACAGCAGAAACTAACATGACGCAGGCGGTCAGGAGAAGGAGTTTTCTTTTCATAGGATTCCGGTTTTTCAGGCGAAAAATAGAAATTTTATTTGTAAATACGGCTATATATTTCATAGGTATATTCAAATCCGAGCGAAGGGTCTTCGGGCCCCTGTTCGGTAGAAATGCACTCCCAGTCTTTGGTTGATATTTCAGGGAAAAAAGTGTCGGCATGGAATGCTTTATGCACCCGTGTCAAATAGAGCATGTCGGCCAGAGGAAGAAACTGGCGATAAATGGAAGCTCCGCCAATGATGAAATTCATTTTGTGCGGGTCGCACAGCGAAATAGCTTCTTCAACAGAGTGGGCCGTCAGGCATCCTTCAAACGCATCTTCAGGCGAATCGCTGATAACAATGTTTCTGCGGTTTTTCAGCGGGCGAACTGGTAAGGATTCATAGGTTTTTTTGCCCATTACCACCGTATGCCCTTCGGTAATCCTTTTGAACCGCTTGAGGTCATCGCTGATGTGCCAGAGCAGGCGGTTATTGAGGCCTATGGCATTGTTTTCAGCTATGGCCACAATAATGGCGAGGGGTTTTCCGCTGATCCAGTTTTGTTTATCGTTCATACGGAAATGTCGGCTTTAATGTGCGGGTGCGGGTCGTAACCTTCTATAATAAAATCCTCGTAGCGGAAAGAAAAGATGTCTTTGACATCCGGATTCAGCCGCAGGGTGGGCAGTTTTCTGGGCGTGCGGGTAAGTTGCAGTTTTGCCTGTTCAATATGATTCAGGTAAAGATGAGCATCGCCGAGGGTGTGAATGAATTCTCCGGGCTGAAGCCCTGTAACCTGAGCCATCATGCAGGTAAGAAGGGAGTAAGAGGCGATGTTGAACGGAACACCGAGAAAAATATCGGCACTCCTCTGGTAAAGCTGGCACGAGAGTTTTCCTCCGGCAACATAAAACTGGAAGAGGATATGACAGGGAGGGAGGGCCATTTTGTCAATTTCACCCACATTCCAGGCTGACACAATATGGCGGCGGGAATCGGGGTTGTTGCGCAGGGAATCAACAACCTGGCTGATCTGGTCAATATGTTTGCCGTTGGCGGCAGGCCAGCTTCGCCACTGATAGCCGTACACCGGGCCCAGATTACCGTATTCATCGGCCCATTCATTCCAGATGGTTATGCCATGATCGGTAAGAAATTTAATGTTGGTGTCGCCTCTGAGGAACCAGAGCAGTTCGTATGCAATGGACTTAAAATGCAGCTTCTTTGTGGTGAGCAGAGGAAATCCCTCCTGGAGGTTGAAGCGCATCTGGTATCCGAAAACACTGATCGTACCGGTACCCGTTCTGTCACTTTTCCGGATGCCGGTCTGCAAAACATGATTCAAAAGATCAAGGTATTGTTGCATTTTATCAAGAAGATTTGCAATTAAATTCTTTTTAATGGTGTAAAAATCGTTATTATCTTTGAAAATTCCCAATAAAGAGTATATTTTTATAATTTACTTAGATTTAGTGTTTTATGTTTTGTCTTTTTATATTATAACGAATTATATTATGCTGAAAGTCAGTTAAAGTTTGTATTTTATCTAAATTGCAAGTGAATTTTATATTGTATGCAAATTATAGCTTTATTCAATCCAGGTTTATTCATAAGAAACACCATTACGATATGCATTAATGAATTAATAAGGTTTACCCCTCTCGATCTTTCTGGAACCTTCTCAATTCAGCGAAAGCGAAGCCAAAAGGTTAAACCCGGATTGCGCATTTTTGTGATGCGCAATGTGGGGTTGATTCTTATTTATATGTTTGTGTTAATAAACCTGCTTAGTTCATGAGGAAATTTTATGAAATTCAAAAATAAAAACTATTCAACGAGCTTAAAACAAGTTAAACATAAACTATATGTTTGAAAAGAAAACATCTTTATGGCATTCGAGAGGAGTCAATTAATAAGTACATACATAAATGATAATTTGTTATATGATTTCTTGAATTAACTAACTCTTTGATAAATTGGTAATGATGTATATGAAAAATGCTGTCATTCTTTTAATTCTTTATTTTTGCTCCATGAACTTGTTTGCTCAGTATAATCAAAATGTGGATACAATACCAAATATAACAGAACATCCTGTTTTACTGAAGAGAATTAATTATATTTCAGACTCCATTATTATGATTTCACCGGAAAAAAAAACGCATGTAGTTCTTTATAATTCTCAAAATGGTTTATATTACATATTGATGTTTAAAGGGGATACATTATTTAAAGAATCTTACCTTGGTTTAAAACTAAATAATGTTGATTACAGAAATGAATTCTACATTGATTCTGTTGTTCAAGGAATTAATATAGAAAGAGAGAGGTTTTATTTTAAAGAAAAGGATTATTTTGATAATAACTTCCAATGGACTAACATTTATTTGACCCATAAAACTGGTAGAAAATTTATTTTAGAGTTTAGGCTTTATGAAAATTCTTTTGCCTTAAGATACAAGGTATATTTTAATCAAAATGAGTCTTATACGGTTAATGCTGATTATTCTGAGTTTACTTTTTCAAGGAATATGCCATTATATTATGAAACGACAACAGAATCTGGCTATTTTAAATCAATTCTGGAAAGTTTAGCAATAAATTACCTTATTGAAATGCCTTTACTGGTATCTAATGATACGATGTACTTTCTTATAAGTGAAGCTAACAGTTTGAATCACCCGAGGACTGGCCTGAAAAAGGTCAGAAAAAATACAATCGCTGTTAATTTAAGTTATCCGGCTTATGGGGATACCTGTTATATTTCCCCCTGGAGATATGTTGTTTATTCCAACAGCGTTACATCTTTTTATGATTCAAAATACGTAGTTTATGCACTAAATGATAGTGATACATCTTCTTTATCAATGCTTATTCCTGGAAAGCTTATCAGGGATATGAGACTTTCGACAAATTCTGCAATTAAATGTATTGATTTTGCTTCTAAAATGAATTTTCAATACATTCTTTTTGATGCTGGTTGGTATGGCTTAGGCTATAAGAATGAATTCAATCCGGCATCGAATCCGTTTATTGTTATAGATTCTATACAAATGCCCGTTGTGTTAAATTATGCAAAAGAAAAAAACATAAACCTGGTATTGTATTTAAATAACGTGGCAATGAGTAATTATAATATGGACTCGGCTTTTTCGTTATATTCATCATGGGGTGTGAAAGCTTTAAAATTTGGATTTGTTGATGGCTACTCCCAGAACGGTCGGAAATTCACAAAGGAAATGATACAAAAAGCTGCAAAATTTGGATTTGGTGTTATCATCCATGACAACCTCAGACCTTCAGGTACTGAACATACATTTCTTAATCATCTGTCAACAGAAGGAATACGTGGGAATGAGTATGTTACAAATACAGCTGCTCATACAACTATTCTGCCTTTCTCAAGATTTATGATCGGTGCCGCTGATTATACCTTTTGTTATAAAGATCCTGATAATACATTCCTCCCAAATATGCCTGTTACAAAAGGTCACCAACTTGCTATATCTGTAGCTTTTTTCAGCCCGGTTCAGAGCATTATGTGGTACGGACTTCCTGAATATTATACTGATAGTATTGATGTAGAGTTTTTTAAATTTCTTCCGACAACCTGGAATGACAGCAAGTTCCTGGATGGCAGAATTGGTAAATATGTCGTTTTTGCAAGAAGATACGATGAAAAATGGTTCTGGTCTTTTTATACGTCGGAAAAAAGAGCACTAATACAGGAGTATAATTTTCTTGATAAAGAATATCTATACAGAAGAATTTGTTATTTTGATGAAAACGGAAGAATAAAAAAAACAATTGATACGGTCAGTTCATATTCAGCTGTTCTTGTTTCAGCTGAAAAAAACGATGGTTGCGCGTGCATTTTATCAAAAACCGATAACAAGGAAACTCCGCCAGTAATTTCCTTTCACTCTGTAAGAGATACCGTATCTATTGATGATTCTGTTGTTTATCATGTAACCATTCAAAGTCATTCAAAATTCCTGTGTTTTTCATCACTGAAGATATTTTTTTCAGAGAAATTTTCCTTGTTGAGTATCAAACTAATGCATAGTGATTCTTTTAATGTTGAAGATGTAAAGGAAGTTCATGAAAATAAAAGTTATATATACACTTTAATTTTTGATTCCCTAAAATGTATAACTGATTCTGTTTTCAGTCTAACTTTATGTGTTAAGTCTGATTGCATAAGTAATTTTGCAATAGATAGCGTATATCTTAATGGAAGTAAAGTAAGGCATGATTATACAATCCCTTATGTTTCAAATGCTAATTTTGTTCAAAATAGTTGGGATAATAATACATTTAAGGTATATCCAACTATTATTTTCAATGGAATGTTGAACGTAGAATTTAAAAATTCATCAGAATATGTCATTTCAATTTATGATTATACTGGAAATAAGGTTTTAAGTAAAACAATAAATGCTGCATCTGGTAATAATGGTAAAGAAACAATAAACATTTCCTTTTTGAAAAAAGGATTATATTTGATAAAAATTGATGGTTACCCGGTTTGCAAGAAATTTATTGTTCAATAAAATTCACAATTGAACAGAAAAAATTAATAAGTAGGAGAGCTATTATGAATAAACAAAGGTATATATTTTATTTTATTATATTTATTCTATTTCTTCTATTGGCTTGGTATTTCAGAACAATTTTGCTTTATATTCTCCTTGCCGGAATAGTATCTCTGATTGGCCGTCCGGTGGTGCGTTTTCTCCAGAAACCTGTTTATAAAAACTGGCATCTCCCGGCCTTTATTGCAGCGGCAATATACCTTCTGATTGTATGGGCCCTTCTTTTTGGTTTCTTTTATCTCTTTGTTCCGGTTGTTATTACAGAAGCAAAAAACCTGTCTTCGGTTAATTCTTCCGAATTATTGCTCAGATTATCAGCCCCGTTGGTAAAGTTTCAGGAGGATGGGGCCAGGTTGCTGGGTATAACTGTTACCGGATTTTCGGCACAGGAGTTTCTGGCCAGTCAGCTTGGCAAAATATTGAATATGAGTACAGTATCCGGAATTTTTTCGTCTCTGACGGGCTTTATCGGAAATTCTGCCATTGCTGCCTTTTCTGTTACTTTCATTTCCTTCTTTTTCCTGAAAGAGGAAACCCTGGGAATCAATTACCTGTATGCAATGATACCGGAGCAGGTATTGCCTAAAGTACAGCGGGCAATGGAGTCCATCAGAAAACTTCTGTTACGCTATTTTGCCGGCTTGCTCCTGGAGGTGGTTTCCGTAAGCATTCTGGTAACGGTGGGGATGTTGATTGTGGGGCTTTCTCTCACCCAGGCTATGCTGATAGGCCTTTTTGCCGGGATATTGAATATGATTCCCTATATAGGTCCTCTGATCGGCATATGCTTTGGTCTGTTTATCGGTGCAGTCAGCCAGTTGCAGGTTCTTCCCCCGGAATCCCTTCCTCTTCATCTGTTCTGGATGCTGGTAGTTTTTCTTGCAGTTCAGCTGATTGACAATCTGGTGTTTCAGCCCCTGATTTATTCCGGAAGTGTTCATGCGCATCCGCTGGAGATTTTTCTCGTCATTCTGGCCGGTGCCACCGTTGCCGGGATTCCGGGAATGATCGCCGCCGTGCCCACCTATACCGTATTGCGTGTGCTGGCAGGTGAATTTCTTGCAGAGTTCAGAATTGTTAAAAAATTGACAGACAAACTATAACAGGGGTTAGGGTAAATTCCTATCTTTATGGCGCCGGATCAAGTATAACTTAATGCTGATAAATTGAAAAACGTATTTCGTTTTGTATTCAGTGCCATAGTTATCCTGCTTTCATCGCCGGCTTTCTGTCAGGTTGATTTTACAGCCTCACAGGTAAGGGGCTGTGATTCATTATCTGTCCGTTTTACACTTTTTACCTCGTTAACTTCTCCGAAAGTCCGGTGGAATTTCGGGAATGGGAAAGCCAGCCAGGAAATTAACCCTGCTCCTGTGCTGTATGAGAAACCAGGTGCCTATACAGTCACAGTTACGGTAAATGACACCATCATCAGAAGAAAAAACAAGTATATTCAGGTCAGGCCTTCTCCAATTGCCAACTTCCAGTATACTGACTCATCCACTCAGGGCAGCTATGTTTATTCGTTTCATTCACTGCAACAGCCTGTCGATACAGCATTGTATTTCTATCAGTGGAAATTTTCAGACCATAATAGTAGCGATACAACTTCCGATGTAGTTCATGTTTTTGATTCAACGGGAATTTACAGGGTTTTTTTAAAGGTAACCGACGATTTTGGTTGTACTGACAGCTCCATGCGCCTGATCAACGTGAGTGAAAGCCTGTATGTGCCCAACGTGTTTACCCCGAATGAAGACGGATTGAATGACCTGCTCGAAATTCCTGTCGGCGGAGAGGTTCTTTACCGTTTTGTCATTTTTACCCGTTATGGCCTGCTCATTTACAAAACCGAATCAAAATTTCCTTCATGGGACGGACGGAATGCTGCCGGAGTTAAAATGCCGGAGGGCATTTATTATTACATTATTGAATCGCTCGACCCGCAAAATACTCATCGTCAGACCGGTTTTGTTTACCTTCTGCGCTGAAATGCCAGGGCAAAAAAAGGAGTCTGGCAGAACCGAATGAATTCATCTGTGTTATTTTCTTGAGTTGTCAATAACTTTTCCTTATGCGATCCGGATTTGTTTTAATTTCATGCCGTATTAACGGCATGCTGGTTCGTGCTGAAAGTAAGTTGCAGGAATGCAGGAATCGTGTCCATGCCTGTTCAAAAGGTATATGCATCGAATGAGAAAAACAGTTTTTGCCGGTGTTTTGATGTTTCTGGCAATCTACAGCAGTCCGGGTCAGAATATGATAAACCGGCCGGCCATCAGGGAAATGCGGTGGAGCGGGAACTATGAGCTCTACATCTTCCTTTCGGATGATTCAACTATTGTGCTGAACACAAAGGATCTTCCCCATGCACAGAACCTCCTGGAGGGCAGTCATCAGGATCAGTTAACATTGCTGCCGGTTGGTCTGGATAACGGATATGTGCATTTTCTTCAGAAACAGGCCGGTGCCGGCATCCCATCTGATACGGCAGGAAAGAGCGCCCGTCCTGTAACACTCTGGAGTTCATTGCATGAGAGCCTCGGAGGCGGATATGTGCATTTTATTCATTGCCTGCAGTATGCGCTCGAAACAGGTTACCTGGATCTGAAATCTCCCTTGATGAAAAGGCCTGAAACAAAATGGCGGCCACGTCCTGCTACGGAAACATGGAAACGTACCCGGAAATGGGAATACTATACCCCTGATAATCAAAAATATGCAATTAAGGAATACAGACTTCAGCAGCATGAGGGGAAAGCAGAAGTTCTTGCCGGAATTCCGGAGGAAATGATTTCAGCTTTTCTTAATACATCCGATAGGGATTATGAAAAAATGGAGCAAAAGAAAAACTTCCGAAAAAAGGCTGAAATTGATCTGATCCGTCTGCTGTTGGGATCTCCCTATCTTGGCAAGGTGCAAATTTCCTATATCCGCACCATGGTAATGAAATCGGTAACCCAGTTTTCGGCATTTCGTCTTCCTGCCGTAATCATCATGGATGAATACAACGCTGCGGTTGTTATGTCGCTGGACGAAAGGGGGTACCGGGTCGAACAGATTGTCTTCAGCGATGATTCACGTCTTGATGCTGAAACCCGACTTGGCAGAATACAGGCTATTAACAACTTTACTGCCGAAATCAACCAGAGGAATAACCAGGTATTTGAAAACAGACTGAAGAAATATTTTGGAAAGTAGTTTTTTATAATTCCATATTGCAGGACATCTGAACAGCCTGTTGATGATTGATTCAGCCATGTTTTGCCGTCACATTAATATGCTCAGATCCTTTCTGGTTGTCATAAGGGCAAAAAAAAGCTGCCCCGTTCAGGAGGCAGCCTCAGAGTAGGAATAATTGGTTAGTTAGTCAGTAGTTTATTCTGGTTAGTGGGTTCAAAAATAAACCAATTTCGAAGATAGCAAAATGTTTTATAACAACCTGCTTCGGCTCAATCTTTTTAGCCGAGATTAGTCAATAGAAACACAAAAAATATTTAAACAACTTGTTTCTATTGACTTATCGAGGCAGTCCCCGACTGATAAAATCTGATTAGATTTTGTTAATCGATTCGTCAATTGAGTTTTTCAATTGACGAATTTGGGTTTAGTTCTTTCTGTTTTCTTCCTGCCTGATATCCTTTCCTGTAGCAAAGTCCCAGATGGTAAGGTAGGCCAGGCGAATAATTTCAGTTGTTTTTCTTATGTCGGCCTTTTCGGCATGATCATACGGGGTATGGTACTCATCATGCCATCCTGCCATGAAATAAATGATGGGAATATTCTTTTCGGCAAAAGGTGTATGGTCACTTCCGCCGCGCGGTTTTTCCGAAGGCCGGAAAGCAACATTAAGATCAATCCGCGCATCTGTTACCTTTTCTGATGCAGTATTTTCAAGGGTCTTATAGGCCTTTGTGTAGCTCATTGTGCATTGGTTTCTGAGCGAATCATCCGGCGAATTCCGGGAAATCATGTCAAAATTCACGTAAAGTAAGGTTTTGTCAATAGGCCTGAAGGGATGTGAAACGTAATAATAGGATCCGAGAAGTCCTTTTTCTTCTCCTGTCCATGCGGCGAAAACTATGGAATACTTTGGCCGAATACCGGATGCGGCAAATGCTCTGGCCAGAGTCATTACGGCAACAGTGCCCGACGCATTGTCATCGGCTCCGTTAAATATGTATCCGTTCCAGGTTCCGAGATGGTCGTAATGGGCTCCGATTACAATGGTTCGTGTTGTGTCTTCTCCTTCCATCCAGCCGATTACATTCCGAGCCTTTACAATATGGCTGTTTACTGAAGTTTTGAGATGGGCAGTAAGCGAAGTAAGCTCGCGTGAGGCCGGTTTCATCGTTGCAGTAAGCTGATTCCTCAATACAAGCGGATCGATCCCTGCAGAAGAAAGAACATAATTCATGGCGCGCCGGGAAAGCATGATAACCGGCGGATCCGGGTCCAGTGTATCTCCGGGTATTTTCATGCGGTGTCTGTAAAACTCGTTCGGATCATCTTTCCCTTCGTAAAATCGGTTCTGAAATCTGAATGGGACGTTGGCTGCCCAGTTGTCTGAAAAATCATTCGTGAAGCTGATTTCCATAATCCCCCTTGCTCCCAGTTTTTTGGCTGTGGCATTTTTTGCGCGATTCAGCATGTATTCACCATACCGGTCGCGGGGATGAAATTTTTTCCATGCGGCTGAAGAAGTATCATGTGATCCCGGATATCCCGGCATTCGCAGGATTATGCAACCCCGTACGTTCACTCCTGAAAAGTCATTGTAACCCAGGGAGTCCATAGCCAGGCCATACCCGACAAAAACGATGGGAGCCGTAATGTCCGCGGGAAGATCACCGGTCTCTGCATCAAAATCTGTTTTCCAGGTCAATGGTATCAGCGTTCCTTTCTTTTTATCGGAAAAGGAAAGTTCCTGAGTTGCACCAGGCTGATATTCAATAAGATTCATTTTCTGAAAGAATCCTCTTTCCCTTTGTTGGCCCATAGAAGAAGAATTGCGGCTATTCCGCAGAAGTTCGGTATAATCGCCTGCCGGCTTGATTCCATAAAGGCCAAACATGGAAGCAATATAATCGCCGGCCATATATTCGCCTTCCGTCCCTGTAGCCCGCCCCTGCATCCAGTCGGATGCAAGAAAAAATAACTGCTGTTTTACAGCTTCCTCAGTAATCGATTGAAATCCTTTCATCCGCAAATCTTCCTGCGGAAAGGCCTGCAATATAAACAAGCCTGAAATAAGGGCTATAAAAGAAAATTTTTTCACCGTATACAATTTTGATGATGTAGCAGGCAAACTTAAACGAAATCTTTTAGAAATGCTGCAGGTGGGGATGATTTTGTGTTTTTTCAGTTCAGATACTTTTTAGTATTTTTATACCGGAATACTAAAAGCTTTGTATCAAACAGATGGTGTTTTGTAAGATATTGAATACCAGTAATAAATCAAAAAAACAACGAACAAGAAATTCGAACAGAAATTTGTGTAATTTTAGGAAGTATGAAATCGCTTATTTCATTACCGGTGAAGGTTTTCCGTTTTTATTATGATGGTTTCAGGGGAATGACAGTGGGCAAGAAACTCTGGATCATCATTCTAATCAAGCTTTTTATATTCTTTTTTGTTTTGAAATTGTTTTTTTTCCCTGATCTTCTGAAAAAGAACTTTCCGGATGACAGGGCGCGGAGCAATTTTGTGATTGAGCAATTAACCAAATAGACTGTTTATGATAGATAATCTTGATCTTTCGCTGGTTAGCTGGTCGCGTGGGCAATTTGCCCTGACGGCTTTGTATCACTGGCTGTTTGTTCCACTTACGCTCGGATTGAGCTTTCTTCTGGCCATAATGGAAACCATTTATGTGCAGACGGGAAAGGAGGAGTGGAAGCGGCTTACAAAATTCTGGATGACCCTTTTCGGGATCAATTTTGCCATAGGGGTAGCTACCGGTATTATTCTTGAGTTTCAGTTTGGTACCAACTGGTCGAATTATTCCTGGTTTGTGGGTGATATATTCGGGGCCCCGCTGGCTATTGAGGGTATTATGGCCTTTTTCCTTGAGTCAACGTTTATTGCCATCATGTTTTTCGGGTGGAACAAGGTCAGCAAAAAGGTGCATCTGCTTTCAACCTGGCTGGTAGCTTTCGGGGCCAATATTTCGGCCCTGTGGATTCTGGTTGCCAATGCATGGATGCAGTATCCGGCCGGAATGCATTTTAATCCCGACACGGCCCGCAACGAGATGATCAGTTTCTGGGAAGTATTGTTTTCGCCTGTTGCCATAAACAAGTTTTTGCATACCATTTCTTCGGGGTTTATTGTGGGGTCGGTATTTGTTGTATCCATCAGTGCCTGGTTCCTTTTGAAAAGACGGGAAATCTGGATGGCCAAACGAAGCATCCTGATGGCGTCCGTTTTCGGATTGCTTTCCTCAATCTATGTAATTTTAACCGGTGATGGCTCATCCCGTCTAATAGCCAGGTATCAGCCCATGAAATTTGCTGCCACGGAGGGACTGTACAAAGGGCAGCAGGGTGCGCCGCTTGCCCTCATTGCATTTTTTAATTCCGGGGCTGACAGTTCCGGACTGAAAGATGCAGGGACGACCATTGAAATTCCAAGGCTCCTTTCCTATATGACCTATTACCGGGGCGATGCCTTTGTCCCTGGAATTCATGATCTGATTCGTGGGAATGAAGAACAAAATATCCTTTCTGCCCAGGAAAAAATCAACCGGGGCCGGATAGCCCGCGAGACCCTCCGAGAATACAAGCTGGCAAAGGAAAATGGCGATACGGCAAAGGCAAATGTTCTTCGTACCCAGTTCGAAAGCCGGGAATTCCTTGATCAATATTTCCGGTATTTCGGGTATAGCTTTCTGAACAATGTCAATTCCATTATTCCCAATGTACCATTGACTTTTTACAGTTTCCGGATCATGGTCGGGCTTGGTTTTTACTTCTTCCTCCTGTTCATTTTTATTTTGCTGTTTTCGCTGAAAAATGTGATGGAGAAAAAGAAGCTGCTGTTGTGGATTGCCTTATTAACACTTCCCTTGCCTTATCTGGCATCGATGTTCGGATGGGTTGTGGCAGAACTCGGCCGTCAGCCCTGGGTCATCCAGGACTACCTGCCTACTGTTGCCGCTGTTTCGCATATCGATTCATCCACGGTTCAGATTACTTTCTGGATGTTTGCTGCAATATTTACCGCTTTGCTGATTGCCGAAGTCGGCATCATGGTGCGACAAATTAAAATAGGACCAAAAAACGGAGGATCAGACCATGCTAAATAATTATCTTTTTCTTCAGCATTACTGGTGGTTTCTTATTTCCACCCTGGGCAGCATTCTCGTATTTCTGCTCTTTGTACAGGGGGGGCAGACCCTCATTTATACGCTGGGAAAGACTGAACAGGAAAGGACCGTTCTGGTAAATACCCTTGGGCGCAAGTGGGAGTTCACCTTCACTACCCTGGTTGTTTTCGGAGGGGCCTTTTTTGCCTCCTTCCCTTTGTTTTACTCGACAAGTTTTGGCGGTGCTTACTGGGTATGGATTGCCATTCTTTTCTGCTTTACGGTGCAGGCAGTTTCGTATGAGTACAGGTCCAAACCCAACAACTTCCTTGGGAAAAGAGTCTATGAGGTTTTTCTCTTTATTAACGGGCTGGTGGGTACTATCCTGCTGGGAACTGCTGTAAGCACTTTTTTTACCGGTTCTCTCTTCTCGGTGAACAAACTGAATATTACCGATCCGGGAAATCCGGTCATTTCCCAGTGGGAGACTCCCTGGCACGGACTGGAAGCCATCCTGAACGTTCAGAATGTTGTTCTGGGACTTACGGTGTTTTTCCTGGCCCGCACAATAGCCCTTATGTATTTCCTAAAAAATATAGGTGAAGAAAGCATACTTCTCCGCACCAGGCGACACCTGTGGTACAACGCTGTTCCATTCCTGGTTCTGTTCGTATTGTTCGTTGTTCTGTTGCTCACCAGGGAAGGTTTTGCCTATGATTCCGTGACCAAAACAGTTTTTATGGAACCCTTTAAATACCTGCACAATCTGTTGCAGATGCCGGTGGTGGGCCTGACATTCCTGCTGGGGGTTGTCCTTGTTCTGCTGGGAGCCTATCGGGCTTTAATCAAGGCATGCGAAAACAGCATCTGGTTTGCGGGCCCCGGGGTTATTCTCACCGTGCTGGCCCTTTTTCTGATTGCCGGATACAATCACACCGCTTTCTATCCATCGGTTTATGATCTCCAGAGTTCCCTCACCATTGAAAACAGTTCGTCGAGCTTATATACTCTCAAAACCATGACGTTTGTCTCGTTCCTTTTGCCGGCAGTGGCCGCTTATATGATCTATGCATGGCGTGCCATCAACAAAAAGAAGGTTGATACAGCCGAACTCAATGAAAATACTCATGTTTATTAAACCAGGACCGCAATGAAATACATTCCTGAAATTTTATGGTTGCTCAGCTGGCCGGCAATGATACTGGTCAGTTTCTGGCTTATTCAATTCGTGCTGAAGCAATTTGAAAAAAAGGAACAAGGCTCAGTGCCGGAAAAATAAGGTGTCAGCTTTCCGGAGGAAAAAGAACCGATAAAAGAATGTAAAGCAGCATGGCAATCATTCCTCCGGCTGCTCCAAGCGAGATAATAAGAGCCAGCCCGGAAACAAGAAGAAGATACCTTGTTTCATTTCCGCTTAGCCTGTAGTGTTTGAATTTCAGCGATATCATGCGCAGGTTCGATACCATCAGAAAACTGAGGGCCACAGATAAGAAAGCCAGAACCAGCGGATGATTCAGGAACGAATGGAAAGCATGTGCATCGGGTTTCAGAAGGAAAAGAAACAGAAAGACGACAAACAAACCGGAAGCCGGTGTGGGAAGACCTTTAAACGAGGTCTTCTGCGATGTGTCAAGGTTGAATTTTGCAAGCCGAAGTGCTGAAAATGCCGGGATCAGAAATGCACAAGCAAAGAGGAGCCATTGCCAGGCGGAGGCAGATTCAAGCCGGAAGGAGGAACTGAATTCGGCAAAGCCTTTTTCCATCAGCCGGAACATAAGTATGCCCGGGGCAACTCCGAAGCTGACCACATCGGCCAGGCTATCGAGTTCTTTTCCGATGTCGGAGTATGCGCCAAGCCACCTGGCGGTTAGTCCGTCGAGAAAATCAAAAAGGGCACAGAGCAGAATAATGAAGGGAACGTACCCCATCAGCTCAGTATGGAATGCAAAAATGATCGACAGCATTCCTCCTGTCAGGCTAAGCAGGGTTAAAGTGTTGGGAATGTTTTTTTTCAGCTGGTTCATGAACTGCAATGGAAATATTTTCCCGGCAAAACAGAAAAAATCAGAGCTGGCAGGAATCAACCTTCCATTGCGGCCATGATTTCGTCCGAAATTTCGAGGTTATGGTAGACATTCTGCACATCGTCATCGTCTTCAATTTCTTCAACCATGCGCAGAATCTTTAAGGCTTCGTCCTTTGGCAATTGCTTGTAATCGTTTGGTATGCGCTGCAGGGAGGCGTTTTCCACTTCCACTTTCATCTCTTCAAGAGCCTTTCTAACCTTTCCAAAATCTTCCATTGAAGTATAAATGGTGTAGAAATCGCCATTGTCTTCAAGGTCTTCGGCCCCGGCATCAATAACAGCCAGTTCAAATTCCTCCGGGTTGATGGACGAAGCTTTTGGTACGGTAATAACGCCTTTTCTTTCGAACAAAAAGTTGAGAGACCCTTTTGTTCCGAGGTTTCCGCCCCGTTTGTTAAATATGGAACGAATATTGCTGACTGTGCGGTTGTTGTTATCGGTGAGGCATTCTATAAAAATAGCCACTCCGCCGGGAGCATAACCTTCGAAGGTAACTTCCTGAAGGTTAGAGCCTTCCTTATCGGCCTTATTAATCGCTTTGAGGATATTTTCCTTGGGCATATTGGCTCCTTTGGCATTCTGAATGGCGAGCCGGAGCCGGGGGTTATATTCTTCATCCGGGCCGCCTTCCCTGACGGCAACCTGGATTTCCTTTACAATGCGGGAAAATATTTTCGACCGCCGGGCATCAGCAATCCCTTTCTTGTGCTTGATGGATGACCATTTATTATGACCTGACATACAAGGTAATTTTTTATAAAACTGACTTTTTAAACGGAATACAAAATTACAAAAAAGGTATGTAAGTTATCATGCTGTAAAATATTAAACCCGGATTATGCATTTGCCATGCAGGAACCCACGTTGCGCATCAAAAACTGCGCGATGTGCCACAAAGGCCGCTTCCGCTGGGTTTCAGCAGGGTTTGCCCGGATGCCTGTGAAGGAAATGGACAGGAATTGATTTTCATGTAAGGGATTAATTTTGTCTGCTGTACCTTTGCAAAAATGAAATTCGCTGTTTATGAACGAGAGAAAGGGTAACGGGGCCATGAGATCTTCGGACGAAAAAGCACGGAAGCTCTATATTGAAACGTATGGCTGCCAGATGAATGTGAACGATTCCGAGATTGTGGCATCGGTGATGGTTCAGAATGGGTTTGAACTGGTGGAAAAACCGGAAAATGCCGATCTGATTCTGGTTAATACGTGTTCCATACGCGAAAATGCAGAACTACGGGTACGGGTCCGTCTGCGGGAACTGGGAGCGCTCAGAAAAGTAAATCCTGGCACACGGATAGGAGTTATTGGCTGCATGGCCGAAAGAATGAAGGAAAAGCTCCTCGAAGAAGACCGATCCGTTGATCTTGTGGTCGGTCCCGATGCATATCGCGACCTTCCGAAGCTTATCTGGCAGGTGGAATCAGGACAGAAGGCTGTAAATGTTCTTCTTTCGGAGGAAGAAACGTACGCCGATATCAGTCCGGTAAGGCTCGATGCCAACAAAATCTCAGCTTTTGTATCCATTATGCGCGGATGCAACAATTACTGTGCCTATTGCGTGGTGCCCTTTACCCGTGGCCGGGAGCGAAGCCGGGATCCCGATACCATTCTCCGTGAAATGGAAGAACTGGCTTCGGCCGGATACAGGGAAGTAACCCTGCTGGGACAAAATGTCAACTCGTATTCCTGGGCGAAAGACAGTGAGGTTCTTACTTTTTCCGGGCTTCTGGCTCGCGCAGCCTCTGCCTTCCCTCAAATACGGATCCGTTTTTCGACCAGCCACCCGAAAGATTTGGGCGATGACGTGCTCTATACCATGGCCGCCCATGATAACATCTGCAAAAGCATTCATCTTCCGGTACAAAGTGGAAGTTCCCGCATCCTGTCGCTTATGAAACGCAGATACTCGAGGGAAGAGTATATGCAGCGCATTGAAGCCATATGGCGTATTCTTCCGGATTGCTCCGTTTCAACCGACATTATTGCCGGTTTCTGCACCGAAACTGAAGAAGACCATCAGCAAACCCTTTCTCTGATGAAATGGGTTGGTTATGACTATGCTTTTATGTTTAAATACTCCGAAAGGCCGGGTACCCTTGCTGCAAGAAACTATGCCGATGATGTTCCTGATGAGGTCAAAATCAGGCGACTCAATGAAATCATTGCCCTGCAGTCGGAGTTATCGTACAAGAGCAAACAACAGGATGTAGATAAGGTGTATGAAGTTCTGGTGGAGGGCCGCTC
>Ga0078972_1001016_pt1 | contig 112059 bp, 101 predicted proteins | sample YelNatPaOPGAMG01_FD_67568 | JGI IMG/M metagenome (GOLD analysis project Ga0078972, IMG submission 67568) | Hot spring thermophilic microbial communities from Obsidian Pool, Yellowstone National Park, USA - OP-RAMG-01 (SPADES assembly) (version 2) | ecosystem: Environmental > Aquatic > Thermal... | reverse complement strand
CCGCGCATCCCTTGCCAGCACAGGTAGAGCAATGGTAGCACTCCACCAGTGATGAAGAGGATATCCCCCGGCATGCGGAGCCACTCAAGCAGCGTATTCACGTCGCTGGTGACAAACTTGAGTGTCCGGGCGGCAAAGTAACCCTGGTTGACCGAGGTATAGAGTTGGAGGATACCAAGCGGAAAAAGGTTTGCGAAGGCCATCCAGGCCAGCCCGATATTAAGTGACCAGAAGCTGATCTTTGCCATACGGTCTGACCAGCGTTCTGGAGCGATAAGATAGCGCAAAGCAAACATGGCCAGGCTGACGGCGAGCATGCCGTACACACCCATCATTGCGGTATGGCTGTGGTTGGCGGTCAATCCCGTCCCTATCTCATAGTAGGAGACAATCGGCAAATTAATTAAAAAGCCAAACACACCTGCTCCTAAAAAGTTCCAGAAGCCCACAGCGGCAAGCGACATCACGGCCCATCGGTGTGGGAACGCTGTAGTAGACCTCGCCTCCTGCAGGGCACCCAATTGCAAGAAGCTCCATGCTTCAACTGTAAGGAAGGTCAAAGGCATGACTTCCAGTGCGGAGAAAAAAGCACCGAAAGCGAGATGCTGAGCAGGTTCACCAGAAAAGTAAAGATGATGCATAGTGCCGATGACTCCGCCGACCGAGTACAGCACGATATCCAGGTAGATCACGAGCAGCGCCGTTCGCTCAGCGACGACTCCCAGTAATACAAAAATGTAGGCGACCATAGCTGTGGTGAACAGTTCCAGAAAATCTTCCACCCAGAGATGAACCACCCAGAACCGCCAGAAATCCGTTGTAGTGAAGGTTGAATCCGGTTGAGCCAATAAGCCAACCGCGTAGAAAGTTGGAATGGCCAGGGCCGCAAAGAAGAACAGCCAGGGCATATTGCCAATAGCTTCATGTCTGAGGTGCCCACGAAGGCCCCGAAAGATGATGATCGCCCAGAAAAAAAGGCCAATCGTCAGCAATATCTGCCAGAACCTTCCGAGGTCGAGATATTCGAAGCCTTGATCTCCGAACCAGGTCCACAAGTTCCCGAAGGAGCCATTCATTCCCGCCCATTCACCAAGCAGGCTTCCTCCGACCACTATCACCAATGCACTGAGTAGGGCATAGGTGAGCCAGTGCTGGCGGCGCGGCTCGCGGCCCGTGATCATAGGGGTGAGGAAAATCCCGGCGGCCAGAAAAGAGGTTGCTACCCACAAGATTGCCAGTTGCACGTGCCATGTACGCACCAGGTTATAGGGGAAGAGAGGAGTAAGGTTGAGGCCGAAAAAGCTGGTGATATCCGCTCGATAGTGTGCTGAGGCAGCCCCAACCAGCGTCTGAACCAGGAAGAGGGCGGCCATGACTAGAAAAAACCAGGCGCAGGCACGCTGCGAGGGGGTCAAGCTCACCTCCCCTGGATCACGAAAGGAGAGTGTGGCCTGTTCTCTTCCATGCCAGCCGAGGAAGTTCCATCGGCCATATGCGGCCAGCAAGAGTCCAATTCCTCCCAGCAAGGCGATGAGAGAGAGGACGCTCCACACTATCGTGGTAGCGGTGGGCGTATTCCCAACGAGAGGTTCAGGGGGCCAGTTATTGGTATACGAATAGTTGTGCCCAGGGCGGTGAGCGGAAGCGGCCCAGGCCGACCAACTGAAAAATGCAGTTAGTTGCTTGATCTGGTGCGGATCAGTAATCGCTTGCGGGCGCAAGCCGCTGTGAGAAACCGGAGTAGAGAAATATGCCTGATAGTGCTGACGCAGTTGCTCAAAAGCCTGGGCCTGAGCTGCTGTGTACAGCACCGTCTGCGTCGTGCTGTTGTAGGTGTTGGTCTGGAAGTCCTGAATGGTATGTATAACGGCTGTATCAGAATGGGGGCCTCCATAGCTCTTCTGCACGAGTAAGGCGGCGCGGTGTAGATAATCCGCGGTATAATCTGGCCCAAGATATGCCCCATGTCCAAAAATAGAGCCATACTCCATCAAACCGTTCCGCAAGAAGATGCCCTGGCCGTTCTTGATATCTGTGCCTGTAAAGAGTACCTGACCCTGGGGATCAATCACCTTCGCGGGGATGGGAGGTTCGTCCCTGTATGTGGCATATGCTAGCATACCCATGACGAAGAAGCCGAAGAGAAAGACAAGACCAACTGCCTGCAACCACCCTTTAGAGACAAGGAGCGCTCTGCGCGATGGTTGGTCGGGAAGAGGAGTGTTCTGCTGCATGAGATCCTCCTGGATTCCTGATCTATGGAATGGTAAGGTATAGAAGTTGCACGATCATAGCGACCCTTGTGTGGACTCCACGTTTCCACTCTTGTAAGGCTTCCCGGTAGTGTACTTTTTGGAGAGCCATAGGTTATGAGCGTAGTCGCACGATTCGGAGAGGGTAACTGGAAACGGTCTGTCAACAGGTAACGCGCTGGCTACCTACCCTATCAGGTTAAAAAGGTCAGGAAAATGCTTGACAATCCTGTTCTCTCATGCTATAGTTGCTCCTATCGAGGGCGCTTAGCTCAGTGGGAGAGCGCTTCCTTCACACGGAAGAGGTCACAGGTTCGACCCCTGTAGCGCCCATTAGTACCCACTTTCCTCGCATTGCGAAACTCCCTTACCTTGTCGATTGTGTCACTGGTAGATCAGGCTGTCTGGTGCGATCAGTGATACTGTGGCCTTGAAGCCGCGTAAATTGCACAGAAGAGCATTTATGGCGTATAATAATGACATAGGATTGCCGTATTGAGCAAGATGCTGGAGTGCGAGGAGGTTTGCCCATGTCCAATACTCTGTATACTATGCATGCTGCCAATCTTGTTGGCATCGTCATTTTTTTTATCACGTGGGTTGTTCTGTTTAAATCTGCTCACCTGCTGATTCGACTCCTGCATCGTGATCCTCTGATCGGCTGGGCCATTGGACCATTGGGCTTTTCGATCCTCTTTCTGCGCAAGCCCTCGGTCCTCTACCTCTGGCTAGATACCCTCATTCCGGCCCTGGTTTCAGGCTTTGTCGTATATATCGGCTTGTTTACCACTTTTGCTTCCGTGAAAGTGCTGCATTCCATCTGGGTGGAGGGATTGACCGTCGTTGCCGGTATCGCCTTGAGCAGTACCAGTGACCTGCTGAATACCGTGCGCGACCTGCGCTATCCACTCTGGGGTGAGGCCCGTCTGTTGCGCTGCATCCAGGGGTTGCGCGCTAGCTGGGCACAGATTCACTTCACAACTTTTGGTAGTTCATACTTGAATGACCATTTTGGGGCCAGCCCTGCTGAACTGCTACAGGCTCTCTGAGAGTTGCAGTGGTTTGCTCACAGGCTTGAATGGCAACGTGAAGTAGAAGGTGGCCCCTATCGGACTATTGTTAAAGACGCCGATGGTACCACCGTGAGAGTCGATGATGGCTTTCGAGACGTACAGCCCCAGACCAACACCGGCATACTGGCGGCTTGTTGTGTTGCGCACGCGGTAAAAACGCTCAAAGATGTGGTCAAGCTGCTCTGGTGTGATGCCGATACCCTCATCCTTTATCGTGACCCGATAGCCTTCTTCAGTACGCTCCAGGTTCACTGTAACCTGCCCGCCGTGTGGTGAGTACTTGATAGCATTGTCCAGCATATTGCCGATGACCTGGGCAATACGCTCCCGATCCGCGACAACCGCACTCTCCGGCGTCTGAATATCGAGCAGGATAGTATGTTGCTCGGAACTGGCCTGGGCGGAATGCACGCAATTTGCCAGTAGCTCGGCCAAATTGAAGGTATCACAATGTAAAGTCAACTGACCTGATTGTACCTGTGAGAGATCAAGCAGGTCATTGACCAGGCGTTCCAGGTGATCGGTCTGGCTCTGGATAATGCGCAGATTATGCAGATCATAGCTCTCTGGCGACTCCTGGCCTTCCATGGAGGCCGGTTGCGTGTTGTGTGCGGCACGCGCTTTCTGTAGGCGTCGCTCAATACGACGGATGAGATGCTGTGTATAGCCCTTGATGGCGGTAAGGGGCGTGCGTAGTTCGTGTGAGACGACGGAAACAAACTCATCCTTGAGCCGCTCCACCTGTTTATTAGAGGTAACGTCGTTCAACACTGCCACCACGCCTGTTGGACGGGGCGTGTTCTGGCTGGCGTCGTGCAGTGGCGCAACGCTGACATTCAGCGTGAGCGGTACTGTTTCGTCCTTGTCGCCTACGGTTAATTCCTGGTTGGTGATGGTTTGCCCGTTGAGCGCCCACTCGATCATTTGTGAGAGATGGAGTAGCCAGGGCCTTTCTTCAGCAATGTCGGCCAGGTAAAAGGACTGATTACGTGCAATATCGACCTGCGCCAGATTGAAGAGCTGCCATGCCGATTGATTGAGCGAGATCACCATCCCTTTCTCATCTGTGATCAGCAATCCTTCTGCCATACTGCGCAGGATCAGTTCGAGGCGCTGGCGCTCCAGTTCGGCCCGCCGCCACAGGGCGTTTTCACGTTCGCGCAAGCGCACGTTGTCGAGGGCCACAGCGGCGTAATCGGCGATCATGGTGGTCAGTCGTAGCATTTCGCTATCGAAGGTACCGACCAGTTCATCGAACAGGCAGAGCAGGCCGATGATGCGGTTTTCGACGGTCAGTGGAATATTGAGGACGGAGCCAACTTCGGTACATTCCATAGCTTCCTGTGTACGATACTGTGCTACTTCGTCGGGGGCATCCATATAGGCGGTGGCGATCAGGTGTTGGATGTCGAGGGGGGGGAAGTCTACCACCTGCGCGGCGCTCACAATGCGTTGCACCATCTCCTGGATAAAAGAAGCGCTCAGTGGTTGGCAAGGAATAATAAAGAGTTGCGGGGTTTCATCGAATAAAAGGATGCAACAAGCGGAAAAGCTATACAAATCTTGCAAGGCGAAAAGTAATGCGCGATGGACGTGGAAGCGATCTATCGCGGCGACGAATCGTTTCCCGATGGTATTGATATATTCCATCTCCTGGCGCACCTTCTCAAGTTTGAGATGGTCGCTTTGTCCATATGAGGCGTGGTAAGCGTTGTCAGTCACCTGCAACTCCACCTGTATCCTACTCTCCATATACTGCTATTTCAGGATGCCGACCTTTTCATGCCTGCTTGTAGGGGTACACATCGTTATGGTTGTTGTTGTTGTTGAATATGCCGCGTAACCTCTTCATGTAGTGGCGGTGCAATAATGTTGCCGGTCAGTTCTCTCAGCCCGTGAAAACATTCGTCTAGTAATGCGTTTAATCCCGCCGCCAATTCCTGGGGGGATACATCAGGAAGCTGTTCCTGGATAGCCGAGGGGTCGATATCGGCGTAGGCCATTTTGGCTAGGAAGTCCAGGTAAGGGTACTGACTTATCAGGCGCTTGGCGGCCCCCTGCACCAGGACACGGGTAGTGGCCTTGCCTAACAGGGGGGTGACACGGTCGTCAATGAGCCGTATCGCTTTCAAGTACACCTCTGTGACTTGTTTACGGGAGACGAAAGATGGGTGATCTGGCATATCTGGCACTGGTATCTCCCTTCGCTGCTTAGTACATTCTCCTCATCATAGTATATCACAGTCACCTTTATTTTGTAAGTGGGTAGTACCTTAAAATGACAAAGGGAATATACATGTGTTTACAATGTTTGCAACATGTAAGCATTGATTGTAGACACATATTGTTGTGTTCTGTTCTTGCTATGGATATGGTTGCCAGATGTTGTTTTTTAGACCAGGCCAAACAGGCGGGCCAGCCAGAGTCGGAAACCTTTCAACGGCTTCTGGCGGCGTTCTTCTTGTATTGCTGCCATCTCGATCAGGCGCTGGCGGCCTGCCTCCTGCCGTTGGATGTGCCGCTCAGCAATCTCCTGGGCCGCGTATCGCTCTTGCTGCTCCTCGATAGCGCGCATAAAATGCGCGGCTCGAATCTGAAAACGCCCATCGGGTGTAGCACTGGCGGTGCTGGTATTTTGTGTTGGCACTGATGCCGGTTGTTCTATATTTTGCGTCTGTTCTGCTGTTTCTGTTCTCTCATCCTCGTTCTCCCTGGCCTCCGTCACCTGCACGCGACCAATCTGTAGTTTAGGCGCGATCCATTCACGCAAGGCTAGCAGTGAGGCGCGGCGGCAGATGGCCTCGATATCTGCGCCGCTACGCCCTGGGGTCAGGCGTGCCAGTTCTTCAATGGTTACTTCTGGTGCGACGGGACGCCCGCGCAGGTGAACAGCAAAGATAGCCTTGCGCTCTTCCTCGTTGGGATATTGCAGCTCGACAACCAGATCGAAACGTCCCGGACGTAACAGTGCCGGGTCGATCAATTCGGGCCGGTTGGTGGCGGCCAGCACAATGACGCCTTCGCGTCCTTCAATACCATCCATCTCTGTAAGTAATTGCGCAATCACACGGTCGCCAACGTGACTGTCGCCGTTGCCGCCGCGTCGTGGGGCAAGGGCATCAATCTCGTCAAAGAAGACGATGCACGGTGCGGCCTGTTTGGCGCGGCGAAAGACCTCACGCACGCCTTTTTCGGACTCGCCGACCCACTTTGAGAGTAGTTCTGGCCCCTTGATGGAGATGAAGCTGGCCTCGCACTGGTGTGCCAGTGCGCGCGCGATCAGTGTCTTGCCCGATCCTGGCGGCCCTGCCAGGAGAATGCCACGCGGCGGCTCAACCTTGACATTGGCATAGACCTCTGGGTAGCGCAGAGGCCATTCAACGGCTTCGGTCAGCGTTTCTTTTGTTTGTGCCAATCCACCGATGTCATCCCATGAGGTTTCGCTGACCTCGACGTAGACTTCTCGTGTGGTGGAAGGTTCGATCTCGCGCAGCGCGGCCTGGAAATCCGCCATCGTGATGGTCAGGTTGACCAGTGTCTCATAGGGGATGTAACCGCGCTGATAGTCGATCTCCGGCATCACGCGGCGTAAAGCGATCATAGCGGCCTCGCGGCAGAGGGCCTCAAGGTCTGCGCCGACGAAGCCGGGTGTCAGTTGCGCCAGGCGGGCAATATCCACGTCATCGGCCAGTGCGGCGTCGCGGCTGTGAATGCGTAAAATCTCCATACGACCACGCACGTCAGGGACGCGCAAGGCGATTTCACGGTCAAAGCGGCCTGGACGACGAATAGCCGGGTCAAGGGCATTGGGCTGGTTGGTTGCGCCGATCAAAACGACCTGGCCACGTGAAGTCATACCGTCCATGAGCGCGAGTAGTTGCCCGACAATGCGCCGCTCTACCTCGCCACCGGTTTCCGGGCGTTTCGGTGCGAGCGCATCCAGTTCGTCGATGAAGATAATGCTGGGCGCTTTGCGCTGAGCCTCCTGGAAGACGGTGCGTAAGCGCGATTCGCTCTCACCGTAGTACTTATTGATAATTTCGGGGCCGTTGATAATGAAGAAGGTGGCATGTGTTTCGGCGGCGACAACACGCGCGATCAGGGTTTTGCCCGTGCCGGGAGGGCCATAGAGAAGCACGCCTTTAGGGGGTTCCACGCCCAGGCGATCAAATACGGCGGGATATTTGAGCGGTAGCTCGATCATTTCGCGGATGCGCTGAAGCTCTTTGCCCAGGCCACCAATGTCTTCGTAGCCGACGCGCCCTGGAGTGCCATGTGCCGCACCACGCGCCTGGGCCTTGATGACGGTGCCGGGCTGTACGATGACTGCCTCGACCTCGGTTGCGGGCGGTGTAGGAATCGGCGGTTCTACCGCTGGTTGCTCCTCGCCACCGGGGCGGCGGATGGTATAGGTGGGAGTGGGTGGTACTGTGCTGATGAGCAGGAAGTCGCGTTGTGTTGCTCCAGGCATGTTGACACGCATCAGGTCGCCAATCGTGACCGGTAGTCCAACGATATAGCGACTAATATAGAGCAAGTCGCTCTCTTGTAACGGTGAATTGCCGTTAAGCGGTAACAGCGTAATCTTCTCGGCCATGCGTGTCTTTGCTTTGTGGAGGGTGACGCGCTCACCAAGACCTGCCGCGCTATTCTGGCGTACCTGACTGTCCATCTGAATAATGGAGCGACCGCGATCAATCAGTGCGGAGGGTACCACCCGCGCGGCGGTTGTGCGTGCCCCTGTAACCATAACGACATCACCCGACTGACAGCCAAGTCGGGCCATGTCATCAGGATCGATGCGTACCGCACCCCGCCCGATCTGTGACTGTGAGCCGTCGATCACGGTGAGCTGAATCATAGGAGTTGCCTGCGTGGCGCTATCCTCGTTCTGAGTGAGTTTAATAGTGGTATTTTTGCTCAACTGTTCCTCTTGTTCCTGCCGTTCCTCACTGACGGCGGGAAGTTTGGTGGTTGTGCCTGAATGAGTCTGCTTATTGCTCTCGGTGTTGCCTGTATTGCGCAACTCCTCCATAAGTTTGCCTCTTCCCTGTGGATATCCCACGTGTTGTTAGCTACCACATATACGGCAAGCCCTGTGAAAAGTTGAAGCAAGGTATTCGACTTGACGGACTTTTTCAGAGGATGTACCCTTGAGAGGGAGTATCCAGGATAAGTTAATTTCAACTTGTTGCTCTGCAAAGAAGCTCGAATTCCAGGAAGTTGATGAGAGGCCATAGAACAGGTGTCAAGGTAGCGAAAAGAGAGCTAGAGAAGAGGAGAGATAGATGGTTCAGATACTGGCTGGCGTGGATACGGGTGGAACGTTTACCGATCTGGTAGTGTTGCAGGATGGGCGGCTGGGAGTGCAGAAGGTGCTTTCGACGCCGGATGATCCCGCACGCGCCATTTTGCAGGGCCTGACGGAGTTGGATGTGCTGGAGGGGCTGCATGTGCTGGTGCATGGCTCGACAGTGGCGACGAATGCGGTGCTGGAGCATAAGGGAGCGGTGACGGGACTGGTGGCGACGGAGGGCTTCCGCGATGTATTGGAAATCGGGCGACAGGCGCGACCAAAGCTGTATGATCTAAGCGCGCGTAAAGTGCCGCCACTGGTACCACGCTCACGGCGCGTAGAGGTGCGTGAACGCCTGAATGAGCGCGGCGAGATCCTGCTGGCGCTGGATGAGGCGTCATTGCAGGAGGCGCTGGACAGCTTGCAGGAGGCCGGAACAGAGGCAGTGGCTATTTCACTGCTTTTCAGCTTTGCCAATCCTGAACATGAGCGACGTGTGGCAGAGGCGGCCCGCGCGCGAGGCTTCTATGTCTCGGTATCGTGCGACGTACTACCGGAGTTTCGTGAGTATGAGCGCACCAGCACAGTGGTTCTCAACGCCTATGTGGGGCCGTTGATAGATCGTTATCTGTCGCACCTCGAACAGGGTTTACCGGAACATGCTATATTGCGCATCATGCAATCTAATGGCGGTTCTATCCTCAGCAGTACGGCGCGGCGTGAGGCGGCCCGCACGCTGCTCTCCGGGCCGGCAGCAGGTGTGGTGGGGGCGGCCTTTGTGGCGCGTGCCTCGGACATTGCACGCCTTATCACACTGGACATCGGTGGTACCTCGACCGATGTGGCGCTGGTGGATGGGCAGATCAGCGAGACGACCGATGGCTCGATAGGGGGCTACCCGACGAAGTTGCCCATGATCGACATTCATACTGTTGGCGCGGGCGGCGGCAGCATCGCCTGGTTTGATGTCGGTGGCGCGCTGCGTGTGGGGCCGGTTTCAGCAGGGGCGGTGCCTGGGCCTGCGGCGTATGGTCGCGGTGGCGCAGAGGCGACCGTTACCGATGCTAACCTGGTGCTTGGTCGGTTGCTGCCAGATGCTTTTCTCGGTGGTACAATGGCGCTACATCCGGCACTGGCTCGTCAGGCCATCGCGCCCATTGCCGAGCGACTACACATGAGCATCGAAGAGGCGGCGCTGGGCATTGTTCGTATCGCCAACGCGAACATGGAGGCGGCCATTCGCGTCATCTCCGTAGAGCGCGGCTGCGACCCCCGCGACTTCACTCTGCTGGCCTTCGGTGGCGCTGGTCCGCTGCACGCCTGCGAACTGGCCGCTGCTCTGCGCATCCCGCGCGTGCTGGTACCGACCACGCCTGGCGTCCTCTCCGCTTTAGGCACGCTGGTTGCCGATACGCTGAAAGATTATGTGCGAACGGTGATGCTGGATGCGCCACAGGCTGATGAGACGATTAGCCGTGTGCTGACAGAGTTGGAAGAGCAGGGACGGTGTGACTTGCAACGCGAGGGTATCGCGCCCGAACGCATTATGCTGGAACGCTACCTGGATATGCGCTATGTCGGACAATCCTACGAGTTAGTTGTGCCTTTTGATGGCGATAGAGCGGCGGCGGTGGAGCGTTTCCACGCGGCTCACGAGCGGCGCTTCGGCTATAGCGACCCCAAAGAGCCGGTGCAGATCGTAAATGTGCGTCTCAAGGCGCGCGGCGTTAACACGCATCCGGTGCTGGAACACCGGGAAGTCGTGAAGGATGCAAAAGCAGTGCCGACGGGAACACAGGCGGTCATTTTTGCCGATGCGACCAGTACAACGGGTTGGCGAACATATGAGGCGGCGCGGTATGAGCGAGCTAACCTGCTCCCTGGTACAACTTTTAATGGCCCGGCGATTGTGACGCAATATGATACCACGACCGTGTTGCCACCAGATTGGCGTGCCTTTGTTGATGCTGTGGATAATCTTATTCTTGTGAGGCATGATGAATTTTAATAGGAAAGCTGTATTTCTAGGAATGACCTTATCCCGTAGGGGCGTGATTCATCACGCCCTGAGAGTCATGTGACGGGTGTAAAGGGCGTGAGAATGAAATTTTCCCCTGGAAGCGACGATGACCTCATCCCGTAGGGGCGAGATGAATCACGCCCTGAGAGTCATGTGACGGGTGTAAAGGGCGTGAGAATGAAATTTTCCCCCGGAAGCGACGATGACCTTATCCCGTAGGGGCGTGATTCATCACGCCCTGAGAGTCATGTGACGGGTGTAAAGGGCGTGATTCATCACGCCCCTACGGGATGGGTATGTGGTGTTTGACGCATGGGGCCATGTTAGTCACGTAGGGGTGTATGATAGACGTATGATAGACGGAGCTATGTTAATAGAGAGAGTCTAGCTATGCAGAGTACATCGAGTGTCACTCCGGTAAGCCTGGAGATTTTTCGCAGCGCGCTCACTGCCATCGCCGAGGAGATGGGTGTGGTGCTGACTCGTAGCAGCTATTCGCCCAATATCAAGGAGCGGCGCGATTTCTCGTGCGCTATTTTTGACGCGCAGGGCCGCCTAATTGCGCAGGCGGCGCATATTCCTGTTCATCTGGGCGCGATGCCGGACTCGGTAGCGGCAGCGCTCAAGACCTTCGACCATTTTGCCCCTGGTGATATCATTGCGCTCAATGACCCCTTTCTCGGCGGTTCGCACCTGCCCGATATTACACTGATTGCACCGATATTTGTACAAATAGGACAGGAGCAGCGCCTGATTGGTTTCGCGGCCAATCGTGCGCATCATTCGGACGTGGGTGGCATGTCGGCAGGGTCGATGCCACTGGCGTCGGAGGTCTATCAAGAGGGGCTGATTATTCCGCCGGTCAAGTTGTGGGAGGCGGGAGAACTGAATGAGCCGCTTTTCGCGCTCGTCTTGCGCAATGTACGCACGCCACACGAGCGGCGCGGCGACCTGACGGCGCAGGTAGCGGCCAATCGCACTGCCGCACGCCGTATGCAAGAGCTGGTCGAGCGTTGGAGCCTGCCTATCTTAGAGGAGCATGTCGAGGCTTTAATTGCTTATGCCCAACGTATCACTGAGGCCACTATCGAGGCTATTCCCGATGGCCGCTATACCTTCACCGATTACATGGATGACGATGGTCTGGGTACCATGCACATTCCGATTACCGTTACATTGACCGTGAGCGGCAAGACGCTGACCGCAGATTTTACAGGTAGTAGCTTGCAGGTGCGTGGCAATATTAACACGGTTGCGGCGGTCACGAAATCGGCTACATACTACGTGGTGCGCTGTTTGATGCCGGAGGATGCACCGATGAATCACGGCACCTTCGCGCCGGTGACGGTGATTGCACCGACCGGCTCTATCGTCAACGCGCGTCAACCGGCGGCGGTGGCGCAGGGCAATGTGGAGACATCGCAGCGCATCACTGACGTGCTGTTTGGCGCGTTTGCGCAGGCTCTACCGGAGCAGGTACCGGCTGCCAGTCAGGGAACGATGAATAATATCACGGCGGGTGGCATCGACCCGCGCACACAGCAGCCGTTCGCGTACTATGAGACGATGGGTGGTGGCATGGGTGCGCGCAAAAACCTGGATGGTCTCTCTGGCGTGCATGTGCATATGAGCAATACGATGAACACACCGGTCGAGGCATTTGAGTATGCCTATCCTATGCGCATCACGCGCTATCAGTTGCGCGATGGCTCCGGCGGGCGTGGAGCGGCGCGCGGTGGTGATGGCCTGATACGCGAGATCAGCTTTGAAGTACCAACTGATGTGACACTGCTGAGCGAGCGCCGTGTCAACCCGCCATATGGCTTGCAGGGTGGCGAGCCTGGGCAATGTGGAAAGAATACGCTGATACACGATGGTCAGGAGCAAGTGCTTCCGGGCAAGGTGCATTTTAGAGCAATGCCAGGAGATCGCCTGATTGTGGCTTCTCCTGGCGGCGGTGGCTGGGGGAGAGCATCTGATGAATGAGAAGTAGAAACGGTATGAAAGTGATTATATACACCTCGGATATAAGGTGTGAGGCACACTCATAGACCTTCAAGAAGAGGTAGACCGACGAGAGGAGTAGAACAGGCGATGACAACCAGGGCCTACTCTACAATAGACAAGCAGTAGAAAGAGCAACTCGTATTGTAGGGGCGACCCTGGCTGTTGCCCCCCCCCCTTTCTTGGCGGTTAATCACACGCGGGCGAGGTTCTCAACCATCTCGCGGATCTCATCCGGGATGCCGGGGGCGAATTCTTCGGGACGCTCGTCCGCCAGACGTACCGGCGCGCCTTCCGGGGCGTTACTCGGTACTTGAAGTTGGCCATCGTGCGCGGGCGAATCGCCCCGGAAAATTTTGCCCATCTCAGAGCCGTCCAATCGCCAGTGGTATTGCTGGTTGTTGAGGCCCATGTCCACCAGTTTCTTAACTTCCGGGTACTTGTTGCTATCGAACTTCGGAATGGGCAGGATATGGCCCCAGTTCACTCCCAGAGTTTCAAGCGCCTTTGCGAACGCTTTTTCATGTGCCTCGTCGCGCACAATCAGATAGGCAATTGTGGCGCGTGCAGCGCGGTTATTAATCATTTCATATAGACGGCACTTTTGCAGACGCCCGGTGGCCTCAAGCATCAGGTTATAGAGCAGGTCGAGCGTGAGGTTGCCGCTATTGTAGACATAGGAACCTGACCAGGGATTGCCGGTTGAGTCAACGGGCATAGCAGATTGCGCGCCTACCAGGAAATGCTGAATATTGCCCTGCTCAAGCGCGATGCGCAGGGGGGTGGAACCCTCTTCGCCAGGCGTGCGATCACCACGATAATTCGGCGCATCATCCAGGAGCTGGTTAATGGTAGTGGCGATTAATTCGACATGGCTGATCTCCTCGATGCCAACGCCCTGGATTAAATCCAGGTAGGGTTTGGCTTTGCCGCGAAAATTGAAGCTTTGGAAGAGATACTGCATCATAGTACGCATCTCCCCAAACTGCCCGCCTAATCCTTCCTGCAATGCCTTTGCCGCAGCAGGGTCAGGTTCAGCAACCGGAATATCATTGATCAGCTTTTGCACATGAAAGAACATCGCGTCCTCTCTTTCTATCTACATGGATACTTAACTATGCAATGCCTTTGGTAGGTTTGATCAAACCTATCAGACTACACTTTCAAGAGGGCTAGAAAGTGACATATGCGATGGGATAGTAGAGTTTTTATGGAGCCGACTGTGATTTTTTCGCCTCTTCTGTATCGCCAGCGTAACTAACGAAAAGCGGAAGCGCCCTCTCGCAGAGAACGCTCCCGCTTTTCATCGGTTGGACGCTGTTTGCTTGATGCTGCTTATGCTGCAACGTGGCGGAAACCCATTGCGTACAGATTGGCATATGCGCCATTGCGTGCGAGCAGTTCTTCGTGCGTGCCCTGCTCGATGACGCGACCGGCATCCAGGACGATGATCTTGTCTGCGCCCTTGATGGTCGAGAGGCGATGGGCGATGACCAGGGCGGTGCGCCCGTAGAGCAGGCGATGCAGGCCCTGTTGTACCAGTAGTTCGGTGAACGAGTCGATGTTGGCGGTGGCTTCGTCCAGAATCAGGATGCGCGGATCGGCCAGGAGCGCACGGGCGAAGGAGATGAGTTGGCGCTGTCCGACGCTCAGATTGCGACCACGTTCCTGAATGGGGGTGTCGTAGCCCTTTGGCATGCGCATAATCAGGTCGTGCAGGCCGACGGTACGTGCCGCCTGCATCACCTCTTCGTCACTGGCTTCCAGCCGTCCATAGCGGATATTATCGCGCACTGTGCCGGTGAAGAGGAACGGGTCTTGAAGGACAATGCCGATCTGGCGGCGCAACGAGTGTTGAGTGACATCACGCACGTCGTAGCCATCGATCAGCACGGCCCCTTTTTGCACGTCGTAAAAGCGTAATAACAGGCTGGCGATGGTACTTTTGCCGGCACCAGTCTGGCCTACGATTGCCACTGTTTGACCGGCCTTGATAGAGATGTTGAGGTCATGCAAGATGGGCCGTTCGGGATTGTAGCCGAAGACGACGTGACGGAACTCGACATGGCCTTCGATGGGCGGTAACTCCTGTGCATCTGGCTTGTCTTTGATCTCGACCGGAACATTCATGATCTGGAAGACGCGCTCGACGGCGATACCAGCGCGTTGCAGTTGCGTGTACTGCTGGCTCAAGTCACGGATGGGGTCGAAGAAACGGTTAATGTAGAGTGTAAAGGCTACCAGTACACCAACCAGCAGGGCTTTATGTTCAACCAGTAAGCCGCCGTAGATGATAGTGATGGCGATGGCGAGCGCTGCCACCACCTCGACGAGCGGTAAGACCAGGGCGGCGATGCGGCTGGCCTCAAGATTGGTGTCGCGGTTATATGAGTTGAGTTCATCGAACTCGGCGCTGTTGCGCTCCTCACGCGCCAGGCTCTGGATGACGCGCATGCCGGAGATATTCTCCTGCAAGGTCGCGTTGACCATCGAGATAGCGGCGCGTGTCAGGCGAAACGAGCGCTGCGCGTGGCGCTGCCAGAAGGCCGCTATCGCCATCATGATGGGAAGAACGGCGAAGGTGAGCAGGGCCAGTGGCACGTTCATGGAAAGCATCGCAACAATGATACCTATCAGGGAGATGAGCGAACTGAGGATGGAGAGCAGGCCCGTGTTGAGCATGGACTCCAGCACATCCATGTCGCTTTGTAGACGCGACATGACGCGCCCGATCTGAGTGCGATCATAGAAACGCAGCGATAGTTCTTGCAAGTGGGCGAACATGTCAGAACTGAGCCGATAGAGGATCTGCTCGCCTGTCCAGGACATTGTCCAGACCTGCCCGTACTGGGCCAGCCACATGATGATATTGACTGCTAAGAGGATGCTACTAATGACGGCCAGACCTTTCAAGTCGTGCTGTGTGATAAAATCGTCGATTGCCAGCCCGATCAGATAAGGATTGAGCAGGTTGGCAACAGTGTAGATCAACATCAGAACGGTGCTGGCGATGAGTCTCAGGCGATAATCTTTCATGTAAGGGAGAAATTGCCTGAGCAGCTTCCAATCAAATTTCTTAGAGATGTCTTCGTCAGCATAGGCCAGACTATTTTCACGCCAGTAATTCTTACGCCTCTGCTCAACGTAACTGCTTGCTTTCATCGCATCACCTCCTGTTCCTGGTTAAGCTGTTGTACAGTGCGCGCTTTAGAGGTAGAGCGCAATTGCCGCTGGCGTTCCTCGAATTCTTCCTGCTCGCGCAATTGCAGGTCATATAACCGCTTGTAGCGCCCGTTGAGTTTTAACAGCGATTCGTGGTTGCCATGTTCTACGATCTCACCATTTTCGATAATGAGTATCTGGTCGGCGTTCTTAATTGTGCGCAGGCGTGAAGCGACCACGAACGTCGTGCGTCCACGCATGACAACTTCTAACGCCTGCTGAATCTGGTATTCTGTCTCCATATCGACGCTGGAGGTCGATTCGTCGAGGATCAGAATACGTGGATTGAGCAGCAAAGTACGGGCGATGGCCACACGCTGTTTCTGGCCGCCGGAGAGCGTCACGCCGCGCTCACCAACCCAGGTGTCATAGCCGTCGGGTAGATTGACGGCAAAGTCATGGACGTGCGCGATTCTGGCGGCTTGCATGATCTCTTCTTCAGTTACATCGGTAACGCCGTAGGCGATATTGTCGCGCAAGGTAGCGTTGAACAGGAAGACATCCTGTAGCACGAGGCCGATATTGCGCCGCAGCGATTCGACGGTGACATCGCGTACATCGTAGCCATCGACTTTGACGCAGCCACCGGTCACGTCGTAGAAGCGAGGCAACAGATGTAGAACGGTACTCTTTCCGCTGCCGGTCGCGCCCAGCAGGGCGATAATCTGCCCGGCTTTAGCGTTAATGTTGATGTCGTGTAAGACCTCTGGCCCTTTGCCATACGCGAAGGAGACATGCTCATAACGCACTTCGCCTCGTACCTGCTCAAGTACATGCGCACCGGGCTTGCTTACGATGTCAGGTTGTGTATCCATCACAGCAAAGATGCGTATGCCGCCGCTCAGACCACGCAGGAACCAGTTGACCATGAAGCCGAAGGAGCGTACAGGTGTTCCCAGCAGTAGGATATACTGGGTGACGGCGACGAGAACGCCCAGGCTCAACTTGTCGCCAATGACGGCGATGCCACCAACCCAGACGACGAGAACGTTGATGACGTTGAGCGCGAGAACCATCAAGGGCTGATTCCAGGCGGAGAGGCGCAGCGCTTCCAGGTTGAGGTTGCGCACCTCCTGATTTTTGGCGTCAAATTTCTCGACTTCGAATGGCTCGCGTGTAAAAGATTTCACCACGCGCATCCCGCTCAGGCTCTCCTGCATAATGGTTCCCAGTGCGCCCGTCTCGTTCTGTACACCGAGCCAGAGTGGACGCAGGCGTTTTGCCACCTGTGTGGCCAGAAAGCCTATCACCGGTACACTGATGAGTGTAATGAGGGCCAGCCGCCAATCCAGTGTAAAGAGAATGACGGTAATAGATGTGAAGGTGACGAAAGCCACCAGCGCGCGCAGGAGTCCCAGGGTAATAAAATTACGGATTGCTTCGATATCGACAGTCATACGAGACATCAATTGTCCCGTTTCCGCTTCATCGTGGAAAGAGAAACTCAACTCTTGCAGATGTTGGTAGACCTGATTGCGCAGATCGTAGGCCACCAGGGATGACACTGCTTGCGAGAGATAGCCCTGCCCGTAGGCTGCAAGACCGCGTAGCGTGCTAATGATAACGACCGCGCCAGCGGCGAGCAGCAGGTCGCTGAAGTGCCCATTTTGCACACCGACATCGACGACCCAGGCCAGCAGCCAGGGAATAATCATGGCGAAGGCGGTTGCCAGCCCTAGACAGACAACGGTGCCGATAGAAAATAGCCAGTGAGGACGCAATAGACGAATGATACGCAGGTAGATTCGCCAGTTGGCCTGCCATGTAGAGAAACGTTCACGTAAAGAAGGTTTCACAAGTTGGGATACTGTCACGAAGAAGGTTCCTTTCTCAACACGCCATGCCTATGATGGGATTGAGTATTAAGTATAGCATGGAAAGGCTGACATCAGTCTGTCAGCCTTTCTAAGAAATTTTCTTCCACTATGTTGTTGTGATATACTAATTGTATGCAACGTGCAGAACGTCTACTGGCGATTACACTCTTATTACAGGCGCGTGGCAAAATGCCCGCACACCAACTGGCAGAACTTCTGGGAGTCTCCATTCGCACTATCTATCGAGACATTAACGCACTCTCAATGGCGCATGTACCGGTGGCGATACAACAAGGTCCCGGTGGCGGCTATTACCTGCTGCAAGAACATTATGTCGAAACTTCACATTTTACACGTGAGGAGGTTGTCTCGCTGGTGCTGGGAGGAGCGATGGTTGGCAACTATAGTCTCTTTGCAGACGATGAAGACCTGCATCGCGCTTTCCTAAAATTGGAAGCCACATTACCGGAGGAGTATCGTGCCGACGTGCGCGCAGCACGTGAGCGCATTCTTTTTGACACCAACGCCTGGCAGCAGAAACCGGCGACGGCTTATCTCGATCTGATTCGCAGCGCGCTCTGGAAGGGCCAGCAGCTTGATATTTTGTATCCGCGCACGGACGGTTCTGCTCTAACCTGGCGTCGGGTTGAACCGTATGGATTGGTATATAGAGGCTTGCCGCGCCCTCAGGTGCGCACGGGCATCTGGTATTTGATCGCGTTATGTCATTGCTGTCATCAAATTCACCCGTTTCGTGTCGGTTATATTCAAGATGTGCATGTACGGGATGAGATGGTGCAGAAGAGAGACGATTTTGACCTGCAAAACTATTGGCGCGAGGCGCGTAAGTATCTCGATAGGCGCATGCAATCGCTCACAATGACCTTGAAAATAGAGGCTTCTGCGCGTCATCGTCTGCGCGATGGGGCAACTATTATAAGTGAAGAGCGCGATGGCAGCATTATTGCCAGTATACCGTTTGAGTCGCTGGATGCCGCCATTTCGTATGTGTTATCGCTTGGCCCGCATGCGCTGGTTGTTACGCCTGAGCAGGTGCGCGAAGAGGTGGCACAGGCGGTGAAGCACATGGCGGCTTTATACGAAGAAGAAGCGAAGGCTTAAGCGGTATTTGATGGCTCATGTGTGAGTATAAAAACTCTGTCAGTCAGGATGGCACATTTTTGCAGAGAACAGAGGAAGTATAGATGCAGGTAATTTTTGTTGGTGGAGCAAATGGTGTTGGCGCAAGCTGCGTAGCTGTCGAGCTTGCCGGTCAATGGTTTGTTGTTGACGCGGGCGTGCGCGTTGATCGCAAATCTGACCCCTTGCCTGATCTGGCGCTCTTGGAGGGCAAGGATGTCCGTGCCATTTTCGTCACGCACGCGCACGCCGATCATATAGGAGCCTTGCCCCTGCTGCATCGGGCCTTTCCAACCGTGCCTATCTTTGCCTCGCGGGGCACCGCGCTTCTGATGGAAGTGATGCTGGCGGATGCGCTCAGAATTATGGCCCGTCGCGCGGCGGAAGAGATGGAGATACCGCTTTATCCCGAAACGCTGGTCAGCAGCATGTTGACAATGGTGCGCCCTGTTCCGGTCGGTGAAACCTTTACTCTGCCGCAGTTAGCAAATATTACTATCTCAACGGGCCGCGCCGGTCATATCGCAGGTGCCATGAGCATCGGGTTTAGTAGCAGGGATGGCGCGTTAGTCATCTCTGGCGACATCAGCAGCACGCCGCAACGCACGGTGCCGGGTGCTGTGCCGCCTGCCATGGATCGCTGTGATCTGCTGGTGCTTGAATCGACCTATGGCGCGCGTCTGCACCCTAACCGGCAGAGCGAAGAGCTACGGCTGGCGCAGGCCGTTGCCGAGCATATTGCTAATGGCGGGCATACGCTGATCCCGTGCTTTGGTCTGGGGCGGGGCCAGGAGATTCTGTTGCTCTTGCAGGCGGCGCAGGAACGTGGGCAGATACCCGCCTTTCCTATCTATGTTGATGGCCTGGTGCGCCGCGTTTGTAACACCTATCAACTGATCCCGGAAGCGTTGACACCGACTTTGCAGCGCCAGATTCGCAAGGGTTATCTGCCTTTTACCGGCACGAACGTCAAGTTTGTCGAGAATGAGCGCGAGCGCTTACGTATTCTGGCAGGCCCGCCTGCGTGCATCCTTTCCAGTAGCGGTATGCTGACAGGTGGGCCGAGCGTGTGGTATGCGACACGCCTGGCCGAGCAAGAGAACGCCGCGATCTTGATTACTGGCTATCAGGACGAAGAGTCACCAGGGAAAAAGTTGCTTGACCTGGCTGAAAAGCGCAGCGATACGCTCGACCTGGGTGGTCAGCAGGTGGCGGTGCGCTGCAAGGTGGCGAAATATAGCTTGAGCGCGCACGCCGATGGTAGCGAGCTGGCGGCATACGCGGCGGTGCTCAAGCCACGTCAGGTAGCGCTGGTGCATGGCGACCCGGAGGCGCGCGTCGCCTTGCGTTCCCTGCTGGTGGGAACCGAAGTTTTGCTGCCGGATAATGGTGCCTCGCTGGAACTCACGGCTGGACGAGTGGCAAAGACGAAGGCTTCATTGGGCAAAGTCGAGACGTTACCGGTGCTGCCGGTAAATATCGGGCAAGGGCAACGCTTCGATTATGAGCATTTGCCGGTATTGTGGAGTGCCGTGCGTGAGATACCAACCCTGCGTATTGTTACGGCGCGCGAGCTGGCGGCGGTCTGGTATGGTGAGGCAACCGGCGAGACGACGCAGGATATTCTGGACGTGCTGGCAGAAGACGCCGATCAGCGATACTTTGTGCGCCAGCACGCGCTGGAGGAAGCCTTCCGTGTGCGTGGGCAGGAAGAGGAGACGCCGGAAGACATTTTTAGCGAACTGGTCGGACAGATACTCTTTCTCGCCGTGCGCTCGGACATCTCGAAGGCGGTCTATTGTAAGGCGATTGAGCCAGGGGCGACTATCCGTGTGCAGTTTCCAAAGGGCGCAGCCTTTGAACGCACGCGCTATCCCTTTGCTGCCATTCTGGATGTGCTGGGGCCTGCACCACAGGAGATCATCGACGATCCTCGTTCTGTGCCGCTTGTGTTAGCCGAAATTTCACGTATTGCGCGCCGCACACGACGACGTCTTTCCGCGCGTGCATTAGCCAGCCAGTGTCAGGAAGGAGCGAGCTATACACTGAGCGAGCTATGTGCATTAGCGGGACTCTCTGCGCAATCTTTAACTGATCGATTGGCCGTTGCCAAGCTGGTCTTCTTACGCCCGGACTTCTTTCTCCAGCAAGCCACAATGATGGAAGGTGATGGCGTGGCGCGCTATAGCCTCGCGCCGGACTGGCAGTACGCGCTGGAATTGCCGGAAGAGGCAGAGCCACCCGATCAAGAGTGGATTCAGAGCGTTATCAGTGCGCATCTGGGCGAAGCTCCCGACCTCTATAAGCGCGGTGTTAATCCTGAGACGGGCGCGGTCACGCTCTACTTCTACTTCCCGCAGGTGGCGCGCGAACGATATGCTACTGAGATCGAAGCTGTCGCTGAAGAGACCGGTGTGCCTGTGAGTGTCTGGCCGAACGCGCACCAGGGAGCGCTGGCTGAGAAGGCAGAGGAGTGTATGCCGGAGGGTATAGAGCCGGTGGGTGGCCCCTCGATCTATCATGATCGCACGTTGCTGGTCTATGAATGCACAGGTGAAGCTGCGCCGGAGGAGATTGAGCGGGCGAAGGCAAGGTTTCATGCCGAAACCGGCTGGCTTCTGGAGTTTCGTTTGCCCAATCGTGCGTCGGACGTGACACGTCATGTCCCTACGGCAGCGATGGCTTCAGCAGAGTCAACGGGAGCAACAGTGACGGTAACAAAGAGTAATATCCTCAATCCGCATGATGCGCTGGTGATTGCCCATGCCATGCTTGATGATCTGCCGGGGATAGCGAAGATCGGCACGCAAGATAGATCACATACCCTGCTCTTGCGCTTCTACTTCCCCGATGTAGCGCAACAGCGTTATGCCGAACAACTGGCAACGCTGGCAGAGAAGACCGGCTGGCAAATTCGCATTCATCCGAGTGTGCATCAACAGGCTATGATTGAGGCTGCTCAGCGCGCGGTGCCTGCCAGTTTTGTCATGCTAGGGACACCATCGCTCAACCAGAGCGCCAAACTGGCCAAGGTGACGGTCGTTGGGGAAGAGGATGAAGCGCTGATGCAAGAGGCATGGCAGCGTTTCCACGATGAGACTGGCTGGCATTTAGCCTTCGAGTTCAAGGAGTGAAGGTGAGCGAGGGAGGCGAAAAAGTAAGTTAAGCCTGAGATGGCGGCCCTTCATGCTCAATGGGCGTCGCAGAGCTATCCAACGGTGAAGTAACATGCTGCTGGGATGCAAGCTGGGGAGCGGCGCGGGAGCTAAAAAAGGCGTCGTGTTCCCACCAATCGATGCCGAGTTCCTTGGCCTTGTCCACTGAGGCAACTAGCAGCCTTATTTTGATGGTCAGCAGTTCAACATCGACCAGATTAATCTTGATATCGCCAACGATTACAAGCCCTTTGTCGAGAATGAGTTCCAGGAGTTCGGCCAGATTTGTGGTTTGTAGACTGGTACCCTGTCCCGCCATCAGTAACCTCTTTTCCGTTGGTGTAGATTCGGCAAGTTGGTGAAACTGTTCATAGAAGCTCTCCCAAAGGGCCTAAATCCAGGTTTAACTCTTCATGTTCCAGATGGAAAATCTTTTTGAGTTCTTCCATTCTCTCATTCAGAAGGAAGAAGGTATTGCCAAGCTCTTCAATTTCCTGGTCACTTAATTGGTTATCCTCAATGCGCCGAATTGCCTGTTTCTCCATCAGTTTTCGTAGTAGATCGATCAGCGTTAAGACCAGTTTAGCCAATCCCTGTTCTACACTTTTGTGGTCAATACTGGTTTTGGCGGCGGGAGAATGATCGCGTTCGGCCTGGTCGGATAACAGTTGTACCGCGTTCGCAGAAGATTCTTCATTGCTCTCCTGATTCGTTTGCTCGCGTACAGGCTGTTCCCCTTTATCACTGCTCTCTATTGCCGACAGTAACTCATCCTGGGATGGTGTTGCGATAGCCTCTTCTTTCACTGGTAGCTCGTCCAGGTATGGCCTTCCAGGAGATGGTGGTTGATTTAGCCACCTATAGCCGCCTCTTCGCGCGGCTCTTTCAACAGTTTTCACTGAAGAAAGTAACAGTCCTAAGTTAAGGTAAATGAGGTCAATATCTGCTACTGAGAGCATAACCTCACCTTTCGCCACCACGCCTTTATCGATCACTCTATCTAATAGTTCAAGAAGAGTAACATGACGATTCTTGAGTGCTTGATTACCAGTTTTGCTGCTTTCGCTGTCCATCAATGAACTCCCAGGGTCACTGCTGATCGGTGTTGACGTTGCTACTAAAACTGTAAGGTGGTCTGGGGTTATAAATTTCCAGCGTGAGGCCAATGTCTGCATATTGCTCCAGGCATTTTTTTGTTTGTTGCTCAAAATGAGCTACTTTTTCTCTTTCGACCAGGTAGGCGGCATTAAGAATCATCTCTTCCTTCTTTCCGGTCAACCTTTGCGGTAAGATTGTGTTCTGTTTCGCCTCGACAGCCTCTTTGCTTAGCTCTTGAAAAATCTTTGCGCTGATCTGTGCCATCTGAGTTGTGGCTTGATCCTTTAATTTTTCTTCTATTTTTCTCGCCAGCAGGTAGGCGGCCCCTCGTGACACTTTTCTGCGTTGCTCCTCTGACCTGCTGAATTGAGGATCAATCTGCGCCAGATGTTTCATTAGCACTTGCTTATCAAGATAAACTTTTACTCCACACTCTACTTTACCGCTCAGTGTAGCGAGCAGGCGTTTGAACTCTGCTTCATGCTCCTGTAGCATCCTGATAGCGGCAGCTTCGTCTTTGAAAATTGTGCCAAATTGCAGAGGAACAATCGTGGTATGCTGTAAGAGTGCTTCCATTACAGCCTCGTGAGCTTGCAGTATGGCTCCGGCTTCCAGCTCTGTGCGGCCTGTGGCTCTGCTGAGGGCCGCCAATAAACTCTTGACCTGGTGCTGAAATTGATCAATATCGACCACGCTCACTATGACCGAGAGTCCTTGTCCGATCACCGGATAGACTTTGTGCTGCTGATCGATACCCACAATATCAAGTGGTTGAGGTACCTCACCTACCAGCCCATAAGCATAGAGTCCGTCGTTAGCATGCATAATGTGTTTTTCTTGTTTATACTAAAATTTAATAAATTGCCTCTTTTAAAAAGATTCTATAATACTTATTATATCTCTTAAGAAGAAGCTTCCTCTCCTTCTTCCGCCCCTTCCTTTTTCATCTCCCTGTAGGAAACAACTTCAAAATCGCTATTCAGTTTGATGGTGTACCGCTTCCTCTCAAACACGGGATGTTTGGGTAGAGTACGATCTCTTTCTACTACTTCGGCCTCGATGATTAAGCCGCGACCGCTATGATCGATGCCAGTGATTCTGACATCTTCTCCTTCTGCTTTAAGTTCGAGTGCATCTCGCAGGAAAGCCTTCGCTTTTTCTCTGGCTATATTCATCATCGCAGCTTATCTCCCCTCAATACTTAAAACGCTTCGTAGGATGGAGCGGGTGAGTAGTTCCCAGCGCCGGAGAACTACTCTGTTTGCCATTACGCTCTCGCCTCTTCCTGTCTGTCCTTTCTCAGAAGCCGCTCTGTTGCCTTGACGGCAGCTTGCACCATCTTCAGGATGAGTTGCAGGATCATAGCCAGGAACTTTCTAACATTAGCCAGGGCCATATTTACGCTCGCATAGATTTTTCTTTTAACCCGATTCATGGCAATTTGCACGGCGCGCCGGATAAGCATCCTCTGAAGATTTTTCGGGATGCGTCCTACGTTTTGTCGAGCCTTTTTCAAATTCTCGCCGAGTCTCTGTGTATTTTCGCCAAGAGTGGTGCGCGCAGTGACAACACTGGCTTGCAGCCTAGCCTGCGCCTGTCTTACATTAGCTTGCAAGTTGCCACGAAGCCCCCCCATATTCTTCTGTAGTTGCTCTACATTACGTTTCAGTTGCTCCTGCACAAAATCAAGCTTTGTCTGATTTCCATTAGTTTTCTGGCTTCGCGCTCTGTTAATATCAGAGATACCTCGTGCCCGACCGATACGAAGATGGTGGATGCCTCTAATATCGTTCACACCTTTAAGATTGTTGACGCCTCTGATTCCCATAGCTATCTCCTTATCGAGGAATGCTGCCTTCAACACGTCACACTTGCTTGCTAGAAAACAACGCGACCACTGGCACCTCTGTTTCTGCATGGGCGCGTGTCTTCATTAGGTAAACGTTACTCATTGGTAATCGGTGACAGACAATGCTGGCTGAGAGCAGGGCGACCGCGATAAAAAGCCCCTTGCAGGTACCCTGTCTTATTGCTCTTGCCACTCTCTAGCGAGGTTCAGCCTTTCCAAAAGCTCGGCCTCTTTTTGCTCAAACTCCTCCTCAGAAATTTGATCGGTTTCAAACTGCATCTGTAAGTGCAATAAATCCTCCTTAATTTTATCTACATTGGTCAGTTCATTTCGTGCCATATCGTCGATGGTTTTAGCGATGCTGAGCAAGCCTTTCATTGGAAGTTTGATCAATAAATCGTCAAGAAGAAACATCTTATTCTTGCCCCTCTCTCGTTGCGGTAAACAGTTGTTTACCTAACGTTTGTAGTCTGGCCAGACCTTGAATATCGGTTGGCTGCAAAATTACCTTTGTGATGCTATGTGATTGGAATTTCTCCTGGATAAGCTGAATGTATTTCTCTTGCACCATTCTTCTCTGCCGGTCGAAATCAGAGCCATCGTGTGGAAAAATATTATTGATGATGATATGGTGAGAGGGAATGTGCATCCGCTCAAGACTCTTTATAAGATCCTCCGTTTCAGACACGGCCATCTTCTCGGCAATGGTGACAACGACAAACTCTGTTTTCTCGGCGTTTTGCAGCAGTTCTTTGACCCGCTTCACCGTCTTTTTCATTTCCAATAGAAAGATGTCTGCTTTTGTGCTTTGCTCTTCATGTGCAAAGTGCCTGGTTATCGTGTGATACTTCCAGCGCAGTGTAGCCAGAAACTTGATCCACTGATCTAAAAGCTCCGGCAACGTGAGGAGTCTCAGTGTATGACCGGTGGGCGCAGTATCAACAAGATAGAGCTGGTAATCTGAACGTTGCATAAAGTCCATGATCTTCTTGAAACTCATGACTTCGTCCAGACCGGGAACCTCCAGTCGAAACAATTCTTCGGTTTCTTCGTCGGCCAGATAGGTACCCTGTTGTAGCAGTTCTAAGATTGCACTACCATATTGTTCTTGAAATTCTTTGAGAACCTTTCTGGCGTCGATTTCCATTGCGAACAGGTTCTGAAGACCGGCAATGGTGGTGGGTTCGCTACCGATGACCTGTCCAAAGCTATCCGCCAGTGATGGAGCTGGGTCGGTCGTAAAGAGGAGAACCCTGCGCGTTCTGGCCAGTTCTACGGCGCTGGCGGCGGCCATTGTGGTTTTCCCAACGCCGCCTTTGCCACCGAACAGCACGAATTGTAAGGGCGCGTTTAATAGGTCGTTTAGAGGCACACAACTCTCCTACAAATGAATCACCACTTCTACAAAATTATAAGGTACGCGCGAAACGGTGTATTTCAAATGAATCCTCTCTTTATATTTCTCATCTAATTCTCTTATCTTTTGATCAAAAGCCTGCTCTTTCTCTTGAGAGACCAGGAAAGCTGCGTTGAGCAGGTTTGTATCTCCATAGATTTGATTTTCTTTCACGGCAAGACTGAATGGTCGCAAGGCCGCGAGCAATTCTTCGGCCCCTCTTTTTTTCTTTTCCTCCAATGCTTTTTGAACCAGTTCACCGGCTTTCACCGTTTTTGCGTAGTGCTTTTGTTCGTTCTTTTCGTGTAGAGCAGATTCCTTTAGCGTCTTAATCTCTTTATTTTCTTCAACTATCTCAGTAAAAATGACTTTGGCATCGATCCAATGCGCTCTTACTCCTAATTCTACCTTTCCTTCCATCTGTTTTAATAAATCAATAAATTCCTGGTAGCGCGGCTTTAATACCCTGCCTATAATGGACTGTTCATCTGTTGCAATGGTGCAAAAGCGCACAGGAAGAATCGTGCTTTCTTCTACCGCCTTGTCCAGTACTACCGCATGGGTCATCATGTTCTCCCTGGATACTGGATATTTCGTAATAGGGGAACTGGAGATAATGGCGGCTATATCCCGATAGGGTAGAGTATAGACGACATCGCCTCTACCGCCGATGCCGATGGGGCCAAATTCTCGCCTGTCTTTGGCGATCATGATGCCGTAGATATAGCGACCTTCAGTTGTATTCTGTGTATCTATAGTCTGACTTTTTGGGCTTCCTGAGTATCTTTCCTCCATTGGAATACCTCCACCTGTATTGGGCCATTTTCTACGAAGTCTTTGAGAATTCTATAAGCTGCATGCACAAGCTGGAAGCGATCAGTGTCCTCTTCACTACTTGTGTCTGGGTGATATGCTTTTGCGAGTTGGTGATAAGTCTCTCGCAATGTATGTTCGGTCAGTTCACCGGTGATGCCGAGCGTCTTTTTAGCCTTTTCGATACTCTCCTGATCAATCTTCTTGAAAAGAAGTGTGGAGAAATTATAGGGAGGAAGCGGGCCTACCACGCGAAAATTGATGTTTTTCTCCAACTGCTGATCCAGTGTATCAAGGAGGGCCGAGAAAGACTGCTCGTTTTTCTTTTCCAGCAAAAAGGCGGCGTTGAGGATCATCTTATCACTTAGCTGGTCGTGCAATCTCACGTCTTCCGTCACTGGCTTGAGCGTTTGCAGGATCAACGCATGAACGCGCGCTTTTTCTGCTTGCAGAGCCTGCTGAATACACTGACCGAGCCTGGCTTTCTCCTCCGTTGTGACCTGCTCGCCTTTCTGTGCGAGTTCCTGCTGCATCGCCTGAAGCTGGCTATCGCGGCGGGAAAGGGTAGCCAGAATGGTAGGGATCTCGCACCAGGCCACGAGGTCTAGCTCGATTTTCCCCTCCATCTTGTCCAATTGCTGACTCAGGAGCGTGTAGCCTTGCTCCAGGAACTGGCTAACCTCACTCTCGCTCTCCAGAATCGTGCCAAATTTTACCGGCAAGATGGTAAAACGCTGCATCACCTGTTCAATGACGAATTGGTGAGTCACCAGGTCTTTGACAACTTTCTCTTTTGTCAGAGTATCATAGACCATCCAGGGACTAAGGGAGATGACCGCTGCCAGGTCTTTAAATCCCCTGGTTACAACATTGGCAGGCTTTCCATTATCAATACCAATCGTGCCAAACTCTTGAGGGCTACTTGTCTTGATGATGCCATAGACATAGATTCCTTCTCTCATATGTGTTCCTCTCACGCTCCCACGACACTTTGCATGGCTTCCATGAAGTGCCGTTTTTCAATGATGAATCGTTCTACATCCTCCTCTTTGCTGGCGAGAAATTCTCGAATAGCCAGCAGGCTGGCCTTCTGGCAAATGGAAGCGATATCGGCTCCTACCAGGCCAGCGGTTTCCTGGGCCAGAGCAGGCAAGGAAATATCCTTGGCTAAAGGCTTTCCTCTGGTGTGAACGCGGAAGATTTCCTCGCGCGTCTTCACATCAGGCTTTGGAAGCTCGATAACAAAATCGAAGCGTCCCGGCCTGAGCAGGGCTGGATCGATCAAATCCGGTCTATTCGTGCTTGCCAGGACCAGCACACCTTTTAATTCTTCGATACCATCCATTTCGGTTAAGAACTGGGTAACGACCCTCTCTGTCACCTGGTCGCCCACGATCTTGCCACGCTGAGGTACCAGGGTTTCGATCTCATCGAAGAACAGGATGCAAGGAGCAGCCTGGCGGGCCTTTTTGAATACTTCGCGTACACCACGTTCGCTTTCGCCGACGTATTTAGAAAGCAGTTCGGGGCCGACAATAGCAATGAAGTTCACGCCCGCTTCTTTAGCAATCGCCTTTGCCAGCAAGGTCTTACCGGTGCCGGGTGTGCCGGTTAAAAGGATGCCTTTGGGGGGCCTGGTATTGGCCCTGGCATAGATGGCGGGGTGATACAAGGGGTCTTTCACAGTCTCGGTCAGGATACGTTTGATATCCTCCAGGTCGCCGATGTCGGCAAAACCTGTTTCTGGGATTTCCGTAAACACCTCGCGGATGGCCGAAGGTTCAATCTCACGCAAGGCATTTAAGAAATCCTCCATGTTGACCTCCAGGCTCAGAATCGCCTGTTCCGGCAGGATTTTGCGTTCAAAGTCGATCCGAGGCATGAGGCGGCGGATCGCGTACATGGCGGCTTCACGCACGAAAGCCGCGAGGTCAGCGCCTACGAAGCCATGTGTTAAAAACGCTAATCGTTCAAGATCAACGTCGTCGGACAGGGGGATGCCTCTGGTGTGAATGGCGAGAATTTCCTTGCGGCCATTTTTATCCGGGATGGGAATGACGATTTCTCGGTCAAAGCGACCGGGACGGCGCAAGGCCGGATCAAGGACGTCAGGCAGGTTAGTTGCGCCGATAATGATGACCTGGCCCCGTTCCTCTAAGCCGTCCATGAGGGCCAGCAACTGGGCCACCACTCTGCGTTCAACCTGTTTTTCTCCGCCCAGCTCTTCGCGTTTTGGCGCGATGGCATCCAGTTCATCCAGAAACAGGATAGAGGGCGCATGTTGTCTGGCCTTCTCAAAAATGCTGCGTAGATGTGCCTCGGACTCGCCGTAGAATTTGTGCATGATCTCCGGGCCGGAGAGATGCAGGAAGGTGGCATCGGTTTCACTGGCAATCACTTTGGCGATCAAGGTCTTGCCGCAGCCGGGTGGGCCGTGAAGAAGGACGCCTTTGGGGGGATCGATGCCCAGGCGAGCAAAGACGCGCGGGAAGCGGAGCGGAAGTTCGATCATCTCGCGGATGCGCTTTATCTGATCGCCCAATCCACCGATATCCTCATAAGTCAGGCGCGCTTCTACTGCCTTTCCCTCGCCGGTAACGGTGATGCTGGTTTGTGCCGTGATGATGACAGGGCCTGAAGGCACGGTATCGACTACACGAAAATCTTGCTTCTTTGTGCCCAAAAGAGCGGTTTGCAGGCTATCGCCGACAAGCACAGGAATATCTGCGAGTTGCCTTGAAAGGTAAGCCTGATCTGTCACCATTCCTCTTGTAGAGGTTAAAGGAGAAAGCGTGACCCTTCTGGCCGGAGCGACCTTGACGCGGGCAAGTTTCACCTGTTCGTCCAATCCTACTTGCGCGTTTTCCCTACTAATACCGTCGATCTGGACAAGACCTCGCCCCCGTTGTGCCGGAAAAGTGGGCATAACCTTGACGACTGTTTCGCGCGGGCCTTTCAGGCTCACGATTTCGCCAGGGCCATCGATGCCCAGTTTTGCCATTACTTCCGGGTCAATGCGAGCAATGCCACGCCCTACGTCGCGCGTATTAGCTTCCGCTACTTTGAGCTGAATCGTGGTGTCGGTCATACTGTTTGCTGTTTCTTACTGATCCTTATCTCTAATACGCCGTTTTTATAGCTGCTTTTAAGCGTACTGGCATCGAGGTCAGCGGGTAAAACCATTTCCCGATAGTATTTGCGATCCTCATTCTCGGCAGAGAGAATTAAAATGTCGCCTTTCAGTTCGCTGTGAATGTGTTCTTCGCCCACGCCCGGCAACTCAGCGATGACTAGAATGTGATCCTGTTCGTCGAAGACATCCACTAATGGTTGTCGCACTTCTTCGACGACCGGCCCCTGAGGTGTCTTTTTTATGTTGCCAAAGGACTCAATGGTCGGTGTTCCACCAGAACCTGTCCTGACGGAAATACCATAGACGGCCTTGACGTGGCCCGAAGGGCTGGTAAATTCCCTGGTCTGTTCAATGGTCTTCCCCTCTTCTTCCAGTTTGGAAACGAAATCGATGAGATTGCCAATTCCTTGAAAGAAGTTAGTGAAGGAGATTTTACCGATGCCAAAATCCAGTTCCACTTTCTTCTCGGCTTGTTTCTTCTGTTCGTTATCTTGTGTTGGCATAATTTATCAGGCAGCAGCGACATTAGCGGTGAGGCCAATGGCTTCGGCGTATTTCAAGTAGGTATCAACGGATGCGATGACCACTCTGGCTTCGATGGCCAGAATTTCGATTCCTACCGCAGAGATTCTGACCCAGGCATCAATGACAATGCCTTTGTCAAGGATGCGATCAATAACTTCAGCGAGGCTTGAAGACGCAACTGATTTTTCTACGGGCATAATGTATATCTCCTTATATTCAAGCAAGCACTACTATTCATAGTATTTGTGCCTGTATTGGAAACATGTTACTCATTAGGTAAACGTTGCTCATTGGTAATAAGTGACAACGATGACCAGCTTCAAACATAAAAATTAATTCCAGATAGATAAGATAATTATACTGCTTTCTTCCTTTTTCATATAATTTCTTGTGCAGAACGTGTAAGTATTGAAGACTTTTCCGGCTCCATCCGAGAGACGAAACGTTCTCTTTTAACCTTTAGCGAGGAGGAGACTAGCAATGCCCCTGCCTTCAAGGCAAGACAGGTATGATGAAGAATTACAGAAAAAGCGTCATGAGAAGATGGAAGTTCTACGAAAGCGACGGGCCGAGCTTGAGAAGCGGATTTAACTGTATCGGCAACGGCAGCAAATGTTGCGAAGAGAAAGACAGGAAGTATAGCAGTACATACGGTCTTCTTTCTCAGGCTCGGCTCAAAGTAGCGACCAGATGTTATTGTGATGATCCTGCTGGAAAAACCTGCTCCGGTGTTATTCGACCGCTACCAACGGCATCTATCGTTAGAACAAGGTGAATTAGATGCTGTAGCTGCGGATCAAGAACCTGGTGGAGAGCCGGTTTCACATTGCCGTAGCGCAGCAGCTTTTGGGGACGCACATCTTCGAGATCAGCCCAGAGGAGAGTAAATTCGGCCATCACCAGGCGCGCGAAATTCTGCTCTGTAACTGCCAGATCATATTCATGGGCCAGGAGTGCGATTTCTTGACGTATGAGGCGTGCCAGGGTAAGCAGGGCGGTCTGTTGCTGCTCATCCAGTGGATTGATCAGGCGCGTGAGGACGAGCGGCGGCGTGCTGCGTTGCGTAAGCGCCTCTTCCAGCCGCCAGGCCGCCATCTCTACGCGCTGCAAAGTCACGCTGAGCGAGCGGCGCTGGCTATCATTAAGCAGATTTCTGTGAACGCCGCGTGGTGTGGAAGCGGTTGGTGGGAAGGTGTCATGCTGGTCAGGTTGGGTCATCAACGCGCCTCTACTTTCTCGCTAACCTGTGCGCTCTGCTCAAGTGCAGGACTGTTGATCAAAAGACGCAGGCGGGTAAAGAGAGGTAGAAACATGGTCATTGCCGGACTTTGAAATGGAATGACGATGCGTTCCAGCTCGTTTGTGCCGTGTGGCCTGAACAGCGTGAGATTGGAGCCGAGTAGCGAGTAGCTGATCTGCGCAGAAGAGAGCTGATGCAAAGGATAGTGCTGCACCTGGATGGAAGAGCGCGCTGTTCTTCGTTCATCGAGAACCAGCACTTCCTGGGGCGTCAGCACGATCAGGCGATGTGGACTCTGATACTCTTCCAGGGCGGGAACAAGCACCGAGGCAAGGCGCTGCTCCGGTGTTATACCTACCTGTGTTGCCAGGGCCTGTTCCAGCAGGTGACGTGATGCCGGTGGTATCATTCCCCCCAGGTTATCGAGTGCAGCGGCTTCGTCGGCGCGTGGAATATAGGCATCGACCTGGACAACCCGTCGTACCCGGCGATCCATTGTATCAGCGGACAGAGGAAGAAAGGCATGCATGATTTCGGCGATGCGCTGTAATGCGCGTTCCAGGTCTGCCGCAACCGGAAAGGCGATGGTGTGTATTTCCCGACCGGTCGTACTATTGAGCGCGAGCGCGAGATGTTGATGGACGTGATCCTGGGGTAGATGGCGAGTCATCCAGGATGGCGCTGAGTGTATGTTGGTCAATGCGACCACGCCAGTTAAGCGTTCCAGGGGCAATGAGCGGGCATGATAGCCGCGTAGAGTGGTGTCATTGCGCGATGAGAAGTAGTCGGAGAGCCAGAGGGCCTGTCGATCCGTAACCAGGAAGAGTCCTTCATGAGCGAGACGCTCCTGCCGTCCCAGCCACCCACTGCGCTGACGCAACAACGGGCGCTCAATAAAAGCCAGTAAACGTTCATCTTCCAATAGGAGATGAGAAAGCGCATCCTGAAATCGTGTTGGGACGAAACGAATCAGGTGTTCGGCCTGGGCATAGGGAGCTTGCGGGTCGAGGGAACCCGTTAGAAGTGAATGGTCCTGTTCAAGTTGTCGCCGTATGCTAGCGGGGAGTCCTTCGACTGCGCGCCAGGCTACCGGGCGTTCAGAGCTTCCGCTGCTGCGCCAGGAGGAGGTCTTGCTGGCCTGCTCGCGCTGTCGGCGTTTTAGGAAGAGACGAGTCTCACGAATTTTCTGTTCGGTGAGCTGTGCATCCCAGTAGATAACCGCATGGCTGTTTGTTGGTATCGAAGGGGTGTGCTTTTCTATATAGAAACGCAAGGCGGCCACTCTCTCAGGTAAAAGTACGACGGACGTGTGAGTGGGGGATGTTTCATTCTCGTCTTCCACACAGGTAATGAGGAATGTGCCTTCGAGCGGATGTGTCTCTCCCGGCGTGCTTTGTGAAATTTCCGACGTGAGATGGAGCGCACCAAGTAAACGCACCATGACCAGCGTTTGCGGTGAAAGGCTCTGTTCATGGATGACGAATACTGGAATTTCTTCGTGTTCTGCAAGCGTGAGCGTCGCAATATCAGCGGGAAGCCCTGGCTCTGCGTGGTAGGTGCCCTGAAAGCGTAAGCACGCCCGTTCTCGATCCCAGACGTAGAGTGGGCAATCCCGTTGTGGTTGGCGTATCTGGACCTCAAGGGTCATTGACGATGAAGTATGCTGCCTTTGTGTCTGTTGCTGTTTCTCGTGTAGCATTGCTCAAAATCACCTCTCAGACAGCCGTGCAGAAAAAAAGCTTCTACAGCACGGCGCATTGCGTGTTGTAGAAGCCATCACCCTTGTTGGGATTTTTTCGGCGAGCTTCATCACCGGAAAGATTCTCTATTAAATAGTATACCATAAAAGAGCTATGTTTTCTTAACTTTATTCATAGAGGTACCCACCAGTGGTAGGAGGTTTTCCAGTTGTTCGTTTGGTTCAACCCCAAGAGTCGGTATTCAGCTTGTTGGCCAGATCAATCAGGTCGGTGGCAACGATATCGAAGGAGGGGTCGGCTGTCATATTGGGGATGTGATGGCGACCAAATTCGAGCGGGCGCGTGATGAAGGCGGTGCGCATACCCTCGGCCTGAGCTGCCCTCAGATCGTTTTGATGCGAGGCGACCATCATGACTTCGTGTGGTTGCAGGCTCAACAGTTCGATGGCTAGCCGATAGACACGCGGGTCTGGTTTATAGGCGCGGGCCAGTTCGGCGGAGAAGATACAGTCCCAGGGCAGGTGGCTATGTTTTGCCATATCGACCAGGAGTGAAACGTTGCCGTTGGAGAGGGTTGCCAGTGTGAAGCGGGTGCGCAGACGGGTGAGGCCCGCGACGGCGTCGTGCCAGGGGCGCAGACGATGCCAGACAAAGTTGAGTTGTGTTTTCTCTTCCTCGCTCAGACCTGTGATGTGTAATTCTTCCAGTATCTCTTCCAGGGCCATGCGATGCAGCGTGTCCAGTTTTGTCCAGGGCAATTCGCCATGTGCAACACGCTCCATAAAAGGACGATAGCGCCCGCGCCATGCATCAGCGACGATTGCCCAATCGATCTGCCAGCCTTTTTGCCGATTGAGTTGTTCGCCTTCGTCGATAATAGTGCCGCGATAGTCTACGACAGTACCAAACACATCGAAAGTCAGTGCTTTTACTTCATTCAGGGCCATTGTCCGCTCCTTGTTCTGTGCTATGACTATCTATAGTATATATTATGGATTAAGATCGCCATCTTTAAAAATCCCCACTTCATTGAAACGTTCAGAAGGAGAGACCACTTTAATTGTGTTTGTTCTTTAGAGTATTGCGAGAGAAAAGGGTGAAGGTTGGAGTGTGGAGCGCAGTTTCGTATGGACAAGCTGGTTTTGTTGCCGACGTGGGCATATTTCCGCTTTCTGGAAACCTGTGAGATGGAAAGTATGGTATATATTGATTAGGTAGGGGTGGTTATGTGATCATAGAGTAGAGCGTTTTGAATTATTTAAAGGAGTGTGTGATGGCCCGGCAGCAGAAATTTCATATAGCCGTTATTCCAGGGGATGGTATTGGCATGGAGGTGATTAGTGAGGGGATACGTGTGCTGGATGTGCTGGCGCAGAGGTCGCGGGGAGCGCTGGCATTTGAATGGGAGTCATTTTCCTGGGGTTGCCAGTACTATTTGCAGACGGGGCGTATGATGGCGGCAGATGGGTTAGAACAATTGAAACATAGCGATGCAATTTATTTTGGAGCTGTTGGCTGGCCGGGGGTGCCAGATCATGTGAGTCTGTGGGGGCTACGGCTGGCGATCTGCCAGGGCTTCGATCAGTACGCGAATATTCGTCCTGTGCGTCTGCTGCCGGGGACACAAAGTCCCTTGCGAGCGGCGACGGAAGAGATGATGGATTGGGTAGTGGTGCGCGAGAACTCTGAGGGCGAGTATGCCGGTATCGGTGGGCGCAATCTCCAGGGGCGTGGTGAACGCAAAGAGGTGGCGATCCAAAGCAGCCTTTTCACGGCGGAGGGCTGTGAACGGATTATGCGTTTTGCTTTTGAGCTGGCGCGCACACGTAAACGCAAGAAGGTGACAAGTGTGACGAAGAGCAATGCGCAGCAGTATGGTATGGTGCTGTGGGACGAGGTATTCGCGCGAGTGGCCCGCGACTATCCTGAAGTGGAGACGGAGCAGTGGCTGGTGGATGCGATGGCGGCGCGTTTTGTACTAAGACCGGAGACATTAGAAGTTGTAGTGGCCTCAAACCTGTTTGCCGACATTCTCTCTGATCTGGGGAGCGCGTTAGCCGGTAGCCTGGGTATCGCCGCCAGCGCTAACCTCAACCCTGAGCGACGCTATCCGAGCATGTTCGAGCCAGTACATGGCTCCGCGCCCGATATTGCCGGTCAGGGCGTTGCCAATCCCATCGGTGCTTTATGGAGTGCAGTGCTGATGCTTGAACATCTGGGGTTGTCTGATGAAGCAACGCGGTTAATGGCCGCGATTGAAGCGACAACGCGGGCTGGTATCGTGACACCTGATCTGGGGGGGCATTACACGACCAGGGAAGTAGGCGATGCGGTGATTGCCCATCTTTAGGCGCTGTGATAAAATCTCAGCTTTTTAGACTGTTGATCTCGATGGAAGAAACTCGTTTTTGTTTGACGTACCCTCTCTCTTGTGATATAATTAGAACATAATTTTCATGTAGATTGTACACTAACTGATCAAAATATAGAGTCTGGTGCCTGTATAGCTTTCCTTGTAACAATCATCTTGTCTGGCCCACAGAGAGAGGGGCTGAGAACGACGTGAGCATTTTACAGTTGACACAAACCATTCATATTCTCCCATCGCTGCCTGTTTCGGCGGGCAAGCGGACATCACAACCGACATTACCCGGTATGGAAGCGACCTTGCAAGAGCAGCCTAAAGTGACCAACCGGCAGATTGCCGAGGTGTTGTCCGATATTGCCGACCTGTTGGAGTCACAAGGCGGCAATCCTTACCGTATTCAGGCATATCGTAATGCGGCGCGTGGCGTGCTGGAGCTGCCTGAGCCAGCCGCAGACATACTGGCGCGTGGAGAGCGCCTACCTGTGCCGGGGCTGGGAGAGCGGCTGCGCGCGCGTATCGCCGAACTGGTTGAGCATGGTACGATAACCTTCCAGGATGGGTTGTATCTGCAATCGCTGCCAGGGGGGGTGCGTAATCTGATGAAGATTGAGCATATTGGCCCTTACACGGCGCTGCGGTTGTATGAAGAGTTGGGCATTGATACGCCGGAGAAACTCTGGAGCGCGGCCCGGCAGCATCGCATCTGCCGTTTACACGGTTTTGGCGAACGCAGCGAGGCGCGCTTGCTTGTAGCGACAGAACGTCTCTTGCGCCAGCCGACGCGCCCGACGGTGCATGATGCAGCATAAGCGTGCAGAATAACGGTGATTGCGTTCAGGGCGAGCGCGAACAGAAAGGGAGCAGGGTACCCGCCAGGGATATCCTGCTCCCTTTCTGTTCGTACTTTTCTTGTTGCACTCTTGTGAGAGTGTTTGCCCCCTTCCCAAATGGATAACTTTCGGCTATGCTTATAGCACGGGAACGAAATAACAACGCACAAAAAAAAGAGGATAGTGGGAATGATAGAGTCATCATCTATAGAGCCGCCTAATGCTGCTACATATCTTGTGCCTGATGCGCCCTCTATTTTTACAGATTTTGATTTATACCTTTTTGGGCAAGGCAAGGACTATCGCATTTATGAGAAGATGGGAGCGCATATACGCACGGTCGATGGGGTGCGAGGGGTAAATTTTGCCGTGTGGGCACCTAATGCGCGTGCCGTTTCGGTGATTGGAGACTTTAATGACTGGAATCGTAGCGCGGCCCCCATGCATCGGCGACATAATGACCTGGGGGTCTGGGAGTGTTTTGTGGCCAATGTACGGGAAGGCGCGTTGTACAAATTTGCTATCTATTCTAACTATAACAACTATACGGTTGATAAGGCCGACCCCTATGGATTTGCCTGCGAGTTGCGTCCAAACACCGCCAGTATTGTGATAGACATTCACCGGTATGGCTGGCAGGATGAGGAGTGGATGCGGCGGCGTGGGCAGCGTCAGCAGCTTGGCTCTCCCATCTCTATTTACGAGGTGCATCTCGGTTCCTGGCGGCATGTGCCTGAGCGACATAAGCCGGACGCAATAGAAGAGGATCGCTATATGACCTACCGTGAACTGGCGGAGGCGCTGGGGAGTTATGTCAAAGAGATGGGGTTTACACATGTTGAACTTCTACCGATTACAGAATATCCTTTTGACGGCTCGTGGGGCTACCAGGTGACGGGCTACTATGCGCCCACCAGGCGTTTTGGTTCACCTGAAGATTTCCAATACTTTGTCGATTATATGCATCAGCAGGGCATTGGTGTGTTGCTGGATTGGGTACCCTCACACTTCCCGAAAGATGGCTACGCGCTGAGCTATTTTGATGGCACGCACCTCTATGAATATGCCGACCCGCGCAAAGGTGAGCATAAAGAGTGGGGAACGTATGTCTTTGACTATGGACGCAGCGAGGTCAGGAATTTCCTGATCGGCAGCGCGCTTTTCTGGCTGCGCGAGTATCATATTGATGGCTTGCGCGTTGACGCGGTGGCTTCGATGCTCTATCTGGATTACATGCGTCCAGCCGGTGAGTGGGTGCCGAATCAGTATGGTGGGCGCGAGCATCTGGAGGCGGTCGATTTTTTGCGCCAGTTTAACGAGGCGGTCTACAGTGAGGTACCGGGGACGATTACCGTTGCGGAGGAATCGACGGCATGGCCGCTGGTCACGCGCCCGACCTACGTTGGTGGCCTCGGCTTTACGTTCAAGTGGAACATGGGATGGATGCATGATATGCTGGAATATATGCATCTTGACCCGATTTATCGCCGTTATCACCATAATAACATCACCTTCTCTTTAATGTATGCCTACTCAGAGAATTTTGTTCTGCCGCTTTCACATGATGAGGTGGTGCATCTCAAAGGCTCGCTGATTACCAAAATGCCGGGCGATCTGTGGCAACGTTTTGCCAATCTGCGCGCGTTCTATGGTTATATGTGGGGGCATCCTGGGAAAAAGCTACTCTTTATGGGCGGAGAATTCGGGCAGTGGCACGAGTGGCAGTATGCGGAGAGCCTGGACTGGCACTTGCTGGCACCGCCAAGTGACCCACATCACGCGCAATTGAAGGATTTTGTGCGCGAGCTGAATGCGCTCTATCAACGCGAACCGGCGCTGAGCGAGCTGGATTGTGACCCCGAAGGGTTCCAGTGGGATGATCCACATGACTCTGATAATAGTGTGGTTTCGTTTATGCGGCGCAGCAAGCGCCCAGAGGATACTTTACTTTTCGTCTGTAATTTTACGCCGGTACCGCGTTATGGATATCGACTAGGGGTGCCATATGCAGGAGTATATGAGGAGGTGTTGAATAGTGATGACTTGCGCTTTGGGGGAAGCGGTATTTTAAACACCCAGCCGATGCCCAGCGGGCCTGTATACTGGCAGGCCTGTCCACATTCGATATTGCTGACATTACCACCGTTGGGTACTGTCATTTTGAAACGGCGGCTGGATGTTGTGGAAGAAGGGGAAACTATTGATGAGTCGAAACGATGAGAAACGCACTATGCACAATGGTAATGGTATGAGTAATGGGAATCGCAGTCGCAGGCATGTAAAAGCAGCGCCCCGTCGTTATCGGTCAGGCAACCGTAATCCTGTAACTGAGGATGAGCGATTATTGCGCCGTCCGACACAACCACTGGTAAGCCCGAAGGAGCAACCACCTCAGGAGCAACTGCAAGAAGAGCAACATGCGCTTGAGCGTGCGTTGCACTTCGATTTCACGCTGACCGATCCCTGGCGTGTCTTTCGCATTATGAGCGAGTTTATTGAAGGCTTTGACGCGCTGGCGCATCTGCCGCCTTCAGTTGCCATTTTTGGCTCGGCGCGCTTGAAACCGGGGGAACCGGCCTATGTCGCTGCTGAAGAGACTGCCCGCTTGCTGGCGGAGTCTGGTTTCGGTATTATTACCGGCGGTGGCCCTGGCATCATGGAGGCGGCGAACAAGGGTGCGGTGGAGGGAGGCAATATCTCCGTCGGCTGTAATATTGAATTGCCTTTTGAGCAAAAACCTAATGCCTACCTGGATATATCACTCGATTTCAGCTACTTTTTTGTGCGCAAAACTATGTTTATTAAGTACGCTGAAGCTTTTGTCATCTTCCCTGGTGGCTTCGGCACAATGGATGAGCTGTTCGAGGCGCTGACACTCATTCAAACGCGCAAGATCAGCCATTTTCCGGTCATTCTCTATGATTCAAAGTTTTGGGGAGGCATGGTGCAGTGGATTCGTGAGGCCATGCTGACTCGTGGCACGGTCAGCGAAGATGATATAGCTTTGTTGATTCTATCGGACGACCCACGCGAGATTTGCCGCATTGTGACTGAGTCGTATCAAGAGAGCTATCGTCAGGATAGCAACGGTATTGAGGTCAGTTCAAATGGTTATCGGGTGCATACGATCCGCTCTTGAACTCAGCATATCCGCTTGTGATGTCTGCTTGAAGCACTTGTTGGACAGTGCTGGCACATACCAGTCGTCCATCAGCAGTCGAATACCGACCAGCAGATATCGTTTCGCAGCCGCTCATCGTCCAGGACAAGCTCTCGAATGGCATCCGGTAGCTGGTCGCGCTGCCAACGGCATTCGAGCCGACCTGCATTTTCGCTTTCGCCTTCAGGAGCAGCCGCGCGTGCGGCCTTGATCGCGTAGGCGGCTGCGCCGAGTTCGTGTGCGGCGACGTGCGCGACCACCGCCGCCTGACCGGCAGCATACGCGGCATAGCGTGCCGCTCCGCTCAGATCCCTGGCCGCCGCCATCGCATGGCCGCCTGCTGCGCGGGACTGGGACATCGTGATCTCGCCGCGCGCCCATGCTCGAACCTGTTCAATTGCGTGACGCGGGCGTGAATCTGAAGGTTTCACCGACTCGAAGAAGTGCAGGACGTGTTCCGCGCACGCCGCCGCCCACAAGGCGAGAAGGTGATGGTCTGAATCCGTGAGCATCCCGCCGCGACGGATGGTGATGAAGCGAGGATCGCGATTTTTGGGAAGGATCATATTGTCCCCTGTCGTGAAAGGGCATCAGCTATCTCTACCGGTCGCTTGTTTATTGCTTGAAGGCTTGTCGAAGCACGGCAGCTATTTCCTCGATAGCTTGTTTACCTTGATCCAGCACACCGGACATATTCACAAAACCATGAATCATGCCCTGGTACCGTTTAAGCGCGACAGGTACGCCATCCTGGTGCAAGCGTTGCGCGTAAGCTTCGCCTTCGTCGCGTAAAGGGTCGTATTCTGCGGTGATGACAAAGGCCGGTGGTAGCCCCTGGAGCGTCTCTGCGCGCATAGGGACGGCATAGGGATTGCTGGCATCCTGTTCATCTCTCAGGTAGCAGCGCCAGAACCAGATCATGTCTTTGCGCGTGAGATTATAGCCTTCGGCCAGTTCAAAATAGGATGGATGGCCGGGTGTATGGTAGTCTGCGACGGGATAGATCAGGACTTGATAGATCAGTGGGGGAGTGCCGCGATCACGGGCCATGAGGGCCACAACCGTTGCCAGATTGCCACCCACGCTATCACCACCGACAGCGATGCGCTGTGCGTCACCGTTGATTTCTGCGGCGTGTTCGGCGGCCCAGAGTGTAGCGGCGTAGCAATCTTCTACTGCGGCTGGAAATTTATGCTCTGGCGCGAGGCGATAGTCAACGCTGATGAGCAGGCAGCGCGCTCGGTTGGCGATTTTGCGGCACAGGCTGTCATGGGTATCCAGATTGGAGAGCACCCAGCCCCCGCCATGAAAATAGATTAGCAAGGGCAGCGGCCCGGAGATTTCCGACACAGTAGGCGTGTAGATGCGAATAGGAATGTGCAGTTTCCCTACTTCGATAGTGTGATTTTCAACAGCTTGCACCGGCTCCGGCGGATCGTTAGTTGCGGCGGCGGATGCGATGCTGAGTGCGCGTGCTGCTGAAATAGTCATCATGTGACGCGGTGGATTGCCAGCAGCGGCCAGTTGGGTAAGTAAGTTTTGTGCTTGAGGGTCAAGTGTCATACAATCATGCTCCCTGTGCAAGTGAACGATGGGTAACAAGGTTCTCGTATTGTAGTGCGGTGATGCCGATCATCACCAGGACACAGCCACTGATCTGCCAGAGATCGAGGCGCTGACCAAGCCAGAAATAGGCGATCACGCCAGCCGCAACCAGTTCGAGCGTAGCGGCGATACCGGCGCGGGTGGCATCGATGCGGCGCAAGGCACCGAGCATCAACGAGAACGGTAGTGCCATGCCGAGGATGCCAACGACCACGATGAGAAAGAGGTGCTGAGGCTCCCAGGTATTGGCGGGGATGTGCCAGGGCGGTTGCACACACAGCCAGAAGATGCTTGCCACCAGCGCACCATAGGAGGTGGAGGTAAGCGAAGGAAGGTCGCGTCCAACCCGCCGACCAAGCACGAGATAGAGAATATATGTGACGAGTGCTAGATTTGCGTAGAGTAGTCCGATACGATCTAATCCGTTGAGGTTGGCGCGCCAGACACCGGTCAGCAAAATTACGCCACCGAGGGCAAGAAACAGGGCAAAGAGCATAGCGGGTGGAGGAATGCGCCGACGCCAGAGGGCTTCTCCAATTGTCATCCAGGCCGTTGCGCTATACTGAATGACCAGCGCAACGGCAATGGGTAGCCGACTAATGGCGACGAAATAGGTATACGTGACCATTGCCAGCGCCAGGCCAAAGAGAACGATCCACCCCCATTGCCGACGAGGAAGTTTCAGACCCTTGCGCCAGCTTACCAGCAGAAATATGAACAGGCAAAGGCCACCGATGAGCATACGAAACTCGACCAGTGTGATGGGCGTGACGCCGTTGTCAAAGAGCAATCGTGAAAGATTGCCGTTAAAGCCGAAGAGCAGTGATGCGCCCACGATCATAAGATAGCCCGTGAAGCGCACAGAGGCCGGTTGTCCTTGTTCTTCTGTAGAGAGTTGTTTAGCCTGTGCAGGTTTAGCTTGAGAAGCTGATAGATGTTGCTGTTGATCCATTATTCCCTTTTAATTGGCCAGATCACAAAATGATTGTTAGCTGGTTGTGTCTCAGATCTGGCGCGGCTGGTCGAAATCGACAATTACAAACGGTAATTTCAGGCGTGCGGCGGAATGTGCCCATAGCCGTATAGCCTGTGCCACGATTTCGTTATCGCGCGGTCGGCGTAACCGATCAGACCATCCGGTCTGAATGTGTATATGCCATGTGCCATCCACGCGAAGCAATGCGCCAGGTGAGGCATTATGTAATATTGAGGCAAGGCGAGGAGATTGACGATGGATAAATAAGACGATCTCTGACCAGTGTTCGCCCAACAGCCACATAAACTGTTCCGCGAACAGTTCAGAATGTGTATGTGGCTTACGTTGTTCCACAGTGTAACTCCTCGTCTGACTCAAGGTACGAGCACGTCACTCAAGTATATCACATGTCTGCCAGGTTTTTAGCACGTGATAATGGATTGGCTGGCACACCATCTTTTAAGGATGCCAGGCGTAATCAGGCTTGTGAAGCTATCTTTTCGTCTTGACAGAGGCCCATCGGCACGTAAGAAAATGCGATATAATGAGGCTGTAGCTTCCGTTGACGGAACCGCGCAGGCGCGTAGACCCAACGGCGTGTGCGCAGACTATCAGGGATGGAAAGGATTAGTCCGCCATGAGCAAAGTGATCGCCATTATCCTGGCTGGGGGTCAGGGCGAACGCCTGAGTCTTCTTTCTCAAAAGCGTGCCAAACCCGCTGTGCCTTTTGCCGGCAAGTACCGCATTATCGATTTCGTCCTCAGCAACTGTGTGAATTCTGGCATTACCGATATTGCCGTCCTGACACAATATCGTCCGCATTCTTTGAACGATCATATCGGCATCGGTAAACCCTGGGATTTAGACCGGCAGAAGGGCGGTATCCGTCTGCTCCAGCCCTATCTTGGGCGCAAAGAGTCCGACTGGTATCAGGGTACTGCCGATGCGGTCTATCAGAACCTGAGTTTCATCCTGGAATCGAAATGTGATTATGTTCTCATTCTAGCCGGGGATCATATTTATCGCATGGATTATGGGCCGATGATCGCTTTCCATCAACAGCGCAATGCAGAGGTAACGCTGGGCGCGGTGATCGTACCACTCGAAGAGGGACATCGTTTTGGCATCCTGGAAACCGATGCTGCCGGGCGTGTGGTTTCCTTTGAGGAAAAACCCAGGCATCCACGCGGCACGCTCGGCTCAATGGGCATCTATGTTTTTAATCGTGACACCTTGCTGCGTGTATTGATGGAGGATGAGCATCCCACAGAGGATGGCATGCAGTCAAGTAAACATGACTTCGGGCATGATATTATCCCAATGATGGTGAAGCGCAATGATCGCGTCTATGCCTATTCCTTTAGCGGGTACTGGCAAGATGTGGGAACGGTGCAATCCTACTGGGAGGCCCACATGGGGCTACTGGGTGAACACCCGGCCTTCGATCTCTATGATCCTTCCTGGGTGATTCATACGCGCAGTGAGGAACGCCCCCCGGCTTCGCTACGCAGCAATGCTCAGGTGGTAGACAGCCTGATCTCGCATGGCTGCATTATTAGAGGGCGCGTTGAACATAGCGTGCTTTCTCCTGGTGTGGTTATTGAGGAAGGAGCTGTCGTGCGTGATTCCATCATTATGTTCGATAGTGTCATTGGAGCGGGAAGCGTGATTGATCGCTCCATCCTGGATAAAGAGGTCGTTGTTGGCAAAAATTGCTATATCGGGTACGGCGACGATATGACACCCAACAAACTGGAGCCGACGCGCCTGAATACCGGTATCACGCTGGTGGGGAAACGCGCGCACTTGCCGGACAACCTCAAAGTCGGGCGCAATTGCAAAATCGGCACTGATCTGCTACCGGAGGATTTTCATACCGACAATCTGGCGAGCGGTGAAACTATCGAGGATCATACCTTTGCTCACGGCTGGGAGCGTGAACTGGCGCGCCGTCTGGCACAGAAAGCGTAAGCACGACAAGCAAAAGCAAAGCAGTAGGGGTCGCTGAGTCGGCCCCCTGTGTTATTACAGGCGGTTAGCAATGAATAATGAGTATAAGTATGAGTAACGAGCAACATCTCAAAGTTTTGATGGTTGCGACAGAAGCAGCTCCGTTTGCAAAAGAAGGCGGCGTGGCCGATGTCATCGGCAGTCTGCCTAAAGCGCTGGCGGCGCTTGGACACGATGTACGCATCTTCTTGCCGCGCTATGGCCTCATTGACCCGGCCTATCGCATGTTGCAGCATACTGGCATCTGGCACACCTTCCAGCTTGCGGGTTTCGAGCAAACCATCGCTATCTGGCGCGCCATGTTACCAGATTCATCCGTTACGGTGTACTTACTCGAACATGATTGGTATTTCGGGCGGCATCAGCGTATTTACCTGGGATTGGATCAGCTCGATGAACAACGCCGCTTCCTGCTCTTCTGTCGGGGTTTACTGGAGGTGTTGCCACGTCTAGGGTTCTGGCCCGATATTTTCCATCTCAATGATTGGCAGACTGCGCCTTGTGCCGCTTACTTGCGCACGAATTATCGCTACCTTTTACGTGATGGCATGGCGCGTATTGTCTACACCATTCACAACCTTCAGTATCAAGGACGCTGGAACCCCTCTATCCTGAACGAAGCCGGCCTGGACCCGGCGCGCGTCTTTATCCAGGATGGCCTGGAATTTTGGGGTGACGTGAACTGGATGAAAGCGGGGATTATGTATGCCGATGCCATTAGTACCGTCTCTCACCGCTATGCGGAAGAGATTCAGACGATGGACTACGGTTGGGGGTTAGACGAGATACTCTTTCAGCGTCATACGCGCCTCTTTGGCATTCCTAACGGCATCGACTGGCAAGAATGGAATCCTGCTACCGATAAGAGCCTGGCGGCACAGTACACGCCTGAGAATGCTGTAGAGGCCAAAGCACGCAATCGCTCTGCGTTACGCCAGGAGTTTGGCCTGGCGGATGACCCTGACGTACCGCTCATTGGCATTGTCAGTCGCCTGGTCGATCAAAAGGGCTTTGATCTGCTGGCCGAGATTGCGCATGAACTTGGCAATCTGCCGCTCCAGCTTATTGTCCTGGGTACTGGCCATCCACAATATGAGCAACTCTTCCGTGATTTAGCCAGTCGCACGAACAATACGCGCGTACATATCGGTTTTGATGTTCCCCTGTCACATCGTATTTATGCCGGTTCAGATTTCTTTCTCATGCCCAGCGCCTTTGAGCCGGGCGGCCTCGGACAACTGATCGCACTCCGTTACGGCACATTGCCCATCGTGCACGCGACCGGTGGACTGGCCGACACGGTAACTGACCTGGATGCACAACCGGCAACGGGCAACGGCATCAGTTTCACGCCATATGCTGCTCCTGCGCTCCTCGATGCTTTACGCCGTGCCTTACGACATTACGCCGAGCGCGAGCGTTGGCCCACGCTCGTCGCGCGCGCAATGGCCTACGACTCACAATGGTCGGCCAGCGCCCGTGCCTATAGTGATTTATACGCGCGTCTGCTGCGCCTGCCCCCATTATAAGCTCACCAACCTCTTTTCACGGGAGCAATTCTCACGAAACTGGTGCTATAGTACCCTTAGTAGGAGGAACGTCACCCCTTCTCCGCTTGTGAGCGAGAGGTAGCAACGATACACAGAGAGGTGAACAACTTGAAAATCGAAAACAACCAGGATGCCCAGCGCTGGGAGGCTCATCTGGATCAGCATATGGCGGTGGCCGAATATCGACGCAGAGGAGATACGGTCTTCTTCATTCATACCGAGGTACCGCGTGAACTGGAAGGTCGGGGCGTCGCAAGTACGCTGGTGAAGGCGGCGCTGGATGACGCGCGCACACAGCATCTCGCGGTAGTGCCGTTCTGCCCGTTTGTGGCCGGTTACATCCGGCGACATCCCGAATACAAAGCCCTGGTGCATCCCGACTACCGTGATCTCGTCGAGGAAGAGTAACATGCTCCTTTGCTATCCTTATCTCTTCCTGTTTTTCGCGCATGAAAAAGAACAATAAGGTAAGCGTGTCCACACGCGATAGCTAATGGGGCGAGCTGGAAATGCGACCTTATCCCGTCTGTACTAAACTCAAAGAGAGGAAAGAAGATTTCTATGACCATTATTACTGATGAATATATGTATCAGATGCAGGCTACAACCAGACCCTATACTGCCGTTATTTTGAAGGCCGGACCAAAAAAACGCGAGGAAGGCGCGGACAAGATCATCTGGGAACACGGTCGCAGAAACCATGCTTTGCGCGTCGAGGGCATTTTGCCTATTGTCTGTCCAATCAGTGACGGTAGCGATACATCAGGTATCTGCATCTTCAACGCCCCGGTTGAAACGGTGAAAAAGATCATGGATGAAGACCCTGGCGTTCAGGCAGGCATCTTCATCTACGAAATCCACTCGTGCCGCAGTTTCCCTGGAGACTGTTTGCCGTAGCATCATACAGTTATGGTTTATAATAGTGATCAGAATAAAGACAGGTGATTCTCGATGGTTGCTAAGCCAGGCAAGCGGCATTATAGCGTCAAGCAATATCTTACTCTGTTACAAAACACAGAGCAACGGCTGGAATACGATCATGGCGACATTTACGCAATGGCGGGCAGCAGTGCTAATCATGCTGCTATCAGTGCCAATATGTGGCGTGCGTTAGATGACGCATTAGACGATGACACACCATGCCGCCCCTACATGGTTGATCGTGTGGTGCGGCTTACTTCTGAAGTTATGATGATGCCAGATGTAGTCGTCACGTGCGACCCATCCGACCTGGGTGAGGCTTTTTTCCTCGACTCGCCTCGTCTCGTTGTTGAGGTGCTATCCAAAAGTACTGAAGCCAGAGACCGTACTTATAAACTGCTCCACTATCAAGCCAAAGCCAGCATCCAGGAAATTGTACTGATTAGCCAGTATGTCCAGCATGTCGAGGTCATCACACGAACTCCCTCCGGCTGGGAATATCAGGAGTACGGGCATGATGACCAGTTCCCGCTTACCAGTCTGAATGTAATTATCCGTGTTGCCGATCTCTACCGGCGTCTGAATATTCCAACCGAAAAGCGCACCGTCGTACCGCTGGAGATAATTGAACCAGCAGAAGAAGATAAATAGGATTCCTCACTTTTGAGATGCTACAGGATTAGCAATCATGAATGAAATCATTCGTCTCGCCCCATTGCAAGTTAAACAGGCATCTGACGTGCTTTGCCGGGCTTTCTATCACGATCCCCTGGTACAGTATATGGTTCCCGATGAAGCCCGCCGTACACGTGTCCTTCCTGCATTCTATCGTATTGTGGTGCGCTATGCCTTGCGCTACGGCGAAGTTTATACTACAGCAGGGGTGGAAGGTGTAGCCTGTTGGCTCACGCCGGGCAATACCACCGTCTCGACATGGAGACTTCTGCGCCTGGCTCCTGGCGCGTTGTTCGCCTTTGATCTGTCCGAGCAACGTCGTAGTATTACCTTTGCCCTTTATACCGACGAGGTCCATGCGCGCGCTGTCTCTGGCCCGCACTGGTATCTCTGGGGCCTCGGCGTAGAGCCGACTCGCCAGCGTCAGGGGCTGGGGAGCCATCTCATTCAGCCTATCCTGGCCCGTGCCGACCGCCAGGGCCTTCCTTGCTATCTGGAGACGACGAAGGAAGTGAACGTGCCTTTCTACGAAAAGCACGGCTTCACCGTCGTGAGCGATGGCATCGTGCCAGGTACAACGTTGCGGGTGTGGGGGATGCGCAGGAAATAAAGATATTCCTCCTAAGCATCCTGCTTAAAAAGAGGCACGACCTCTATATTGTCCTTGCCACCATAGGTATCCCACCAGGGAGTTGCGCCGCGTGCCAGCACGTCGTTGAGGGCCTGCATATTTTGTCGGCCCTGTGTCATCAACCAGTCTTCCAGCGCCGCAATCCCTGCGCGTGCGTAAATGGCGATGCCATCTTGCCACGTTGCGCGCCCACAGAGAACGCCGCTGTATTTCACTCCGGCCTCCGCCGCCAGTTCCAGCATCTCGCGGAAAACAACGTCGCTGCTACCGGCGCTCAGGTAAATGATCGGTTTGGTACTTGCGCTTGCCGCGTTGCGGAAATGTTCGATGGCCTCCTGGCGCGAGTAGGCTGTGCCCTCGCCTGTGAAGGCGCGCGTACCTGCGACAAAGGCGGGATTGACCGGCAGTTCCACTTTGAGGACATCTACGCCATAGCGCGCTTTGGAAAATTCCTCGATAGCGCGCGTTACATACTCAGGCTTTTTAGAAGCGAACGCCAGGCTCTTCTCGTCGCCGATAGATGCATCGTAAACTATCGGCTCCAGGAAGAATGGCACGTCGAGAGCCACGCACTCGGCTCCAATGCGCTCAATATAAGCTTGCTTGATTGAGTTAATATGTGAATCATCGAACGGGTTATAGTAGAGCAGTATCTTGATTGCCTGCGCCCCGGCCTCTACTAATCTCCGCGCGCTCCACTCCGGCATGAGATCAGGGAGACGCCCTGGCGTGTTGGCATCGTAGCCGGATTTCTCGTAGGACAGTAGCACGCCGATATTGTTGGCACGACTGGCAATGGCCTCAAGGCCATACTCCACATCCAGCAGGATGGCGCTGGCTAGTGGCGTCAGGATGCGCGTCACGGCGGTCTTAAACGCGCGCATATCCTCTGCCGTCGCCTGACCTTGTTCCCCACGCGCCTTCGCAATGGCCTCTTGAAGATTACTACGATGATCGACCGCCAGCGCGGCGATGATGCCCTGACTATCGGCACAGGCGTTGATGCCGTTGTATTTACCGCGAGTAATTTTAACTTTCATAAATTGCCTCCCTGATACATGCGCCAGCCATTGTTTAGAACTTACGCGACCATTCTCGTGGCCAGCGCTCGACCACGACCTTCTTCTCGGTGTAGAACTCGATGGCGTCGCGGCCTTGTGCGTGCATATCGCCGAAGAAACTATCCTTCCAACCGGAGAACGGGAAGAAGGCCATCGGGGCGGCCACACCAATGTTGATACCAATATTGCCCGCCTGCACCTCGTAGCGGAACTTACGCGCAGAAGCGCCACTGGTAGTGAAGAGCGAAGCCATGTTGCCATATGAACCGGCATTTACCAGTTCAATCGCCTCCTCAACGGTATCGGCGTGCATCAGACTGAGAACCGGCCCGAAGATTTCGGTACGTGCTATCTCGCCACGTGGATTGACGTTATCCAGAATCGTAGGACGGATAAAGTAGCCGCGTTCATAGCCAGCAATCGTCGCGTGGCGGCCATCGACAAGCACTCTGGCTCCTTCATCCACACCCTTTGCAATCAAAGACTCGATGCGTTGCTTGCTTTCGGGGGTAATGACCGGCCCCATCTCAACGGTGGGATCAAGGCCGTACCCGACTTTGCGTGTCTCCGCCACGTGTGCCATGCGCTTCCTGAACGGGTCGTGCGCCTCGCCAACTGTGATTGCCACTGAACTGGCCAAGCAGCGTTGACCTGCGCAGCCAAAGGATGAGTCGGCAATAATGCGCGTTGCCGTCTCCATATCGGCATCCGGTAATACCACCACCGGATTTTTGGCCCCACCCTGACACTGCACGCGCTTTCCGTTAGCAGCGGCTCGACTGTAGATGTATTTTGCCACCGGTGAAGAACCTACAAACGAGATAGCGCGTACAACGGGATGGTCGAGCAGCGCATCGACCACAGCTTTGCTGCCGTTGACCAGGCTGACTACACCCGCAGGAAGCCCTAATTGATCGATCAACTCAAAGACGCGGCTCATTGTCATCGGCACCTTCTCAGAGGGTTTGAGGATAAAACAGTTGCCACAGGCAATCGCGTAGGGCAAGAACCAGAGGGGAATCATGCCCGGAAAATTGAAAGGTGTAATCGCGGCCACCACGCCAACCGGTTGCCGAAACATGTGTTCGTCAATGCCGTGCGCGATGTCTTCCACGTTATAGCCCATCATCAATGATGGAATGCCGGTCGCCACCTCAACATTCTCGACGCCGCGCCGCAGTTCTCCCCGTGCCTCATCCAGTGTCTTGCCACATTCATCTACGGTGAGACGCGCAATCTCGTCGAAATGTTCTTCCAGCAACTGTTTGAACTTGAAAAGATACTGGATGCGTTGTGTTGGTGGCGTGCTACGCCAACCAGGAAAAGCCTTCTGCGCCGCCTGCACGGCCTCATCAACCTCGTCGGCAGGTGTCAGGGGCACGCGCACCAACGTTTCTGCCGTTGCTGGATTGCGTACATCAAGAAATTCCGTCGCGCGTGAGCGTTGCCATTTACCCGCCACGTAGTTGAGCAATTGCCCATTCTCAATCATCGTGTCACCTCCGTTGTGAAATTTGTCCGTAATTATTCCAGGAAGTAGCGTTCCTGCGTCCTCATCGTTTCCCATTTGGCGCGGGCAGCTTGTACAGAGGGTGAGGTGCTGACCTCGGCTACCGGCACATCCCACCAGCCCTCGTAGTCGGGCAAGCCCACATAGCGATCATTCTGGATGTAGACGACCGTAGTGCGCGGAGAGTTGCGTGCGTCTTTCAGTGCCTGCACGAAATCTTCATACGTTTTGCACGTGAAAACCAGGGCACCCAGGCTGCGCGCGTTCGCCGCCAGATCAACTGGCAACGTCTCGACCTCTGATCCATCTACGTCGGTCGGCCAGACACCGTTGCGGGGATAGACATAGCGTGTGCCGAAGCCATCCTGGCCAAGCGAGCGGCTGAGCGAGCCGATACTCTTGAAGCCTGCGTTGTCCAGCAGCACAATAATGAGTTTGTAGCCCTCCTGAACCGAGGTCACGATCTCACTATTCATCATCAGGTAGGAGCCGTCGCCGACCATTACGTACACATCGCGCTCAGGTGCAGCCATCTTGACACCCAGGCCGCCCGCGATCTCATAGCCCATACAGCTATAGCCATATTCCAGGTGATAGTTCTTGGGATGGCGCGCGCGCCAGAGTTTGTGCAGGTCGCCCGGCAAGCTACCGGCAGCACAGACCATAATCGCCGAAGGATCGCTCAATTCATTCACTGCGCCGATCAGTTCGCCCTGGCTTGGCAAGGGTGTATTGCGAATGGCGTAAATGCGCTCGACCTCCTGCTCCCACTCCCTATGCAGTTGCGCTGCCTGGTTGCGATAGGCCGGGTCAACCGAGTAACCGGCGAGCAGAGGTAGTAGTTCTTCCAATGTTGCCTTTGCATCACCTATTAACGGCAAAGCCAGATGTTTGCCCGCATCGAAGCCTGTCACGTTGATATTGATGAAGCGTACTGAGGGGTTTTGAAAGGCCGTTTTTGACGCGGTGGTAAAGTCGCTGTAGCGCGTGCCAATGCCGATCACCAGGTCGGCTTCGCGTGCCACGCGATTGGCGGCGAAGGTGCCGGTAGCGCCTATCGCGCCCAGGCAGAGCGGATGGTCATAGCGCATGCTGCCTTTGCCCGCCATTGTTTCTCCCACCGGAATGCCTGTCTGATCGACCAGGCGTTGTAGCACCTCTGTGGCCTCTGCATAGATTACGCCGCCACCACAGATAATCAGTGGGCGCTGGCTGTTGCGAATTGCTGCTGCCGCCTGCTCTAGCAGAGTGCGATCTGGTCGGTTGCGCGGCACATGCCAGACACGGCGGCGGAAGAAGCTCAGCGGGTAATCATATGCCTCCGTTTGCACATCTTCAGGCAAGGCCAGCGTCACCGCGCCCGTCTCTGCCGGACTGGTTAGCACGCGCATGGCTTCGGGAAGCGCGGTCAGCAATTGTTCAGGACGCATGATGCGATCCCAGTAGCGGCTTACCGGTTTGAAGCAATCGTTGACTGAGATGTCTTGTGAGTGTTCAGATTCGAGTTGTTGCAGCACAGGAGCGACGTTGCGGCGCGCAAAAATATCGCCTGGCAGCAGTAAGACAGGCAAGCGATTGATCGTTGCCAGTGCCGCTCCTGTGACCATGTTAGTTGCGCCGGGGCCGATAGATGACGTGCAGGCAAATGTCTGTAAGCGATTTTTGGTTTTGGCATAGGCTGCTGCTACATGCACCATCGCCTGTTCATTGCGTGCCTGGTAATAGCGAAATTCAGGCATCTGCTGTAATGCCTGCCCGATACCGGCGACATTGCCATGTCCGAAGATGCCAAAGCAACCGGCAAAAAAGGCTTGTTCGTGCCCGTCACGTTCCACATACTGGTTTTTGAGAAAGGCGATGACGGCCTGAGCCATCGTCATCCGTTGTGTCGTTTGTTCGCTCATAACTGTTCTTCCCTCTTTACTTACATGCCGCCATGTTCCTCGATGAACGCCATTACCTCGTTATAGGTGGGCATGAAGTTGGCGCAGCCGTGCTTCGTGACCAGGATTGCCCCACAGGCGTTCGCCAGCCTTGTGGCCTTGTACCAGTCCCACCCTTTGACCACGCCATAGAGCAGGCCGGATGCAAAGGCATCGCCTGCACCCAGAATATTGCTTACCTCCACGCGGAACCCCGGCACGTCAATGTGCGAGCTGGTCCCTTCCTTTGACAGCAGGTGAATGGTCGCGCCATGCGCACCACGTTTTTGGGCCAGCGCCTTTGGGCCAAGCGCGAGGAGCGCCTGAATCGCCGTGTGAATATCGCCGCTGACACGAGCGTCCGAAACCTGTGAGTGGGTCAGGCTCACCTGGCGGGCATCGGTCAGCATCGTGGCATTGATCTCGTCATCGGTGCCAATGACAATATCGACCAGGCGCAAAACCGAACGCAATATCACGCCAAACGCGCGTGGGTCGTCCCACTGATCGGGCCGAAAATCGATGTCCAGCGCCACCAACGTTCCGGCCTGCCTGGCCATCTCGGCGGCGAAGATCGTTGCGCTCCGGCTCGGCTCCTTGCTCAGACCGGTACCGCTGATTAACAGGACGCTGCTCTCGGCTATCGGCGCGGCTAGCACGTCGTCAATGTTAAGCTGGATGTCGGCGCAGTTGTCTCGATAGTAGGTCAGTGGGAAACGATCAGGTGGCTCGATGCCCAGTACTACTGCGCTTGAACGATGGCCCGGCTTGCGCGGAATAAAGTTCGTCTCCACGCCCTCGCGTTGCAGGAAGTGCAAGATGAAATTGCCTACCTGGTCGTCGCCTATCGCCGTTAGCAGCGCAGAACGCAATCCCAGGCGGTGTGTGCCAACGCTAATATTGGTTGGGCAACCTCCCACGTAGGCGGCAAAACTACTAATCTCCACGAATGGCGCGCCGATATCGTTGGAGTAGAGATCAATCGAAGAGCGCCCCATCGCCAGCACGTCGTATGCTCTATCGCTTGTCGCCATAACTAACTCCTGTTTAGTAATAAATAGGAAAATGTCTTACCTGAACGTATCTACATTCTTGCCGGGGGAAACCGGCTCCTGTCATCACCCGAAAAGGTTACAGAGTGCTTCATGCTTCCCTCCCCGCGTCATCGATAAATTCGCTCAAAAGAACCGGGCGATGTTCGGCCAGAGATTTTTTCGCCGCCAGCCCCAGGATCAGAGCCATACGCCCATCGTAGCCGGTGACGGAAACGGGTTTATCATGAAGTACGGCATCTACGAAGGACTCTATTTCCGTGATATAACTCTGCATGTAGCGTTCGATGTAGAAATGGAGTGGTAGGTCACGTCGAACACTGTGGTTATCGCTGATGATGGCGGTGTTGGCATACTGATTTTCTGTGCGTATTGCCCCGGCACTTCCCAGCACCTCGACACGCTGGTCGTAGCCATAGACAGCCTGGCGGCAATTCTCAATCGTGCCGATCACGCCATTGTTGAAGCGTAGCAGGATGGTTGCTGTGTCTACATCGCCAGCCTCGCCAATCGCTGAGTCTACCATTACGTCTGCCAGTGCAAAAACTTCGTCTATCTCACTGTTGACGAGAAAACGGGCCATGTCGAAATCATGAATAGTCATATCAAGGAAGAGGCCGCCTGAGCCATTAATGTATGAGATAGGCGGTGGAGCGGGATCGCGGCTAATGATATGGAGTTGTTGCACGCGCCCGATCTCTCCGGCTTGCACGGCCTGGTGTACGCGGCTATAGCTGGCGTCAAAGCGTCGATTGAAGCCAAGTTGCAATTTGACACTGGCCTCTGCTACGGCTGCCAGTGCCCGGTCAATGGATGGTAGGTCAAGGGCGATGGGTTTTTCACAGAAGATATGTTTGCCCGCGCGCGCCGCTTCCTCGATAATCAGGGCATGGGTGTCGGTGGATGAGCAGATCACAACAGCCTCAATCTCTGGATGGGCCAGAATATCATGGTAATCATCTGTGGCGGCGGGAATAGCATAGCGACTGGCACACTGCCGGGCATTCTCCTCCCACACATCGGCCACCATGACCAGTTCAGTGGACTCAATCTGCGTGGCGAGATTGCCGGCATGCATGCGCCCGATGCGACCGGCACCGATCAAGCCGACCTTCAATGTCTGTGCAGGCATATAGCTTTTGCTCCTTTCAGGTTCACAGCCTTGCGTTCCTACGAAAATCCTCTCTGGCTTTATATTGTCACCAGGTTCTTGATGCTGCCCCTATGCCCAATGTGGCCAAGCAACAACTGTGGAGCCTGTGCAAGCGGATAACGGTCGGTAATCAGAGAACTCAGCGCGTGCGGCCAGCGCTGCTTAAAAATAGCAAGGTCACGAATCGCCGCCTCAAAAGCGGCCTTATCTGCGTTCACCGTACCTATCACTGCCAGATTCTTTAGCACGTAGTTATGCATCAAGGCATCGGTATCTATATGAGAGGCCGTAGGGGCATTTTCCCCTTCGGGTACACCTGCGACTACAAAGATAGCGTTATTTCCCAATATACCCATGACATCGAAGGAGAGCTGTGAAGCTCCTGCTGCTTCAAAGACAAGATCAATTGCGCCGATCTGTCCGGCAAGCTGCTTGACCGATGTGGTTTCACTGGAGATATACATGCCGCCGATGGCCTCTACCAACTCTGCTTTGGGATTGGGCTGCCTGGAACGCGAATAGACATACGTCTCGAAGCCTGTTGCAATAAGCTGCATGGCCCCCAGGAGTCCAACCGGCCCGGCCCCTAATACCAACGCTTTCAGACCTTTGCCCCGCAAGTGGGCCGGTGCGTGCGGATCGACCCAGGGCAGTCTCTGCTGAATGTGCCAGACCTGTGCCATACCCTTCTCCACGACTGTCAGCGGCTCGGTCAGCACACCCACGTCGCGCAACGCATGAGGTACCTGGAGCATGTAGCGTTCTTCATCAACCACAAACTCGGCCATAAAGCCGTGCAACTCTTTAATGCCATGTTCTGTGTAATCGCCCGTGAAGCAGAAATCTTGATGGCCCATACGGCAAGCGTGACAGGTATCATGGAGACAGGTATGGCGCACCATCGTCACCGCCAGGTCGCCCGGCTTGAGGGTGCGCACCTCGGCACCCACTTCAACCACCTCACCGAGCATCTCATGCCCGATTATAAAATAGTCGCTGTCAGGCGGGGGCGTGCCGAACTGGAATGAAGTAATTTTGCGGTCGGTGCCGCATATACCCACTTCCAGCGTGCGCAGCTTGACCTGGGTCGGCGTCGTGATTGTCGGTTCCTTATGCTCGATCAGCTTTACTTCATGTGTCCCTGGAAAGACGGCAATTGCTTTCATTTCATGCTTCTCTTCCGCTTATAATTGCGCCGGTAATCTTGCCCGATGGGGGGAGTAGGCGATGGAAAGCCGGATCAACCTGGTACAACCACTCACGGCGCGGACCGGCCATCACGTTGAGATAGTATAGTTCGCAACCGGGAGCGGCTGAGACGACGTGATAGCCCTTTGGCACAAGCACGAGGTCGCCATCGTTGACGGCAACTGTTTCGTCAAATCCATCATAGGTGTACACGCGCTGGAAGGCGAAACCGTCGCCTGGTTGAATGTGGTGATAATAGGTTTCTTCCAGGTAAGCTTCATGCGGTGGATTCTCAGTATCGTGTTTATGGGGTGGGAACGAGGACCAGTTGCCCGCCGGAGTGATGACCTCGACAAGGATCAAACGTTCGGCCTGCTGATCCACGTCCATAATATGCTGGACACGACGCCGTGTATTGCCCTCACCCCGTAGCTCGATGCTAACCTGCTCTGGTCGAATCACGCGCGCAGGCAGATGCTGGTGTGTGGTTGGGGCACTGGCAATGGCGATCTCCATGCTATCAGAGGTACATTCGATGCGGTAGTTGGCATCTTCAGACAAATAGAGTGTATACGGGGCCTTCTGCTCAAAGACGCTGAGCCGTTCGCCAAGCTGCCCCACCGGTTGCCCGTTGAGTTCGCCGTTCCCGATGCCGGATAGCACGATCACAGCAGTCTCTCGACCATTTGCCGCGCCCGCCAGTGTCTGGCCCCTGCTCAATTGGTACACGGCGAACGAGACATAGTGCCAACCAGCCGTTACAGGTGTAACATCTAACCTGCGCACAAATCCATCTATGCGCTCTGTTTGCGGCCTGATAAGCACTCCCATAATATATCTCCTTTCAATGAGGTCGGCTATAAGCCGATGTTTCTCAGATAGGCGCGGTTGCGTTGGGCACTTTCTTTGGGCGTTCCCATCCCAGGCAATACGTCTTGTTCCACGACGATCCAGCCAGCATAGCCCATGTTATTCAGCTCCTGGATGACTGCCGGAAAATTCACATCGCCCTGGCCCAGTTCACAGAAAACACCATGCGCCACTGCCTGTACCGCATTCCAGTCCTGCTTGCGTGCCTCCTCAGCGACGGACGGCGAGTGATCTTTGAAGTGGACGTGCCAGATGCGGTCGGCGTGGCGGCGTAAACCTTCGACGGGGTCGCCGCCGCCAAAGCGGTAATGGCCGGTGTCAAAGCACAGACCGACCAGGCTCGGATCGGTCAGGTTGAGAAATCTGGCTGTTTCCTCTGGCGTTTCTACCCACGTGCCGATATGATGATGAAATACAGTACGCAAGCCGGTTTCGCGGCGTACAGCCTCTGCGATGCGGTTAGCCCCAGCCGTAAAGACTTGCCACTGAGCCTCACTCATGCCCTGTTCCGGTCGAATACGCCCGGCATAGTGCGTGCGCATGGGGTCGCCATAAGGGTCGTTGCCCAGCACGATCAGGCACTCCGGCTCGCCAACCTCTGCGAGCAGGCGGGCTGTGCGCACGGCATCGGCCTCGCTGGCGGCATGGCGTTCGGCATCATGCAAATAGACACTGACCCACGAAGCGAGTAATGCCAGTTGGCGGGCCGCCAGTTCCTGACGTAGCACATCGGGGTCGGTGGGCATAAAGCCCCAATCGCCTAATTCGGTGCCCTCAAAACCGGCCTCGTGCATCTCATCCAGCACACGGGCATAATTGCCGCGCTCTCCCTCTACATTCTCGATCACGCCCCAAGAGCAAGGGGCGTTACCCACACGGATGTTCGCCTTTGTCATAGTTCTCTTCTCCTCTAAGCCTCAACGGTCTCCCAGCGTCCGCTCGCCCAGGAGCGCATCATGGCCTGTTGCACACGAGCAACTGCCTCGGCCTCAGCAAAGCCTGGCTCTCCCTGCTTGCCGGTGACGATGGTTTGCAGGAAATTGTACGCCTCTATCGTTTTTAGATCATCATAGCCGAGATTGACGCCCCAGCCTGGATTGAAGTGGCGATGATAGGGATGCGCAGGCCCACTTAAGAGCGTGGTGTAGCCATCCTCCGCCGGATTCGCATCGTTGCGCCACTGCAATTGCAGTTCATTCATGCGCTCCATTGTCCATTTGATAGCGCCTTTTGTGCCATGAACCTCAAAACTCATGTCGCATTTGGCCCCATTGATGATACGACATGACTCTAGTATACCGCGAGTGCCGTTGGCAAAATGCACCAGCGCGTTGACGTAATCCTCGTTGGTTACTTCTCCCATCGGGTCATCGCTGCTGCCTACATCGTAATGCGTGCCCTTGCCTGGTTGTGGAATAGGGCGTTGACGAATAAAAGTTTCTTTGTCGCTGGTGACGCGCGTAATGGGACCGGCCAGCATATGGGCCATATCGATCACATGCGACATGAGGTCGCCCAGCGTGCCGAGGCCGTGTTCTTGCTGAAAACGCCAGGAGAGGAAGCCATTGGGGTCAGCCGCGTAGCCGTTGAGAAAGCGACCGTGATAATGTGTCAAGCGTCCCAGCTTACCGTCGGCGATGAGCTGGCGGGCATACTGCACGAGTGGTGCCCAGCGATAGTTATAGCCAACACCGGTCAACAAACCAGCCTCACGTGCCGCAGCGACGCTCTGGATAGTGTCTTGCGGGTTCCTGCCGACCGGCTTCTCGCAGAAGAGGTGCTTGCCGACCTGAGCCACCGCGCGGTTAATCTCCAGATGCATGCCGTTGGGCGCGGTCACGATGACGGCCTCGACGGCGGGGTCGGCGATCACATCACGCCAATCGGTCGTGTAGCGTTCAAAACCGAAGCGTTGCTGAGCAGATTGAGCGCGTGCTTCCACCTGGTCGGCGCAGACGACGAGCCGGGGGTACAGGCCACTCTCGTGAAAACGATCTGGAATGGCGCGATACGCGCGGCTGTGCGCCTCACCCATCCAGCCCATACCAATCACGCCAATACCGATTGTTCGTGTCATTGTGAAACCTCCCATAAACACGAAAAATAATTTATATCTGGTGGATTGTCCGTAATTACCTTTTACTGATCGGTCGGTACATAATAAATCGATATGTACAACCGATTGCGCACAAGGACAAAAAAAGACAGCTACGGCTTGCTCGCTATTTCCATACCCGTTCAGGCAGAAGGCTGGCGGTCGTCTGGCGCACAATCAGCTCGACAGGAACGATCTGACTGGCGGGTTTCTGGCCCTCCAGTAGGGCGAGTATCATGCGCATGGCCCTCTGCCCCAACTCAAAGCGTGGTTGTCGCACGGTGGTTAGAGGTGGGAAGGTGTAAGCGGCCATATCGATGTCATCGAAACCGATGATACTGAGTTGCTCAGGCACAGCAAGACCACGACGCGCACAAGCGGTTAGGAGACCAATGGCAGTAGCGTCATTATAGCAGAAAACCGCTGTTGCCTCGCCTGCCAGAAGTGGTTCTAAGCTGGCCTCGCCGATGCGGTCATGATCTATAGTGCCAGCGATGGTAATAACAAGAGTGGGATCGATAGTTTTATTGGCTGCCTGTAGTGCATCCTGGTAGCCTTTCAAACGATACTGGTTTGATTGGGGACGATCAGGAACACCGACGTAGCCGATACGGCGATGTCCTAGTGCTAGCAAATGCTCCACTGCGACACGCGCGCCACTGCGATCATCTATCGCCACAAAAAGCATGCCCTCGCCAGGATTCTGCTCGTTAATCGAGACCACAGGAACTCTACTGTGGTAAGAGGGGTGCGGCGAGCCATCAAAGAGATGCGAAGCCATAACGATGATGCCGTCTACGCGCCGTTTCTGGAACATTTCAACGGCGGCAAGCTCGCGCTGGCGGTCGTTTTGTGATGTGCTGATAAAGACATTGAAACCTGCCTCAATCGCTGCCTGCTCTACTCCCTCAACCACACGGCCCATAAAGGGGTCGGAGATCGTCGGCAGTACCATGCCGATTGTCCAGGTTTTCCTCGCCGTCAGGCTTCGCGCTACCGTGCTGGGAACGTAATCCATTTCCCTTGCCAGTTCCTGAATGCGCTTGCGCGTCTCCGCACCAATGCGGGGGTGATCTTCAAGCGCACGCGAAACTGTTGAGGGGGAGACCCCGGCGGCTCTGGCAATGTCGTAAATAGAAACCGGCATGGTTGACAAACTCCTGTACGCTGAGGGTAGCTCTTGCCCTCCTGAAAACGCATCCGTAAAGGTATGGTTGACTTGCGCAACCGGTTGTTCAAAGTATAAGTTAAAGAATACCTCTTGTCAAGAGGTATTCTTATGAAATTTTTAAGCTTCTTAACTTTGGGGTATATTTCATTTTTTGCATCGAGATAGACAGTGTAGAGCAAATGTGAAGCATAGTATCCATAGGGGAGATCACTACATGTAATAAAGACCCTTGTAGATACTGTGCCTTACATTTACTCTACCGCTTTATCATATATTAGTGATTTATCCGTCTATGACCACGCGCTGGCTTGATTCAAAGCTGTTATTGCTTCCGTATCCAATTGGAGCGTCACTGCACCCACGAGTTCGTGCAGTTGTTGAACAGAGGTGGCGCTGGCAATAGGAGCCGTGACACCAGGGCGGGCCATCATCCATGCCAGCGATACTTGTGCTGGGGTGGCACCTAGACGGGCGGCGACGCGCTCAACTTCCGCCAGTATGCGGAAGCCGCGTTCGTTCATATAACGGGCCTGGACGCTCTGAGCGCGGCGGCTCTCCGGCAATGGCTTATCCGGTCTATACTTGCCGGTCAGGAAACCGGCGGCCAGTGCGTAGTAGCCGATGACGCCAATCTCCTGTTCTCGGCAGAGTGGCTCTAACTCACGTTCATAGGCTTCGCGTTCCACCAGATTATAGAGCGGTTGCAAGCTCTCATAACGCGCGTAGCCATGCTGCTGGCTGATTCGTAACGCTTCGGCCAGCCGTGTTGCCGAGTAGTTGGATGCGCCAATGACGCGCACCTTGCCCTGGCGAATTAGAGCATCAAAAGCCTGCAACGTCTCTTCCAGCGGCGTCTCTGGATCATCGCTATGCGCCTGATAGAGGTCTATGTAGTCGGTTTGCAGGCGACGGAGCGAGGCTTCAACGGCCTCCTGGATATATTTGGCCGATAGTCCCTGTTTGCCCGGCCCCATCGAATGACCAAGCTTTGTGGCAATCAAAACCTGCTCGCGGTTGCCACGTGCCTTCATCCAGCTACCGATGATTTGTTCCGACTGCCCGGCACTATAGACATCCGCCGTATCGAGGCAGTTGCCACCGGCTTCAACATAGGCGTCCAGGACAGGAAACGCTGCCGCTTCATCCAGTGTTCTTCCTAGAACGTTCGTACCCAGGCAGAGGGGATAGAGTTCCAGGGGAGAGCGACCCAATCGTCGTCGTTGCATGATAATATGCCTTTCTATGCATAGAGTATGTAAGTTTTATTGCTTCATCATATCACAGACATACTCCTTGCTCTGTATGGGATGGCTATGCACTTTGCTAAAACATTACGCTGATAGACTTTCTCATGCGATGCCGCGTTTCAGGTGTTCTCCTACGGGTACAATCACGATATTGTGCATTTCGTCATTGGTGAGACTGGCCAGCTTGCCAGCCAATCAACACATCCAGTACTTCAATGCGTGTAGCATCGACCAGCAAGGGGTTGATCTCCAGCACGCTCAACTGGGGCCCAAGCGCGAGCGCGAGCCGACTGATACGGTGGATCACCTCTGTAAGCGCTTGAAGATCAGCGGGTTGTCGCCCGCGAGAGCCGCGTAAAAGGGCTACGCCGCGCAACTCGGCCAGCATATTGCTAATCTCATGCGGCGACACTGGCAATACCCGCATCGATATGTCTTTGAAAACCTCTGTCCAGATGCCACCAAGCCCGACTGTGAGTACCGGCCCCCAGAGTGAATCGCGCATCACACTTACCAGCAACTCTATGCCGGTCGGTCGCATGGGACTGACAAGGATTCCCTCAATCTCTGCGTCGGGTCGCTCCATCTGAATACGCGCCATCATGGTCGTGAATGCCGTGCGCACTGCCTCTTCTGTATCTAAATTCAGTGCGACGCCTCCTACGTCGCTCTTATGTGGCAGCATTGCCGACTGTATCTTCAACACTACCGGCAAGCCCATTTCGTGTGCCGCCTGCACTGCCGCATCAGCCGATTTCACCAGACGTCCTGGCACTACGGGAATGCCGACCTGTTGCAGCAACTCGCGTGCCTGAGCCTCGGACCAGTTTCCCCCAAAGGGTGTTGTAGAGAAGATAGTCGGAAGAGCTTCCTCTGTTCTATCATCATGTGCCTCATTAAGCCATTCTGACCACCAGAGAAAACGGCCCAATGCACGCATGCCTTGTTCCATACCGGCCAGAAAGTGCAGACCTGTTCGTTCCACCACCGCGCGCGCTGTGCGTGAGAGATCCATACAGGTATTAGAAATAAGTACGACGGGGTGTGGGGCCGAGCGAATGATACGTGTGAGATTGTCAAAGGCCAGCAGGCTTGCCTTCAGCATCTCTGGTGTTGGCTCGCGCCCGCTCTCGGTAGTCGAGAGGTTCAGTACAAAGTCGATATTTGGGTCATTGACAACAATGCTCAGTGACCGCTGCTGGATGGTGCCATCGACCACAACATAGCCGGTTACGTCGAGAGGATTATGGGGTGTTGAAAATGGTGGCAACACTGCGCGCAACTGCTCTACTGTCTCAGGTGCGAAATCCGGCAAGAGAATATGCTCGTCGGCGGCCATATCGGAGATAATATCGCATGCGCCACCTGATGGTGTGACCACCGCCATGCGCCGTCCAGGTAATGGCGCGGTGTAGCCTGCCAGTCCGGCGGTGGTCAAGAGTGCCTCCAGCGAGGAGACACGCATAATGCCCAGTTGCCGTAACGCCGCGTCATTCACAGCATCGTTGCCGACCAGCGCCCCCGTGTGCGCGAAAGCGGCCCGTGAACTGGCCTCGCTGCGACCAATCTTCAGTGCCACGATAGCCTTGTGACGAGCGCGTGCTTTATCTGCCACGCGGCGTAACTCATCAGGTTGACGGATGCTCTCCAGAAAGAGAGCGATGGAATGTGTAGACTCGTCTTCGATCAGATAATCCATCACATCTGTCACGGAGATCATGCTTTCGTTGCCCATCGCCACCATCAGGCTGAGGCCGATGGCATGGGCCTGGGCAAAGGCCAGTACAGCGCTGGTGAGTGCGCCACTTTGCAGAATTACGCCAACCGGGCCAGCATTGAGTGGCGGGGCGATGGGCAAGCCATAGGGCGTGATGCGGTCAGTCACGTTGATGAAACCGTTACCATTGGGGCCGAGCAAGGTCAGTTCGTGTTCGCGTGCGAAATCGAGCAGTTCACGCTCCAGCCGTGCCCCATCCATGCCGACCTCGCTAAATCCTGCTGTCAGCACAACAAAATGTTTTGTACCTAGCCGTGTGGCCTCCTGCACAATCGGCAGCACACGCGGCGTTGAGACCATGACGAAGGCCATGTCAACCGGCTCCGGCAGATCGCTCAAGGTGCGAAATGCGCGCTGCCCATGCACAATCTCGTGGTTCGGGTTGATCAGATAGATCGGGCCGGGGAAACCGAAGTTGCGCAGATTCTCAAAGGTATAGATCGACCAGCGTGAATTATCGGTGGCCCCGACCAGAGCGATACTGCGTGGGCGAAAGAAACGGTGCAGCCGTTCCGGCGATATATGTTGAGATGGGAACATCCCCGTAATACCTCATTTCTCTGCACGCAAACGACATGGTTTTAGAGAACGTAGGTACTGAACCTTTACTCAATCAGGCGAAAGTACGGTAAGGTAAGCTGCTCGCCAACTGTCTCGAATGTCACCTGCACTGCTGCTCCAACTTGTACCCGCTCGCGTGGCGTGTCAATGATGCGTGTCATCATACGCACGCCTTCCTCTAACTCAACGATAGCGATGATGAAGGGGGTCTCAGCCGCGAACATACCGAACGCCTGATGCGCAACGGTGTACGAATAGATCGTGCCTTTACCACTCGCAACCTTCCACGTAAGTTGATCGGAAAAGCAGTGAGGACAGAGGGAGCGCGGGTAGAACACGTAACGTGAGCAGGCGCTACAGTGCTGAATGCGCAGTTCGCCTTGTGCCAGACCTTCCCAGTAGGGACGAGAGTCGCTATCCTGCTGAAGCATGGATGCTGAAAGCTGCATGGACATAGAGCTTCAATCCTTCCCCAGAATAACTGTAGCCGCCGACGAGAGGACGCCGCCCGTGCCATGTGCGAGCGCGATGCGGGCATCCCTGACCTGGCGTGGGCCACACTCGCCTCGCAATTGCCGCGTTGCCTCGATGAGCAAGAAAATTCCATACATGCCTGGATGGCAGTAAGAGAGTCCGCCACCATTTGTATTCATCGGGAAAGGGCCACCAGGGGCTGTGCGCTGCCCACTGACAAAAGCTCCGCCTTCGCCACGCCCACAGAAGCCCAGAGCCTCTAACGTGAGTATAACTGTGATGGTGAATGAGTCATAAATCTCGGCCACATCGATGTCGGATGGGGTCAGACCTGCTCTAGCAAAGGCTGCTTTCCCGGATGCGATGGCGGCCTGGTGTGTCGCCAGATCGGGCATATTGGCGATAGAATTATGGGTGTGTGCCTCGCCATGACCCAGTATCCAGATCGGAGCCTTGCGTGTATCTCTGGCGCGTTCTGCCGATGCCACGACCACAGCCCCGCCGCCGTCGGTGACGAGGCAACAATCCAGCAGGTGTAGCGGCTCGGCAATCCAGCGCGAATTAAGCACGTCCTCAATCGTAATAGGGTCGCGCATCATAGCCTTTTCATTCAAGGTGGCCCACTTGCGTGTCGCAACCGCTACCTCGGCCAGTTGCTCGCTGGTTGTGCCATATTCGAACATGTGGCGTGTGGCGGCCAGGGCGTAGGCTCCCACAGGAGTGGGCAAGCCAAATGGCAACTCGTACTGGTCGGTCAACCTGAACGTGAAGCTGCCACGTCCGCGCGAGCGGTCTGAGCGCTGGGTGCTGCCATAGGTAATCAGCGCCACGTCAAACAGACCTGCCTCGATACCGGCGACCGCGTGTTCAATATGTGCCTCGAAGGATGAGCCGCCGATATTCGTTGTATCGGTATATTTGGGTCTGATGCCCAGGTATTCTGCCAGCATGAGATTAGGGGACCAGGCCCAGTTTCCGGCGCAAAAGAGCGCATCCACATCGCTAAAACGCAGACCGGCATCTTCGAGTGCCGCTCTGGCCGCCTGTGTCTGTAGTTGTAGGACTGTTTTGTCCGGGGTGCGACCGAGATCAGACTCGGCCACACCCACAATCGCTGCTTTAGGAGCAAAACCCATCAGAAGGTCTCCCCAATTTTTACATGGCCACGCAGGAGATTACGAGAGATGATATAGCGCTGAATCTCGTCGGTGCCCTCAAAGATGCGCCATAAACGTACCTCACGATACCAGCGTTCAATCGGCAGTTCTTTCGTATAGCCCATACCACCATGAATTTGCAGCACGCGGTCAATCACGTGATTAACCATGTTCGAGCCGTACAGTTTGGCAACCGAAGCGGCATGGCGCGTGTCATCGTGCTGCTCGGCCAGCCAGGCAGCGTAAAGGGCAAGCCAGCGCGTTGCCTCGATCTCTACATAGGAGTCGGCGATCATCCACTGAATGGCCTGGCGCTCGGCAATTGGCTTGCCCATCGTCACGCGCTGCTTGGAATAGTCAATTGCCATTTGCAGCGCACGCTCGGCGACGCCGACGGCACGGCAAGCGATGGCCCAGCGGCCGGCTCCAATCCACTGCATGCCCAGGTTAAAGCCGCCGTTCAGTTCACCCAGAATATTCTTCTCCGGCACGCGCACATTCTCGAAATAGAGCGAAGCTGGCCCCCACTCGCCCATGGTGGGGATATAACTGGAGCGCCACCCCATAGCACGATCTACCAGAAAACAGGTGACACCGCCGTGCGCACCCTTCTCTGGGTCAGTGACGGCAAAAACCATCGCGAAATCGGCCTCATTACCATTGGTAATGAAGATCTTCTCGCCGTTGAGTACCCAGTAATCGCCGTCCTTCACGGCGCGCATCTTGATGTTCGCCGCGTCTGAACCGGCCCCCGGCTCGGTCAGGGCGAAGCAGGAACGCCGCTCACCGTTGATGGTCGGTATCAGATAACGCTGTTTCTGTTCCTCATTGCAATAGTAGAGGATGTTATCGGCGTTGCCACCGAAATTGAAGGGAACGAACGTGCGGGCCAGCTCCATGTTGACAATCGCTGTCATGACCGGGCCAAGATTGGCCCCACCATATTCTGTCGGCGTATTAATGCCCCAGAAGCCCATCTCTTTGGCCTTCAATTGTAGCTCGCGCACCTTCTCGCGCGTGATCCCCGGACGGCCCTCGCGCTCGTTGCGCAGCACATCGCCTTCCAGGGGTACTAGTTCGCGATTCACGAAGTCGCGCACGGTCTGCTGAACCATTTTCTGTTCATAGGATAGACGAAAATCCATCGCTTGCTCCTTTGCATCATGGCTAAAACGCCATAAAATAATGTATTTCCGTAGAGATGCGATGCTGGCCGTTAAAATCCATCATCGCGTTGTGGGAGTTTCAGGCAACAACTGAGCATGGAAATAGGCGAGTTGCGCAGAGATATAGGCTTCCAGGTCGATCTCTGGCTCGAAATGCCACGTTTTATGCAGTGCCCACAGGTGGCCTAAGCCTAGCACATTCGCTGCCAGCACACGCAGATTGGGGATATCCGCCTTGAATACGCCCATGCGTTGCCCTTCCTCAAACAATTCCAGGAAGCGATTATCCAGGTTTTTAATCATGTTCAGGATGCGCTGACGAGTCTCGCGTGGCAGCGTTGAACTATCACGATACATAATAATCAAACGCTTTGAGCCTCTATCCAGCGATGTATAAAGTTCGCGCACAATAAAATCGAAACGTTCGAGAGGATTGGCTATATGATTGACCTGATTGAAGAGGTCAAGATGCATGGTAGCCACCTCTTCGCAACAGGCCAGGAGAATGTCTTCTTTGCAGGGAAAGATATAGTAGATGAGTCCGGTGCTGATCCCGGCGGCATGTGCGATATCGGGCATGGAGGTACCATGGAAGCCCTTACGGCTGAAGAGATCGCGCGCCGCAGTAATGATTTCCTCTCGCCGTACTTCACGGGTGGTTTTCTCGTTCATTGATGCTCTCCATCCTTCGTTGGACGCTCTGCACCATTGCCGTCATTACATGAGGCAGTTGGAACCGCTTAAGGCAAGCATACCATATTTCAATTGAACATTCAATAGAAAAGCAGGGCAGGGTCTCCATCCTTTAGGGGGATGTTAGTGACTCGTGTAGGGACGTCATTCATGACGCCGTGGTGACGCCGTGGTGACGCCCTGGTAGCCCGTCGATGGGTTCACAGGGCGTCATGAATGACGCTCTGGTGATGCCCTGGTAGCCCGTCGATGGGTTCATAGGGCGTCATGAATGACGCCCCTACAGCAATTTCCCCGGAAGGATAGAGAGCCGCAGGACAATTCCAGGGTGAGGCCCTGTGCTTGCTCTACTCACCAAAGTGAGAGGATTGTGCTATGATAACAGCACATCTCTCTTACGAGACCTATTCCTTGCAATGTAGAGAGGGCTGTATCAAGGCAAGGCCCATATTAAGAGAGGAATACAGTATGGCAGAAGAGAACATGCGGCAACCATTATGGGCGGAGTCTTTGGAACAATGGCAGAAGCTTATGATGGCAGCTTCCCCTTTTCAGAACGTTCAGAATATCTGGAAGGAGACGCTGGAGCCTTACGATAGATTGATGACCAGGAGTGAAAGCTACCTTAAAACGAGCGTAGAGGCTCTGGAACGGTTCCAAAAAGCTTTAGAGATGAGTCAGGTGTATCTCAAAACGAGTGTGGAGGCGCTGGAGCAATTCAAGAATATGGTCGAGACTATCCAGCCCCTGATCAAAGCTCTGGCTGAGTCTCTGGAACTGCAACAGAAGATGATAGCCGCCAGCGAACCCTATCTGAAAGCCTGGACGGAATCCTTTGAGTTATATCGCAAGATGATGGAAAGTTCGCTTCCTCACTCACTTCATTCATCTCAGAGTGAGGAGGAGCATGGAAAATTATAGACAGATGGATCTCTGAGTGCTTTGTGAAAGTAGCTTAGAATTTGTTTTCAATGTATAAGTAGCGGCAACTGCCGGTAAGGTAGTTGCTTGCCTCTCCAGTCCCCACAAGGAGCGTGTGCTATACTGAAACCACCAACATGTTATCAGAAGGGGAACCATCTCTATGGCGACATTTGCCAGACGTGTCGATACTTTTGGCACTACTATTTTTACAGAGATCAACACGCTTGCCCAACACTATAACGCGGTCAATCTGGGGCAGGGCAGACCGGATTTTGCAGCGCCGGAGCCGGTGGTGACGGCGCTCGTAGAGGCCGTGCAAAGTGGAAAGTATCAGCAATATGCGCCGGGGCCAGGTACGACCTCGTTGCGCACGGCAGTTGCCAACCATGCTGCCCGCTTTTATAACCTGGACATTGATCCTGCAAACGGTGTTGTTATCACGGCAGGCGCTACCGAAGCGATCTTTGCTGCTGTGCTTGGTCTGGTTGATCCAGGTGACGAGGTGATTCTTATCGAGCCGTTCTATGACTCGTACCAGCCCAACGTTATCATGGCGCATGCTGTGCCAGTGTGTATTCCGCTCCATGCTCCCAACTGGCAGCTTGACCCTGATGAACTGCGCGCCGCCTTTACACCCAGAACGCGCGCGCTGATCCTCAACACGCCTCATAATCCCAGCGGGCATGTTTTTTCTCGGCAGGAGCTTTCGCTAATAGCAGAGTTATGCATCGAACATGATGTACTTGTCATTGCCGACGAGGTGTATGAGCATCTGTTATTCGATGATGCTCGCCATATCCCTATTGCTACCTTACCCGGCATGTTCGAGCGCACCGTTACAATTGGCAGCGCCGGTAAAATATTCAGCGTCACCGGCTGGAAAGTCGGCTGGGCCTATGGTTCCGCGAAACTGATTGAGGGTGTAGGACGCGCTCACCAGTTCATCACCTTTGCCGTCAACCATCCCACGCAAGAGGCCATTGCGCAGGCGCTTGCTCTGCCGGATAGTTACTACGCGGATTTGCGTGACATGTATGCCCGGAAGCGCCGCCTGATGCTCGGCGCGCTGGATGCCGCCGGACTACGCTATACCATGCCTCAGGGTACCTACTTCGTGCTGGCCGACTATACCTCTATCTTTCAGGGTAGTCCAATGGACTTCACCCGCTATCTAATCCGCGAGGTTGGTGTGGCCTGCATCCCGCCGGAGTCCTTTTACGTGCCGGAGCATCAGCACCTTATTCAAGGCTATGTCCGTTTCGCCTTCTGCAAAACCGATGATCTGCTCGCCCAGGCTGGTACACGCCTGGGCAAACTGCGTCGCTAGATAGCAGACAAAAAGGGGTCGGTCATTTTACTGTGACCGGCCCCCTTGCAGGTACAGAATAGCGCTGTGAGTGATCTCTTTACACACGTCTTACGCCGCGTGAAAAGAAGCGCAGGATGGCGATCAGGATACAGGCACCGATAAATGCGACCAGGATGGTGTAGAGCAAGCCGCCACTCGCGCTGAAGCCCAGCAGACTCATCAGGAAGCCACCAATCAGTGCACCCACGATGCCCACGATGATGTCACCAATGATACCATAGCCACCACCGCGCATCACCACGCTCGCCAGGAAACCGGCAATCAGACCAACCACGATCCAGAAGAGAATTGCTGCTAACATAGGTTTACCTCCTTTATTGGCTTTCTGCACTAGCGATTTCTTAAAACAATCTATAACGCTATATCCTGTAAGGCATATGAAGTAAGCGTCAACAGATATACTACTGAGCAGACGGCCATTTGGTTTCACAAAATCGAAGGGGTAAATAATCTCTAAGGCAGCATTAATCTCTTCCTTATCAGGCTTTCAGGTAGAGCTATTTGTTCTGCACCAGCTCAATTACTTCGCCGCCGGTCATAGCAACCAGTTCCTGTGGTGTCAGGCGAAAGACGGCAAAGGGCGTGCCTGCCGCTGCCCAGATTTCGTCGTACTGAAGCAGGCTTTGATCGACAAAAGTACGCATAGGTGTCAGGTGTCCGAGCGGTGGTACACCGCCGATCACGAAGCCGGTGCGCTGTTGCACAAAGGATGCCTTTGCTTTCTCAATCGGCTCTCCTACCAGCGCGCTCAACTGCTGCTCATTCACGCGGTTGGCTCCACTGGCAACTACCAGAATGGGCACATCGCTCTGTTTGGCGCGAAAGATGAGTGATTTGACGATCTGTTCCACGCGGCAGCCAATCGATTGCGCCGCCTCCTGTGCTGTGCGCGTTGAAGAGGGCAATTCGACGACCTTACAGTGGCCGAACCCCCGTTCCTCCAGGGCACGCTGTACTCTCTGCGCGCTCGCGCTCAACTCTTGCTGCATAATATACATTTCCCTCCTTATATTGAAAAATCTAGTATTGCGCCCCAAATGATGTTTTCGCGTCAATGCCGCACGAGCCGCCTGTGATGAGCGCAACGGGCCGTTCCTGGGATATTGCCATGATATTATTCACCGATCATCACCTCTCATTCTAATGATTTTCACATGAAAACACCTTATACTCACGGTGAAGCAGGCGAAGCGCCATCATAACACACTCTTTACAACGCATGCTCTGCTCAAAAAGAACATCTGAGATAATGAATTTTCACTTTCAAAATCGGGAATATACCCGTAGGGGCGTGATGAAGCAGGCCCCGTTTGCCCGTGGAGCGGCTCCCAGGGCGTGATGAAGCAGGCCCCGTTTGCCCGTGGAGCGGCTCCCAGGGCGTGATGAAGCAGGCCCCGTTTGCCCGTGGAGCGGCTCCCAGGGCGTGATGAAGCAGGCCCCGCTTGCCCGTGGAGCGGCTCCCAGGGGGTGATGAATCACGACTCGTTTGCCTGTGGAGCGGTTCCCAGGGGGTGATGAATCACGACTCGTTTGCCTGTGGAGCGGCTCCCAGGGCGTGATGAATCACGCCCCTACGGGGGGCGTTTCCGGTTTCAGTTGGAGAAATTCATCATACTATCTTACAACGTAGGGGAGTTTATATGCAGAAACGTCTTTTCTGGCCGGTTGCCATCGGCCTTGTCGTTGTCGTTCTCGCTATCGGCGGCGTAATCTATGCGTCACATTTTGCCAGCGCTGTTAATCCACCACATAGAGCATCGGGGGCTGTTGCAATCACACCAACATCTCCTGCGACGGATGCCACCACGCCCGTTGCGACAACCGGTTTACAGACATTTCAAATTGTACCGTCGAAAACCACTGCATCCTATAGTGTATATGAAAATCTGATTTTCCAGAACAAACCAGATAATGATGCGATTGGCACAACGCACTCGGTACAGGGGAGTTTCAGTATCCGTACTGGTACGTCGCCGGTTGTTACCAATGTGAAGATCACGGTCGATCTGCGTACATTACAAACCGATTCGCCAATGCGCGACCGTTATGTACAACGCAATTCGCTGCAAACAGACACCTATCCCTATGCCACCTTCATCTCGACTGGTACCCAGAATCTACCTGCGAGCTACACAGATGGGCAGGTAGTACATTTTCAATTGATTGGCAATTTGACTATGCATGGCAAAACCAACAAAGAGGTGTTTGATGTGCAGGGAAAAGTAGTGGGGAATACGGTAACAGGCACCGCAACCAGCACGATTTACATGACCGACTTCGGCATCCAACCGCCCAATCTCGCCAATATTGCGATTGCTCAAAACAAGGTCGTCATCACGCTGACCTTTACTGCGCAGGCAGCATAAGTCTTCCATTATATGGGTCGGGTGATGAAACTGGCGGCCCGAAAGCCAGCTTTGCTAAAAAATGGCACTTTCGGACCGCCCGTTTATTGACTTCAAGCATACTGTACTTCATTGGGGAACGGCATTAGCCGGACTGCGCGTTCCAAAGTCGTCGTAGGACAGGCCGGGTGGCCACAATACGTCATTCAGCACATGAACGACACCATTTCTGGCCAGCAAATCGGTACGATATACTTTACAATCGTTGACTAAAAAAAGGTCATCTATGCGTACACGCAAGGTCTGATGACTATAGGTTGGTAGTTCTACTATGCCGTGTTCATCAGCCATGCCAACTTCCTCTGTGAGCCTGCGCAGGTCATCGGTTGTTAGCAAGAGAGGCACCATATGGTATTGAAGCAAGGTTGTGAGCTTGTCAATGTCTTTGAGGAAATCGTAGACACCTCCGCTGCCATACGCTTCAAAGGCCCGATCTATAGGGGCAAAGAGGGTCAGTGGGTGATCTCCTTGCAGGAGATACTCCAGGCCAGCGCCCCGTATCAAGGTGTCGAGGCAGTTAAAAGCCAGCGGGTCTACTGTCTGGCTTACCAATACATCCTGTATGCTCAGCATAATAAATGTCCTTTCCGTACACTCTATACCATGCCTCCTGACCCATCTGTACATGATAAAGCACGCATTTAGCTCTGTTCTCGTTTCATCGTAATACTAATGGGTGGCTTTGTGCTTGCTGCGTGGATAGATGACAAAACGACTATCCACTATGTACAAAAAGGAGTGGTCTGCGCTACAATAGCACGTGGACTGTTCCTTTTTAGCATTTTCCTTTCCGAAAGAGGCTATGTTCTATGAAGAGGCGATGGACACTCTATAGTTTGATATTACTGGTTGCTATCTTGCTGGTAATAGGTATCATCAAAGGTATTTCAGTATTTGCCGCGTCGAGAGGTGCACAGACATCACATAACATAGCAGGCGGACAAGGCAACTTCTCGCATAGTGGAGCGCTTCCTGCTGGCATAAAAGCCTCCATTCTCTTGCCAGCTTATTGGGGCAATGCTCAGGATAATTGGGATGCCCTCATAAGCAATCATCCAGCGGGCACAATTGCTATTGCGAATTATAATGCTGGTCCGCCCCCTACTTATGATGCGGGCTTTGAAGCAACCGTCGAGCGGGCACGCGCTGCCGGTATACGTATTATTGGCTATGTGCCAACTGGCTCTCATAATGTTGCCCAGATTCATGCTATGATTGATCGATGGTACAGTTATAAAATGGATGGTATTTTCCTCGACGAAGCTACCAGTATTACACAGGGTACCGCTGATCTCGGTTTTTACCAGGGCCTGTATAACTACATTAAAAGCAAGAAAGGCCCGAATGTTATTAATACTATTGATGTTCTCAATGCGGGTTGGATTCCTGCTTCGGCTGATTATTTAAAAACTGCCGACATCATTATGATTATCGAAAGTCGAACTGATCATTTTGCACAGTGGCAACAGCAGATGCCAGATTGGATAAAGACCGCTCCATCTTATCATTTTTGCGCCACGCTGGAAGCTGTGGATCCGGCACAAGTTAATTACTGGGTGCAGACACTCACCAGTGATAACTTCGGCTATATCTTTCTGACCGAAACAGTGCAGGATTATGGTGATCTTCCCGCTATCTATAACAATGAGGTGAGTGCGTTGGAAGCATTACCACGCTCATAGGCGGTTCAGGAAGCAGTTCTTCGATCTGCGACGCAAAGAGATGGGTAAAAGAAGCGGCATCGTTACGAAGAACGATGCCGCTTGTTAAGCTGATGAAAGCCAGGGTTTTAAAGCTGACTGATCAAGTGAATGAGTTGAGAGCGTTCACGGGTTGAGTCGGCAATCGAGATGAGCATGACGAGCAGTTCGTCCAGGCCAGAGGCCAGCAGTTCATGCAGGCGGGCCGAGATGGTGTCGGTATCACCGAAGATGACCAGGTTGTCGATGAGGTCGTCGGGCATCGTACCGTCGGAGGGAATAGGGAATCCGGCGTCGGCGAACATGCTGGCGTAGAAGGGTAGACGGCTGTAACGTCCAACTTGCTGGCGGGCTGCTGCCAGGACGGTCTGTCGATCCTGGCTGAGCGCTACGGGAATATGGGCAATGAGAGGAGGTGTAGGGCGTCCACGCTGCGCGGCACCAGCCTGTAGAGCCGGGCGAGCTTTTGTGAGCAGGTAGGGTACGGGGCACATCCACGAAATAGCCCCATCAGATATTTCGCCTGCCAGGTGAAATGCGCCCTCGCGCAGGGCAGAGATCAGAATGGGAGTATGTGGCGTGCGCGGGAAAGTGCTTTCCACGTGAAAGAACTGCCCGTGATGAGAGATGTGCCCTTCCCAGAGAGCGGCACGTAGTATTTCGACATACTCACGCAGGTGTGCCAGTGGGGATGACATCGTTAGCCCATAGGCTCCCTCGATGACGGGACGGTGGCTGGGGCCGACACCCAGGCGCAGGCGTTGCGGGGCCAGATCACCCAGGGTCAGGGCTTGTTGGGCCAGGGCTAGAGGGTGACGTGGGTAGGTCGGCACGATGGCGGTGCCCATACGTATGCTGGTTGTTCGCATCGCGGCTGCCGCGAAGATGCCCAGTGTGTCTGGGGCGGGGGTACTCTGCGTCATCCACACCTGCTGCACACCTGCTGCTTCCGCCTCGATAATGATATCTACTGCTGCCTTTGCATCGCTACCAAAGACGGCAAGGCCAACCCGTTCTCGCTTGCTTCGTGACGTTGCCTGTGTGCTTTCAGAGGTTGTATTATTCTCGTGCTGCATGGAGACAAATCCTTTCAAAGAGGTAGTTTTGATCTACGCCTTGAACATAGCACCTGACATTTTCTGTCGTCAAGGGTAAGAAACCTGATCTTGTCGTTGACAGAGAAGGGGAATGTGGCTATTCTCATCGTCAATTCATTAAAAAATGTGTACAATACAGAGAAAAAGGAACTTAGAATAAGCAGGTTACTGTTGTCTGAGCAAAGAGAGGTGACCTATGCGCCTGTTGGTGGTTGAAGATCATCCGGTTTTGGGGCCTGATATAAAGAAAGGATTGGAACGCTGCCACTATCTGGTGGATTTAGTGCGTGATGGAGAGGAGGCGCTCGCGCGCGAAAGCGATGTGCCCTATGACCTGATTATTTTGGATGTTCTATTGCCGAAGCTGAATGGCTGGCAGGTGTGTGAGCGCCTGCGCGAAATGCATGAGAATGTTCCTATTCTCTTTCTGACTGCGCTGGGCACGGTTGAAGATCGTGTGCATGGTCTCGATCTGGGAGCCGATGACTACCTGGCGAAGCCCTTTGATTTTCGTGAACTGGAGGCGCGGGTGCGTGCTTTGCTACGCCGCGATGGCACACCGAAAACGCCAGTGCTGCGTTTTCTGGATATTAGCCTGGATACGCGCACACACGAGGTATGGCGTGGCGAACGTCTTATCACGCTATCTAACAAAGAATATACGCTCCTGCACTTTTTTATGCGCCACCCGCGTGAGATTTTAAGTCGGACAACAATTGCCGAACACGTCTGGGACTATGATGCGGAACAGTTTTCTAATGTAATTGAGGTCTATGTACGCTACTTGCGCAATAAGCTTTGTGCGGCAGGTGAGCCGAACGTTATTCAAACCATTCGTGGTGCTGGCTATCAATTGAAGGAGCCAGAGTAATGTCTGCACTTCTATCACTCCTGCCTGCTCGTATGCGTCGCTACATCCCTCCCGGCATTCGAGTCCAACTGGCTTGCTGGTACACCATTGCTTTCGCAGCGCTGCTGCTGTGTACCGGCACGGTGTTCTACGCTTACCTGGAAAGTTCACTGGAGGCGGGGGTAGACTCTGCGCTCCAGATCCGAGCGCAGCAGGTTGCTGCTGGCTTAGAGATCAAAAATGGTGTGGTCATTTTCCATAATGTGACAGGGGACCTGGCGGGGTTTGGGAATAAAAATGATAATGCAACGTTGCTGCCGGTCGATGTGAACTATGGGGCATTGGTGCGTTTGTTCGATGCGCACGGTACCCTGGTCGGTGAGACACCCGCCTTTCGACATCTTTTTGTGCCGCAAAGCAGTATCACCCAACCGATGGCTGGTCAGCCCTGGCAGGGGACGGTGCTTTCTGATAGCGATCAGGAAGTGCGTGTCTACAGTCGGGCACTGATGTACCAGGGCAAGCCGGTGGCGATTATCCAGGTGGGAGAGTCGCTGGCCCAGTTGCACAATTTACTGCACAGGCTTGTGGCGGCCTTGCTATTGACCGGTGGTATTGTATTATTGATCTGTGCGCTCGGTAGCTACTGGCTGGCGGCCCGCTCTTTTGCGCCTATTCAGCAACTGGCACAAACAGCCAGGCGCATTAAGATGGGTGATTTGCATCAACGTGTGCCAGTGCCGCCTGCGCATGATGAGGTTCAGTACCTGGCGCTGACACTGAATGAGATGTTGGATTCACTAGAGCAGGCGTTTAATCGCCAGCGCCGTTTTGTTGCGGATGCCTCGCACGAACTGCGCACGCCGGTAGCGGTGATTCGCAATAAGGCGGGTGTGGCCTTGCTGGGTACGCCAACGTTGGCCGAAACTACCACCGTTTTGCAGGAGATTCGCGGTGAGACTGAGCGCTTGAGCCACCTGATTAACGATCTGCTGATGCTGGCGCGAGGAGATGAAGGCCAGGCACGTTTCGAGCATGAGCCGGTGCAATTCGATCACCTGGTAGAAACGGTGGTGGCTGCCGCTGAAGTGCTGGCGAGTGAGCGCCGCATTCATCTGTCAGTGCGGGTATGTGAGCCGGTGGTACTGATTGGTGACGAGGCCCGTCTGATTCAGGTAGTTATGAATCTGGTGGATAATGCTATTCGCTACACGAATCCAGGTGGTTCTGTACAGGTAAAGGTGACGAAAGGTTCCACTGCGGCCTGCCTGATCGTCCAGGATACTGGTATTGGGATCGAGCCTGAACACCTGCCGCATATCTTTGAGCGTTTTTATCGTGCTGATCCGGCCCGTGAGCGCACTGGAAGCAGTAGCAGTGGTCTGGGGTTGGCCATTGTTGAATGGATTGTACGCATGCATGGTGGCACTGTTCAAGTGGCCAGCCAGGTTGGGCGTGGTTCCTGCTTTACAGTGCTGCTTCCGCTATCCCCGGTTTCGCGGAGAGAATAACGTGGGGATAGCAGAGCAGGCACAACAATAGTCATTTCTCGCTACTGTCCTGGCTCAAGAGATACCATGTTTATCGTGCCACGACCATGAGCCGCCAGCCGCCGAAAATGCGTACCGCTAGATCGGGATTTAGCAGGTAGAGCAGGTTGCCGGGCAAGCGCTGTAAGCCTCTTTTAGTGATACGGATGAGCTTTCTTGTGAAGCGTCGAGGGTTAAGACTCCACGGGTTGGTATCCAGAGGTGGAAGTGTATAGAAGGTGTCAAGGATTTCATAGCCTGCCTCGCGGATAAACTGAAGAGCAAGGTCTTTTGTGAAGAAGTGAAGATGGCCTGTGGCGAAATGGAAATCAAGTAATTCGTTACGCACTACGGTGAATACTGAGATGTCGAGCGGTAAATGGAAAATCTTATAGTCACTTTTGGATTTAATTTCGCGCAGAACTTTAAAGCAGTCTTCAAAGTGTTCAAGCACATCAATCATGAGGATCACATCATAGTGGGCGTCGTGTGTCTCCGGCGCGGTGAGAAAATCGCCGAGATGCACATGCAACTGGCTGTTTTCCCGCTTCTTTGCCAGTTCGATGGCTTGCGGTGCAATATCATAGCCTTCTAGCGTACATGCCGGGAGGTGACGCTGTAACTGAAAGAGAATTTCGCCCGCCCCACAGCCAATCTCACAGATAGAACGGGGTACCAGGTGATTGCGCTCTAACGCCTGCAAAATTCCCTCTGTTTTCCAGGGCGCAGCACTCATGTGCCAGTCAGGATTGTTACGCAGATAGCTCCCATCGTAATAGAGCTTCTCTACCCCCATCTCATCCTTCTCCTCAATTGAGAGGTTGATTTTTGCCATCTTATTTTTCACCTCTTAATATAACAAACATGCCTACAATTATCTATTTTCTTGAATAGATGTTTTGTCTTCTTACTTGATACGAAACACAATTATCTTACTAATATGTAATAGACAAAGGTACTACTTTTAAGAAAATTGTTATGCCTTTGCACTAGAGATCGCTTAGCAACGACCTGTTTTGCTTACTCACTGGTAAGCACTAGTGAGTATAGCGCATCTTTCATAAACCAGGATTAAAAAATCAGTTCTATCATCATAATTTCTTGCGGCTTTCTATCTCTCTCTAAAAATTTCTTATAGCCATTAAGCTATAACAATGTTTGTGCCACTACCCGCCCACTGGTGAAACAGTACATAGGGAAGGCATGACACATGAATATCTTGTACAATTGACAAACTGCTCGCTCTCACGGTATAGTTACTAGTAAGTTATGTTTGTTGATATACAAAGTCAACAATAGTCAGGATGAAGTATATGAGCAATGTGGCTCCGGTTACTCACAATGGGGGGAACAGGTAACAGGGCTGTATCATGCCTGCTTGCTTTTTATAAGAAGTGCTTACACTTTCCTGGTCGGTTCTTTACAGGTTCTGTACCTTGCGAGGGTGCGGTTACTACTATCTATAGCAATGGCAAGCGGCGAGGAAGCGTCACGATATACGCACATAAGCCGATCAGGACAGCATATATTGCAGTTGTTTTGATTAGAAGGGAGTCACGAGCAGGTGAAACTCTTGCTGAGTTGTATTTCTACACGGCATTCGACATTGAAAAAGCACTGGTCGCAGACGAGGGAGCAGACCTCGTGCCCGCTGACTGTGCTGGGGAGTGAGCAGAAGCCGGAAGGTGATATGGGGGGCTTGCTCTGTTTACTGGAAGACGTGGGATATACACAGAAAACGGCATCTTTGAGTATGGCGGCGGGGATGGTACCTTCGCAGCGCGGAGTGTTTGTGACAACATTTGACCGTGTGTATGAGGTTGATCCTTCTTTGCAAGCGCTTGATACACCTGTTATTAGTTTGCCACAGTTTAATGCCTTGCACTCTATCTCGCGTACACGTGCTGGATATCTGGTAGCCAGCACAGGGCTGGACCTCATTCTCGAGTTTAATCGGGCAGGTGAAGTACTCTGGCAATGGTGGGCAACGGATCATGGCTTTGTGACGACACCTACCGGCAAGGTGAGGGAGTTAGATAAAGCCGTAGATCACCGCACGATCAGGTATGGCACGCTTCAGCAGACGACGCATGTCAACTCGGCGGCGGAATTGCCTGATGGGCGTGTGCTGGCTACGCTCTTTCATCAGGGCATGGTGATTGCAATTGATCGTGACAGTGGACGGTGGCAGCCAATACTCGAAGGGCTGGATCATCCTCACTCAGTACGTATTCTGGATGGGCGGCATTTCACTGTTGCTGATACAGTGCATGGAAAGGCTCTGCTGGTGCGACTGATGTCATCTGTGCCCTATGGGCAGGTAGAAAAGGTGGTGGATGCGGACACGGATTGGTTGCAGGATTGCAGCTATGACCGCGAGCGCGACATCTGGACGCTGGTTGATGGTAAGCATACGCGGATTACGCTTCTGCACGGTGAAAGTGGTCGCATTGTGGCCCGCTTCGATTTCGACCCTGAGTGGCGTTTGTATGAGGCGTGTCCATTGCCTGCTTAGGTGAGTGCGTTTTCCTTGCTTCTGCACTGAGGAACACCTGTAGAGTAAGTAACAGATTACTCTACAGGTATAATCCGTATTACCAGATTAGTCCATTGGTGGGGGCATTGGGGCGAGTGGTGGGGACATACTGCGACGTGAGCGCCCGCGCCAGCGGTAGGCTCCCCATGCGATGAGAGCGATGGGGACGAGGTAGATGGCGAAGGCCAGTAGCCAGATGGCGATGGACAGCAAAGTCTGTCCAAAGGCCAGCGAGGCGGAGAAGGCATCGTGAAAAACCTGGCCAATGCTCCAGCCCTGTGGTTCAGGTGGTGGTGTCGCTATAACAATCGGTTGCAGTTGAATAGTAACTGTGTAGTACGTGATTTGATTGCTAAGGTTCTTGATATGCTCCGTGATCTGCTCGATCTGTCCCTCGACGCCGGTGAGCTTATCCTGAATGGTGAGAACGTCGTTGAGTGACTGCGCCTGGCTCATGAGGGTCTGAAGGCGCTGTTGTTCGACCTTGAGATTGGCAAGCTGCGACTGGCTATCCACATAGTCATTCGTAACATTCTGCACTGTTTCGTTCAGACTGATCAGGCGGCCATTATTCTGGTCGGCATAATTAGCCAGGTAGCGTTCAACCTGCGGATAGGCCGAAGCTGTGACCTCGAAGGAGATGGTGACATTATAGAGGTTGTTACCCACCTGCTGGTAGGTTGTGCCAGCCGAGGTAGCGTGAGGATCGGCGGTGCTGATCCAGTTTTGTAGATCATTGGCGGTTTTACGTGGGTCTTTGACGGCGATGCTGACGTTCAGCGTTTTGATGAAGTACTGTGTTGGGCTGGCATTGGTACTTGTGGACGTTTGGTTGGCTGTACTACCTGATGCCGATGTATTTTGTTGTGCAGCCTGACCAGCAGTTGTCATAGCTACCCCCGATGCTGTATTTAAGGTTGCTGAACCACCACAAGCTGCGAGCAACAGGCCCAGCAGGAGCAGAATGCAGCCACTATAGAGCATGGATTGCCGGATTTTGCCAGGCAGAAAGGGTTTGAAAATCATAACATTACCCCTCGTTGTGTAGGACTATTTAGTAGTTTCCCCTTGTCTCGTTACAAGATGATTGAACTGGAGACAGAGCAGTTCTCGTACTGATAGACAGCATACAGCGTTGAAAGCCAGGTCTACAGTGTCATGTGTCCTATCTAAGCAGAGAGACGTTGATGAGAAAAAAAAAGTTCCCGATAAGTAAAGGGCACCCTTCTACGTCCTTGTAGGACCATTATCTCTCATGTATACTTTCTTGCAGAAATATGTTCAGGATTGGATAGAGCAAAATGAGTGAAATAAATACTAAAGACGTATATCCAGCTTTCTCAGAGGCGGAATTTCTCCGGCGCTATAGCGTTGTGCGAGAGGCGATGCAGACAGCAAACCTCTCGGCACTCGTGCTGTATAGTACGGTAAGTTCCTATCACGAAGTACTATTTCTGTCGGATTTCCTGGCGACACGGGAGGCTTTTCTCATTTTCCCCTTTGAAGGCGAGCCGACGCTACTGGTGCAGATGTATAACCATGTGCCCAATGCGCGCAGGGTAGCCCGGCTGCAAGATGTGCGTTGGGCTGGGCCGGAGAGCGCCGTCACTGTGGCCGACAATCTGCGCGAGAGAAAATTGGAGCAGGGCCGCATTGGCCTGGTAGGTCCTATCTCCTACAAGCAGTATGCTATCTTGCAAGCGCAATTACCGCAAGTGGTCTTCGTAGATTTCGCGCCCCAGATGGCACGGCTCCGGCTCATTAAAAGTGAAGAAGAGATGCTTTTTCTGCGCAAGGGTGCAGCATTAAGTGATCTGGCGATTGAGGCGCTTGAACGAGAGGCACGCCCTGGAATTACGGAACACGAACTGGCAGCCATTGTTGAGGGGGCCTATTTGGGCCTGGGTGGGAGAAACCATATCCATTATATGGGGACAACGCCGATGGACAATCCAAATCTGTGTGTGCCTGCTCAACACCAGTCAAATCGCGTTCTTCAGGTGGGTGATGTCCTTCTCACCGAGATCAGTGCGCACTATCATGGTTATGCCGGACAGATTCTCCGCCCTTTTGCTATTGGTACATCACCTACACCTGCATATGTACATATGTATGAGGTGGCAGTTGAGGCGTTCCAGCGTATTGCTGCTGTGATTCGTCCAGGCGCGACCGTCGATGAGGTGTTGGATACGACTGACTTTATTCATCAAGCTGGTTTTACCATTTGCGATGATCTCGTGCATGGCTTTGGTGGTGGTTATCTTGCCCCTGTTGTACGGACACGCCGCACAAGTGTGAAAAAGCCAGAGCCTTTCGTTTTTCGTGAAGATATGGTTGTGGTCATTCAGCCCAATATCATCACGGAAGACAGACGCATGGGGGTGCAGGTGGGAGAGATGGTGAGAGTAAGACAGGGAGGTGTCGAATCATTCCATCACTATCCAATGCGTTTTGTGCAATGTCAGGGAGCAAATTGACTGCTGAGAATTAAGGTGAGAAGTCTTCTAGCACCGGTACATCTGTGCGTGGCAAGAGCGCGAAGGCGGCGTGCAGGATGCGGGTTTGTAGCTCTCTATCGTTCGGTTCGCCGAGAGGATGACCCAGGGGATAGGGCACAAAGAGAGCGCGAGGTGGCTGTATCTTCTCTGTGATCTCACGCAGCAGAGAGATTGAGACGGTGGTAATACCAACGTATTCGATGGCGCGTTGTATCAGTCCAACGGACTGATTGCACATTGGTCAAACGGGTGTTAGCAGCGCGACATCTACGTGGTCATCGCGCAGCCGTCGCGCTACCTCTGGCGCGCTTTGCTTAATAAGGCGGCTGGGGCCAATAATTGACCCCATGAAACTGTAGTGATGAGGGGCCAGCGCACCAATCTCGCTCCGTTGCTGCATCTCGCGCAGGCGATCTAGCGGCATGACGAGGTTGCGGTCACGCAAAATGCCCGTCTGGTCAAAGGCCCAACTGCGATGATTCATCTCTAGCAGTTGGGGATCAATGTCACCGGGGAACTCACGGAACGAGCTATCGCCCATCTTGTTTGTCGTATCGAAAGGCGGTTGCTCTGGCAAGCTCAATCCAGCCGTTGTGATCACGGCGACGGTACACGCTGAGAGCGGCTTGCGTAGGGGTGTCATGGCATGGGCCACCGGGTCATCAGGGCGTGGCGCATAACGATGAAATGGATACCCTTTGAGAAAGAGACGCTCAACCAGTTCGATATCCTCTAAGCGAGCCATAGTTGTATATTCCCTCTAGTATCTCCACTTTATCTAGAGTATTATCCTGTATTACGTATGATGTTTGCGTTGCAGATCACGTTTGACAACGGTTGTGCCGATAGCACGGCCCACCAGCAGCGGTTCGGCTAGCACATCGGCAGCAGTTTCGCCAATATCAGGACGTGCGGCAATCACTTTGCGGGCCTCAAATTCGATGCGACGTGACGTATTGCCAACGTTAATGATACGTCCCGTGGCCTCGATAAAGTCACCGGCATACAATGGAGCCAGGAACTCGACACGTTCATAACCGGCCAGCAGACCTTCATCACCATCATAGAGGATCGCCAGCTCGGTGGCAATGTCGCCGAACAGCGAGAGCAGAAACGCGCCGTTAATCAGGTTGCCACCATAGTGGGCATCCTTAGTACTCAAACGTACCCGTAACGTGGAAGTATAAGCGGGTGTCTCGGCCATGCAAAACTCCTTTCTGTGTGGCGGGTCTAACAAACGTTTGTTAGGCTCTAAGGAGGATAGCATATTTTGGGAGGTATAGTCAAATGGTGAATAGCTTCAACGAAAGCTTTTTTGAGTCTGGCGGGCAGGTTCTCAGTGACATGATACAATGGGCTGGTCGCTATTATTATTTGGATTGCAGGAGGTTGATTTTATGAGACGGTACGATACGGCTCCCGAATTGACCGACACGTATCTTGAAACGGTTTGGGAGACATTGCCGCATTATGTACGCCCGACGGTTTTGCTGCCCTGTCCCTGTCCGCCATTGCTTGCGAACTGCATGTGCGAGGTGACGCTGGCGACGGAGACATTCCAGTACACAGGTAGTTTCAAATTTCGCGCGGCATACAATCTGCTTGCCAGTGTACCACAGCGGCGGGTTGTGGCGGCCTCTTCCGGTAATTTTGGGCAGGCGGTCGCATATGCCTGTCAGTTGTTGGGTAAGCAATGCACTATTGTGATGCCTGCTACCTCGGCGCAGGTCAAGATTGCGGCGGTGCAGCGTTATGGGGGAACGGTAGACCTGATTGATGTCAATCAAACAGGGCGTGCTGAGCGTGTGGCGCAACTACTGCGAGAACAGCCAGATGCCTTTCACGCACCGGCCTATGATGATTACCGCGTCGTGGCGGGTAACTCAACGCTGGGGCAGGATATTTTTCGGCGCGGTCAGTTTGATGTCATTGTTGTGCCGGTTGGGGGTGGTGGCCTGAGTTCTGGCATCGTTGTTGCCCGTGATCATGTGCAGGCAAAGACAGAGGTGATTGGCGCTGAACCTCTGCTTGGCAATGATGCTGCCCGTTCGCTGAGAACGGGACAGTTGGTGCGCAATGAGCGGGAACCGGCGACGATTGCGGATGGGGCGCGTACCCTTAGCCTGGGCCAACTGAACTGGGAAATTCTTCAACATGGGTTGAGCGATATAATCGAGGTGCCTGATGAGGTCATCGCACAGGCGGTACGCCACTGTTTTCAGTATGTCAATCTCAAGGTGGAACCGACCGGCGCTCTAGCCATCGGCGCGATCTTTGCCTATCCAGAACGCTTTGTCGGCAAGAAGGTTTGCTGTGTTGTCAGTGGCGGCAACGTTGATCCTGCTATCTATGCGCGTTTAATTACCATGCAATAGGCAAGCGAGACAAGCCCCAGATAGCAGGAGGCTGGGCGTACCCTTGTGGTCGCCCCAGCCTCCTGTTATCTGAGGCTTGCATAGACAATAATCGATGTTATGCATTTGCAGGGTAGATGACGAAGTTAGAGAAGGTGGCCTGTGCGCCTGCATGGGCACCCTGGAGATTGGAAACAAAGAGCGCAATAGTGCCGCTCGTATAGCTGTCATCGGTGATAGTCTTGATGGTTTGCCCATTGACGATTAACGTCATCGATGTGCCTTTGGCGGCGATTTCGATATGGTTCATCTGGCCTTTGGGATAAATGACGCTGCTATAGGTGTAGTTGACTAGAATAGTAGCAGTGCTGTTGCCTGCTGCGTCAACCACACCTTTGAAGATGGCGTAGGTACCGTCGCCATAGATTTCAAAGCGGTAGTAGGTTGCCAGATCGGTGTTCTGGTTGGAGGCACCGCGAATGTAGATGCCGTAGCCGTTATTCTGATCACCCTTTGAGAGTTCAGCATTCACCGAGAGGTGGAAGTCGCTAAATGTCCTGTTGCCGGGCAATAGCTCCCATAGGAGGTGATTGTCATCATCTTCCAGTTTCAGCGAGCCGTTAGCAAGCGCTACTGAGTATTTGCCGGGAACACTTTGTAGGTCCCAGGCGTTGATGTTGCTTGTGAAGTTATCGGAGAACAACGGTGGCACATCGGGGGTGGGCGTTGGTTTGAGCGTTGTTGTAGCGGTGTTGCTATGATGTATTGACCAGTACAGGTAGCCACCGCCGCCACCGGCGATGAGGATGACGAGTACAACGACAATGGTAATCAACACGCCTATTCTGGGGGGTTCCTGTTCATCGTTCCTTCGTACCATCACGAGGCTGGGGGTACTGGTGACTTTGCCTGAACCCCCGGAAACGGAGCCACTGGCTTGTGAAGGAGCCGAAACGGGTGGGTAGGCTGGTTGGCGTGGGGTGCTGCCTCCATAAAAGTTCGCTCCTGATGACATTGGACCTGGCATGGGGGGACGAGCGGACTGAGCAGGCGTTGCATAAAAGCCACCAGCACTGGGCGTAGGCGGCTTCGGGGTTGGGGGCAATCCACTATAAGCATTATTTATGCCAGAGCCTGGAGCAGGGGTTGGCATCCCGGTTGGCGGCGTACCTGGCGCTTGCATGATTGGGGCAATTAGCCCCGGTGACTGTTGGGGGGCATAGGGACCGGCTGGCAGGGATGCAGGGGGTTGTCCCCAGGCCGGATTCATGGGCTGACCAGCTCCATAGGAGGGCGGCGCTCCGGTTCCCCGCGTAGCACTCGGAGATGGTGGAACTTGCCTGTTTGGTACCGGCATGACATTTTGATAGCCGCAATTGCTACAACGCATCTCGTTGGGCTGTAGCGGCTTCCCGCACCGTGTACACGGTCGAACGACAGACCCACCAGAGGGTGGATAGGTTGAGGACATACAAGAACCTCCCGATAGCAACCGAAGATCTGATGCGAAGAGTATCTCACAAGGCCTGGTGGTTGTCCAATGCGGGCGCTCTGCATAGTAAAATTATGCTATAATGCTCAAGGGTGCGTCGCAATAACACACACGCCAAATCCTGCTTAATAGAGAGGATCGATTTTGATGAACCCTACAGTTAAAAAGCAAGCGTTGCGCCTTTTCACATATGGACTCTATGTCGTGATGTGTAATGATAATGGAACGGTCAATGGCTTTACCGCCAACTGGCTCACGCAGATTTCCTTTGAGCCGCCGCTGGTGGCCGTCTCGGTCGAAAATGACTCGAAGTCGCTACCCATGATTCTGCATAGCGGTATGTTCACCATTAATGTCTTACGCAGTGGGCAGCGTGAACTGGCCGGTAAGTTAGGCAAATCGGCTCTCAAAGATCCCAACAAACTGGCTCATGTGAATTATATTCTTAATGAACAGGGGTTGCCGATCTTATTGGAAGGAATAGCCTGGGTAGCCTGTGCGGTGCGTCAACATGTTGAAGCTGGTGACTCTACGCTAGTGGTGGCCGAGGTGGTCGATGCGGGTATCGTGGGGGAAGGCCAGCCCTTGACGATGGCCGAAACAGGTTTCCGTCACGCGGGATAAGGCAGGTTATGGATAGTAATATCCATTCTGGCCTTTATATGCTATGATCTATAAGAGGTGTTCTCTGCCGTAAGCATAAGGAGCTATCTGCATGCAGCATGGAAGTTCGGCATCCCTCAATGGTTATGGGGCCGAGTCGTCCTATCTCTGTCCCTTTTGCCTTCCTCACGAGGATGTTGTGCGCAATACGCTGAAAGAGACGGAGACATTTCGCCTTATCATGGATCACGCTCCCGTCGTAGAGGGGCACCTGCTGATTATGCCCAAACGGCATTATGCCTGCTATGGAGAAGTTCCCGCCGCGCTCGATAGCGAATTACTGAAGCTGAAACGGCTGGCGCGAACCTTTCTCTCGCGTTATTACGCGCCAGTGGTCTTCTGGGAGCATGGCGTGTTCAGGCAGACGGTGTTTCATGCCCACCTGCACTGTTTCCCGATAGGCGTCATACGCTATGATCCGGCGTTGCAGTTGCACGAACGCATTGTATCTTCACAGCAGGATATCCGCGACTGGTATCGGCAGCACGGTCATTACTTCTTCTTGCAAGATAGTGTGCAGCATTATCTCTTCGCTCCTCGCATGGAAGTCTATCAGCAGATCATGCAGCAGGTAATCTGGGCGGGAGTAGCCCATCGTTATCGCCAGACTCATGACGGGCGCAAACCCTGGCGCTCTCCTGAGCAGCGGCGGGAAGAAGGGGTGTTATTGAACGCGGCAACAATGTTGAAGTGGCAGCAATTTCAGGAAGAAGAAAGACAGAAGGAACTTTATGTTGACGAAGCCGGTGCGTGAAGAGTTTGTCATTGCAGACGAGATGACGCTGCATGTCGTGCAGTGGGGTGAGCGGGGTATCCCGATAGTCTGTGTGCATGGCCTTACAGCTAATGCGTTCTGTTTTCAAGCCATCGCCGACGAATTGGTACCCGATTACCGTGTTTTCGCTTACGATTTGCGTGGACGTGGCGATAGCGATAAGCCAGAGACGGGCTATAGTGTGCCTATCCATGCTGCTGATCTGGCCGCGCTGATCGAAGAACTGGGCCTGGAACGCCCTGTTGTAATCGGTCATTCTTTAGGCGCGCTGATTGCCCTGTATTTTGCCGCGCATCATCCTCAGTCCTTGAGCAAGCTGGTGTTGATTGATGCAGGCGCACCGTTGCCCTGGAGTTCACCGGAAGAGCAACCGGCCTGGTTGACGGTCTCAATCAGTCGCCTGGGGGAGCCGATCCCATCTTTCAAAGAATATATCAACCGGCTGAAACAAGCGCCTTTTCTCAGGCCCTGGAACGAGTATTTTGATCTCTATTTCCGGCATGATGTGTTCAACAATCCAGACGGCTCAGTCGTTTCCAAAGCCTATCGTGCAGGAGTGATTGAGGAGGGAGAGCATGCAGCAGAGGCGCAGCCGGAGCAGCAGTGGGCAAAAGTCGAGGTACCGACCCTGATCTTGCGGGCTGGTCAGGGCATGTTTGCCGACAATGACCAGTTGTTACCGGAGGCTTCGGTAGAGCGTATGCTCAAAGAGATAAAGCAATGTCGCTATGTCAACTATCCGGCGCTGAACCACTATACGATTATCTTCCACGCGGCTAGTGGCCCGGCGCAGGAGATACGTGCATTTCTGGAGGAATAAATCAATGACGATACGCAAAGTTGGTGTAATTGGCTGTGGCTTGATGGGTAGTGGGATTGCGCAGACCTGTGCGCAATCTGGCTATGAGACGATTGTACGCGAAGTGAATCAGGAGTTGCTGGATAAAGGCATGACCCGGATTCGCGGCGCGTGGGATATGCTGGTCAATAAGGGCAAGTTGACGCAAGGCCAGCGCGACGAGTATAACTCTCGTTTACGCGGCACCCTCAATCTGGAAGACCTGGCTGACTGTGATCTGGTGATTGAGGCCGTCATCGAGAACATGGAAGAGAAGCTCAAGCTGTTTCCGGCACTGGATCGCATCGTCAAGCCCGAAGGGCTGCTACTCAGCAATACATCCTCGCTCAGCGTGACACAGATGGGGGCTGTGACGAGACGTCCTGCGCAGGTCTGCGGGCTGCACTTCTTCAACCCTGCTCCGGTGATGAAGCTGGTCGAGATAGTACGCACTATTTCAACTTCTGATGAGACGATAGAGACAGTGCGGCAGTTCGCGCTTTCGCTGGGCAAGATGCCCGTGATAGCGAAGGACACCGCCGGTTTCATCGTCAACTTCTTGCTCATTCCCTACCTGCTGGCGGCCATTCGCATGCTGGAAAACGGGCAAGCTACGCGCGACGACATCGATACGGCCATGAAGCTTGGTTGTGGTTATCCCATGGGGCCATTTACGCTACTCGACTACGTAGGACTGGACACAACCATGTGGGCTGCCGAGGCCATCTACGAGGAATATAAAGATCCGCTATACGCTCCCCCGCCTCTGCTACGCCGCATGGTTGCATCCGGTATGTACGGTAGAAAGAGCGGAAAGGGATTTTACGATTACCTGTAGGGGAGTGATGAATCACGTCCCTACGGAGCGTTGCACGGGGGGCAGGGAGTGATGAATCACGCCCCTACGGAGCGTTGCACGGGGGGCAGGGAGTGATGAATCACGCCCCTACGAGACCGCCGTTTCGATGGTGAAAATTCATGATCACGCCCATTGGAGGAAAAGACTTTTCATTAGTGGCAATGACGGTATTGTGTGTTGTAATCAGCAATAATCGAAGACGGTAGGATATAATTGATGGACTATCGACGTTTAGGCAGAACAGGGCTGAAAATTTCAGCGCTTGGGCTTGGCAGCATGCAGTGGGGCTGGACGGCTGATGAGCAGCACGCCTTCGCCGTCATGGATGCTTTTGTCGAGCGCGGAGGCAATTTTATTGATAGCGCCGACTTCTATTCGCGCTGGATACCAGGAAACGAAGGTGGAGAGGCCGAGGCGATCATCGGGCGCTGGATGAAGTTGCGTGGTAATCGTGCAAAGGTTATTATTGCCACGAAAGTCTACCAACCGATGGGGCCTGAGCCAAATGACAGAGGCCTGTCGCGCAAGCACATTATCGAGGCCGTCGAGGCTTCGCTGAGGCGCTTGCAAACCGATTATATCGATCTCTATCAAGCGCATGCCTACGACGATGAGACGCCTATCGATGAGACATTGAGTGCCTTTGATACCCTGTTGCGTGCGGGCAAGGTGCGCTATATTGGTGCCTCTAACTACACGGCCTGGCGACTGGTCGAGGCGCTCTGGAGCGCCGATGTGAACCGTACCGCGCGCTACGAGTCGCTGCAACCGCACTACAATCTGGTCAATCGCGCTGAGTTTGAGCAGGATCTGAAGCTGATCTGTGAACGCTACGGTCTGGGTGTCACTCCCTATAGCCCATTAGCTGGCGGCTTTCTAACGGGCAAATATCAGCGCACGCAGGCAGAACAGCGGGGAGAGAGCGCCAGAGCCGGTTCGATTCTACGCCGTTATAACAGTGAACGCGCGTGGAACACGATTGCTGAGGTGCAGCGTATCGCGCAGGAGATCGGTACGACGCCCGCTGTTGTCTCGTTGGCGTGGTTGATGGCGCAGCCCGTTGTGACTGCGCCCATCATCGGGGCCAACACTGTCGAACAATTGCAAGCGAACATGGCTGCGCTGGATGTACAGCTCTCACCGGAGCATTTGCGGCGGCTTGATGCTGTTTCAAATTGGAAAGAAGACTAGGCGTGTTTGATTCCTCATCTCCTGTCGTTGAACGGTAGAGCAAGGACTGTGCTTCCTGAATTGGTCTGGCTGCTTCAGGGTGCTGTGGATAGTGGGGCTTTGGTGGGTTTCCTTGTCACTTTGAAGCAGCGAAAGCCTTGCCAATCCCCATCCTGCTTGTCTTTGCGCTGGTTGGTGTGGTTGAAGATGTTCAAAAGTTCAGGGTGAGCCTCGAATAGGCGCTGATAGAAGCGGGCGGTAATCTCAGGGCCGTCTTGTTTTAGAAGGGGAATCAGTGATTGAATAATGCCAGCTTGTTGGGAGGATAAGCTCATCAAAACCTCCTGTTCTAAATATGTATGCAAAGATGTAGGTAGCGTATATCTTTAATGCTCCTGATGTCAACAAACGTGCTGTATATAATATACATTAATTTATTTTATAAAGATATTTTGAAATAGGTAACTTGAGATATTGATATGTTAGATTGCATAGAATGATGTAAAGTGGTATGATGAAACAAATTTGGTTGGAGAAAAGCTTAGCGTAAGGAAATGGCGGGCGAAAAGGGATGTGACCGGTAAAGTGCGAGGAAGTGAAGAAGTCAGCAGAAGTGTGTGCCGATGTAATTGAGGAATAGAGCAGAAGATGAGTGTGAGGTAGTTATGAAGGCTCATATTCTTGTTGTTGATGATGATCCCCGTATTACAGGTCTTTTACAACGCCTGCTCGTCTATGAGGGGTATAGTGTTGTGGTGGCTGGTAATGGGAATGAGGCACTACAACGTTCGCTGGAATGTGCGCCCGATCTCATTATTCTTGATCTCATGCTGCCGGGGATAGATGGTTTGGAGGTGGTGAGCAGATTGCGTACAGCCGGTGACAATGTACCGGTTCTCATGCTTACGGCGCGCGACGCAGTACCTGACCGTGTAAGGGGGCTGGAGGTGGGTGCGGACGATTACCTGATCAAACCTTTTGCCAATGTGGAGTTGCTTGCGCGTGTGAAGGCACTGTTACGTCGTAACCGCCCTGAACGGCACGAGATTCTGCGCTATGCTGATGTCATGCTGGATACGACCACGCGCGAGGTCTATCGTGGAAAGCGTGAAATTGAGCTATCACCGACTGAGTATGAATTGCTGGCCCTCTTCCTGCGGCGTCCGCGACAGGTATTGACGCGCGAGATGATTCTAGAGCGTGTCTGGGGAATTGATTTTGAAGGTTCATCGAATGTGATGGAGGTGTATATTGGCTACCTGCGTGCGAAATTAGAGGCTAATGGTGAGTCGCGTCTAATCCACACTGTTCGCGGAGTTGGTTATGTCCTCAGAGCGTAAAGGAGCTTTTTTTCGGAAAGTGATATTCTGTCTCTCTTTACCTGTACGATGGACCTCATATTCTTTGCGGGTGCGTCTGGCTTTCTGGTATGGAACACTCATTGCAGTTGCTTTTCTATTTTTTATTCTGCTCATTCTCTCCTTTACGATGGGCGCTCTTAAGCAGGGAGCCGTTCGGGCGGTGCAAACGGAAGAGCAGGTAGTTTGTAGTCAGATACAGCATGAACTGATTGAGATGCCTCCTTACTGGCCACCAGAGCTTGTATTGCATCCTCTTAATGCTTATCACTATCCTGGCATTGCCGTAGAAGTGCGAACTTTGCAGGGAACAACGCTTTATGACTCGGATAAAAATGTCTCAACGCATATTCCGTTTCCCATTATGGCGCAGCAGGTAGTTCGAGCAGGACGAAGTGTTGTGTATCGTGAACATTTTGGCAAGGAAGCAATGCAAGTAGGAGCGGTGCCTGTTTTCGCGCCGAAGCAGGGGGGGCAAGGTAGCTCTGTTATAGGGGTTGTACTTGTTGCCAAGTCGTTGCGCGATGTCGATAAGACCATTACACTGCTGCGTTCCCTGCTATTTCTGGTGGGTGGGGTGACACTGGTGGGAGCTTTATTTGGCGGTTGGGTAATTGTCTCGTATTTTTTGCAACCATTAACCGAAGTGGCAAGCACAGCACGGGCCATTGCAGACACGACAGCACAGGGGACACGGATTGGTAATCTCAGCAAACGTGTGAAGCAACCGGATGGAAATGATGAGATAGCGCAGGTTGTGGAGGCTTTTAATATGATGTTGACCAATCTGGAACGGGCAGTGCAAAGTCAACGCCGTTTCGTCGCCGACGCCTCACATGAACTGCGTGCGCCGCTCACGACCATCCAGGGCAATCTCGCATTTTTGCAGCAGCATTACGAAGAGCTTTCTTCACCTGAGCGGCAAACAGTATTGCATGATGCCTACGAGGAGGTTGTACGCCTGACACAACTGGTCAGCGAATTACTACTGCTGGCACGTGCTGATGCTCACATGGATACTGCTCTCACTCCACAAAGGTCGGAAATTGGAGGCCCAGGCTTGCCGTTGATTGATCTTGATCGTGTTGCGTTGCATACAGTGCGTCAGACACGGCTGCGGCTGGCGGCTGAGGAGTCGGCGCTGAAACTGGAATTTGACTGTATGGAACCTGTGCAGGTGCGCGGCGATGAGGAGAGCCTGCGGCGCATCCTGTTGATCCTGCTCGACAATGCGCTCAAATATACGCCGCCGAGTATTGAGCAGGATAGAGGGCGTATTGTCGTGTCGGTCAAACGGCAAGAACAGGAGGCTGTTTTGAGTGTGAGTGATACAGGGATTGGCATTGAGGCCCAGGAACTCCCCCGTATCTTTGAGCGTTTCTATCGTTCCGACCATGTGCGTTCACGTCAAGGCACCGGACTGGGCTTACCGATTGCCCAGGCGCTTGCTGAACAAGGCGGTGGGCGTATTATAGTGGAAAGCACACCCGGACAGGGCAGCACCTTTTATCTTCATCTCCCTCTGGCATAAGCTGGTTTGGCCCCACAGAGTTGCTGAGGTAGTGTGAAATCGGGCATATGTTGCCCCCCATCGATTTCTATGGCATGCTTTAGTTGTGTCTGTGATGCTGGAAAGTTTTAAGGAAGTTTGTTCAGGAGGAAGTAATGGATGATCGAGATGCGATGCGCCTCGCTATTGTCTGCGCACATCTGGTTGAAGGTCGGACGGCTCCGCGCCCGCCGGTGGGTGCCGTTGTAGTGCGTGATGGAGAGGTTGTGGGTAAAGGTGCAACCTCTCCGCCATATGGGCCACATGCCGAGGTACACGCGCTAAATGAGGCGGGAGAGCGGGCAAGAGGGGCCGATTTGTACGTCACGCTTGAGCCGTGTTGTGTGACCATTCATACACCTCCATGTACCAGTGCTATTATTGAAGCGGGTATCCGGCGTGTTGTTATTGGCTCGCTCGATCCCAATCCACTGGTCTGTGAGTTGGGGATTGCGCAGTTGCGCTCGGCAGGAATTGAGGTGACCATAGGCGTTGTTGCTGAAGAAACGGATGAAATCATTCGTCCTTTTGCTACCTTTGTACGTCAGAAGCGTCCCTATGTCACCGCAAAATGGGCCATGACGCTGGATGGCAAGCTGGCGACGCGCAGCGGCGATGCGTACTGGATTAGCGGGCCAGAAGCGCGTCGCTGGGTACACAACTTACGCGACCGCGTTGATGCTATCCTGGTCGGTGCTGGCACGGTACGTGCGGACGATCCGCTCTTAACTGTGCGCCTCGCTCCTGAAGAGCAAAATTATGCCCGCACTCCTCGTAAGCAGCCCTTGCGCGTTATTCTTAGCTCCAAAGGAATGTTGCCTGCCCAAAGCAGGTTGCTTCAGGCGGGTCTTGCTGATAGAACGTGTGTGATAGTGGGAGAAGATTGTCCAATTGAACAGCAACAATGGTTGCGTGCAAGCGGTGTAGAGGTTGTTCGGGTTGTAAGTGATGAAGATGGAAAGCCGAACCTTGCAGCGGCGCTGGCTATTTTGGCGCAAAGAGGTCTGATGCATGTATTAATTGAGGGGGGAAAGAGCGTATTGGGGAGTGCATTTGATCTGCAATTGATCGACCATGTGGCGGCATTTGTGGCCCCCAAAGTAGTGGGAGGGGAAGCGGCTCCCTCACCTCTTGGTGGACGGGGGGTAGCGGCGATGAAAGAGGCACGGCAGCTTCGTACTGTGAACATCCAGATGCTTGGGAGTGATGTTTTGGTAGAAGGCGAGCTATGAACATTATTTATTAAGGAAGCTTGTGCGTACTTCCCGTGCCGTTGTTTCTCTGTTCCCCGTTTGCCAGTGTTTTGACCATGCGTATATGAGGGCGGTGATAGAGATAGGTTTGCTGGGTGACAACATAGTGCAGATGGGTGTACAGAGCCAGTGCCTCCTGGTTGCCTTGAGCGACATGCAGGGCAATTTTAGGATAGTGGTGCTGGCGCGCCTGCTGCTCCGCAGTTTGCAGCAGGCGCGTACCGATTCCTTTGTGTTCCCAATGTTTGAGGACGGCGAGCGCATCGACGTACCATTCGTCGTCCTGCGCCTCCCGTTCGAGCCAGCTTCCAACGGCAGCGTTGAGCCGTGCTTCATCTTGCCCTCCAAAGCTCAAAACCAATCCGACAACCTCTGAGTTATGCTCAGCCACCTGGATGTTTTGATAGCTAAAGCGATTACCGTCCTGGCGAAAGAAGTGCTCTAAACGTTCAATGAACCCGTTCTCGTATTCTTCTCGCAAGGGATAGCTGACGTGTGTATGGGTATATGCTGAGTAAAGCAGGAGCGCCGCTCTCTCAACGTCTTCTGGTTGTGCTGGTCTGATCTGTATTGAATCTTGCATTGTTGCTCATAGAGATGGTTGCGATTTCCCTCTACGATCAGGCCAGGTATTGTTCATCGCTGACTTTTTCCAGCCAGTCGGCGGTCTTGCCGTCGAGCTGTTCCTGAATAGCGATGTGTGTCATGGCGGTAGTGGGTGCGGCCCCATGCCAATGTTTCTCACCCGGAGCGAACCAGATCACGTCACCCGGACGAATTTCCTCGATTGGGCCACCCCAGCGTTGTGCCCGACCACAGCCTGCTGTTACGATCAAGGTCTGACCAAGCGGGTGAGTGTGCCATGCGGTGCGCGCACCTGGCTCAAACGTGACGCTGGCGGCACGCACGCGAGCCGGATCGGGTGCCTCGTGCAAGGGGTCAATGCGTACTACGCCAGTAAAATACTCGGCGGCTCCTTTACCGGACGGTTGTGAGCCACATCTTTTGATGTCCATATTCTGAATTCCTCCGTCATACCTACAAAAGCAAAGTAGTATATTCTTTGTCTGATGATAATTATATCCCCTGGAACCCAGGATGGGAGAATAACTGGCTGATGTTGCGTATCTTCCAGATGGTTGATGATGCGGGAAGAGGCACAGGCTCGCGCTAACTGATGAGCTTGCGCGGGCCGCTCTAAAATTTATATTTTTTCTCGATCTGTATCGGACTAGCGAGGCATCCACCAGCCGAGCAAGGGAGCGAAGGTGGAATAGAGCAGCCAGATGTTCAGGCTGAGAATGAGTATGCCGCAGGCGGTAGCTGCCCAGGTGGTGATGGGCTTATTCACAAGGCTTCCCATTATGTCCCGTCGGCGCGTAAACATGATGAGAGTGATTACGGGAATGGGCAAGACAAAGCTCAGGACGACCTGGCTGATGACCAGCGTGCCTGTCGGATTCAGGCCGATGGCAGCAACGATGACGGCGGGGAGCATCGTAATCAGGCGACGTAACCAGACAGGAATGGTGAATCCCACGAAGCCTTGCATAATGACCTGCCCTGCCATTGTGCCCACAGTGGAACTAGAGAGGCCGGAGGCCAGCAGAGAGAGTGCGAAGATCAGGCTGGCGGCTTTACCCAGCAACGGTGTGAGAGTTTGATAAGCACTGTTGATGTCGGCAATATTACTCTCTCCATGCGCGTGGAAGGTAGCTGCGGCCATGTAGAGCATCGCCATGTTGATCAAGCCCGCCAGACCCATTGCGATGACCACATCAGGAATGCTCAAGCGGAAGATACGCCGCGCTTCCTGTTCATTGCGCGGGATAATGCGTTGTTGTGTAAGTGAAGAGTGCAGATAAATGACATGTGGCATGACCGTGGCTCCAATGATACCCACCGCGAAAAGTGTACTCTGTGTGCCACCGAGCCAGGGAACAACGGTGTGGTAGGCCACCTGACCCCAATTCGGGCGCGAAAGGATGGTCTCGATCACGTAACAGATAGCAATCACTCCTACCAGGGCTGAAATGACGGCTTCTAAGGGGCGGAAGCCTCGGCGCTCCAGCGTCAAGATCAGGTAGGTAGCAGCACCGGTAACGAGGGTTGCATAGAGCAAGGGAATGCCAAACAGGAGATTGATGGCAATACTGGCCCCCAGAAATTCCGCAAGGTCGGTGGACATGGCCATAACCTCGCCGATGATCCACATGGCGTACACCACCGGTTTAGGAAAATGCAAGCGAGCTAATTCGGCCAGGTTTTTACCCGTCGCCAGGCCAAGTTTTGCCGACATGGTTTGCAGCAGCATAGCCATCAGGTTTGCCAGCAAAATCACCCACAGTAAGTTGTAGCCGAAAGCGCTACCACCCTGGATATTGGTGGCGAAATTGCCGGGGTCAATATAGGCAACACTGGCGATAAAGGCCGGGCCTAGAAATGGCAGTATCGCAAGAAGCCCCTTTTTTTGTCCGCTGAGGACGGCACGCGCAGCCGCCCGCGTCTTCGATTCCTCAGAGGGATGCTTAAGCTGCCCCCCCTCATTATTAGATAAGTCATCATGTATTGACATTGATGAATAAGTCCTCATATTATTCTCCTACCGGCGTTATGAAAAAGGGCAAGATACCGTATTTGCCTTGACAAAATAAAAATTTTATCTATCTAAAAATAAATTTAACATATCTTGAAATGTTTTGTCAAGAGAAGACGAAATAAACGTTTGGATCAGGTGAAATATGGGAGGGGTGGACATGAGCAAGGTTTTGCAAAAGGAGGGATTCCTGTTTCTGTGATGCCATGCAGAAACGGGCAAGCGGATTCTCAGCCTGAATTCAGGAAGGTTACAGGTTCAACTCATAAAGGCGGGTTATACTCGTAGCAAGAGGTTTATGTCTTGATGACGATCAGGCAGAGTGGAAAGGAGAATGCTATGAGCTTTCTGCAATGGTTTACTGCTATGCAGCAGTATCTTGGAAGGCATAGATATATGCGGATACGACCTGTTTCATGGAGACATCCGCTGGTGGGCTATGCGGTGAGTGTGCTGCTGGTGGCGCTTGGCATGATAATAGGATTGATAGAAACCCGCTACCTGCCAGCATTTACCTTCCCAGGAATCCTCTTACTCTTTGCCGTAGTACCGGTGGCGTTATTCTGGAGTGTTGGGCCGGCACTGCTTACCGTCCTTCTTAGTATACTTGTGCTGGACTATTTTTATGTTCCGCCGATCGGGGCCTTAGGCGATCATGACTGGAATAGCGTTCTGCGGCTACTTACCTTTGCTATCTCTGGTATTGTGATAGCTCTGCTTACCAACCAACGTGAGGTGGCGCGTTTGCAGGCGGTAGAGGCTCAACGCGAGGCGATAGTGCGAACACGCGAACTGGAAGCTTTGTTTAATGCCATCAATGATGCTATTGTCGTGTATGACACAGATGGGCAGGTGGTTCAAACGAACACTGCAACATCGGTGCTTTTCGGTTTACAACATCTGCTTGAGCATGAACGGGCGGAGATGCAGCGGACGCTTTTACAGCAAGCGGCCTGTAGTAATGCGCAAGGAAAACTCATGTCTGTGCCAATGCAACCATTAACACGTCTCCTGCGTGGAGAGATGCTACCGGGCAATAGTGCCGCTGATGTTATGGTGCGGACGGCTGATGGCCGCATCGCGCAGTTCAATCTTAGTGGCAGTCCTATTCAAGGAGCATCTGGAGCGATAGAGCGTGCTGTCTTGATCTATCGTGACGTGACGGAACGTCGTCGCCTGGAGCAGCGCACTGCCGCAGCGTTAGAGGCGTTGCTCGCAATGGCGCAGGTTCTGGCGCAAACATCGGCAATTTCACATGAACCAGGACAAACTATCTCAGAAAGTGTGATTCATCAGCAGGTCGGGCAGCGTCTGGTTGAGTTAACGATGAATATTATCGAGTGTATACATGTCGTTTTGTTAGGTGTGGAGAAACACGATGATGAGGAAATCGTTACACCTATAGCGGCAGTGGGCCTTACATCCTCGCAAGAGGAGCGGTGGCGCGAACAGTTGCGGTTCCCGCAGTCTCTTATCTCTTACGTCGGCAGTGAGCAACTGGTTTCTTTTCTCAGAAGGGATGAGGTACTGTTACTGGAAGGCGTGTCGCTGCCATTCTATGCGTCGATGTTCCCTTCCTATGTACAGACGGTTCTCGTAGCTCCTGTTCTTGTTAGCCAGCAGCTTGTTGGATTACTCTGTGTAGATGATGGGGGGCGTGAACATGCCTACACTGCCTCGGAGATGAAACTGGCACAGACGACGGCTCGTCTGCTCTCTCTTCATCTAGCGCGCACCCAACTTCAGCGTGAATATATGCTGATGCAGGCACGCGCGCTGGCAGCGCGCGAAACTGCGTGCCGGATGGAGGAGTTTCTGAGTATTATCTGCCATGAACTCAAGACCCCCTTGACGGTCATGAGTGGAAACTTGCAACTGGCTGAACGTAAAATCAAACGTTTGCTTGATACTCAGGGACGGAAGATAACCCTTGATTCGATTGATGAGCAGGTCTTGTTACCGCTTCAGCACTTATTGATGCAGGCGGAGAGCCAGGTTGTATTACAAACTCGCCTGATAAATGATCTGTTGGAGGTAGCGCGCACACAAACTGGAAATTTGCGCATATGTATGAAAACTTGTGATCTGCTGCCGCTGGTGCAGAGAGCGGTAGAGCAGCAGCGGCAGATTGCGGGAAAGCATGTTATCCTATTAGAAATTCCTGCTATGCCTGTCCTACATGTCTATGCCGATCCTGATCGCATTATGCAGGTATTGACGAACTTTCTCTCGAACGCGCTTAAATATTCACCGGAGGGTATGCCTATTGAAGTCTGGCTGGATGTGAAACAAGAACAGGTGCGTGTTTCTGTACGAGATAAAGGGCCGGGTATACCGGAGGCGGAGCAAGAGCATATCTGGGAACGTTTCTACCGGTCGGTGGAGGCGCGCAATAACGCTCAAATTGGTCTCGGTGTTGGTCTCTATCTCTGCCGCATGATTATTGAGCAGCACGGTGGCAACGTTGGTGTAGAAAGCGTGCCTGGGCAGGGGGCAACTTTCTGGTTCACCTTACCACTGATGAAGTCGGTAGCAGAGAAGGCACGTACTGAGGAATAGTCTTTTTATTGTGGAGCAACGAATACGTACAATCAAGGGGAGATGTTTTGTTATGAGTAAGGAGTATTAGAGAATGTTTCCTACCGCGCTGTGGCCCTGGATAGGTTTTAATGCCTTTGTATTAGCATTGCTGGCCCTTGATCTAGGTGTTTTTCATCGCACATCACGCGCTGTCTCGCTGAAAGAGGCAGCGTTTTGGAGTGTGGTGTGGGTTGCTCTGGCAATGCTCTTCAATGTGGGCATTTATATCTTCAAAGGGTTTGATGTTGCTATTCAGTTCTTCACCGGTTACTTGATAGAGAAATCGCTCAGCGTCGATAACATCTTCATTTTTGTCTTGCTCTTTAGTGCGTTTCATGTATCTGCGGCATATCAGCATCGTGTTCTCTTCTGGGGCATTTTGGGGGCGCTTGTTATGCGTGGGATTTTGATTGCCACCGGAACGTTTCTATTGGAGCAGGTTCACTGGATAATATATCTCTTTGGAGCTTTCCTGATTTTTACGGGTATTAGAATGTTTTTGCGTAGAGAAGAGGTTGTTCATCCTGAGAAGAATGTTTTACTCAAACTTGCCCGCCTCTGGTTGCCCATTACGCAGACGTATGTAGAAGATCGATTTTTAGTACGACGTAGCGGTAAGCAGGCAAAGTATGTAGAGGGAAACAGGCGATGGATGGTGACGCCACTTTTGCTGGTTTTGCTGGTAGTTGAGAGTACGGATCTCCTCTTTGCTGTGGACTCTATTCCGGCAGTATTTGCTGTGACCAATGACCCGTTTATTGTTTACACCTCGAATGTCTTTGCTATTTTAGGACTACGTTCACTCTACTTCTTATTCGCGGGCGTGATCAACAAATTTTATTACTTGAAGGTAGCGCTGGCGATCATCCTGGTATATGTTGGCGTCAAGATGGTTTTAGCCGATGTGTACCACATCCCGACACTGCTTTCACTGGCAGTTATTGCGTGCGTTTTGAGTATTGCCATTCTGGCCTCTGTAATACGTTCACGACGGATGGTTATGCGCCGGGGGGCGGAGCATTCAAGAGTACTATAAAAAAACACCTGCGATCAAAGCAATTGCAGGTGTTTTTCTCTATTGTCTTGCACTAAAGACTCTTTATTAGTATAGGTTCACTGCTCGTCTTTGTAGGTTTTACGCCGTTCACGGACATAACGCTGCGGTCGGGGCATAACCTCTTCAAGATGATAGGAGCCGCTGGCATCGGTGTTGATGCCGGGGTAGTTAGGGCCATAGTTATAGTGACCTGTTTCAGCCGGAGAAAGCGGATTGCTGGCGAACAGGGGTGTGCCTGTAACGCGCGGAATGCTGTAATCCGGGCTGTCCTCGTACAGATCGTCTGGCACAGAGGTGTAACCCTCCTGTTCGATCTCGGCCTGGGTCATGTTCACTAAAACCACATTATACTTCAGGCTACCTCTGGCGACGCGCTGTGGTATGTAGTAGGTTTTGGGGAACAGGCCTCCGCGTTCGACCAGGATATAGCGGTCGCTAAAGCGTGCTCCAACTTTGCCGAGGAACTCTCTGTTTTTGTCGTAGACCTCCTGACCGATCTGGAAATTAGAGATCACTTTGGGGGTGACGATGGTTTCCAGATAGGCGGGCATGGGGGCCATCGGGTCTTCTAATGCCCATCCCAGGATGCCAATGAGGATGAAAGGCGCGGCGATAATAGAAATCCAGGGATTTGCCGGTATAAACAGCAGCCCCGTGATGGTGATAATAATCGCCAGGCTCAAAATAAGAGGCCAGAAGCTGGGATTAGGGAGATGAACGTGATGTTCTTCTTCCTCACTTGCTGTTTCACCGTGCATCTCTAGCGTTGCCTTCACTTCGTCGGCTGTGAGATTAGCACTATGAAGAGAACTATCCATAAGCGTATGCTCTCCTCTGAGATTGATAAATCAGATTATTGAAGACACCTTCTCTTCTATCACTAGCATACCAAATATAAGCGCTTCGTGCAAGCGAGATAGCACTGTGACATGACTGCCATGCATAGCACCCTTGCGATTATCTGGCTGTGCAAGACATACTATCAGAGATAAAGCGGAGGTTGCTCTGGGGCAGCCTGTTCTATTTGCGGGAAGAGGATCATCGATGCAGAAAAATTCACTCCTGCCTGGTATCAGCCAGCAGACGATTCGTACTGGGCGTTTAACAGTAGCCTATCTTGTGAGTGGCACGGGAGAAATTCCCATCGTGCTGGTGCATGGCAACTGTTCCTCGTCGCTGTTCTTCCAGGATTTCATGTTGGAATTAAGCAAGGGAGGGCGATACCGTGTCTACGCACCGGACATGCGCGGTTATGGCGATAGCGAAGTCTTGCCGGTGGATGCCACACGTGGGGTACGCGACTACTCTGACGACCTGGCGGCGTTCGTGACGGCGCTGGCATTGCCCGCCTTCCACCTGTTTGGCTGGTCGCTGGGCGGTAACGTTATTATGCAATATGCTATTGACCACCCTGGCCTGTTGCGTTCTTTGTGCCTGCAATCGACTGGCTCCCCCTTTGGCTTCGGAGGCACACGGGATGCGCAAGGCACGCCGGTCTGGCCCGATTACGCCGGTAGCGGCGGCGGAACGGTCAACCCCGCCTTTGTGCAGTCGATAGAGCGGGGAGATCGCGGAGATGATCCTTCCTCGGCGCGTGGTGTGATGAATGCTTTCTATTTCAAACCGCCTTTCCGTGCCGCGCCTGACCGCGAGGAAATATATGTAACCTCGATTCTCTCGACCAGGATCACGCCGGGTAACTATCCGGGTGACTTCACTCAATCGCCGAACTGGCCCCATGTTGCCCCTGGCGCGTGGGGCGTAAACAACGCGCTCTCTCCCAAATATCTCAATCAGGCGAATTTCGCCACGTGTAAGCAGAAACCGCCGACGCTCTGGCTGCACGGAGCGGATGACCAGATTGTCTCTGATACCTCGCTCTTCGATATGGGCTTTCTCGGTCAACTGGGCGCAGTGCCGGGCTGGCCCGGCGCAGAGGTTTATCCACCGCAGCCGATGAAGACGCAGATACGCACGGTGCTGGAACAATATAAGGCAAATGGTGGACAATGTAGTGAGATTATGCTGCCCGATTGTGGGCACACACCGCATGTCGAAAAACAGGCCGACGTTGTGCGCATCTACGGATTGTTTATAGACGCTCTGTAGGTCGGGAATAGGGTGCGAGAGCCTGTTATGCCAGGCCCTCGCGTTCAGACCGCCTTGACAAAGATATCTGACCGGTGGTATGTTTTATTTGTGAACCAAACGTTTGGTAGGTAAAATGTGGAAGATCAGATGACCAGTACTGAGGCACGCGAGCGGGTACTCGATGCAGCAGAGCGCCTTTTTGCCAAAAGAGGGTATGCGGCGGTGACATTGCGGGACATTGCGGCTGAAGTTGGCATTCGTCATACCTCGCTTTATCATCATGTGCCAGGGGGCAAAGAGGAGTTGTTCGTTGAAGTGACCCGACGCAATCTTCAACGCCATCGGCAGGGACTGACTCAGGCCATTGCCCAGGCTGAACCCAATGTACGTTCCCAACTCTACGCGGCTGCCGACTGGCTATTGTCTCAGTCACCAATGGATTTGATTCGCTTTACCTACTCGGATTTGCCGTCTATTGACCCTGTGCATGCGCATCACCTTTCTAAGATGACCTTTGAGTCGATGATCTTGCCTATTTTGGCAGTGCTTGAGCAGGCGCAGCAGCGCGGTGAGATTGAGCATCATAACCCAGGTCTGATTGCGGGTGGTCTCCTGGGCATGATTGAAAGCCTTCATGCGGTGCCCGATGCGAGTGTTGAGCGGAGTCGCAAGATAATGGCTTTCATATTAATTGATGCGTTTCTCGATGGCTTGTGCAAACGCTAATGTGGGCAATGGATAGAGGTTGCTAGAAATTTTTTTATGCTTTAAACCTACCGAATTGTTGGTAACTATGGTGGTACTTTGACACTATTCACGAGGAAGGTAGCTATGATGGCCGTACTAATAGCTTGCGAAGGGGAGTCTGGTGGTCTTTCAGAGCATACGATGCCTACAAACGTACATAGCCACAAGTTGACCGGTGGGTATGACCCTGAAAAGGACGCGCAGCATCTTCTTGTCTCACGAAGCCTTGATGGTGATCCGCAAGCTTTTAGGGCAATCGTTGACCAGTATGGTGCCTGGATGTTGCGTACCGCGATGTTAATTGTCAAAGATCGTGATATTGCGGAAGATGCGGTGCAGGATGCGCTGATTCTGGCATGGAGACATCTTGGCGATCTGCATGAGCCATCGGCACTGCGGGCGTGGCTCACACGTATCGTGATCAATCAATGTATTAGTTTCAAACGGCGCGTTACCCGCACGGCGATGCTCTATCAAACGCTGTTAGAGCAAGAAAACATGTTTACTATTCATTCTGTAGATGAATATAGCAAGCATGTGGAGCGGGATTGGGAGCTTACTCGCGCTATTGAGGCGCTACCAATCAGGCAGCGTGTGGCTATTGTACTGCACTACTATAATGGGATGACGCTTACACAAATGTCGCAGATGCTGCAAATATCTGAGAATACACTGAAAAAGCGCGTACAGGCGGCGCTTGCTAACCTGCGTCGCGTGTTGCGCGCTGTCGAGGCTGATGGAGGGATGTCTCCTAAAGCAAGCTCGCGTGAGCCAAATTTATGAGGAACTCTCTTCGTCAGGAATAAGGATGAGCTTGCGCCGCGCGAAGGCGGCCTGGCGTTCCCATGCCTGGGCGGCCTGCGCGAGCGGCACTATTTCTCGTTCGACTGTGCAGCGACCGGCGGCTGCGTGGGTGAGGATGGTGCTAAAAGCTTGCGCTTTCTGTTCGTGGCTCAGGGCGTTGTTCGTATAGCCGAGAATAGTGTGAAGGCGGCTGCGCACAGTGCCTGACTCAAAGCGCGCAATAGGAGCGGCGCTGGAGCCGATGTTGACCAACCGGCCCTCGAAACCGAGGACGCGCGCGGCGGCCTCTGCCGGAAGTCCCCAGACGGGATCAATGACAAGGTGTAGAGGGCCATCACAGGCTGCCGCGATGCGTTTGCTGATCTCATCTACATCGTCTCCGTTGAGGTCAACGGTGGCATCTGCGCCGATGGCAAGCGCGCGTGCGCGGGCGGCAGCGTCCCGTGTGGCGGCGATGACACGACCGGCACCAAGTATCTTCGCCGCCTGCACGGCCACCTGTCCAACTGCGCCGCTGGCACCGAGGACGAGTACCTGTTCTTCCGGTTGGAGACGACCACGCCAGGTAAGTGCCATCCAGGCGGCAATCGCGGAGAGGCCGAGCGCGGCGGCGAGGTCACTGCTGACCTGCTCCGGCAGAGCAAGCGCGGCGGTTTCATCGATTACGCAGTAGAGCGCCATACTGCCGTTCCCCGGTTTCATGCCCGCGTCGCAGGAGAACCAGACTCGTTGACCAGAGGGGAGTGTATCGGCCTCTAGCACGATGCCGATGCCCTGCACGCCCGGAATGTAGGGAAGCTGGGGCGCGCCGAAGTAGGACGTACCGGACGCGCACAGCAAATCTAGTGGACTGATGGGAGCCGCTATGACACGAAGCAATGCCTGCCCTTTCCCACGCTGAGGAATGGGCCAGGGATGGTATTCAGGTGGAGCGGCGTGCTTGTGGAGTACCGCCGCAGGCATGCTGGCGTTTTGCATAGCGTTATATCGTCTCCTTCCATTACTGATATTTCTGTGCGCGACGATCTGCGGAAGTATTATTCCGACTGAGTAGCCTGTGATGATTCTGTATGAGCTTGTTGGTGCTTGGTATACTGATAAGGGTTATCGATTAGCTCGACCTCGGCCTTCTCAGGATTCATGCCCTCGTTCCAGGCTTTCTCACCCATCTGCGTGTGTGCATACTCGACGGTCTTCATCACGGCTTGCTTCGCCTTAGCAAGATCAATGCCGATGAGGCGATGATTGTGCTTAACGACATTGCCATCAATCATGACGGTATGCACATCAGCGCGCCCTGCCTGGAAGACGACGTGTCCATACGGATTGAGGAGTGGGAACATTACCGGTGACTGATCATTTTTGATCAGCACAAGGTCGGCCTTCTTGCCAGGGGTGATGCTGCCGATGATGCTGTCCATACCCAGCGCCTTGGCACCACCGAGAGTGGCCCAGTTCACAACCTGTTCGGCGCGCAGTTGGGAGAGGGTGACGGTTTTGTTGTTCTTGTGAGCTTCCAGGTGTTCGCGGGCGCGGTCTGCGTTAAGGGTGGCTCGCATGGCGGAGAACAGGTCTGCACTCCACCACACACTGGTGTCCATTGAGAGCGAGACCGGAATGTTGTAGCGGCGAATCTGCCATGTGGGGGGATAGCCCTGACCGGCGTTCTGCTCACTCTCGGTTGCTACCGATACAGAGCCACCAGTTGCGGCTATGCGCAGATACGAGTCTTCGGATAGGGATGCAGCGTGCACGTAGATGGTGGAAGGAGTCATGAAGCCGTGATCGTACATAAGACGAATACCGACATCGGTAGTGACACTCCACACGCCAGCGTGGGTTGTGACAGGCAGATTGAATTCACGGGCGACCTCGAAGGCGGCTTTTTCGGGAAAGGATGGGTCGCCGGTCACATCGAAGGCAATCTGCATACGCAGCATGTCGCCACGACCATCGATGCGACGCTTGATGAAATCGGCGAATTCAGGGGCCTTTGTCCACTGCCAGGGCGCGCCAAGCAGGTTGCCATATGCGAGGACAAAGCGACCTGGCACAGCTTCAAAGGCATCCACTGCCGCGTCTGCGTGGTCAACCGTCTGCAAGCCATGTGACCAATCGACGGTTGTGGTGACACCGGCATCGATAGACTCAATGGCGGAAAGGAGATTGCCTGCGTAAATATCTTCAGGCCGGAAAATCTTACCCCAATTCAGGTAGTAGAATTGGAAATAATTGGTGAGCGTCCAATCGGCACCATAGCCACGTAATGCGGTCTGCCACATGTGGCGATGTGTGTCAACCATGCCCGGCATAAGGATGCCGTCGCTGGCGTCAATCTCTGCTGTGCCGTCTGGAACGGCGAGATGATGGCCGACCGTCTCAATGCGGTTGCCGATGACGAGAACATCACCATTCTCGATGATGCCAAGTGAAGGGTCAATTGTTAGCACGGCGGCGTTGCGGAAGACCACCGGGCGGCCTGGGGAAAAGGGATTCGAGTTGTCTGCTGAAACCTGGCTCATGTTGTTTCACCTCATCGTGTTCCAGGCTACCGAACGCAACGAGTGTCAAAGGCAGCACTCCTACATTGGTCAATCGTACCCCTTTGCCGCGTTCTGGCAGCCGTGTTGTGATACGAACATTAAAGGGCCAACGCTGGTCAGGAAGGTGTCCGCCTGGCGGACACCTGTCCATTGCAATACATGGTACACTATGGATAAGCTTTGTGTCAAGGCTGGTGAAAGGAGAAAGTTAGCTGGACATAAGGGGGTATTTCTGCTACCATGAGGGCAGAAACAAATCATATTGGTGCTTACCCTGGGCGCTAATGGATTGTAGAGGGATTGATGCGTAACGAAACGAGTTCCGACTTCATCGAGGCGCTGGCACGCGGCCTGGATGTCATTCGGGCATTTGGGCCTAACCGACCAATGATGAGCCTGAGCGAGGTGGCGGCGGCTACCGGTCTGGCGCGACCGACGGCGCGTCGGATGCTGCTCACGCTGGAAGAACTGGGCTATGTTCGTGTGGCGCAAGGGATGTTTGCGCTTACGCCGCGTGTACTTGAACTTGGCATGGCCTACATCGGGTCAACCAGTATCTGGGACCTTGCCCGCCCGCATATGGAGCAGCTTGTGAGTTTTACAGGCGAATCGTCCTCGCTTGCGCAACTCGATGGGTCCGACATCGTGTATGTTGTGCGTGTGGCAGTGCCCAAAATTATCACGCTGGCGGTGACAATTGGCACACGTTTCCCGGCCCTACAGACATCGCTTGGGAAAGTGTTGCTGGCCGAAATGTCACCAGAGGAAGTAGAACAGGTGCTTGCCGAGCCGAGCCGCTCTGGTATCACCCCGCTCTGGCAACCGGACGTGGCAGAGCGCACACGAGTGTTGTGTGAGGTGCGCGAGCGAGGATGGGCGCTCACGGATGAACACCTGGCGCGCGGTATTCGCTCAATAGCTGCGCCCGTGCGCGATGGCTCCAACCGGGTCGTTGCCGCGCTCAATGTTAGCGTTCACGCGGCGGAAACCAGCATTGAGACATTGACTGAGCGCTATCTGCCGCGACTGCTCCAGACCGCCGCCGCGATCAGCGCGGACTGGGCATTGTGGCAAAGCCGCCCGATAGTAACGCTTAATCCTAAGCCCAGATCATCAAGTCCATCTGAGTGAACGAGTTTTCTCTTGCTCACATAACCTTGACAGCGCAACCGATGTTGTCTATACTTATTTTATCGGACAGTTGTCCGCTAGACGGACATCTTTGATACGCGTATAACTGATTATGGCGCACACAACGCGCTTACTACCAATGCACCGGAGGCATATTCTTATGTCAGTGCAGGACAGAGAGAAAAATCCACAAGAAGCCAGCCGTCAAACAGGCCCGCTTGATGGCCTGTTGATTGCCGACTTCTCACGTATACTTGCAGGCCCGTATTGTACTATGTTGCTGGGCGACCTCGGTGCAACGGTGATTAAGGTCGAGAGTCCTGCTGGTGATGACACACGGGGCTGGATCCCGCCGGAGCGCAACGGTGTGGCAACTTACTATCTATCCATTAATCGCAACAAACGTTCGATCACGCTCGATTTTACCAATCCGGTTGACCTGCAACTAGCCCATGAACTGGCCGCGCGTGCTGATGTCTTCATCGAAAATTTCAAACCTGGCGGCCTCAAGCGTTTCGGCCTGGATTATGAGACGGTGCAGCAACGAAACGCAGGTATCATCTATGCATCCATCAGTGGTTTTGGGACGGCGAAGGGAGCCTCGCTCCCAGGCTATGATGTCATTGTGCAGGCGGTGTCCGGGCTGATGAGTCTGACGGGTGATCCAGAGGGGTCAGGCTATCGCGCCGGTATCTCGGTGTTTGATGTGATGGCCGGAATGCACGCGGCTATCGGCATTCTGGCGGCGCTCAACCATCGTAGCCGCACCGGTGAGGGTCAGCATATCGAGGTGAGTCTGTTTGCCTCGGCGCTGTCGGGCATGGTGAATCAAACATCGGCCTATGTAGCAGGCGGTGTTATTCCGCATCGTATGGGTAATGCCCATCCCAGCCTCTTCCCTTATGAGCCGTTTCCTACAGCAGATCAGGAACTCGTCATCGCAGCGGGCAATAATGGGCAGTTCAGTAAGCTCTGTGAGGTTCTCGGTTTACCTGAATTGCCGCGTGATCCCAGATTTGCGACTCCCAAAGATCGTAACTATAATCGTGACTTGCTGCGTCCGCTGCTGATTGAGCGGCTGCGTACCAGGACGGCTAGCGACTGGTTTCAAAAATTGAGCGCCGTTGGTGTTCCTTGCGGCCCGATCAACAATATTGCGGAAGGTGTTGCGCTGGCACAAGAGCTTGGGCTTGAACCGGTCGTCGAGGTTGGTGTAGGCGACGAGGCAGTACCTATGATACGTCATCCGATCACGTTCTCGCGTACCCCCCCGCGCTACACTCTGCCCCCCCCGGCCCTCGGAAAGGATAACGAAGAGATTCGTGCCTGGCTCAGTCAGAAGGAGCCACAGTAAACTGATAGGGTTTGATAGCCGAATAGCATATTTGTATCTAAGGGGAGACAGATGGAGTATCCTACCGGCATCGGTACGTCCGATGCTACCACTATTCACCTGTTGGGTCATGATCTCGCAGGCGAGTTAATGGGCAATATTGGCTTTGGCGAACTGGCCCTCTGGCTTGCCACGCAGCGGAGACCGACGCCGCAACAGGTGCGTGTCTTTGAGGCGGTACTTGTCTCGCTGGCCGATCACGGCTTTACGCCAACTGCCATTGCGGCTCGCCTGACCTTATACAGCGCCCCGGATGCGCTACAAGGAGCGATGGCCGCCGGTCTGCTGGGAGGCGGTTCACGTTTTCTCGGTGTGACGGAGGATACCGGTCGTTTTCTTGCGGGTGTGCTGGCAAGCGTCGCAGGTTTGCTCCCAGAAACCGATGAACAATGGGATGCGCTGGCCCGCCGTGCCGTCACAGAGCAGCGCGCGGCTGGTCGCTTCATTCCAGGTTTAGGGCACCCCGTACATAAGAGCGTTGACCCTCGTACTGCGGTAATCATCGCCATTGCTGAGCGCGAGGGCTTACGCGGGCCACATCTGCGCTTGTTTGAGGCCATTGGACGTGTGCATGCCGAGATACTGGGGCGCAAGCTGCCGCTTAACGGAGCCGGCGTAGCCGGTGCCGCGCTGGCAGACATCGGGTTGCCACCAGAGTTGCTGCGTGGCGTGTCGCTGCTTGCGCGTGCCGCCGGATTGCTTGGCCACATTGCCGAAGAACTGCGCCATCCTATCGCGCCTGCAATCTACGCTGCTGTTGACCGCAATGCTGTCTATCGGCCTGTCACTGATAACGACAGTACAGAGCAACGTTAGCACGACTGCTCTGATGACTGCTATGTGAGCAATGTATGTCCGAAGGAGGAAATTATGGCAAAAATTGTCGCTATCCTTGCCACAACTCATCATCCCTTCTTCTACCGTGCCAGTAACTCGCCCCCGGAGAGCAGACCTGACTTCGCGGACGAGTGGGTACGTAAGGTGGAAGCCTACCGCGAGACGCTGACCAGAGCCAGGCCGGATGTGCTGGTGATGGTTGGCTCCGACCACTTCCATCAGCTTTTCTATGATAACATGCCGCAGTTCCTGATCGGTAAGGCACCGTTCTACAATGGGAACTACTACAATGAAGAGCGTGAGTTCGGCTTGCCTCGCATGTTTCTCAAGGGGCACGAGGAACTATCGGCATACCTGCTACGTGCCGGGTTGGATGCTGGATTCGATTTCGCATTCAGTAATGAGTTGCACGTCGATCATAGCATTACGTGTCCCATTATTACGACGCGCCCGCAGGCCGATCTGCCCATCGTCCCTATCTACACAAATATCTTTGCTCCCCCGATGCCACAACCCCAACGCTTTGTGCAGTTGGGCCGTACCTTGCGTCGTCTCATCGAAGAGTGGCCCAGCGAGGAGCGGGTTGCCATTATCGGCACCGGCCATCTGTCGCTCGAACTTGGCGGACCGCGTCAGTTTGGCCCGCATGGGCCTGACCCGGAGTTCGACCGCAAAGCCGTCGCGTGGATCGCCAACGGTGATATTGAAGGCGCATTAAAAGAGGTCACGCTGGATAGCCTCTGGCTACCGGGCAATGCTACGCATGGTTTCCTCGATTTCATGCTGATGATGGGAGTGGCCGACGGTGCTAAAGCTGATTATGTCGATACCCTCGACCTGTTTCACACGATGGAGGCCTATTTCACCTGGTACCCGAACGGAGTGGACGCATGAGCAAGTACCTTCTCAACAAATTTCTCTTCACGATTGACCGCGACCCGGAACTGGTCGAGCGTTATCGTGAGGACCCACGTGGAACTGTCGCCTGGTGGGAGAAAGAGCGCGCGAATGTGATTCTGAACCTGCCGGAGATTGAAGCCAGCACGTGGCAGAAGTTTACCGACGAAGAACGCGAGGCGCTGGCAACGCACGACTACGTGAAGCTGTTCGAGCTGGGTGCGCACCACTTCCTGACCCTCACGCTCTTTATTGCCCTCTTCGAGCGTGACTACGCAGAGCCACTGGGCTTCCAACGCGAATACGCGCGCAAGCTCCAGCACTGGTCGCTACCCTACCCAGATATTACAACGTAGGGAGAGGCATAATATATCATGTCCTTAGGAGATTGATGGATTTTCACTTTCAGCATCAAGAATGACATCATCCCGTAGGGGCGTGATTCATCACGCCCTGGAAGGGCATCGAGGAGCAAGCAGGGGGTGATGAAGGAGGTGATGAAGGGGGTGATGAATCACGCCCCTACGGGATGGTGGCGTTGCTGGTTAATGCATGATTGCGTCCTGGAAGGGCATCGAGGAGCAAGCAGGGGGTGATGAAGGAGGTG
>Ga0078972_1001015_pt1 | contig 112097 bp, 119 predicted proteins | sample YelNatPaOPGAMG01_FD_67568 | JGI IMG/M metagenome (GOLD analysis project Ga0078972, IMG submission 67568) | Hot spring thermophilic microbial communities from Obsidian Pool, Yellowstone National Park, USA - OP-RAMG-01 (SPADES assembly) (version 2) | ecosystem: Environmental > Aquatic > Thermal... | reverse complement strand
GTCGATAATATTCTTCTTTCCTTTCTATTTTCTCAGTCCTTTTTATTTTCGTGTTTCTTTGTATTTCTTTACCTTTACGTGTTACATCCCAATATGGGAGATATCTACGTATGAAGGTATAGTAATTTCTCATTAATCTTTTATAATTATCTACCAATTTTTTAGCTTGAAAGAAGTATTCTTTTTTATCAGAAAGTTCATAAAGTATTTTTCCTATATCCCTTATAGCTTTAGATTGACGCTTGTGTTCTTCTTCACGAAATTCTTTTGGCAAAATAAAAAGATCTATCGTTTGGTATCTACCAAGAGAACGACACATAGCCCAAATTAATTTTTCTCTTAGATTTAATTCACTTTCATTTAATCTTGCTTCTACTCTTTTAAGTGCTCTTTCTTCTTTCTTAGTTTCCTTTTCTGCCCTTTCTATTTCTTCTTTTCTTTTTTCCCTTTGCTCCGGTGTCATTTTAGCCCATTCTAATCTTTCATAAAAATAATTATACTTAGGATCCAATTCATATAATCGATCATATAATTTTTTTCTTAACAAAAATAACTTTATTACTCGTTTTGAAGGCTTCTTTAATTTTTTAAGTCTTTCAGGACCAAGTTTATCATATATTTTGTATAATTCTTTTTCATACTTTTTAATTCCAGGAAGTTTGTTCAATGGATATATTTCTTTCCATATTTTACGCTTTTCTTCATCAACCTTTGATAATTCGTCTTCCCACTCTTTTATTTTTTCATTAAGAATACCTTCTTTTTCATATTTTTTAATTTCCTTTAAAATATTACGTTTTTTCTTATCCATTTATTTCACCATATCAATTATTTTTAAATAAGTTTTATGTAAGTCATTTACTTCTTTTAATTTTCCTTTTATAATATTATCATTAATATTATCACTAATTTTCTCAATAATTTCTTTAGCATCTTTATCTACAATTGCTTTTTTAGAAACTATTTTAAACAACAAAATATTTTCTAAATAATATGAAATCACAAGGTTTGCCTATAACTACTATTGTTTTAATTGTTTTAGGTATATCTGTTCTTGCAGCTGTTTTAATATTCTTTTTAGGTGGCTTTGGTCAAGGTTCATCCAGTGTTAATACCTTTCAATGCCAACAATGGTGCACAACTATTAACACCCAAATTGAAGCTGGGATGTTAGATCCTAACGGATTTGGAACTTATAAAGTTGTAAATGATTATTGTGACAATAAATGTAATAATACTATTATATGTAATATACCTCCAGAAAGTGGGTCCTGGAAGATCGGAGATCTTGGAGAGAAATGTTTTATTGATTGTTCAGAAGATAATAAATATATATGTAGATAATAACAATAATTTATCTAATTACATATTAGGATTATCTATATAAAATCGTCCTACTGTTTCTTGATTAAGGTTATCGTGAATGTGATATTCAACGATAAACGCAGGTTGGCCATACCATTGTGTAACGACACTGATATCTGCATCTTTTTCTCCATTTAAATCAACTCTGCTTTCACCGAATTCCCTATATGTAGTAGCATTTAATAATTTTATTAGTGCATAATATAATCCGCCATCATCAGATGCATTTACATAAATTCTTAAATTTCCTTTATATCCAACACTTCTAACCCATGGAGCGCCATCAGTTATATTTATAATTTGTTCGAGATGAGATGATTCATTCCCTTCTACATCGACAGCATAAGTTATTAATTTCACTGGGCCAATATATCTTGATAAATTGAAACTACCATTGACAATGCCTTGTAAATCATCAGTTTGAATAACCTTTCTTTCAATTAGAGTTTTATTATCTGGTTGATCTGCATAAAGTTCTAAGACAACATTTTTTACTTTGCTATCATTGTCTTTGTAAGCTGCAGTAATGTTTAACAATTTCCATTCTAAGGAACTAGTTATATTTTCAATTAAAGGAGGTTGGTCAATATGCTTGGGAGGTATAGTAATTATAATAGATTTTTCACTTGTAATTGCATCATCAAGGGTATCATAAGCTTTTACAAGTATCTTATATGTTCCAGGATTAAGTTCTCCAAGAGGAGGTATATCTGAAATTTTAAGATATGTTCCTGAAGCTACAACTTCATTAGTTTCATTATTAATTATGTATCTTTCTACCTTACTATAAGGGTTAAGAGAAGTATCTTTATCACTAATATTTAACTTTAAATTATATGTCCAATTGTCAATTTTTTCAGCTCTAAGATCAATTTCAGGAGGGTGATTAGGCATAAAAATAGAAGCAGCTGAAAAATTACTATTTCCTGCTTTATCTCCTGCATGTAACTCAATAGTTAGTTTCCCAGGTAAATAAGCTGCATCGGACAAATCAATCTTTATTGGCTGCTTAAATTCATTACCATTAGGATTTAAGCTTACATTTTTAATTTCATGTCCACTTTGAAGAACTGAAAGACCTATATTTCCAAGCTCTCTATCATCTGTTACATGCAAATCACAATCAATTACTTTTTCATTAGTTTCATTCAGTATAGCTTCGAAATTTTTAATTTGTGGTTTTTCTGTATCAGGTGTATGTTCTGTATGATCATTAAGACAGCCAGCTAAACCGACTGCCCCTAATATAGCTGCACCCACTAATGTAATAGCTTTTTTAAATGCACCAGTCCAATAAGAAATTTTATTTTCAGGAGAACAAGGGGGTAAACGTCTTATTTCCATTATGCCATTTTTTTCTTCAGCTATTCTGCTTTCAATTTGTTTTCTTTTAATTTCGTCTAAAGCTCTTTTATTCTTAGCATCTTGCATTGCGTAATATTTATAAGTAGAATACCTATTATTTTTATTTGCCATAAATGTACCCTCCCACTAATTTGTTCCCCAAAGGCAATAGGACAATTAGTGAGGTAGGGTTTTACCTATCCTCACGAAATTTTGGTGTATATAGGAAATTTCGCTTTAAAATTCTTTTGTTACTATATACTGGTAATCATTAGTTATCGATACTAAAATTGTCTATTTTTGAAATTAGTGACTACTTTTCAGTAAAGTTTATAAAAAGAGAAAAACTACAATATATAGGGGGCAATTTATGAAAAAGATTATTTTTATCTTTACAATTTTGTTCCTTTTGAATATATCTTTTGCTCTCAACTGTGGTTATGACTTTAACGAGAGCGGAACTTATCTTATGGATTCAAATCTTAATTGTCCTTCGACTTTTGTCTTTTCAGAAGATAACATTACATTAGATTGTAGCGGCCATTCTATAGTAGCTGATAGCTTAATCTTTAATTTGACTAATCGTGATAATATCACTATTAAAAATTGTAATTTATCAAGTTTTAAAATAGCAGAAATTGATAACTCATATAATATTGTTATTGAAAATTCAACTATTTATAGTGCCTTTCCTATAACTATTTTAGATTCAGGAAACATTTCTATTAATCAAAATAACTTTACTTATTTTGAAAACATAAGTTCATTATGGCATGAAGTTAATGATTCCGAATGTTACAGTAATTCTTCTTGTTGGAAAGCAGTAAGCTCTAATTCAATGGAGTATATATATTTAAACTTCCAACCAAACTATGGAGGCATTACAAATTTATCTTTTAAGTTTAAAACTAATGCAGCAGATAATAGTTCGGCATATATAATAATGAAGGGTTATAATTTCAGTAGTAATTCACTTAGTGATATTGAAGAGAATTTATCAAATAATAATAGTTGGAATAAATATAATTATAATTTTGCTGATTTTGTAGTAGATAGTTTTGTTATAATTATAAATGATTCTAATCTTGGCGATGAATATTATTTAGATGATATAGTTATTACCAGATCTTTACCTTCTTATGTAGTCAGTGGAGGCAGTGGCGGAGGTGGTGGGGTTCCAAGTAATGAAAGTTCAAGTAATAATGATTCATATGAAGAGAATAATGATTCATATGAAGAAGATAATCTTTCAAATTGGTTTATAAGTACATACTTTGGAAGTGAAAATGAATTAATAGGAAATATAAATTTAGTAGATGTTGAAAATATTAATATTTCAAACAATAATATTAATGGCTTTTTTGTGGGAGTACTTTTAAATGACTTTTCTGATGAAATATCCATATTTAATAATAATATAAATTGTCATGATTTTTCAAATCCAAGATGCGGTTTTGGTATTTCAGGTGAAGGTCTTTCAATTTTAGTTGAGAATAATACTTTTGAAGATCAACTTATCAATAGTATTAAACTTGATGTTAATAATACTTCTATAAGATATAATACTATTTTGAATTCAGAAGGCATTTTTTTAGATGAACTTTCAGAATTAGAAGTTGCTTTTAATCATATTAAAAATGCTTCTGATGGTTTAATTGTCTCTTCTTTGAAAAATTTAATTGTTGAAAATAATTTATTTGAGGATATTAAATATAAAAATATTGATATAGATGATGTTTCAAATCAATTGATATTAGATAATAATTCTTTTTCAGGCGGCGCAGTTTTATTGTCTTCAATAAATAATTTCACACTAATAAATAATAATTTTAAAGATTTATTTTGGTTTGAAGATAAATTTTTGAAAAATGTATCTATTCTTGAAAATAATTTTACAAATATTCCATATTTAGGACTACACGGATTAACAAATTCAAATATATCTCAAAATACTTTTTATAATGTAAGCTTTGATTTTTTTGGTGTTTATAATACATCACTAGAAAAAAATGTTTTTCAAAATTTAGATGACTTCGATATATCCTATTCAGAGGATTTATCTATTCTTGAAAATAATTTTACAAATGTCAATAATCTTCATTATGAATATCTAAAGAATTCTGTTTTTTCTCAGAACATTTTTAACAAAGTGCCTATGAACATAAATCATGTTTTTAATTTATCAATATTAAACAATACTTTTGATGAAAGAAATCTCGCTTATCCTAACTTCGGAGCTGTAAATATATTTAATTCTGAAAATTATGAAATAATCAATAATTCTATTTTAGGAAATGATTTAAGTAGAGGCATCCTTATTAAAGATAGAAAATTAAATTTAACTGCTTTAGATAATTATTCAGCATATTCTAATGAAATCAATCCTTATTTTAGTTATAATTCAATTGACTTAACTTCAGCTGAATCAGCTGAACTTTCATTTTATGTTTTTAGTACTGATTCTTATTCGGTATATGCAAAAATAAATTCAAGTGAGTATTATAATATTTTAGATGAAGACAGCTGGAACTTAATAACTTTGAATTTAACTAATTATACAGGTCAAATCATTGATTTAAATGTAACTTTTTTCCCAGATTGTATTTTTGGCTGTGTTACTTTCATAGATAATATTACTCTTAAAATAAATGATACTATTGTTTGGGTAGAAGATTTTGAAAATAAGAGCTTTAATGCTAATAGTTCTAATTGGGAAATTTTAAATCAAACTCAAATGCAACAAAAAATTTCTAATAATTACTCTAAAATTTCTGGAAATAATATTTCAGGTTTTGGTATTAATGTTTTTTCTGAAAATGTAAATTCTTTAATTTTAGAAAATAATATTATTTCTGATGGAAAAGTTGGTCTTTTAGTAAATAGTAGTAATTTATTTGCTTCAAATAATATCTTTTATAATAATATTGGTTCTTTTGATTTAATTTCAAATGCTTTTTATATAGAAAATTCAATAGTAAATATAACTAATGGTATTTTTAAAAATAATTCAAATGTCTTATTTAATAACTATGAAAATGTTTCTCTTTTCATAGATAATTATTTAGAATTATCTAATAATGATATGTATGTTAATAGTTTAAGCACTTCTTCTAATTATACTATTATTCTTTCTAATGCTACTCTTTATTTAGGAAATAATAGTTTATATTCATCTAATAATTCAAGTGAATTTATCTTCAAAAATGTCAATATCCCTAAAGATTCTCCTTTCGAAATAAATTCTTCATCTTTCAATTTAATTTTATTAACTCAAGATGATTATATAGGTAATATAACTTTTGTTCAACATAAGACTCTTCCTTTTAATCTTACAAGTTCAAGTGTAGATTTGAAGAATTGGATGGATATTTCAGCTCCGGAAATAAATTTAAGTCAAGCAACTTTGACTATAAAATATAATGAAACTTATCTAAATGAAAATAAAATAAATTTGAATACTTTGAAAATAGCGTACTTTAACGATTCAAATGGTTCTCTTCAATTTTTGAATAGTAGTATAAATCAAAGTGGAAAGTACGTTCAAGCTAACATAACTCATTTTTCATGGTATGGTCTTTTTGGTGATAAGGTTATTGAACAAACTCAATCACCAAATAGGAATGATGGAGGAGGAAATTGGGTAGGAAGTGGCACTAATAATCCTAATAAAGTTAATGAAACTAAAAAAGAAGAAAATTTAATAAATGAAACTAATAGTACTAATGAAAGTACAAATTCAATTGTTACTGAAATTGAAAAGGAAGAAGTAAAAAATGAAAGTAAGGTTAATACTCCAACAGGTATGTTTTTTAATAATATAAATGTAAAGAATATTTTAATGACTCTTTTAGGTTTATCAGTTACGACTTTTATTTTTGTAAGTATATATTTTGGCTTTTTCAAAAAGAGTAAATTAAATTATGTTAAGAATTATGATTTTGATACAAGTATTAAAAATTTAGAGAATAGTTTTGATAAGATAGATAAAATAATAAAAAAGAAAAAATAACTAATTGTTATGGTGTTAATTAATAGTATAAGAGGAGAATGTTTTTGTCATGAAAGTGAAGATATTGAAAAAGTTAGTAAAGCTTTTCAATTATTTTTTCCTGAGAAAAAAATTTCAATTCAAGTTAATCAAGGCTTTTTTGGTACTAAGATAAAAGTTCTTAAAGCTGAACTTAAAGGTAAAGAAGCCCAAGATCTTTTGGAAAAAATAATTTCTTATCTTTCTAAAGAAGAAAAGAATGAAATTTTAAATCATTTAGAAAATTACTCTTGGGAAGCTTATAAATTAATTTTAACTTTTGATAAACAAAAAGCTTTTTCCCAACAGAAAATTAGCTTATCTCAAGGAAGTGATGTGATTAAGCTTATTATCTCTTTTCAACAACTTTCAAATAAGAACTTTAATACTTTCCTTAAAGAAATTTTAGGATAGAATAAGCTTAAAAGTTTAAAAAAATTTACATATAAAAGGTGTAAACTATGTTTTTCAAAAGAAAACCTCTTGTAGAAGAAGTTGAACAACAATTTAAAATGGAAGTAATGAGAGATAGACATATTTTTTATGATTTATTTGCAAGAGTTGGTGACCCAGAAGAATTAAGAGCTTTTATTAATGAACTTCTTACGGATATGGGTTGGAAGACTACTTTAAATGAATTAACTAAATTTGAAGAAATGGAAGTTGAAGGCATTTTCACTGGTGGCAGATTAAAGCCTTTCAAAAATGTTATTAAAAGTCATTCTCACGTAGAAAAAGGTTCTAAATTTCCTCTTTTATGGAAATTATTCCTTTTTGTCGGTTTTATTTTACTTGGTTTTTATGTTTATTCCCTTTTTGATACAACTCATTCATGGAATTCAAATATGTTCTTATGGGGAGCACCTGTTGCCTTTATTCTTGCTATAAGTTTATATTTGATAAAAGAAATAGTTAGAGTAGCAATATGGATAAAAATTGCTGGAGTTTATGATGTTTCAAGTGAAGAAGCAGATCTTAGAATTATTATTGCAGCTGATGCCGAAAAAGTTGATAATGAAGCATATAAGAAATTAGAAGAAGAAGTTTCAGAACTTTATAATGTTATAACCCGTAAATATGTTAAAAGAATAAAAAGAGAAGTCCATCAAAATGAAGTAATAAAAGAATTTGAAAAAACTGAAGAAGAGCCTCAAGTTAAATTGTTCAAACAAATTAAAGATATAGATTCACAAATAGCTGCTTTGGAGAAATCTTTCATAAATGGAAAAATGAATGAAGAAACTTATAAACAAATTAAAAGTGACCTTGAAAAACGTAGAAGTAAGCTTGATACTATCATGGATCTTATAAATGTAACTTAAATTTTCTTTACTTTACTAGGCCAATAATCATGAGCGAATTGGTTATAAAATTTTTTTAGAGCCAATTTATCTTTTTTAGACCACATTTCTATAAATTCACTTTCGTATAATTTATCTATTAAATCTTTTTGAGCAGGTCCTGAATCTAATTTTCTTCCAATCATTATTAAAGCTGGTTTATATCCAGGTAGAATATAAGGATAAGGATCCTTATAATTAACATCATAAGTTAATTCTAAAGCTGCTTCTAATCTTTGAGCACGTGTAGGTTTTTCTGGGTCTATATTTAACTTATATTTTTCCTTTGCATATTTTAATAAACTTTTTATATAATCATCAATAGGCTGAATATCATTTAATCCATCCATTTTATCTACCCCTATTAATCTTAGTTAAAAAATAGAATACTTAAAAATTTAACCCACAAATAACTTGTATTTGTCCTTTTCTTCTAATTCTTCAAAAATTCTTTTTATTATGGATTGTTTAGGGTCAGGTATTAAAGCTATTCTCTTTTTGATGTCTTCAAAAGATTCAAAAGGTTTAATCTTTCTTTCATTAATTATGTCCCACATATGTTTTTTTCCTATGCCTGGTAAGATTTCAAGAGTATGTAAGCGAGTTGAAATAGGACCACATTTATTGAAAAAATTGACAAATTCTTTTTCTCTTTCTTTAACAATATTTTCAATTAATCTTTCAAGTTCCATTTTAGCAGTTTGAGTTAAATCAGAATATTTTATTCTACCTAATATATGGTGGATTTTATCTCTTTTATCTGCTCCTATATATACTTTTTCTCCAGGTTGAAGAGTTACATCCTTTTTAGGAGTTACTTCTAAAAGCATAAGATATTTTTCTCCTAAAACTTGTGCAATTGGATTTCTATTTTGAGAAGTGGAGCGCCCATGCTGAAGAAAATCTAAGACAATCCCATACTCTTCTCTTGGTGTTGGTTTATTTATAGGAGGTATCATCCTTTTTCACTTTGTATATTTTAAAATTATATCAAGTACTTGTTTCATTTCTTCATCAGTTAATTGGGCTTGACTATATGAAAAAAGAGTTTTAATTTCATTTTCAGTTTTAGGTAAAATATCAATAAGTTTTACTATAATATCTTCTTTTAATTTTCTATTTTCAAGTTTGTTAAGTTCTTCCTTTAACATTTTTACTTTTTCAAGTTTTAATTTACCGAATTTCTTAGCATGCTCAAAGGCTAATTTTTGTTCAACTGTTTTTTCTTCTATTGGATTTAAAATTTCTTTTGCTTCTGCTATTGAAATAGGTTCTTCTTTTATAGCTTCATAATCTAAATCTACCATTCTTTACACCTAAATTTTCTTTATATGAACAGGGTTACATATTACTTTCTTTAATCTATTACCTTCTTTAATTTGTACTAAATAAGCTGAACCTCTTTTATCAACAACTTTTCCTTCCTTGTTGAAAAATCTACTAAAAGGAAGTCCTTTGTGAATAGCAGGTTCAGGTTTTATTACAACTTTATCCCCTATTTCTAATTTTTGAAACATATTTCTAAGACTAACTTTACCCCTATCTCTTGGGTGTTTACTTAATTTTCTTCTTGTCCCTACCCTAAATCCATGTGATCGTTTTACCATACTTTATTCAAATTATAGTGTATTTTTAAAGGTTATTATATTAATGAAATTAAATAAGAGCGTAAGATTTAAAAAAGCATAATATATCGATTTAATAGATGGAAACTAATACAATGAATGCAATTGAAAGTAATAGTGACCTTGATTCTTTATTTAAAAGATTGAATGAAATAAAAGAGAAAAGAGAAAAATATCTTTCTTATATTAATGAAAATATAAATAAAATTAAAGCTTTCCGTGAAGAAAAAGCCAAATATATCAAGGAACTTAAAGAAAATAAATCAAAAAGGGATGCTTTAGTTGGAGATATTAAAAATCTTATTAAATCTATGAAATCTCTCAAAAATGAAGTTCAATTTAAAGATGCAGGTTTTAAGAATCCTAGAAGATTAAAGTCTTTAATTGATAAAATTGAATGGAAAATACAAACAGAGGTAATGTCCTTTAAAAAAGAACAAGAACTTACAAAGGAAAAGAAACTTCTCGAAGCTGAACTTAATAAAAATACTGAATTTCTTCGAAAATATAATAATTTTAAGAAAAATCAAGATAATCTTAGAAATGAATTATCTCAAAAATTAAATGCTAAAAATCAATATCATGATGTTGTTGTAAACTCTGCTAAAAAAGCCGATGAATTAAGGAATGAAATTCAAAAACTTTCAGATGAAATAGAAAAAAAGAAAAAATTACTTGATGAATTAAGAGAAGAAAGTGATAAAATAAAAGAACGCATTGCTGTTCTCAAAGGAGAAATAAAGGAAAAACAAGAGGAAGATAAGAAAATCAAAACAGAAGTTAATAATGCTTCTTTTAATACTAAGTTAGCAGAAATTAAAGAAAAATTGAAAACTAAAAAGAAGCTTACTACTGAAGATTTGTTAGTTATTAGTCAAGCTTCAGATGAAGATATATCTTTTAATTAAATAGGTGTTTTTATGTCTGTTGTAGAAGAAAGAGTTTTTTTCAGCAAGAGTAAAGCTTTATCAGAAAATGAAACTTTGAAAATGCAAGGTTTTGATTATTACAACGCAGCTAATCTTGGTTCTAATAGGGAAGGCTTCTTTTTCATTTTTAAAGCAGATCCTCAATGGTTTAAACAAAAAGAAGTAATTGATGCTTTGAAAGATACAGAAGAAATAAAAGGAGAAGAAAAGGAGAAAATAATAAAAGCTGTTAGAGAAATAGAAAGTACTCTTTCTTTAGGTGCTTCTTTATTCGATTAATTTAAAAATAAAAAAAGATTTTAAGAATTAAAGCGCTCGTGGTATATCGGTAGTATGCAAGCTTCCCAATTTTTTTATCTTGAAAGATTATTTGGAAAGAGCTTGAGAGCCGGGTTCAATTCCCGGCGGGCGCATTATAAAAAGTGAGGTGAAAAATTATGTTAAGTTCTTTTTTAGCAACGATTATAATAATTGCTATATGGGATACTATTTGGAAATTAATTAGTATGTGGTATGCTGCTAAGAATGATAGTAAAGTGTGGTTTGTCGTTCTTTCTATATTTAACACAGTCGGCATTTTACCAATGCTTTACCTTGTTTTTAAAACTGATTTTTTCAGTAATTCTGTTAAAGTTAAGAAGAAAAACAATAAAAAGAAATAAGACTTTATTTTTTTGTTAAAATGCAACAGATGAAGCTAATTAGGAGGTAATACCATGCATGAGTATAGTGAGTTTAAAGGAAATAAAATAATAATTTTAAAAAGAGACGCAAATGATAAATTTCCTTTCCAATTTGGAAAAGCAAAGGCTAAATTAATTGTTGAAAATTATGAAGCTATAAAAAAATTTGCTGAAGAAAACGATTAATCTTTATTCTCCTATTAAAGTAATGCCTATTATAATTATTATAGTAGCTATTACTTTTTGGAATAAAGTTTGCCAATCTATTTTTTGAACTAAAAATCCAGGTATAATAAAACCTAAAGTCGAAGCAATTATAAAAGTAAACATAGCTTCTGTGTTAGCAATTACCGAAATTAAACCTACAGGTCCTGTTTTCATAGCAAGGAAAATAAAAATAGTTCCTAAAATAGTTATAGTCTCACTCAAAATCATGTTTTTAAAAACATGGTGCTTTTTTTGATTTACTAAACGTTGTATTTCTTTTTTAGCTAAAAGAATAAAAAGAATAGAGGGTATAGCTACTCCAATTCTGGAATATCCAAAAACTACATCAGTTGGTATTCCTATATTTATTAAGTATTTTTGTGAAACTGCTGATATTCCTGAGAATAATCCACCTATAGTCATAAGAAGAAAAGCTTTACTTAATTTGATCCCTCCTTTTATCTTTTTTTCATAGGGTTTGTAAGCTATTAACAAAGAGCCAGCAATTATTATTAATGAGCCTAAATAAGTAATAGTTTGAAAAATTTCACCTAAAAGCACAGCTGCTAATATTATAGTAAAAATAGATGAAAGAGAAGTCAAAGGGACTACTCTAGTTACTTCATCTTCTTTTAAAGCAAAGAAATAAGCCCCAATAGTTATAACATAAGTTACTCCTGAAAAAATTGCAATTATAAAATTTGTAGTTGAAATAGGATAAGGGCCTCTATATATGAAAAAACTAACTCCTACGATAAGACCTATTAAACTATAAAAGAGACTATTAACGAAGGGATTTTTAATATAAGTATCTATAGTTCTTTCATCTATAATGGTTGCTATAGCCCAAAGGATAGTTGCAAGAAAGGTTAAATAAATCCACATAAAAGGTATTATTCTTATATCTTTTTTAAACTTTGCTAAGAATCTACCAAATATTTATATTTCTTTTAGTATTTTAAAGATTATGGATGATTTGTTTGTCCTTTTAGGCGTAGGTGTAGCTTTAATAATTGGTTTAATTGCAGAAAATATTTTCAAAAAAACTAAAATTCCTGATGTCCCCTTCCTTTTAATTTTTGGTGCTCTTTTATCTTTTTTAGGTTTGACTGAAGGATTAAAAAAATCTAATGCTACTATTAATCTTTTACTCACTTTTTCTCTTATTTATGTAATTTTTTACGGTAGCTGGCCTATTAGAATTAAAGAAGTTTTTAAAACAGCGCCTTGGGTTTTAGTTATGTCTTTTTTAAATTTTATCTTTGTTTCTCTATTTGTATGTTTAATATCTTTAATTTTTCACTTCCCATTGGAGCTAGCTATAGCTATTGGTTTATTTTTAAGTACTATTGATGGCACTATTATTAATCATCTTTTAGCTAATTTGAAAATATCTAAACGTGCAGAAGCTTTTATACAAATGGAATCAGCTATAACTGATATTTTAGTTATTATTGTTACTCTTTCAATAGTTAGTTTTTCTTCTGTAACTTTATCTACTCTACTTCAAAAATTAACAAGCTTTGTTTTAATTTCAACAGCTTTAGGTTTTTCCATAGGTATTCTTTGGAGTTTTGTTCTTAGAAAACTTTCTTCTTTATCTCATGTACCTATAACTACTATGGCTGTTTTGGTTGTTTTATTTTTTCTTGCTGAATATTTAAATTCTAATGGTGCTATTGCTGTTATGGTTTTTGCTATAGTTCTCGGTAATATGGATTTACTTAAAACTTTCCTTCACGAAAACTATGCTGAAAAAATAGGTCTTCTAGATAAAGAGCAAAAATTTTTCTTTGAAAATCTTACCTTTCTTATGAGGACTCTTCTTTTAGTTTATATAGGTGCTTTAATGGATTTTATGAAAATATCTTATATTTTCTTAGGTCTTTTATTAGTTTCTTTTGCTTTAATTATTCGTTCCTTTATTTATAAATTTGTTAAATTAAAGGATATGTCCACTAAAGAAATTCATATAATGGAAGTTCTTTCAAGTAAAGGTATAACTCCTATAGTTCTTATACCCTTTTTAAACACTTCTTCAAAATTTACTAATACTATTTTAGGAGCTATATTTTTTAGTGTAATTATTTCTTCTTTTATGCTTTACTTAATTGAGAAAAGAAATTTTAAGCCATTAAGTTATTATATTCTTTTAATTCCTAAAATGATTAAGGCTTTATTTAAGAAAAAAGATATAACTTCATTCCAAGAAACTGAAGTAATACATCATGATAATACTAAACGCAAAAATTAAGAAGTTAATTATCATATTTTTGAAATTCTTCTCTTTTTGAATTTCAGGTATTAAATCACAAGCAGCAATGTAAATAAAGCCACCAGAAGCTATAGCTAAAAGCATGAATTGAATTGCTTTAATATTTGAAAATAAAAAATAGCCTAATATACCTCCACCTATAGAAGTTAGAGCTACTAAAAAATTGAAAAGTAAAGCTTTACTTTTCTTAAAGCCACCATATAAAAGTACTCCAAAATCTCCCATTTCTTGAGGTAATTCATGAGCAGCAATAGTAAGAGTAGTAATCCAACCAAGGGAAGCATTAATTGAAAAACTTGCTGCTATAATTAAGCCATCAATCATATTATGTACAGCGTCACCTATTAAATTCATATAAGCAAAAGTATGAACTTCGCAATGTAATTTATGACAGTGTTGCCAATGTAGAACTTTTTCTATTAGAAAAAATAATACAAAGCCTAATACTACAAATACCATTGTTAATTTGGAATTAATTTCCAAAGCTTCTGGTAAAAGGTGAAAGAAAGCTCCTCCTATGAGAGTTCCAGCTGAAAGAGAAACTAAAAATAAAATTATTTTCTGTAAAAGTTCTTCTTTAAGTGTAAAAGATAAAATACCCACAAAGGATATTAAGCTTACACTTAAAGTAGCAATAATAACAGATAATAAACTATTCATAATTTTAATTAATTCTTTTTTCTTTAAAAAGATAATCTAAGTTTAAATAATACTATTGTTTAACCTTTGATATGGCTAAATGTCATAAACCTTATTGGTCGCAAGTTAAAAAAGTAATAAGAGAATGTGATATAATTTTAGAAGTAATTGATGCAAGATTTCCAAAGGAATCAAGAAATTTAAGTCTTGAAAAGATAGTTAAATCTCAAAATAAGAAGCTAATAATTGTTCTTAATAAAGCTGATTTAGTTCCAGAAAATTTTGTTAAAGAAGCAATTAAAGAATTAAGCTTTATTGCACCTTGTGTTTATATTTCTGTTACTAAACATCATGGTTCTAAAAATCTTTTTTCAATTATTAATAAAGTAAGAGAAGGCAAAGCTGTAAAAGTAGGTGTAGTTGGTTATCCTAATGTTGGAAAATCATCAATTATAAATCTTCTTAGAGGCCATCATTCTGCGCCCACTTCTTCTAAACCAGGTTATACTAAAAGTATTCAATGGATAAGAATTTCAAAAGGTGTTTTGTTAATTGATACACCAGGGGTTGTTCCTTTTAAAGGTAAGAGAAATCTTTTTCTAAAAGGAGCTATGAATATAGAAAAAGCTGAAGATCCTATAAAAGTTATTTATGAATTTTTTGATGACCTTAAAAAAAGAAATATTTTTGATAAATTAAAAGCCTATTATGAAATAAATGTTGATGATAATGAAGCCTTTCTTACTGAGTTAGCTAAAAAACAATATATGCTCTTAAAAGGAGGAGTTCTTGATTTAAATCGTGCAGCAAGAAAAATTTATAATGATTGGCTTAAAGGAAGGTTGAAATTATATTGGAGTTAAACAAAAATGCTATAAATTTATTTATTCTTTCTAAAAGTAGATGAACTTGGAAGATCTTAATTCAGAAATAAAACTTTGTAAGAAATGTTCTTTATATAAAACTAGAATTAATGCTGTTCCAGGATTAGGGCCATCTAATGCTAAAATAGTTTTAATAGGTGAAGCACCAGGTCAATTTGAAGATATTAAAGGAGAACCCTTTGTAGGTAGAGCAGGAGCTTTACTTACCGAAATTTTAAATTCTGTTGGAATAAAAAGAAATGAAATTTTTATAACTAATATTGTAAAATGTAGGCCTCCAGGAAATAGAGATCCTTTACTTGAAGAAATTAAATTATGCTCACCTTATCTTGATAAACAATTAGAAATTATTAAACCTAAACTTATAATTTCTTTGGGAAGATTTTCTATGTATTATTTAATGGAGAAATTTAATCTTTCTAAAGAAAGCATAACTAAAGCCCATGGTAAGCTTTTTACTATAAATACTTTGTTTGGCTCTTTAAAATTCATGCCTACTTACCACCCTGCTGCTGCTTTGTATAATCCTAATTTGAAAAGTTTTATTTTTGAGGATTTTAAAAAGATTCCACAAGCTTTATAAATAACTATTATTAAGTAATAACTATGAGGGGTGCTAAAAAATTCTTAGTCATGGGTGACTACCACGGTACTAATATTAGATTAAAAGAGATTATTAAATATGAAGAAATTGACGGTATTATTAGCCTGGGAGATTTTGACACGCCCGAAGTTCTTCTTAAATTAAAAAAGGTCGAAAGTAAAGCTAAGCCATGGGACCTTATTTATAACCCTGTTAGCGATGATAAAAAATTGATAGTTCATTATGTTCCGGGTGATACTGATTATTCAATTTATAAAAATGAAAAAGATATTTATAATTCTAAATTAGGTGATTCAGTCCTTTCTGGTAGAAAAGCACATTTGGATAAAACAGGAAAGAAGATAAGAATTAAAATAGGAGAGTTAAGTAGAAAAGGATCAGCTTCTCTTTTTGATCTTGAATTAAAGCTTAGAGATTTAAGAAATGAAAAAATTAAATGTGAAGAAAGTTTGAATAATTTGAAATTACAGAAAAGAACTAATGATAAAGCTTTTGCTGATTTGATCCAAAAGTATAATGAACTTAATTTTGAATTTAGTATGACTTACACATCTTATCTTATATTAAGATATGAACTTGCACATTCTTTTCTTAGAGCTCATTTTGAAAAAAATGAGGTAGCCTTTTCAAAACTTGAAAATATAATTAATAATTCTTTTACGATGATTGGAGATAAAGAAGCTTATTACAGCAAACTTTACTTCAAAGGAGTACCAGCTTATCTTATTCATGGTGCTTTTGCAGGTATGCAAAAGCCTGAAAATCTAAAAACTCCTCCATCTAAATATAATCCTACTCTTAGTGCTACTTTAGCAATTGGAGATTATAAGAATAAAGATATAGTTGATCCAAAGATTCGTTATCTTTCTTTAATATATGTATTGGAGAATTTCAAAGTTATGAAAGAAGATAATATCCCTCTTATGTTTAAAGGCCACGACCATTTCCAAGGATATTTTAGTATACCTTCTGATTATTTTGAAAAGAAAGGTGAAGCTTTTGAACTTTTGAAAAGAAAAATATCCGCTAATGAACCTATTTCTTCAAATGAACTTGATTATGTTACTTCAGATATTAAATGTCAAATTAATGTAGGTGTAAAATCTGTCCAATTCGAACCTAATAGAATATATATCATAGAACCCGGAGCTATGTATAAAGGAGAATATGCTGTTTTCGATACTAATGAAATGAAAGTTTATTTTAGAAATTCTTATGAATTTGCTTTAGAACATAAAAAAAATACAACTTATCAAAAATTAGTAAATACTAAATATAATCTTCAACAAAGTATAAATAAGGCGTGGGAAGGTATTAAGCTTTTTAATGATAAGGTATTAAGACTTTTAAAATTTAGATAAGTATTTAATATTCTTTAGATTTTTATTATAAAATAGTTAAATATAATCTCTCGGAGGTATTTACATGGAAAAGAATAATTTGATGTATATAGCAGGTTTTGTTATTTTAACTTTATTTTTAGTGGGTATAGTAAGATTAATGACCCCTTCTACATATACTTTGAACCAAGCTAGTGATTTAACTTTATCTGCATCCGGGAAAAGTCAAATGGTTGTAACCCCAGACCAAGCAGTAATCCATATAGGTTATAAAGTAACTTTACCTACTGCTAAAGAAGCTCAAGAAGCTTTAAGTCCCGTAATGTCTAAGATTTCTTCTTATTTGAAAGAAAGTGGAATTTCAAAAGAACAAATTAAAACTTATATTTATTCAGTTTATCCTGAATATGTTTGGACTAATGATACTTATATTATTAAAGGATATACAGCTGACCATGTTCTTGAAGTTAAAATTTACGATTTAGATAAAGTTGGAACTATAATAGATGAAGTTTCAAAGTTAGGAGCTAATAAAATTGAGGGACTTAGTTTTGGTTTAAAAGATGAAACAAGAGAAAAATATAGTAAACAACTTTTAGAAATGGCTTCCAAAGATGCTAAAGAAAAAGCAGAATCTATAGCTAAGGGATTAAATATTCAAATAAAAGGAATTAAATCAGTTTCACCAGTAAGTACATATACTCCTTATTATGACTATAATTTAAGATATGTAGGTGAATCTTTAAATACTATGGAAACTACTAATATTGAAGCAGGAACCTTAACTTTAAATGAAGAAGTTAATGTTGTATTTTTAATTTAATTTTTTTCTTTATTTGTTTTTCTCGGCCAAAGCATATAAATAAACATCAATAAACAAGTTAAAATGAATAGTATATTCCATATATCTTTATCATTTAATTTTATTATTAAAGCTGGTAAACTTGAAGTACATTTATTTTCTACACAAAATTTACCTACTGGACACCCACAATCATAACAACAAGAAGCTTGACTTTCATCAGAATTACATAGTCCATCTCCACAGACGCTTATTTTTTTAATTTGTCCATAAATTATAAAGTCAGAGAAATTATTGGTAAAGGCCATATAATAAATGTAATTGTTATCTTCTTTTATTTTCTCAACTTTTAAATTTTCTATTTTTTCATTATCGACTTTTAAAACACTTATAGTGTTAGCATCTATATTCTCTCTTTCAATCCAATTCTTTTCAACTTTGAATTTTAAACTAGCATTAGATATTTCTTCTATTTTAACATTTATTCTATTAATGCTTAAACATTTGTAAAATATGCCTGAAACATTTATTGAAGGACATTTTACTTCTGAAACTTCTATAGATGGATTTATTAAAGGCTTATTAAAATTAATTAAAATTTCTGAAAAGGTGTCATTAGAATAAAAATTGGAAAGAATTATTTGCTTTACTTCTTTAAAAGTAATCGGAAAAATTGAAACTTCAGACGTTTTTTCTTCACTTGGAGTTTCAGAAGGAGGAGTTACTGTAAATAAAATTAATTTGTAAAAATAAGTTCCAAAAGAGTTATTACAATATATTTCTAATTTGTTACTTCCTGTTTGAGCATAAAGAGTTGTATTGCCTTGAAGAGTAATATTATTAGCTCCATTTAATGAATAACCACACCATTCAACAGGACTTGTATTATAATAAATTAAAGGTATGATATTAGATGTATAAGTTGCGTTATTAGGTGATATAAGTACTAAATTAAAGCCCACTATTAAGTTAACATAACCAACTACACTTAAAGCTGAAGAAAAAGTTAAAAAAGTTAATGCTAAAATTAGTAAAATTTTTTTCATTTTAAGCACTCCTTAAAATTATTTTAAGTTCTCCTGTATATTCTTTCTTTTCAGCATTATCAGGTATTTTTATTTTGATAGGTAACATTTTACTTTCATCGGGGTTAAGTATAAACTGCTTTTCATCTATATTTATCCAATCTTTTATAGGTCCTTCCACTTTAATTATAACTTCTTTAACTGCTTTACCATTTGTTATAGTAATATTTCTTAATCCTTCTCCTCCAGGTTTTATAGTTCCAAAATTAACAGTTGTATTATCTACATTAAAACCTACATAATCCCCCACTTTAACTATTATTTTAAAACTAATAGTTTCTGTTTGGCTTATTCCCAAATAGAAAATTATTATTAAAGCTAAGGTAAGAAAGCCTATTATTATATAATTAACTTCTTCTTTCATTTTAACATCCTTATTATTTTATAAGTTAAAATTATAATTATTGCTAAAAGCAATAAAGAACCTATGATATAATAAATGTTAAAATTATTTTTAATTTCTATTTCAAATTGTTTAGTTATACTCTTATCTCCAAAATAAATAGTAAGTAAAGCCTTATATTTTCCATTTTCAAAATCAACAGGATCCCAATAAACTGTTAATTTTTGTTTACTCCAAGCAGGTATATTTACTTTTTCAGAATGTATAATCTTATTTGAAATATTTATTTGAGCATAAACATTTTCAATTTCTCCTCCCCAAAGACTTTCAACTTCAATATCAAATTTTCCTATGGATCCTTTTTTAAGATTACTTACAGTAACATTATTAATATTTAACGAATATTCGCCTACTTTGAATTTATAATTAGTTTCAGTAAAAGCTCCATCATAAGTTATTAAAGCTTTAGCAGTATATTCTCCCGCTTTGTCAGGTTTATCCCATTTTGCATTTAAAGTTTTACTTTCTCCCGCTTTAAGTTCAAAGTTTTGAAGTTGTAAAGTATTAATTTTTTCATTTGCAACATTATAAATATCTATAATAGTAGAAACAGAATCAATATCTACTTCTCCTTTATGTGTAACTGTAACATCTATATTTACAGGTTCATTTACAACCCCGTCTTTAACTTTTATTTCTGCTTCAAGATATTTTCCCGGATACTTTTGAAAAATCAAAATTTGAGATTCTACTCCTACTCTTCCCCCAACCATACTACTTGATTTAGTTGCTTCTATTACACCTACTTTAAGTATATGTAACCCCGGAGAAATTTCATTAGGATATTTTATAATAGCCTTTATTTCCTTATTTTCATAAGGTCTTAATTCATCTTCATTTTTTTCAAGAGAAATATAATTAGTTAAATCTCCAGAGACATAATAATTTACTTTTATAGTCTTATCTTCCCCATTAATTATTGTAAAAGTAAATTCTTTAGTAGTCGAAGCTTCAAAATTTTCATAAATTCTACCGGGACTTATACCTAAGCTAAAAGCTGTATTAATAGCTATTATTAAAACTAAAGCTATTAGGAAACAATTTTTCCTTTCATTTTTGAAGAATAACATAATAAAACAAAAGTTAAAAAAATTAATAAAGTTTTATGCTTGACTTCCAGTAAAAGTTACTGTTGACGACTTAGCACCTGCTGGTTCTTCAGATGGTACAACAATACCTATCTCAACTTTAGCAGTATCACAGCTGTTAGTGAAATTGAGGCGAGCTATAGCTAAAGTTGGTGTTGCATCATTAGGCATATTTGTATAAGTAGTTACTGAATTAGCTCCATCATAGCATATTCCTTCTGTAGTGCCATTGACTGCAAACATATAATAGCTAGATGGATTTGATACTGTTGTCCACAAATCTGTTGCTTTTATAGTTACATTTACTCTTACATTACCATCATTTTGTATGTAAAATCCCTTAGATGAATTACCTGTTGTATTAACTACGTCATTATTATTTACAGTTCCAAAGTCAACAGTATCTGTTGTTAAGGTAATTTGGACAGTTGATTGTACATTTGCCTGAGCTGTTCCTGTTATTGCTCCGGTTATCCAACCATTTTCAATTACAGCTATAATAGCAAGTAAAGTCAAAATTCCTAAAAATACTAAAGATATTGTCTTCATTTTTCATTCCCTCCAACTTTTAATATTACATTTCCTGTCCCTGCCGAATTTACAGGACTTTCAGAAACATAGGCCTTTACCTTTCCTTCATTAGATATTTGGTCAGGTGCTCTTATTTCTGCTGTAGCTATAAATACTAAACTAGCTATTATCAAAAGAGAAACCAAAATTATAGTTATAGGGACCTTTTCCATTTTTTCACCTATTCTTTTAAAATTAATGCTATTATTTAAATATTTTCAAAATTAAAAAAAGAATTATCATTGTAGATGTTGCAATTCCAAGAATCATTAACAAAATTAAAATTATTGAATTATCCTCTTCAGAATTTACAGATATATTCTCTATAGGATTATTAGTATTATAATCTATAGATAAAACAGCCAAATATTCTTTTTCTGGTAAGTCAGAAGCATTCCAAACAGCACTTAGATTAGCACTTCCACCGGAAGCAATTTCAAATCTTCCAGTTTCAAGAGAACTTATACTTTTTTCTCCATCATATATATTTATTTTAGCTACCCCTGAAGTTGTTTTTGGATTAGGATTATAAATTTCAGTTTCAAAAATCACTATTTGTTCAGGCATAACTTCTGATTCAAAACTTTTTACTTTCGTGCTTTCATTAGAAAGATTGAACATAGTTTTAACTGAAAATTTAGGTTCAGAAGAAAGTGAAGTATATTTAGTGTTAGTCGAACTTAAATTTATTTTAGCATTGATTGAATAAACTACCTCTATTTTAGCATTAATTTTTCCATAATTAACAGGAATTTCTTCTGATAAAATTATTTTAGTTTTGCTATTTTCAAAATATAAATTATCAGGTAAAGCTATAGTATAATTTAATTTTAAATTTTCTCTCGGTTTTAAATGTATATTTGGAGGTAATTCACTTATATAAGAAGACAAATCTCCCTCAGTAAATATTGAAATATTTGCTTCAGAATCTTTATTATTTATAATTAAAAAATTGCCTTTGTAAATGGAATTGGGATTAAGTTCTAAATAAATATTACCGGGAGATATAGCTAAACACCAAAAACTAGGTAAAATACATAAAATTACTAATATTAAAGTTAATATTTTTACTTTCATGCTTGTTCCACCACAAAGGTAAGAGTTGTATTCTTAAGCCCGGCAGATTCTTCTTCTGGTACTTTTATAGCTAAATGAACATTTGCTGAGTCTCTTGAATCTATAAAATCTAAAAGAGCGACTATTAATTTTTGAATAGAAGATATATTAGTCCATTCTACTTGAGAAGCTAACCAATCAAAAGCATTAATTTCACTTGTGTTTCCAACCTTTGATTGAAAAGCTTCATTGTCTAAACTTACACTTTGGAAAATTGAATTATCTGCTTTAATGCTTATATTTGCTTTAACATTTCCATCATTTTGAAGAGTAAAGGGATATGGAGGAGGATTAGTTGTATTATAAGATAAGGAAGGTAATACATTTCCAAAATCAACTGTATCATTTATTAATGAAACTGAAAGAGTAGGTTGAACTATAAAACTCATTTCATCAGTTACATTCCAATTATTTGAAGTATCATTTACATAAACTTTCCAACTTACTACTGTTCCCCCTTTAATAGTTTCATTATGCCAAGTAAAATTAGTCCAAGAAGATTTACCATTTAAAGTAAGGGGAGAACCATAAATAGTATAATTTATCCAGTCTCCAGTTTCATTAGTCGATAAGATAGCATGAGATAAATTAACATTATCTGACCAATAAACAGATAATTCAACATAATCATACATTGTAGGTTCTGAATTATTTTGACTTAAATTATCCCATTTGGGAGGAGTAATATCTGTCCAATTTATCTCTAATTTTGGCCTTTGACTACCTGTTCCACTATTGCTTGTAACATAAGTCTTACGGGAATTTGAAACACCTTCTACGCTATCTTTTATTAACCATCCTTGATTCTTACTAAGGTTATTTACAAAGAATTGCACATCATCAGTCAAATTAAAAGAATAATATCCTGTTGTATTTATAGTAGCACTACTTGAAATAGTACTATTGTAATCTCCACCTGGATTAGTCCAACTATTTCCATTTGAATAAACATTCCAAGTTGCTTGCATTTCGACCCAAAGTCTATTATCATTTATTTTATGTATATTATGAATTCTATTGTTGTTATTAGCTACACTACTAACATAAAGAGTTAAAATAGCATTATCAATTCTTACATCATGGGGTATGTCTGATAAATTAAATTTGATTAAACTTCTATAATTTCTACCAGCTGTTGCAGGTGTTCCTACTAACATAGTTGTTGAAGATCCATAATTACTATTAGGACTATAACTATAAATATAAGTATCATTAGTGAGAGAAGTTCCATTTAAAATTGCAAAACCAGGATCACCAGGACTTATAGTTATGTTGTAAAGAGTCCCTGGTGTTAAATCATAAGCTAAAGTTTCCCAATTATCTTCTTCACAAGATTGATTAGTAAAATTATAATTTACACATTTTACAATAGATGTCCCTGTCAAATTAACTGTAATTTTTCCTATGTTAAAATTTCCTAAAGGATTTACAGCAAAAATATCATTAGCCCCATCTAAAGTAATATTAGGGAAATCTAAACTTGGAAGTGTGAAATTATTATCAACTGTATAATTATAGTAAGTAATTGTTTTTAATACAGAGGAGTTAACAGGTTCAATTTTTATAGTATAATTACCTTGAAATAAATCAAAGGTATAAGAGTTATTAGTTTGTATATATACAATATCTCCCGTTTCATTTATTATAGTTAAAGTAGCATTAACGGGTGTTCCATTACTACTTATTATACTTTGATTTTGTTGTTGAGACACAGCTAAAGTTTGAGCATCGTCACTTACCCAAGTTAAATTAATATTTCCAAAATTATCTACAGTCCTTATTTGAATTTGATAATAAGTTGAAGCATTAAGTCCAGTAGCATTATAATAATTGTTAGATGTATTAGTTCTAAATGTCCCATTTAACCATACTTCAACATGATTAAAATCAGAATCAGAAGGGTTAGTCCAGTTCCAATATATCCAATCAATACTTTGATTTATAGCTCTTAAATTTGTTATAGTTGAAGGCGGTATTTGATCCGTATAATTAATAATTAAAGTATAATTTGAAGAAGCATAAGCGCAATTACTCGCATTATCACATGCTTTACAGTTCCAAATAATTACTTTATTATCAAGTTCTTTCCTTTCAAAAGTAACATTGCTATAATTTCCATTTATATCTTTGGTTTCATTTGCTTCCCATAAGCCTGAATAATTCCAATAAAAAGTGATATTTGAAAGAGAATTATCATCAGTAGCATTACAAGTGAAATTTATATCTCTTGAATTTTCAATAATCTTTCCATTTTCTGGATAGCTTAAATTTACAATAGGAGCATAATCCATTTTAATTGTAAAGGTAACTGATGTATAATTTAGATTACCATATGTATCATTTGCCCAAACTTCTAATGTAAAGGTTCCTTCATTAAAAGTTATATTCAAAGGTTCAATATAAGTATAATTAGTTCCATTCCAATTATACCATACTTTATCTAAATAATCATCAATTATTGAAAGATTAACAAGTATGGTTTTTTCATTATAAGTTATATTTTGAGGAGATATTATATTTATTATAGGAGCTTCTGTATCATTAAAGTAAGTTATTCTGAGAAAACCTTGGCCCCCACTTCCTCCAATAGCACTTCTTCTTGCACCACCGCCTCCCCCTCCATAGTCACTACCATTATATCCATTTCCAGTTGTTGTTCTCCCTGCTCCTCCACTTCCACCCAATTCAACAGTTCCAGTTCCAGCAGTTAACCCTGAAGCATTACCTCCAGGCCCTGTACTTCCAGCCCCCCCTCCTCCAGCACCACTATAACTAGTTAGGCTTCTTGTAGCTCCATTTCCTCCTGCATAAACTACATTACCTATACCCCCAGAAGTGCTTCCATTTCCGCCTATGCCACTATTTGTCCCACTAAGTCCTGGAGCTCCACCCACTGCAAGTACATATGTACCTGTAGCATTAAAGAAAGAAGTATTAAAACCTGGTAAACCATTAGTATCTGCTGTTCCAGGGTGAGACCTTCGTGGAGCAACACTTATATTAAAAACTTGTCCAGGAATTACAGATATATTAGCTCTCGCATATTGTCCTCCTGCCCCTCCACCAGCCCCAATATTTACATTAGTTTTTGTACTTCCTCCTGTTCCCCCTCCTCCCCAAGCTTCAACTAATATCCATCTTACACCCTTAGGTACAGTCCAACTTCCATTTGTAGTAAAATTAATTACAACATTAGGATCTATTATATGATTTATTTTAATCGAACCATTTATAATCTTTAAATCAAATTTATCTTGTTGTCCAATTAAATTTGTTAAATAAATTTTGTTATACTTATTATCTTGAAGTTTTTCAATCTTAGCTATTAAATTATTACTATAAGCTTCATAAATTTCTATTTGTGGAGAACCCTCTATTATTTGAGGGTAAATTGAAATATCATTTCTTGATGTTATTGCTCTTTCAAAAGTAATTTGTACATATTCATTTTCATTAATATTTTCAGACCAAATATTATCCAATTCTTTAACAGCATTATAAATATCAGAAAGCCATTCTCTTTTTTCATTCAAATGGCTTGCTTTAGTTATTAAAATAATTTCCATATAAGCAGAAGATTCTGATGAAAGTTCTATTTCATATTCTTGATTAGGTACTATTCTTCTGATGAATTGCCATTTACCATTGCAAGTTTTTTCTTCAAAACTCCAATTTTCACATTTATAAAGTTCATTTCCTTTAGCAGTTATTGTCAAATTTGCTTTAGAAAACTTAATTTCTGAAGAATTAATTGCAAAAGCTTGAACTGAATTATGTATAGTGATATCTTTATCAAGGATTAAATTAATTTCATCTTTATCAATAATAACGTCTTTTAATTTTACCTTTTTAATTGGTGAATTTTCATCGAAAGATATTTCAAAATTATATTTTTCTTTAGGAGCAACTTCTAAAGTTGAAAGAGAATTATAAGATATGTCTTGTACATTATATTTCTCAATTTTCTTTTCTTTATCTTCAAGAGATATTTTCTTAGGGGAAATTTCATTTCCAAGGCTATCTTTAACTTTTAATTTTAAAGTAATATCCGGAAGAGTTATTTCTTCAAGAGAGTATTTAATTTCAGATATATAAAGCTCTCCATCTTGGACTTCTATTTCTAAATTATACTCAGTAGCATTTAAAATCTCAGAAAAACTACAAGTTTCATAACATTCTTCCGTGAATGTTTTTTGCTTATAACTTTCTATTTTTTCAGAAATATCTGAATTAATTACTTCTGTTGATATACTTTCATTTGTTTCTTCAATTAAAGTATTTGAATTTCTTATAAACATACCAGTTAAAGTTTGTTTAGGCTTAGAAGTATCATAAATAAGGTATCTTTTACCTTCATAGTTTAAGAAAACTTTTGCTGTACCTTCTCCTTTAAAATTTCCAGATATTTTTAAATTTAAGAGCTTAAAATTTGGTAAATCTCTTATATTAAATGTAAGATTAGTATTCTCAGTAAAAGTAATATCGACTTTTTGAGAAAAATCATTAGAGATTTTTATTAAGTTTCCTGTTATTTTGAATTGAGAAGAGCTTATTATTGCTAAAGCTAATAAAATTATGGAACTAATTAAAATTAAAACTTGTTTTTGATATTTACTTCTACCTTTTTTGCCCATTTTCTATACAATTTAGAAATTAATTCAAATTTATTAAGCTTTCAATCACAAAAAGGAAAAAAAGAAATAGAAAAGAAATTACTTTTAAAGATCATTTTCTCTAACTGTTTTTCTACCATTAGCTTTAGCTCTTTCTATAGCTCTTTTAACCTCCTCTTCTACCTTTTTACTTAAAGCATCTAAGAATTCTCCCGACATATTCATGTCTCCTTTCTTAATAACTTCTCTTACTTTAGATCCGACAACTAAAAGTTCTGCCATTTTTAATTCCTCCTTTATTTGCGTTTAAACGCCTAAAATACCTTATTTTTTAAAGCTTTATATATCTTTGTGTAAAATGCCTTTAAAGGTCTGTTTTAACCCCTTTTAGAAATATTTATATATTTTTTCTTAGATTTTGGGAAGTTTTGATAAGCCCATTCTTTTAGCCATTTTTTCTATATCTTTTCCCTTTAGATTCTTAACTATTTTTCTAATTTGCATAAATTGTTTTAATAGTTCTTTAATATCGCTTATATCAGTTCCACTTCCTTTAGCAATTCTTTCCATGCGAGAATGATTAATTTTATCTGGGTTTTCTCTTTCAAAAGGTGTCATAGATTGAATAATAACTTTAAATTTCTTCATTTTATCTTCTTGCATATTAATTATTTCTTTAGGTATATTGGCTAAACCCATCCCTGGAATCATATTTAGTATTTTAGAAAGAGAACCCATTTTTGAAACCATTTCTATTTGTTGTATATAATCATTGAGATTAAAATTACCAGATAATAATCTTTTTTCTATATCTTTTTCTGGCATTTTTTCTTTCATAAGCTCCTGAGCTTTTTCAAGTAGAGTATCTAAATCACCCATTCCAAGAAGGCGAGAAACAAAGCGTTTTGGATCAAAAACTTCTATATCTTCAATTTTTTCTCCAGTACCTATAAATTTAATTGGAGCTCCTGAAACAGCACAAGCAGTTATAGCTCCTCCTCCTTTTGCAGTTCCATCAAGTTTTGTAACTACAACCCCTGTTATATCTAAAGCTTTTTTGAAAGCTTCAACTTGTTCTTTTGCACTTTGACCCACATCAGCCCCTTGTACTAAAAGAATTTCATTAGGTTTTAGTTCTTCTTTTACAGCTGTTATTTCTTTAATCATATCTTCTTCAAGAGCATTTCTTCCTGAACTATCTACAATAATTATATCATATTTTGAAAATTCATCTTTGAATTTTTTAATTATATTAGAAGATATTTTTTCATTAGGATTTCCAACTACAGGTATCTTATTTTGTTCTCCTAATTGTAAAAGTTGTTCATAAGCAGCTGGTCTGAAAGTATCAGCAGCTACCATTAAGACTTTATTTCCTCTATTTTTGAAAAATCTGGCTATTTTCGCTGCACTAGTAGTTTTTCCATTTCCAAAAAGGCCAATTAATAAAATTTTGTAGGGCTTTTGAGAAATTTCAATTTTGTGCCCTTCTCCACCCAAAATTTTAACAAGTTCTTCATAAACTATTTTTATAATAAATTCTTTAGCAATTTGCCCTTTGCCAATTTCTTCTTTAGCCCTCTTTTTTATGTTTTCTGATATTTCAAAAACTAATTTAATATTTACATCTGATTGTATTAAAGCTCTTTGTATTTCATTAACAAATTGATTAAGGGTTTTCTCATCTATGAAGATGGAAGATACTAATTTTTTTATACTATTTTTAAGAGCATCAGATAACTTGTCAAGCATACTAAACTTACTTATTACTTTATTTTAAACTTTAAGTATCTGATTTTTCAATGAAAGAAGAAAGTTCCGCTAACAAATAAAAAACTTTATAAGTATCTTTCAAATCTCTTTTAAAAGGTGTTATTATGTCTAAATACTCAAAAGAATTAGGTAAAGAATTAAATGATATGTATGACGATGCAGTAAATAAAGGATTAGTAGAACCATCTAAAGAAATAGAATTAAAAGGAAAGGTAGAAATTTTTGAAGTTACTAATAAATATAGAAAAAAATTAGAGGAAGAAATGCCTGAAAATTCTCTTTTAATTAAAGAAAATGTTATATATATCAAACCTAAAGATGGAAAACTTTTTAAATTCGGATTTGATGCTAACCAATATAATCCTAAAAGCATTGTAACACATCTCCAAAATGATTTAAGCCTTGAACCTTTTAATAAAGAAGGATTAGAAGGAACTCTTTTTAGATTAGGGGATTATGAGATAAGCTTAAATGATATAAATTCGATTTTAGAAAATTCAAAAAAAAATAATCCTTCTATTAATAAAAAGAGACGTATTTCAGAATATTTTGATACAGTAAGAGATGAAGGGCCCATAGATGTGGAATCTCTAAGAAGAGAAACAGATTACAATGAAACAAAGCCTCGCCGTACTATATATGGAATAGACGTGATAAGTAAGGATTAAGAAACGTTTATGAATTCTAATAGAATTTTTGAAATATTATTGGATAAAGATGAAGGTAGAATTTTCTTTAATGATGAAAACTTAAATGATATTGTTAAAATAGATTATTACCAAATTAAAATTATGAAACATCTTATAAAATATTATAATAATCAAAAAGTAAATTCAGAAAATCAATCTAACACTATTTTAGAAAATTTACTTTTAAATTTGCCCCTTAATAACTTCTTTTATTTGGATAAATCTAAATTATTTATAATATCCTCAAAATGTGAAAATAACTATTCATCTAAAACTATTTCTTCTTTCAAAGTTTATGATAAAATATTAAATGAATTGAAACGTTGTAATATTTTAGAAATTTATTTAAATAATGAAAAAGAATTAGAACTCTATATACCTAATAAAAATATTAATTTAGAAGAAATAAAAAATCTACTTGTCAAATCATCAAAGAATTAAGCTATTATTTTTTCAATTATTTCTTCCTTTTTGAAAACCTTTAAATTTTCATATTCTTGTCCAAAACCTAAGAACCCAATAGGTTTTCCACTAATGTAAGATACAGAAAGAATAGCCCCTCCTTTTTGATCTACATCTGTTTTAGTTAAAATTGAAAAATCAAAACCTATTTTTTCTTCAAATTCTCTTGCCTGTTCTACAGCATCATTACCAGTTAAAGCATCAGCCACGAATATTGTAAAATCCGGCTTGGAAATCCTTTTGACCTTTTTTAGTTCATCCATTAAATTAGTATTAGTATGTTGTCTCCCTGCTGTATCAATTAATACACAGTTAATATGATTAGCTTTAGCATATTGAATAGCATCAAAAGCTACAGCTGCTGCATCAGCTCCATATTGATGTTTAATTAATTTAACTTTAAGTTTAGAAGCATGTTTTTCTAATTGTTCTATTGAAGCTGCTCTAAAAGTGTCACTAGCGGCGATTACACAAGTTAAGCCCATATTTTGAAGCATTTTACAAAATTTAGCTAAACTTGTAGTTTTTCCTACGCCATTTACTCCTAAAAATAAAAATATTACAGGTTCTGGTGCCTTTTCATTTACCTTTTTAATAATTTTATCAACATCAAATTCTTGCATTACTTCTTTCATAGTTTCTTTAATGCTATTTATTATAGTTTCTTCAACCTTTCCTCTTTTAACTTGACTTTTTACTAATTCTTTTTTCAAATTTTCTTTTATTAATTGTATAACTTCATATGCGATATTTGCTTCTAAAAGAGAGATTTCAAGATTTTTAAAAATTTTGTCAAATTCTTCATCACTTAATTTCTTTTCAAAAATAGCAGATGTAACTGATTGTAAAAATGACTTTTTTTCTTCTTTGGGTTTTTTCTTAACTTTTGCTTTCTTTGAAGAAGGAATTTCTTCTTTAGAAAATTCTTCTATTTCTTCTTTTAATTCTTTAGCTTCCTCTTTAAGTTTAACTTCTGCTTCTTTAATTTCCTTTTCTTCTTTATCTTCAACTTCTTCTAAAATTTCTTCTTCAACTTGCAATTCTTCAGGTGATATTTTTTCAACTTCAGGTTTTTCGACTTCTTCTTTAACTTTATCAACAATGGCTTTTTCTTCTAACTTTTTTTCGATGTTCTCTTTAATTTCTTCTTTTTTAGTAAAAACTTCCTTTATGCTTTCTATGGATTCTTTTATTTTCTTTTTTAAGAAGTCAAACATAATCTCATCAAAAATTTATGAGTTTTTAACATTTTTTATTAGAGAATTATTAATGTTCATGCTGGCATTCTGGATTTTCACAAGAGGTATGCAATAATTCATGCTTTAATTGTTCTTGAAAGCTAATCAAATCTACTATTTGTTTATTAATTAAAGTAAGAGCTTCATCATATGTTTTATAAATTAAAATATTTGCTCCAACATTCACTAAAAGTTTTTTTTCATCTGATAAATTTGTTTTTATTAGAACTCCTCCACCAAGAGGGACTAACATTTCATTTTCTTTTAAATTTTTAAGTTCATTTATACTATTTCTAAGAATTTCAAGATCAACTATTTTTTCCTCTAAAATTGCAATTTGATTTTCAATTTCGTCTATTTCAGAAAATGAATCGTACATTTATTTCACAACTTTAATTTCTTTTATTTTAATCATATGTCCTAAAATTTTATAATCAGAAGCCATTTTTGATTTTACTTTGTGAATTGCCATTCTTTCACTTGGAGCTTCGACTTCTTTTTTAAAATTTTCATAGTTAAATCCTTTCTTAAATGAGCCAGTTATAATAAACTTACTCATTCGTCTCTACCTCTTTATTTACCTTTTCTTCTTTTGATTTTTTAGTTACTCTCTTTTTAATAGATTTAGTTTCATTTTTTTCCTCTTTCTTTTCAGGTTCTTTAACTTCCTCTTTTACTTCTTCAGTTTTCTCTTCTTTCTTAGTTTCCTTTTTTTCTTCTTCTTTCTTTTCTTTTTTAAGAGGTTTACCTACAAGATTAACATAAACTTTTTCATCTTCTTTTAAAGCAGTTAATGTAACTTTACCAGGAATAGTTTGTCCTCCTCTTGACCAAATTAATTCATTTAATTCCATTCCAAGCTTTATGTCATCAGATTTCATATGTCTTTTCATAAATTCTCTAATTATTCTCATAGCCTTTTTAGCTCTAAGGTACCTACAAGTTTTAACGCAAGCTCGTCTTAAAGGTACAACATATTGTCTTTCAATTTTTTCTGTCATAAAAAATCACCATTAATTATATTTTTAATGCTTAAGCCTTATACTTTTAATTTAGTCCTACGCCAATTTCTTCTTTCTTGAGGATTAAGTCTCCATCTATAAACTCTTCTTTTTCCAAAAACTTTAAGTATTGCCCAATAAGGAGCAGCTACTGCTCTTTTTGCGCATTTAATTAATCTCAATTTCCTTGAAATATGTTTATTCCTTGCCATTGGTTGCACCTATTTTCTAATTATTTTAAATTCTCTCTTTTTATCTCCTTCAATTAATTTTAAAATATTTATTATTTCTTCTTCAGATATTTCCTTATTAATCTGCCCTGAATTAACTGATTGTACAATTGCCATTTCTAATTTTTCAGCCAATTCAGGTTTGACAATTTTTATTCGATTAATTCTTTCCCTTGCATTTTTTGAGAGGTATTTAAGCAGAATTGCCTTTTTCAAAGCCTCTGCTTGATATTTTTTAATTTGTTCTTCATAAATTTCTTTTAAATCTCTCTCCATAATTATAATTTTGAATTTTTAAATATCTCTGCTGCTTTTTTATCAACTAAACTTTTACCTTTAGGCGTCAAAACTCTTCCTTTAGTACCATTAATCTCTTTCTTTTCAATGAGGCCTTCTTTTTCAAGTTGTTGTAATATTTTTCTTATAATGGATCCGCTTCCTTTTCTAAAATAATTAGTTCTTTTTCCATGTTTAACTTTTCCACCATACTTAGTCTTTAATCTTTGAGTACCTATGGGTCTTCCTATAACATAAATTTGCCTAAGTATGCTTGCAGCTCTAACAAACCAAAAATCATCATTTTCTGGGGGTCTCTTTCTTGAAGGCCCACTCTTAGCAAATTTAGACCATTCTGGAGGCTTAATCTCACTCATTTTTCTTAATTCTTGTGAAAGGTTCTTAATTAATTCATCAGCTCTAACATCGAATACATTTACCATCAGTTATCACTTATTTTTCTAAATCTACAATATTTTTAAAGGTTATGCCTTTTATGATTAACTTTTTCTTTAATATAAGGATATCTCTTAACATTGCCACATAGTAAACAAGTATAATTTATTTTACTTTCTCCCTTTTTAATTCTTACTCTTAAAGTTTTTCCAGGAATAAAATATATATGACATTTTTCGCAGAATTTTCTTCTTAATTCTTTTGGAATTCTAACTTTAGCTTTCATTCCTATTTTTAAAGCTAAAGTTATATATCTCTTAGCTTTAGAAATTTTATTTTCTTCGAGAGATTTTTTAGCTTCATTAAATAGAATTTCTATTCTTTCTTTTGCGATTTTAGCTGTGTTATTTTCTCTTTGCATAATTGCCCAAAAATTAATAGAAATTTAAAGTTTTCTTAGAAGAGTCCGCAGCTATGCATACTTCCCTATCTCGAGGAGATAAGTACTATACGCACCGCGCCTACGATTATTTTCCGAGTTCGGAATGAGATCGGAATTTGCCATAGGCCTATGACCGCGGACAATTTTATAATTATATTTAACAATTTATAAGCTTTGCGGTTATTATGCCTAAAAATTCAATTATCGTTTATAGCATCAAAAATGTTTTAATATTCAATTTCCTTTATTTATAAAGTGATGTAAAAATGGATCATAAATTTGAAATAGTTTTATATCAAAAAATACCTAAAAATTGTGTAATGATTACTGGCTTTCAAGGGGTTGGATTAGTTGGAACTTTAGCAGCCCAATATATGGCTGATAAAACTAAAGCTAAACTTATTGGTCATGTAAACTCAACAGCCCTTCCACCTATGGCTATAATTGTAGATGGAGAAATAAAACATCCTATTAGAATTTATTTATTTAAAAGTAAGGCTACTAATTTTTTAATTTTTGAATCAGAAATTCCAATTTCCAATCAATTAGTTCACCCTTTAGCTGCATCTCTAATTGAATTTGCATATAAAAATGATATAAAAGAAATAGTTAGCTTAGAAGGAATGGCTACTCAAGATCTTTCAAGAGAGCCATCTATTTATGGAGTTACCAATCAAATAAAAATTGAAAGCAAAATCTCTAAATATATGAATATTCTAAAAAATGGAATTATTGTTGGACTTTCAGCAGCTTTATTAATTGAAGCTAAAGTAAGAGATATTAACGCTTTATGTTTTATATCTGAAGCACATGTAAATTTTCCAGATGGAATTGCAGCTTCCAACTTAATAGATAAATTAAATGAGGTATATCATCTCAAAATAGATACCTCTGAATTAAGGAAGGAATCTCATAAGTTTGAACAACAAATGAAATCTATAATATCTAAAGTAAAAGAATTAAAAGAAGAAAATGTACCAAGTAAACATTATATAGGATAAGGTGATTAAAATGACTTTATCTAAAAGACCAACTAAAAAATTGAAAGTTAAAAAACAAGTTAAAAGTAAGAAAACTTCCAAAACATCTAAAAAAGATGTAAAAAAGAAAGCAATTAAAGAAAAAATTTCAGAAGTTAAACCTAAAGTTAATTGGGAAATCTTTCCTGATGAAGAACCCACTGAAAAAGAATATCTTGATGAAGAATACCCTGAAGATGAAGGCTTTGGAAAAGATGAAACTGATATAATGGATGATTATGAAAAAGTTCCAAGGGAGGAAGAAGATTTAGAAATTCAGTAAAATTCAAATTCCTTTCCTTTTTCAAGATGTTCTAAATATTCCATGAAACTTTTGCTCATAAAATTAGTTAAATACTTTGTTATTTGAGTTGGTTTTATCCAAGTCATATCTTTCATAGATTTAGATATAGCAGAAGATCCACCTTTGTATTTAACTAAATAAATATATTGAGTAAGTTTTGGATTTTCAGAAGGCACATATTTATCTATAAGTTTATCGACTTCTATATCCAAATTAAAATCTTCTTCGAAAATTCTTTTAATAGCTTTTCTCGGAGATTCATTTTCTTTTAATTCTGTAAAAGGAAAATACAAAGTCATATTAGGCATAGTCATTGTTCTTTCTTTCAATTGACCTATTAAGATATGATCCTCTTTTTTTAATATAGCAACAGCCCATTTTACCATATTTAATTACAGGCAAAGCAAATTAATATTTGTTGTTATATTTTATTATATATGATAAAAGCAATACTCTTTGACTTAGATCAGACTTTGATAGATAGTAAGAAAGCTCATTATATGGCTTTAAAAGCTAGTCTTGAAAGAGAAGGTTATCCTGATGTAAGAATAAAATGGACTTATGGTTTAACTAGTGAAGAAATAATTGCTCAAAGTGCACCAGAATTAGATGAAGAAACTATTGGACTTATAGCTAAAGAAAAGAAAAAGTTGTTAAGAGATTATCTTTCTTTAATTAAAGTTTTACCTTACACTTATGAAATTTTAGATTTCATTAAAGGATTGAAATTAAAAATAGGTTTAATTACAAGTAATTCTAAAAGTGAAATAGAAGAAATATTGGATTTACTAAAAATGAAGCAATATTTTGATATAATAATTAGTAAAGAAGATTCAGAACCTAAACCAAGCCCCCATCCTTTAATTAAAGCTTTGAAATTGCTTAAATTATCAAATGATGAAATAATCTATGTTGGAGATAGTGATGTAGATATTGAAGCTGCTAATGCTGCTCGGATAAAAGTAGCTATATCCCAAGAAGTGCACGCAACTCAAAATTTTATAGAAAGAGCTACATGGGTTTTAAAAGATTTAAGAGATCTTAAAGAAATAATACAAAATCTTGAATGAAAAGAGATAAGATGTACACCGCTAAGCAGTATACATCTTATCCACCCCTATTGCCTTAGGTAATTAGAATATATATTCTGTAGTATATAAATCTTTCTATTATTGTCATTTTAATGTAGTAAATTTAACTTCTTATAAAGAAGCAGCATAAAGTAAGGGCAAAAGAATAGTTACCTCTCCAGGAATAGTTATATGTTTAGCTTCTTCTTTGATTTTTCCCCAACTTATAGCTTCTCTAGTTTGAGCTCCTGATAGAGAACCATCCCATTCTGGTGCTGTTGTTATTTGTATAGCATAATCAAGACCTTCTCTGAATTGATTCCACCAAATAACATGATGCTTTGAAATTCCTCCTCCAAGCATAAGAGCTCCAGTTTTTTTAGCTTCATATATAATATCACTTAAATCTTGTTCATCTTTTAATAAATTGAATCTAAAATCTCTGTTATTTTGGTAAAACATCCAAATTTGAGCCCCAAAACTTCCATCCGTTGGACCTGGAATAAAAATAGGCACTTTATTTTTCCAAGCCCAATAAATAATAGAATCTTCAGCATTTTTTTCTTGACTAATAGCTTCACCTATAGCCCAAAGCAAATCTCTAGTACTCCAATCTTTCTTATCTTTGCATATTTTTTCAATTATAGGTAATAGTTTCTTTTCAAGAATTATACCATAATCATCATTGGGTACGAATACATTTCCTAAACGATTTATTCCTTTTTTATGAAGTTCTTTATCATCTACATCAAATCTTCCTTGATAATAATTGCCCCAAAGTCTAGCTAAATCATGATCAACCATTCCACAAGTAGTTATTATTACATCTACTTTTCTGTTTTTAACCATATCTTTAATAATACCTCTAACACCTGTAGCACATATGCATGCAGGAAAAGAGAGAAATTTAACACAATCTTTTTCATTTAGCATTTTTTTGTAAATATTTACTCCATCATAAAACATTTTTGAAGTAAATCCGCCCATTTCGTCAAATTGAGCTACAAGTTCTTTTACAGAAGTATTTTCATTTATCTTTAAATCTTTAACAATTTCCATGATTTTTCTTCAAATTAAGAATTTATTAATTTTTTCTATTTTTAATAACTTGATACAAAAGTCTTAAAAATTACAATTATTATACTTATTATGGAAAATTCAGAAAAAGAATTTAAAATAAATGCTTTCTTTGAAGCTTTTCAAATTATAAATTCAGCTATTCAGAAAAATATTTCTTCAATTAATGTTGAGGGTATAAAGAAGTTTATTTCTTATATTTTAAAAGCCAAACACATATTTGTAGTTGCTGTTGGGCGTTCAGGTTTGGTCTCTAAAGCTTTTGCTATGAGGTTAATACACCTTGGAAAACAAGTATCTATAGTTGGTGATATTACTACTCCTGCTATAACTAAAGAAAATTTATTAATAGCTATCTCTGGTTCAGGTCAAACAGAATATGTAACGATGGTTGTTAAAAAAGCTAAATCTTTAGGAGCTACTGTTATTTCCATAACTTCTTTTTTGGATTCGCCAGTTGCTAAAAATTCTGATTTTGCTCTCAAAATAGAAGGTAAAGAAAAAAGAGATGATAGAGTAGATTATTTTGCTGGGCAATTAGAAGGCAAATATGAAAGTCTTGCTCCTATGGGGACTTTATTTGAAATTTCAACCCTTGTATTTTTAGATTGTGTTATAGCTCAATTAGCAAGTTATTTAGGTAAATCAGAAAACGATATGAAAAGTATACATTCTAATCTTGAGTGAATTACCACTACCTTTCGGCAATCCTGTTTGTCGCAGATGGATATAAGTATATCAATGTCGGGAAACATCAAGTGTTACTTGCCCAGTAGTGGCTGAAAAATTTTGAGTAGTCTATTATCAAAAGTTGTAAGTATAATACATTAACTATAATACTTATTGGCTTTCATTCTTTCCTTTATGGAAAGAGACTTCCTGCCAATAAAGTTAAATAATCCATCCTCCACCTAAAACTACATTTCTTTTAAGGAATACAGCAATTTGTCCTGGAGATACCCCCCAAATAGGTTCTTTAGGTACAACTCTTATTTTATTATTTTCTAAAGGATAAACTGTAACTTCTTGAGGTACAGCTTTATTTCTTATAAGTACTTTAGCTTTGAAAGGTTCTTTAGGTTCTATTATAGAAACCCAATTCATAGCTTCAACTAAAAATTCATTACTATAACCTTCTTCCCTTTCACCTACTACTATTTGATTTTTTTCAGGATTAATATTAATTACAAAAAGACGTTTGTGTAAATCTATTCCTAATCCATGTCTTTGTCCTATAGAATAATGGATAATACCTCTATGTCTTCCTAGCACCTTTCCATATTTATCAACTATCTCTCCCGGTTTTGCCTTTTCTTTATCCCACTCTTCTATAAATTCACCTTTACCTTTGTCTAAGAAACACAAATCTTGATTTCCAGGACGTGAATACATTTTTAATCCTGCTTCTTTAGCTATTTCCCTAACTTCTTCTTTAGTTAAATCCCCTAAAGGAAAAATTAATTTCTTAAATAGTTCTCTTGGAAGCATAGAAAGAACATAAGATTGATCTTTTCTAACATCTTTAGGTCTTTTAAGTTTTATTTCGTCTTTTTTTACTTCAAGTTTAGCATAATGTCCTGTTGCAAAAAATTCAGCACCTTTAGCTTCCGCTTCTTTTAAAAGTTCTCCAAATTTTATTAATTGATTACAAATAACACAAGGATTAGGATTTCTACCTTTTTTGTGTTCATTTACAAAATAACTTACAACTTCATTTTCAAATTTTTCTCTCACATCTACTAAATAATGAGGGATATCTAATTGTGAAGCAACTTGTCTTGCAGAATCAATATCTTCTAAAGTACAACATTTAGAATTAGGCATGTGTACCATTGTAATACCTACCACATTAGCACCTGCTTTTTTTAGTAAATAAGCACAAACCGAAGAATCTACACCACCGCTCATAGCTACAGCTACTGTTTTTCCTTTATATTTTTTTAATTTGTTTAAAATTTTATCTAAATTCATAATTTTTAGAAATAGTTCTCTTACTTTAAAATTTATTCTATTTTACTTTTCAAATTGTTATCTTTGCTATTTAATTTATATTCTAATCCTTTTTCTACCATCATACTTCCCAAAACTATGCCTACTTTTGGTATATGAGATAAATAAGTAGAAAGTGGATTATTTGAAGATTCATAATTTAAGTAATTGCTTATTTCATACATAGCTATCAAGCTAACTACGCTTGTTGTTACTACTACTGAACCTAATTTTAAAAGAAGATTGGAATACACCAAAATTTCAACCTCGCCTATATTTCAAGAATTTTCAAAACTATTTAAGCATTATTGAATTACAATTTATAATTTTAAGAATATATTTTAAATGGATTTTTTATTTCACTTCTTCATCTCTTCTGTTTAATCTTTCATAAATAAATGTAACTAACCCAGCAAGCCCCATGGTAGGAAATAACAAACAACAAAATTCAATAATTCTGAAAAGAAAAATAAAAAAATCAAAGTTATACTTATGCTATCTGCAATCACACTAAAAATAGACTTAATTAATTCATAATATTCATTTGTAATCAATATTTTTCTATAACTTTTTGCATTATCTTGAGTAGCTATTGAATAAATAGCTTTTAATTCTTTGATTTTAATATATCCTACAATTAATTTTACTAAAATTTCAGTTCCGATTAAGATTGCGATAATCTCATTTGAAATCTTAAAAAATGTGATAAAAACTAATCCAAGAATTATCAGAAAAATGATCTCTTTTATCATAGTTATAAAACTTAATCCTTCTTTGATTAATTCTACTTTTTTGCCAAATCTGAAAGATTCGAATTTCTATCAAAAGGAGTTAGAATTATTTTCGAAATAGACATACTATAAACTTTAATAGATTATAATAATAAATATTCTTATTTGCGAATTTGAGACGCTCAAAGAAAAATTTTTCATTTTTATATCTGCCACTCTTCATCTTTGCGTAGTATTAAAGGTACAAAAGCATATTGCTCTTCTGTGTACTCGATTTTAAATTTACCTTTCTCATTTTTAATAATCATTAAAGGACCAGATTGATACGGACAAACTAATATTCCATTATCTTTCAAATGTTTCTTAGCAAAATCTATTATTATCTTTTCTTCTTCTTTGGCGATACCTGCTGTAAAGATTATTTTGTCAAATTTTGTTTTTATTTTCCTAAAATTTTCTTTCTTACATATAATATTCTTTATTTTCAATTTCTCGAATTTTTCTTTAGCACTTTCTATAAGATTTTCATGTATTTCTAAAGTTCTTACCTTTCCACCTTTTCCCACTAAATAAGCTATTAAAGCAGCATTCCATCCGCTTCCAGTCCCAACTTCTAAAACTTTATCTCCCTTTTTCAAATTTAATAAAGAAAGCATTCTAGCTACAGTACTTGGCTGACTAATAGTTTGTCCAGATTCAATTGGTAAAGCTTTATCTTCATAAGTTTGATTAATTAAAGTTTTAGGTACAAAATGACACCTATCTACTGAGAAAATAGCTTGAATTACTCTTTTGTCAATTTCTCCAAATTGAGATAAATAATTTTTAACGCTTCTTATCATTTCTCTTTTATCCATTTTATATTTAAGAATTACATCCATTATAATTTTATCTTGAGAACAAAGAAATGCGCCGACCGGGACTTTCTCCATCTGCCTTTTCTCTTTTTCTAAAAGAGCAATTTTTTCATTTTTTTTCTCTTTTGGCAGCTTACCTTTTCTCTTTTTCTAAAAGAGAAAAGGCAGGGTGATTTGAACCCGGGTCAGGAGCTTGGAAGGCTCCCATCCTAACCATTGTCCATCCTTTCTTTCCCGAGGCTTTCTTTCTAAGAAAGGCTCTTTTCGTGAACCTTTTCTTTTAGAAAAGGTTCTAAGAAAGGCTCTCAGTTTCTTTCCCGAGGCTTTCTTTCTAAGAAAGGCTCTTCCCGAGGCTTTCTTTCTAAGAAAGGCTCCTAGACTATCGGCGCATCTAATTGCTTTATGAACCAAATATTAATAAATTTTTCTTTAGAAATGTTTTTAAGCAATCTTTTGATTTTTAAAAATATGGATAATTGTATATTTTGCAAAATAATCAAAGGAGAAATTCCTGCTTTTAAAATTTATGAAGATAACAAAATAGTTGCTTTTTTAGATATTAATGAACTTACTAAAGGACATACTCTTATTGTGCCTAAGAAACACAAACGTTGGTTATGGGATCATGAAGATGATGAATACTTGTATTTATTAAAGACTACTAAAAAATTAGTTAATATCATAAGAAAACATTATAAAATTGAATGGGTAGAGATGGTAGTCATGGGAATGGGTGTTCCTCACACCCATATCCATATTATACCCCGTTTTGAAAATGATGGTCATGGAGAAATACCAACTGAAAAAACCAGAGCTCATATTTATAGTAAAGAAGAATTAGAATCAATTGCTAAAGACTTACGATCAGTAATAGAAAATCAAATAAAGGATTTATAATTTTATATTTTCATCGGAACCGTAGCTCTTTTAGAAGGGAGGTATCGGAACCGTAGCTCTTTTAGAAGGGAGGTATCGGAACCGTAGCTCTTTTAGAAGGGAGGTATCGGAACCGTAGGTTCTGATGTCGGAGTAGTTTAGTGGCTAGAACGCTACGCTCATGAGTTAGCTCTTTTAAAGAATCAATTGAAAGAGGAAAAAATCTGTGAAACGTAGAGATCGGGAGTTCAAATCTCCCCTCCGACATTAAATTCTAAATTTTTTGAAAAATAATATAAACCTAAACACTTTAAATGAAATATGTGACTAAAGATGGATAAAAAAATATTAGATGAGGTTGATAATTATACTGAATTTCTTTATGTAGATGAACTGAATGAAAGGCTTTTTTCTATGCTTGGAAAAGAAAATGTTATTGAGTTAGGTAAAAGTGAAAATGGATATCCTATTTATTGTGGTAAGATAGGTAATGGTCCTAAAAATGCTTTAGTCTTTGGTTTTCCCCATCCTAATGAACCTGTAGGATCTTTGACATGTTTAAGTTTAATTAAAACTTTACTTAATTATGAAAAACTAAGAAATCTTTATACTTGGTATATAATTCCTTGCGCTGATCCTGATGGAGCTAAACTTAATGAAGGTTGGTTCAAAGGTGATTTAAGTAGCAGAAAATTAATTTTCCATTATTATAGAAGTAAAGAATCCATACAAACAGATTGGGCTTTTCCAATTGAGTATAAGAATTACAAATTTGATAAGGTGCCTAAGAATGTAATGGCTTTAAAGAATTTGATTGATCAAATTAAGCCAGATCTAATTTATCCAGTTCATAGTACTGTTATGGGTGGAACTTTCTTTTTTCTTTCTGATCCTTTAAGCGAAAATTACTATGATAAAATTATTGCTTTATGTAAAGAGTATAATTTACCTATAAATTTTGGAGAACCCGATAGTCAATTTACTAAGACTTTAAAAGGACCTATTTTACTTAATTATGGATTAGAAGCTATATATGACTATTACGAAAAAACTGGAAAAAATCCTAAATTAATTATAACTTATGGTTCAGATAGTATAAGTTATGCTAAGAAACTTAATCCAAAGGCATTTGGTATTATATGTGAAGTTCCTCTTATGTATGATAAAAAAGTAGAGGATAGAACACCTATTCAAAGAACTAAAAGAGAAGTTTATATGGAAAATCTAAAATATGTTTTAGATGTTGTGGATTTTGTAAGGAAAGTAATAAATCATCCTGAAATTAATAAATCTTCAATTTTTTATGATCTTTTAGTTGATACTATTTTAAGAGAAAAACGTGATGCTGGTGCAGATGTATTACATATTGAGCACGATAAAGAATATGATGAACCTTCAACTGTAGCTGATGAATTTGATGAAATTGTCTTAAATCGTTTTTGTGTTTATGCACCTATTTTAGGAGAAACAAGGCGTTTACTTATGGAAACCAAAAAAAGTGAAGAAAGAGATAAACTCCTTAAAGAAGTAGAAGATAGACTTGACAAAGATTTAGATTTTTGTTATAAGAGATCCAATTATAGAATAGTTTCTGAAAGAAATCTTGTCCAAGTCCAATTAGGCTTTCTTCTTTTAACCATTGAAGAATTAAATCCAGAAGTGAAATTATGATAAAAACTTTTATAGATTTTATTTTACATATAGATAAATATCTTATAGACTTAATTAATTTGTTTGGTTTATGGATTTATATAATTCTTTTTTTAATAATCTTTTGTGAAACTGGATTTGTAGTTACTCCTTTTTTACCAGGTGATTCTTTACTATTCACATCAGGCACTTTAGCAGGTATAGGTTCTATGAATCTTTATTTTCTTTTTATAATTTTTACAACAGCAGCTATTTTAGGTGATTCAACTAATTATTTTATAGGATATAAGGTAGGTCCTAAAGTCTTTAATCAAGAAAAGTCTATATTTTTTAATAAAGAATATCTTAACAAAGCTGAAAAATTCTATGAAAAACATGGTAATAAAGCTATTTTTCTTTCTAGATTTGTACCTATAATAAGGACTTTTGCACCTTTTGTGGCAGGCATCGGCAAAATGAATTATTTTAAATTTTTATTATACAACATACTTGGGGGCTTAACATGGGTAAGTTTATTTCTTTTTGGAGGATATTTCTTCGGGAATATTCCCTTTGTCAAAGAAAATTTCAGCTTTTTTATCATAGGCATAATAGTAATATCTTTTATACCTATTATTATTGAAATAATTAAATCTAAGTAAATCCGTTAAATTTTTATATTAGTTTCTTTATCTTACTTAAAGGTGGCAATATGGATTTAAATTATGAAGTTCTTAAAAATCTTGAAGAAAAACTTAATGAAATTAATTCAAAAGTAAGTTACTCTTTGATTTTAAATTATCAACCTAATAAAAGTATGATAAATAAATATTCAAAAGAAGATATATTCCTTCACTTAACTAATTATGGCGATAATATTACTTCTGATGAAGAATTTGAAAATTTAGATTTTTATTTGGTATTTAATAAAAATAAGAATTTTGAGAAAGAAATAAAAATACCTAAATTACCTTTAGAGTTATCTTTAAGAAAAATTGATATTATACGTGAAGTTTTTGATGAAGATTCTGAAGGTACACCTATTTTTAACTTGGGTTGTCTTATAGCAACAATTTATCCAGAAAGAATGGATCTTATAAAAAATGAGAGTGACGATGAATATAATATTTTGATAGATTATTTTTGCGAATAAACTTTGCGTTAAATTTATATTCACTTATATACTATAATATATATGTTTGATAAAATAGTTTATTTAACAACAGGCTTAATTTCTATGATAGCTATTTCAAATGTAGCTATCGCTGGCTTAAAATTTAGTTTCATGATTCCAACATTAATTATATTAGGGTGTATGTTATACCTTCTTTGGAGAGAATGAAAATAATTTTTCCAGATTTAGAATCATTAAATAAAATAAGATCATCTAGTTCTTATTCTGGACTTATAATTGCTAATGATGTAAAATTAGAGTATATAAGTGCAAGAAATATAAGTTTCTCTTGTTATGATAAAAGATATGGAACAACTCATTCTATCATTTATTATGGTTATAAAAAATTTCCCCTTTCGTGGAGTTGTGATTGTAAATGGGCATCTTTAAAAAATAGTTTTTGTAAGCATATTTATGCTGTTTTTTATAGATTGAATAAAGATCCTAACTTTTTACCTTTAATTGAAAAAGTTAAAGTAAATTTAAGAGAATTTATTTGAAAGGTGATGATAAAGATGGATCTTATTCCTAAAGGATGGTTTGAGTTAAAAAATGGCTATAAAGCTTATATTACACATTCTGGATACGGACATTTTCCTGGTGAAAAAGGAGAAGCAATCATAGAAGAAATTGAAAAAGTAATGCCTACTTATGTTTTGATAGAGTATCATCCTGAAGATGATAAGAATCTAAATCTTGATTACAATTATTTTTATTCTTTTGCTTTTAAAAAACCACCAGAAAAGAGGACGGACTCTATGTGGGCTATATTAGCAGGTTATAAAGTTGGTGCTAAATTAATTGCCTTTGATGTGCCTAGGAAAAAGTTTCATGAAAATATATACAAAAGTTTTTTGAAATATAGTAAAAGATTTGCAATTATTTCAACTATTGCCACTACAATGATTTATGAATTTCGAAATAGATTAAAGACAGGAGAGAATCCTATAAATTATAATGAAGCTTTTAAAATAAGAGAGAAGGAATTTCTAAATTTTGCTCCAGAACCTATAAAAAGAGCTATTAAAAAGGAAGGAGTTAAAAATTTGTTCAAAGAATGGATGCAATTTGAAGGTTTTTCTTCTTTGGAAGAATTTATATCTTTTTTACTTCAATATGGCAATAATTTGGGCTATTTTATGTTGTACCCTTCAAGTAAAGCTAGAGAAAAATATATATTTAAAGTAGTAAGCAAATTTGCTAAAAAGGGAAAACCAGCAGTAGTAATTGGTTCACGTCATATTGAAACTTGGCTTAAAAATAATTGGATTAAACTTTGTGATGATAAATGAAAGTCTTTGTTGGTACAAGTGGATGGTTTTATTCTTGGAATAAAGAAGGAAATTTAGATTGGTTTTTAAAAAATTCTAAATTAAATGCTGTAGAACTAAATGCTTCTTTCTATAGATTTCCTTTTCCAAATCAAATAAAAGCTTGGGCAGAAAAAGGCAAGAAAATTAAATGGGCTATAAAAGTTAATCGATTAATTACTCATCAATATAAATTTAATAATAAAGCTTTTAGAAGCTGGAAGAAATTTTACAAGCTTTTTGAAGCTTTAGATAAATACATTGACTTTTATCTTTTTCAATTACCTCCTAACTTTGCAAATATGAAGCAAATACTTAATTTTGCAAAGAAAACTAAACTCAAAAAGAGATTTGCTCTTGAATTAAGAAATAAAAATTTAATTGAAAATTTAAAAGTAGAAGAAGTTAAGAAAATAAATAAAGTTCTTACCCTTGTTTCTTTAGATTCTCCGGACTTTCAAATTATTTTTCCTGGTAAAATTATCTATTTAAGAATGCATGGTAGACTTTCTTGGTATAATCATAATTATAGCTTGAAAGAATTAAAAGAAATTTGTGAAAAAATCAAAGAAATAAAACCTCAAAAAGTTTATGTTTTCTTTAATAACAATCACAATATGTTAAACAATGCAAGAAAAATGTTTAAGCTTCTAAAAATCAAATAATAGAAAGCTTTTTAAATTCTATAAGATCTAAAAGAGGGTAATATGGTCTTTATAATAAGAAGTGATATTGAAGCATTAATTGATTTTGATATGTATATGAATAGAAAAAAGGCAAGTAAAAATACTCTAAGAAAAGATGTACTTTTACTTGAAAAAATGTTGGAAGGCTCTTTTACTTTGTTTGGTTTAAGTGATGAAAATTTAATAGTAAGTTATGATCAAAATTTAAAAATAGACATAGTTAAAAAGAATACAAAACTTATAACTATTAAATGTCCTAATTTTGAAGATGTTTTAAAAACTTACGAGGGTAAATATCATTCTTTGGAAAATTATATATCAGAAAAAAAACTTTTGGAAAAAGAAATTAAATTTAATTATTATAATTTTTATGTTTGTAAATCAAGTGATTACGAAAAAGAAATAAAAGAAAATACCTTATATAAACAAAAAAGTTTAGTAATGCCTGCCATCAACATTTCTTTTGAGATAACATCTTAAAAGCTTTTATAGTTTTAACAAATTCTTCATTAAGTTCTAAAGCTTGATTTCTGTGTCCACTACCATTATGCTTAGATGCATACCAAGGTGTAAATATATCAGCTTTACAACCTATATATTCTTTTAAAGCCCATAAAAAATGTGTAACAAGGTAAGCTTCTTTCTCATTTTTAGGTTTGTCTATTCTAATTGAACTTCCATCTTTCATTACAACTGATGGAGAAGTGTAAGCACTATTTTCATTAAGTGATTTGAATGAAATTGAAGTTATACTTTTGTAATTTTGTACAAAGTCTTGTACAGTCCCAACTAAACTTTCAAGAGAGTCCTTATAAATTTTTGATGACCAATCAATAGTTTTAGCAGGAATATTTTTTATTTCACTACTCTCTCGATCTACCTTCTCATAGTTAAATTTAATTTCACTAATTATTGTTTCTAAGATAGGTATCTTTTTAAAAGCAATTTCAGATTTAACTTTGACTTCTTTATCTTCATGCCAAAATTTTATCTCTTTTGTTTCAATATCATAATTAAGATATATAGAATTACCGTTCCAATTCCCACTAATTAAATATGTATTTTCTGAAGGAGTAGCAATAAGACTACCTTTTTCTGAATTAATTTGGACTATATCCCCATAACGATTAATTCTATAAGATAAATTCATAAACCTCACCCAATATGTAATTACTATATAGTAGTTATATATAAACTTTTCTCTTAGCTTAAAAGTTCTTACTTTTGTATAATTTGAAAGTAAAACAACAAGAAACTCCAAAAGAGCGATTTTACCTTAATAAGTAATATACGCTATAAGAGATACACACAATATGATAGGGGAGTTTTTAAGTACTGTAAGCATATTTTTTAAATAACCATGTAATTGTTCTCTTTATTTGCTATCTCTATGAGTTCGCCCAATTTTTTCTTTTAGTTTATACCTACAAAAAATATCATGTCTCCTTTAAGTAAAGTCAAAATTTGTCACATAAAATAATTGTTCAGGTGAAGCAACTTCTAATGATTTTGTAAAAAAGTCTATTTCCTGTTCTTTTGTCCATAATGATTTATCTGACATTTTTCTTACCTTCTTTTTTGATTTCTTCAGCCATAAAGTTCTCAAATTGCTTTGAAACAATCAAACCTTTCTGGTCGCATATATTTTTATATTCTTTGTAAGTTTTGCAATCAACACTCAATGTAATAGTTCTTTTTTCGTTACCCATTTTAAGCCTCCTTATAAATAAATATATTTATACATATTTATAAATCTTGTGTGTATTTTTATAAAAACGAAGCAAAAATAGTATGGAAACTCCTAAAAAATAATAGTTAATGGTTGATCTTCCCTTCATTATCTTCAATATATACTTAATTACTTGAGAAGTAAAGAGAAAAGTAGTTAAGTATATCAAATTTTTATCTAAATGAGAAAAAATATGAATAAAAAAATAATTATCAGTGTGATAATAATTTTTACCATCATAGGGTCTTTGCTTTTTGTTTATTTAAAAGATCACAAAAATGTTACTGAGACTTATGTTTTCAGCAATGACTGGCTTGACAAGCATAATATATATGTTTATGGAACTCCATCGCTTGATTCTTTAAAAATAGTAAATGCAATTGGAGTTACATTCTCAGTTTATTATAGCGGATTAAACGATTATGATAAAAATTATGTAGATGAGCTCCATCGGAACGGCTTTAAAGTCAGCTCCAATTTTCCAACTATTCAAGCAAATATTGTAGATAATCAAAGTTTGCGCGAAACTGCTAAGTGTATAGATATAAATGGTAATCCATTAGGATTTTTTGGAGATCAATATGCTATATGTAGCGATAATTATCTTTGGCAAGAATTTTTGAAAAATAGAATTAAAGAGCATATAGATGGAAAAATAGATGCAATTCACATCGACGAAATTGGAACAAATGATGAATGCTTTTGCGATGATTCTATAGCAGCATTCAACTCCTATCTCTCAAGCCACTATTCAGCCGCTCAGTTACATGATTTCTTTGGCATAGATGATATTAATTCATTTAATTATCGTCTTTATCTTTTAGAAAAAGGGGCTAAAAGTATTTGGGATGACCCAAATCAAAAATTGTTAAGTGAGTATTTTAAATTTCTATATTTAAGTAGAGTTTCTTTCATACATGAATTAATTCAATATGCGCGTGATTATGCTGGAAGAGATATTTTATTCTCTGGCAATACTTACGGCCTTAGACCTGACCAGCAAATTTATATTCCCTACCTTGATTTTGTTGTTTTTGAAATGCCAACTGGCTCCTTGCCAGATGGTAAACATTTTACAATATACTTACTCGGAGAAGCACTATCTTCATCTAAACCTATTATTGGATTCCCAGATATTTTTGTTTTAGCAAATATTTCAAGTGATGATTGGTGGTTATGGAGACATTGGCTTGCCGAAGCTTATGCTTGCGGTGGATCTTTTCTTATTCCATATAATTCTTATACTTTAGGAGGCGGAGCGTATAATGTTCCTTTCGATAAATTATCTGCATACACAGATTTTATTTTCTCTCACAAAAACTATTATGAAAATGTTTCTCGCGTATCAAAAGTTGCGCTCTTATATGACCTTCATTCTACCTTGACTAATCAAGCTAAATGGCGTGCTTGGGCAGCATGGGATAATTTCATAAAAACTGGACAGGAGCTTCAGGAAGCACATATTCTATTTGACATTATTTACAAGGGAGATAATGAATTTGTAAATAAATCAATTACATTGAATGACTTAGAAAAATATTCAATTGTAATAATTCCTAATTATTATGATCTTGATGTTACAACAGAAAGTTTGCTTAAACAATACTCTCAAAAAGGCGGTTATATTGTGACAGTAAATGATACTCTAGATAATTCAGATTTAATTGCAAAGATAAAGAATACAGGACTAGATTTGGGATTAGAAACTAATGCACCAAGCAATCTTAGTATTATAGTTTATAAAAAAGATGGCCCTCTTCTCTTACATTTCATTAATTATGATTATAATAACCAAACTCATGATTTCATACCTAAAAATCAAACAGATGTTACATTGACAATTCCAGATAATATAATTTTGACTGGAAAAAATCTAAGACTGCTAACCCCCGACACAAATGAAAAGACTATTAATTATACACTCCAAGAAAACAAAATTAAGTTTACGATTCCAGATATTTATGAATATTTAATTGCATCATTTGAGTAATCTATTTTCATTGAGAAAGAATAGTGAGTGAATACATTTAATAGATTACTACTTCCCAACCCAAAAATTTCTCAGATTTTATACTTCATTATAACTCTCAACATTTTCTTTCAGTCAACACTGCTGTTATGCATTGTAGACAATATTCACTAAACATCCACCATAAAAAGCTTTATAAAAACTTTAAAACTCATTTTTATTGCACGAAAACATAAATCGGAGGGAAAATATGGTTGATTACAAAGCTTCACATGAAGAAGTTGAAGAATGGTGTTTTCAAAATGGAGTTTATATAACACAAAAGGTAAGAAGCAATTGGAATTCATATCTTAAAATAATAAATACTGAACCAAATGAAGACCCTTTAAAAGCTAAAGCTAATACATTTTTAGATTATATGAAAAATAAAGGCATAATTGTTGCAAATACTCGAAACAAAGGCAATCAAGTATTTTTAACTTATACTTTTAAAGGAGAAATTATAGGAAAACGAGATTTACCTCTTGGAAAATCTGAGGAAACTATAAAATTATTAGAAGAAATAATAAGTAAAGATAACTCCTTTTTTATAAATAATGAAGAAAATAGTGAAGAATTTAAGTTAAACTTATCAAAACTTTATTCGGAGTTAAGTTCTAAGCTAATATAAGCTTTTTATATCTTTATTTTTCATACGTTGCATTAAATTTAATCTAAATTCTGTTATATATATCTCTGCACTTAGAAAATTTTTATTAGCTTTTTTTAAAAGTTCATTTACTCCTTCATTATCTATAGCACATAAAATCTTTTCAAGATTATAATCTACCTTAATTTTTCCAGGCACAATAATATAATCTATACCTTCTTCCATATTTTCTCTTTTGAACATGCTTTGATTTACAAATTTAAATCTGAGAAAGTTTATTCGTCCGTTGTCATATAAAATAATTCCAGGACCTTCTTTAAATTCAAATTTCTTTTTGATTTGATCATAAACATAAGTAGCAGAAGAATTATATGATAAGAAAAAAACAGATTTAAATCTATTATCTTCAATTAACCATTTTATTCTTTCACAAAATCTTTTAAAATTGGTCCAATCTTTAGCAGAAGTTTTTTCATAATATACAGATACTTGATAAGGCTTATTCTCATAAAATTTTTCATAGAATATTATATTACCTACATTATTCTTAGGATCTGAAATAATGTAAGGTCCCATTTCAGTTATTATTTTATTACTTAAGTAAAACATTAGTTATTTTAGAAATATAATTAATTTATTAATTTTTCTGAAGTTGTCTTTTCTTATAATCCTCTATAGCTGCTTTAAGAGCTTGTTCAGCTAAAACAGAACAATGAAACTTTGAAGGAGGAATATCTCCTTTAAGTAATTTTAAAAGGTCTTTATTTTGTATTTTTTCAGCTTCTTCTATAGTCTTGCCTTTAGCAACTTGAGTTAAAATTGATGAAAGAGCTATAGCCACAGCACATCCTAAAGTTTTAAATTTAATTTGTGAGATTTTATTATTTTTAACTTTAATAAATATCTCCATTACATCCCCACAGCTAGGATTTCCAACTTTACCATAGCCATCTGGATTTTTAATTTCACCCATATTTTTAGGTTTTAAAAAATGTTTCATTACTTCATTTGGATAAGCTAAAGCCATTTTTATTTCCTCCAAGTAACTGACATATTTCTTAACTTTTCGACAGAAGCTTTAACTATTTTAGCTATAAATTTAATATCTTTTAAAGTAGTTGAACGTCCTAAAGTTAATCTTAAAGAACCATGTGAATGTTCTGGACTAATACCTATGGCTGTTAAAACATGACTAGGTTTGAGAGAAGAAGTAGAACAAGCCGAACCTGTGGAAGCACATATACCTTCTTCATTTAAAAGCATAATAAGTCCTTCTCCTTCTATTCCTTCAAACCAAAAATTAAGATTTCCTGGAACTCTTAAAATAGAATGCCCATTAAGATGGGTCCCTTCTATACTTAAAATTTCCTTTTTGAGATAATCAGTTAATCGTTTAAGTTTTTCATTTTCTTTATTCATATTTTTGTGAGCAATTTCCAAAGCTTTAGCAAAGCCAACAATACCTGGAACATTTTCAGTACCACTACGCATTTTTCTTTCTTGTCCCCCTCCATGAATTAAAGGAGCTATTTCTATATCTTTTCTAACATATAACATACCTACTCCTTTAGGGCCATATATCTTATGAGAAGAAGCAGAAAGTAAATCAATATTCATCTTTTTAACATCAATAGGCAATTTACCTAAAGTTTGTACTGCATCTGTATGAAAGATTACATTTTTTTCTCTGCATATTCTTCCTATTTCTTCTATAGGTTCTATAGTTCCAATTTCATTATTGGCATGCATTATAGATACCATTAAAGTGTCTTTTCTAATAGCTTTTTCAACATCCTCAGGATTAATTAGTCCTTGAGCATCAACTTTAAGATAAGTTATTTCATAGCCTTTTGCTTCTAACCATTCAATAGTATTAAGAACTGCATGATGTTCAATATTAGAAGTTATGATATGCTTTTTTTCTGGATAAGATTCAGCTATACCTTTTATAGCCCAATTATCCGATTCTGTGCCTCCAGATGTAAAGAAAATTTCATCAGGTGATGCATTAATTAATTCAGCTATTTTATTTCTACTTTTTTCAATAGCTTTTTTAGCTTCTACACCTAAATCATAAATAACGGAGGGGTTACCAAATTTTTCTTTGAAAAAAGGTAACATAACTTTAATTACTCTTTCATCTACAGGAGTAGTAGCAGCATGATCAGCATAAATTATTTTTTTCATTTTTTACACCTCTTTAAATTAGAACATAAATTACAAAAAGAATTTATTAATTGGTCTTTTTTATCTTGTCTTTCAATTTGATCTGCCATTTGTTTTATACTATTTTTAAAGTTGCATTTATATTTTGTACCTCTAATATTTTTGATATATTGATTAACAGCACTTTTAGTTAAGCCTAAAAGATTAGCAATAGTAACTTGATTATATCCCCTTTTATGAAGTTCTAATACTAACTCTCTTCTTATAGAAGGAAGAATTTCTTTAACTACAATTTCACAGGGAGGTTTCATTTATTATATAAGTAAACACTGTTAACTTTTAAAACTTTCTATAAAAAGCTTCGGGTGGGGATCGCACCCACGACCTACAGCTCTCCCATGTTCTTTTGGATTAAATTCTCCAAAAGTTCATTACAAGGCTGTCGCTCTGCTCTTCAGGTTGCCTATCTGAGCTACCGAAGCACATTTCTCAAAATTAAGTTTAAATTTATAAATTTTCTGTGTTATTCTTCCTTTTAATAGCTATAAAAGCAGCATAAATTCCTTCTTTACCTACTTTTTCTACATTTCCGAAGATTTCTTCTATTTTCTTTAATAAGCGTTTTCCACCTATTTTAGGTCTTAAAACAACTTGTAAAGTGCCACCTTCTTTAAGATGTTCAAAAGCTTCAGCGAATAATTTATAACAGACTTTTAAACCAGCATGAATAGGAGGATTAAAAATTATAGTATCAAAATCTTTATCAGGTATATTTTCAAAACCATCTCCTTGATGAATTACTGCATTAACTTTATTTCTTTTCAAATTTTCTTTCAAACATTCTATAGCTCTTTGATTTATATCTGTCATGTATAAATTAATATCTTTATACATTTTTGCTAATAAAATTCCGACTGTTCCATAACCACACCCCAAATCAAGGACTTTATCTTTAGATTTAATTTTTATAACTTTAATATGAAAAAGACTTCCTCTATCTAATTGAAGAGGTGAATAAACACCTTTAGCAGTAATTAAATCAAGGTCTATATTATTTACTCTCTTGCGTATGTTAAAAAATTTCTTTTCACATTGAGGATTTTCAGAATAATAATGTTCTGTCATAAGAATTTAAAATAATTTGTTTAATATAAACTTTCAATTAGTTAATTATATATTTATCTGAAGTCTTAATATCATAACATGATAGAAGAAAACCAAGAAAAATATATTGTGTTTTATAACAAAAAAGCGGGTGCTCTTTATCTTTCAAAAGATGAAGTAAGTTTTGCTTGGGGTTATACAAATAACACTATCGATTGGGAAGTGCATTTTACACCTCATAGAGATATAAGCATTTTTGACAACAAAAATAACATAAAAAAGGAAGGAAGCCTAGAAGAATTATTGAACAGTGACCTCCCTTCTAAAGTTAAAGAATTTTTACCTTACTGGATAAAATGCTTAGAGCAAAAGGAAATTATTCATGTACCTATAGAAAAAGCACAATAAAACTATCAATTACTTTGCTTCCAAAGTTCCTTTCTCTTAGCTTCAAGAAGCTTTGGTTCTTCGTTCATGAATTCGGCAGCACACAAAATTTTAGTATTTCCAGCTTCGCTTAAAAGAGGGCTAATTCTCTCTCTCCATTTTATATCTCTTGTTAAATGATGATCAAGAATAATTATTTCAGGTTTGCAATTCAAAATTATTTGTTTTAAGTTATTTATACTCTTTTCTAAATTAGTCCCAGAAAATTTATAACCAAGCATATAAGTCATAGGCCCATCTCCTAAAAGTATGTTAGGGCAATTATCTAATACAAATTTAGTTTGCTCTTCAAGTACAGGCCCTTCTACATCTGACATAAATATGAACTTTTTTTCATCATCTTTAATCAAAACTTCGATTATATATCCTAATTTATTATCTGCTCCATGTGGAACAGCTTCAGAAAATTTAATTAAAGTATTTCCTATATTAAACTCTTTACCATCAGCATAAATTATCTCTTTAGCTATATCTTTAATTTTATCTATAAAATATTTTGCCCTCTGTTTTTGAGAATTATTAACTTTTTGAGTAGGATGTTTAAGATATACTATTTTATCTTTGAATATTTCTAAATGTTCATCAGGGTTATGATGATCAAAGTGATAATGTGTTATAATAATTATACTACAACTTTTAGCTTCTTCTACTATTTTTTTCCAACTATTTTCAAGAGCTTCTATTTCGATTTTATGTGGTGGTAAATTATATCTTGAAGGTCCCAAAGCTGCAGCCGGATCAATAATTAATTTCACATCTTTAGTTTCAATAGATGTAGCTAAACTGCGAACACCTAAAGAGTCAGCTGATACAATGTTAATTCTCATAAAAAATTAAATGGACATCTTATTGTACAAGGTAGCAAAAAGAAGTCCACATATGTAAGCTAAAATAGCCACTTGAATTACACCAGCTGCAATACCTGTATAAGTTAAATCAAAGAATACTAAGACTCTTTGTAATATATCTACTACATAGGTTAAATGACCTGTTCTTCCTATTAAACCTATTGCTAAAATTGTAAGAGCTCCTACTATGGCCTTTGATGAAGCGAAAGCTTTTGCATCTAATTCAGCAAAAACTTTTCTAAAACTTACATTTCTTCTACTTGTATGATATCTTCTTGATTTTGCCATTTAATTTCACCTCACCATATTATATAAATTAAAATCAGTTAAGTTTTAAAAGAGTTACTAAATTTATTTTATTTGATGTGGGAAAAAGAAAAAGCCTTTGCTATTCAAAGACTTAAAAGAGAAATAGAAGCGGGTAAAGTAGATATAGAAATTCTTGACATTATTGAATTAATAAATGCTCATAAAAATTATTATACTACTAGTACTTGTTCAGGTAGAATCCAAGTAATTGATATTGATAATCTTTCAAGTATGAGAGGAAAAAGAATAATTAACAAACATTCTGAAATATCAGCTCAAGAAATTCTTTCTTCGTCTTTTAATAATTTTCTTTTTTTAATGGCTGAACCACCTATTTTTCATATTGTAGCCAAAGATTTAGAAGCTGCTAAAAAACTACTTGAAATTAGTCACAATATAGGCTTTAAAAGAACTGGAATTAGAGATGTAAAAAATGAACGCTTTGTAGTTGAAGTTTTAAGTACTGAATTTTTAAAAATTCCTTTAGGAAAAAATGGGAAATTGTGGTTCTCAAATGAAAATTTAAATGAGATAGTAAAAATTTCTAATGTCCTTTTAAAGAGAGGGAAAAACAAATTAGAAAAAATGAGATCTGAATTGAAAAATTTGTAAATTTGATTTTTGCATTTGTGTGTCCTCGAAAAGTTTTTCAAGTGGCTGATATTAGTATATTTTTACCATTTGTGGATAATAAGTATAAGTACCTGTGCTATCATATTTTTCTTTCCATTCATATATTATTCTCCATTCTTCTTTCTCCATCTTCAATATAATATAATCTAAGTTATTTAATTCTCCTTTTAAACTTTTAACATCTTCTCTGTCAAAACCAGTTTTTGTAAGATTTAAACTTTTCAACCCTTTTAATTTTTTAAGAGATTCACTTACATAGTTTGGTATCCAAGTATTCTCAAGATTTAAAGAAACAACGCGTCCGTCATTTACTTTAACTCTTTCTTTATAAAAGTCGTCGAAGCCAAAGGTTCCCATCAAATATTTCATAAGATTTTTTTACCTCTTTAAACTGAACTTTATTCAATTCTAAAAACTTCAAAGCTCAATTTGTTCATATAATTCTGGAATGTAACATGAATAATTTAAACTCTCTAATTTACTCTTAAATGCCTTTTGAGATTCGTATTCTCCATGTACTATTATAACTTTTTTAGGTTTCTTTTTCATTCCAGATAGCCATTCTATAAGACCTTTATAATCTGCATGTCCAGAAAAGCTATCTATTGAAAGAATTTCAGCTTTAACAGGTATATCTTCTCCTAAAATATTTACTTCACTCGCTCCTTCTTTTAACATTTTGCCTAAAGTTCCATCAGCTTGATAACCTACAAAAAGAAGAGTATTTTTGTCATTATTTAAACTATGTCTAAGATGGTGAATAATTCTCCCAGAAGAACACATCCCACTACCAGCTATAATTACTAAAGGGCCTAACATATCATTAATTTTTTTAGATTCTTGTACACTAGAAACTGTATTTAATTCTTTAAAAGTAAAGGGTTTTTTATGTTTTAATATTTCTTCATCAAAAACTTCTCTATGTTTGTTAAAAATTTCAGTTGCTTTTACAGCAAGTGGGCTATCCAAAAAAACAGGCTCCTTAGGAAAAAGTCCAGAAATTGAAAATCTTCTAAACCTAAAAAGAAGATCTTGGGTTCTTTGAACAGCAAAAGAAGGTATTAATAACTTTCCACCTTTTTTATACGCTTTGTTAATTACTTCAAGTAAAGCTTCATCTCTATGTTCAACATCTTTGTGTAACTTATTACCATAAGTTGATTCTATTAAAACATAATTTGCATCAGAAGGATATTCTGGGTCTTTTACTATAGTCATATCTCTTTGTCCAATATCACCAGAAAAAATTATTTTCTTATTTTTACCCATTTCATTAACATTAATTTCAATGAAAGCTGCCCCTAAAATATGTCCAGCATCTCTAAAAGTAGCTGTGATTTTAGGAGATAAAACAATTTTTTCTCCATAATCTACTTTTTTAAATTTTTTAAGTGCTTTTTTAACATCATTTTTATCATATAAAATTTGATGACTCGTCTCTTCTACTTCAAGTTTTATATTTAAATCTCTCGCTTCGCTTGCTTGTATTTCAGCTGCATCTTCAAGCATTATTTTACATAAATCTAAAGTTGCATGAGTGCAAAATATCTTACCTGAAAAGCCTTCTTTAACTAATTTGGGAATTCTACCTATATGATCCATATGTGCATGAGTTACAAGAACAAAATTTACATCTTTAGGATTAAATCTAAAATCTTCGTAATTTAATTTGACAATGTCTTCAGAACCTTGAAAAATCCCACAATCAATTAATATTTTTAAATTATCTGCTTCAAGGAGATAACAAGAACCAGTAACTGTTTTAGCAGCACCATAAAAACTAAGTCTCATAATTGAATAATAACCGCAAATTTTAAAAAGCTTTTTTAAGTTTATTAGAACGATGACTGAAGAAAAAGAGAATACTATTAAAGATCAAAATAATAATCCCGAAATAGAAATTCTCAAAGAAAGATTAAAAAGAGCTCAAGCAGATATAGATAATTATAGAAAAATGATAGCTTCAAAAATACAAGAAATTCAAGATCACGCTAATGAAGATTTAATTAAAAAATTATTACCTATAATTGATGATTTGGAAAGAGCTATACCTAAAATGCAAAATGAAGAAGATAAAAGGGGAATAAAAATGATTTTAGATAATTTTTTAAAAATACTCAAAGAAGAAGGTCTTAAAGAAATACCAACTAAAGATACTAATTTTGATCCCTTCCTTCACGAAGCTTTAATTCAAGAAGAAGGAGATTATCCTGAAGGTAAAATTTTAGAAGAGCTTCAAAAAGGGTACACTTTCAAAAATCATGTTATAAGATATGCTAAAGTTAAAGTTTCAAAGCCCAAGGAGGTAGTTGAAAATGGCAACTGAAAAAATAATAGGTATTGATTTAGGTACTTCAAATTCACAAGCTGCAATTTTATTAGGAGGAAAACCAACTATAATTCCAAGTGCCGAAGGAGCAACTATCGCAGGAAAAATGTTTCCTTCAGTAGTAGCCTTTACTAAAGATGGACAACTCTTAGTAGGAGAACCTGCTAAAAGACAAGCTGTTTCTAATCCCAAAGGAACTATAATGGCTGCTAAACGCAAAATGGGTACTGATTTCAAGTATAACATTTATGGTAAAGAATATACTCCTCAACAAATATCTGCCTTCATCCTTCAAAAAATAAAAAGAGATGCTGAAGCTTTCATAGGAGAACCTATTAAAAAAGCAGTTATTACTGTTCCTGCTTATTTTAATGATAACCAAAGACAAGCAACTAAAGATGCTGGAACTATTGCTGGTTTAGAAGTTGTAAGAATTATTAATGAACCTACAGCAGCAGCTCTAGCTTATGGTTTAGATAAAGAAGAAGAACAAAAAATTATGGTTTTTGATTTAGGTGGAGGAACTTTAGATGTAACTATTCTTGAATTTGGCGGTGGTGTCTTTGAAGTAAAAGCAACTAATGGAGACACACAGCTTGGCGGAACAGATATGGATTTAAAAATTATGAACTGGATTATTGAAGAATTCAAGAAAAGTACAGGCATAGATCTTGGAAAAGATGATGTTGCTATTCAAAGAATAAGAGAAGCTGCAGAAAAGGCTAAAATTGAACTTTCTAATGTATTATCTACTGAAATAAATTTACCTTATATAACAGCTGATTCTACCGGACCTAAACATCTTAATCTTACTCTTACAAGAGCTAAATTTGAAAGTTTAATTTCAGACTTAATAGAAAGATGTAAAAAGCCAATGCTTAATGCTTTAGAAGATGCTAAACTTTCAAAAGATGATATTAAAAGAGTAATTCTTGTTGGTGGCCCAACTAGAATACCTGCTATTCAAAAAATGGTAGAAGAAACTATGGGTGTAAAAGTAGAAAAAAGTGTCGATCCTATGGAATGTGTAGCTATAGGAGCAGCTATTCAAGGAGGAGTTTTAGCTGGAGAAATTACAGATATTTTACTTTTAGATGTAACTCCCCTTACTTTGGGAATTGAAACTCTCGGAGGTGTATTCACTCCTTTAATACCACGAAATACAACCATTCCTACTAAAAAAAGCCAAATTTTCTCAACAGCGGCAGATTATCAAACAGCTGTTACCATTCATGTTCTCCAAGGAGAACGTCCCATGGCAAAAGATAATACTTCTTTAGGACAATTTAATCTAGAAGGAATTCCTCCAGCTCCAAGAGGTGTTCCTCAAATTGAAGTAACATTTGATATTGATGCTAATGGTATAATCAATGTTTCAGCAAAAGATTTAGGAACTAATAAAGAACAAAAAATAACTATAACAGCTACAACTAAACTTCCCAAAGAAGAAATTGATAAGATGATTAAAGAAGCAGAAGCTCATGCTGAAGAAGATAGAAAGATTAAACAACAAATAGAAATTAAAAATGATGCCGATGCTTTAGTTTATACTACTGAAAAGACCTTAGGAGAATATGGTGATAAAATAGACAAAAATCTTAAAGATAGAATAGAAAACAAATTAAAAGAACTTAAAGAAGCCATTGCTAAAGAAGATTATACTCAAATGAAAACTAAATCTGAAGAGCTTTCAAAGGAAATTCAAGAAATAGGAAAAGAAATTTATAGCAAAGTTCAAAAGCAAGAAAATAAGAAAAACGAAAAAAAGGTTGAAACAGAATTCAAAGATGAAAAGAAAGATTAATTTTTAAACAAGTGATAAAATGTCTAAAAAAGACTATTATGAAGTTTTAGGTGTACCCAAAAATGCAAGTATTGACGAAATTAAAAAAGCATATAGAAAATTAGCTATGCAATATCACCCAGATAGAAACAAAAGCAAAGAAGCCGAAGAGAAATTTAAGGAAATTTCAGAAGCTTATGCTGTTCTTTCAGACTCAGAAAAAAGAAAGCAATATGATATGTATGGTCATGATGCTTTCTCCAATAGATACACTCAAGAAGATATTTTTAGAGGAGCTGATTTTTCAGATATTTTTGAAGAGTTTGGAAATTTAGGAGATATTTTTGATTATTTCTTTGGAGGAAGTTTTGGTGGTAGAAGACAACACAGAAAAAGGAGAGATGTGGGGGATGACCTTTATTTAAACTTAAAAATTTCTCTCAAAGAAGCATACACAGGCACTGAAAAAGAAGTACATTTTTCAAGAGAGATTTTATGTCCTATTTGTAAAGGTTCGAGAGGAGATAGTGAAACTTGCGAAAAATGTGGAGGAACAGGAAGTATAAGAAAAATAACAAGAACTCCTTTCGGAAGTATGACTTATATAGGAACTTGTGACTCATGTAAAGGCAGTGGTCAAATTCTTTCTAAAAAATGTTCTCAATGTAATGGACATGGTAAAATTAAAGAGAGTATTAAAAAAGTTGTAGAAGTGCCAGCAGGAATAGAAGATGATATGCAATTAATTATTAGAAATGAAGGTAATCAAGGTAAAGATGGTAATGGAGATTTAATTATCAATATAAATGTTAATCCAGATAAAGAATTTTCAAGAGAGGAAGATAATTTAGTAAAGCATCAAGTTATAAGTGTTGCAGAAGCTATTTTAGGTGCTGAAATAAAAGTAAAATTAATAGATGGGACAGAAAAGATACTAACTATACCTGCTGGAACACAACCTAATACTATTTTTAGAATACCTCAAAAAGGCTTCAAAAATATAAATACAGGTAAAGTTGGTGACTTTATAATAATTATAGATATAGAAATACCTAAAAATCTCAATTCAAAACAAAAAGAACTTATTGAAGAATTTGCAGGTATAACTCATAAGAAAAAAAGTTTTTTTAGAATATAAAAAACAAAAACAAAAAATTAAAATTAATAATCTTCTGAATCTTCTTCACTAGATTCTTCATCAAATTCTTCGTTAGATTCTTCTTCATCTGATGGAAGTTCTTCAGAAGATGTTTCATCAGAATCTTCAGAAATATCTTCATTCTTAACTTCAGCTTGCTCAGATCTTTCTTCTCTTGGTGTTATACCTTTTTTCTTCATATAACACTCTTTGCAGTAAACAGGCAAACCCTCTTTAGGTTTAAAAGGAACTTCTGTTTCCTTTCCACATTCACTGCATACTACTTTATGCATTTCTCTTGGCCCTCTTGGTCTATTTCCAAATCTTCTAAATCCGCCACCGCGGTTATCTCTTTTTCTAAAATTGTCATACGACATCTCTAAACCACCTATATTCTATATACAAATGTATGAGAACTAGTAGACTCTCGCCAGCCAATTCTCACAATAGTATAGATTAAAGTGAGAGTATATAAAATTTGTTATTTCAAAATATCAACAAAAAATTGCTTCTAATAGTAGACAAACAAGACAATAGCTCTCAAATAATATAAGTTTCAAAATGCTTCTTATTAAAAGGTGAGAAGATGGATGTTTTTAAAATACTTAAAAGGAACAAATTTTGCGTTTTAGCAACATGTAAGAATAACAAACCCGAAGCTGCTACCATGTTTTATTTCTTCAGAGATAATTATTTATTTTTCGCTACTTCAAAACTTTCAAGAAAATATAAAAACTTAAAAGTTAATAAACAAGTTGCTATTGTAATTGGTTTCTCAGGAAAAAGACCAAGCCTTCAAATTGATGGCATAGCTGACTTTGTAAGTACTAAATTAGAAAAAGAATTTATACTTTCTGAAATAAAGAAAATTAACCCAAAATATGTTAATTATTACAAAGGCCCCGAAACAATCTTTTTCAAAGTTAAACCTTTAGAATATTGGTATAACGGAGAAAAAATAATGTAATTTATCTTCTCCTTACCGCTTTGTAAATGATCAAAGCAAGATAACCAAACATAGCAATGGTATACCCATCTCTAAAGCGGTCTTCACTATAAAGCAAAACTTTAAAAGCAAAAGCCCCAAAACCCACTATAAAAAGAAGCCACAATGGAAAGAGATCTACTCTTTCTGGAAAAGAAGGCTTTAATTCCATAAAATATCTTACAAGAGAATTAAGATTATTTTTCTTAATTTCTTTGTTTGAAAGGCCTATTTTATATTGTTTAGCAAGTTCAACAGCTTTTCCAGGAAAACCTAAAGATTTGGAGAATATTATATCTAAAGTATTTTTATCCTTTATTTTAAATGAATTAAGCATTTCAAGAATTTCTTCACGAGTCATACTTTCTAAATTTATAACTTCATAAAATAAGCTTTGAAATACTGATTTTTCAGAAGCTCCAATTATTACAGCACCATCTAAAATCATTTTTTCTAATATATTCATTAAGGGGCGTCTAGCTGTATGTAAATCATCGATTAGTATAGTAAGTTTATTTAATTTTTTTCTGCAAATTTTATAAAGAGAAGGAATAGACATGTATTTAGGAGAAGTTTTAGTTTTCAAATGAAGATTAAATACTATTTGTTCTAATATATAATGCATCAGGGGAAATTCTATGTAAATACCTTCTAATTGTTTTAATAACCAAGTTTTACCAGCTCCTTTTCTTCCAACTATTAAAATAGACCTTCTTCTTTTGATATTTTTTCTAATTTTCTCTAAAATTTCTTTTCTTAACATAATAAAATCACTCCTAAAGAAAGTAAGATTACTGTTATTTCCATCCAAAGTTTGAAGCTTAATTTTCCACCCAAAATGACAAAATGTGAGTTAAAGGGCCAGAACAAAGGAACACCTACATAAGTTAAAGCATCTGTTAAAATGTGAGATAAAATTCCTAAAACTGCTAAATTACCTGCTCTTAAAGGTAGAACTAAACCAGAAGTCAAAACAGCAAATAAAAGTGAATGTGTAAAGTTTCTATGTCCAAATTTTATATAAATTCTTTCTGACAAAGGTCTAAAAATTGCACCTAATATTGAAGATGGAATATCTATATCAGGTAAAGCTGAATAAAGAGCTAAAATTAAAACATTCTGAAAGGTTAATACTCCGAAAGCAAAACCTCCCTAAAGCTATACCCAAAAAGATATGAGTTATAGATCTCATTAATTTTTAAAGAAAAATTTAGTATTAAAATAAGTACGATTTTATAATAACCTATTTAAATAATATAATAAACATTTATATATTGAATAATACTAACTTAATTATGCTCCCAAAAGGCATGCTTAAAACTAATTTAGAAAAAAAGATGAATCCTTTTTATTCTGAAGTACAAAAATTTAGACTTCCTTCTTTCGTTGAAAGAGAGGTTTTAAGATTAGCCAAGAAAGCTGTTGAAATGAAATTAACTATGAGTTATAGCAAAATAGAAATTACTGCTGGTCTAATTTACTTAGTTCTTAAAGAATTTAACCTTTCACCTTTGATTAAAGATATAACTAAAGTTTATAGCATAACCAAAAATAAACTACTAAGAGTAGCTAAATTTTTATCTCAAAATTTAAATCTTAAGATAAAACCCACAGAAGACATTGAAAATTATTTAATTAGAATTGTAAATGATCTTTTACTACCTTCCCATTTAGTTAAAAAAGCTCTTCAAAAAAGTAAAAAATTAGATATAATTTCTCCTCTTGTAAAAACAGGAACTTCTCTTTGGCTTGCTGCTAATGAAGAAGGAATTAAAGTAGCTAAATCTCAAATAGCAAGAACTTTAGGCATAAGTGAAACTGCTCTAAAAAAGAATATTAAAAAATTTACTTGACACACTTGACATTTGTCCAATATATTCAAAAAGTTTAATTAATTTATTCTCAAAATGCAAACAGGTATTGCAAACTTGCCTCTTCATTCTGGAAAATGTCCTCCATGGCTATTTAGTCGTATGAAAAATTTAGGGAGAGAAATTTCAAAAATAATAATTTATGAATATGGAACCTTAGAACTTATCAGAAGACTAAGTGATCCTTTCTTTTTCCAAAGTTTAGGTTGTATTTTAGGCTTTGACTGGCATAGTTCAGGTATAACTACAACAGTTTGTGGAGCTTTAAAAGAAGGACTTAATGAAGAAAATTTAGGTCTTCAAATTTGTGGTGGAAAAGGAAAAACTTCATTAAAAACCCCAGAAGAAATAGCTAATACTAAATTATCTCTATCTAATAAACAAATAAATAACTTAATTGATGCTTCAAAAACTTCAGCTAAAGTTGACAATGCTCTTATACAAGATGGTTTCCAACTTTATCATCATTGTTTTTTCTTTGATGAAAGAGGAAATTGGACTGTAATTCAACAGGGAATGAGAGAAGGTAATGGTCTTAAAGATAGATTTGGCTGCAATGGAGGTTTAGCAAGAAGATATCATTGGCTTAGTGAAAATTTACAATCTATGATTATAGAACCTCACACTGCTATTTGTTGTAATCTTTCAAATCCAAAAGTACTTAATATGACAGCTAAAGAAAGCGTTGAAACTCAAAAAGTTAGTGTAGATATAGTTAAAGAGGGATCAATTAAAGTAAAGAATTATTTAAAAGAAATTAAAAAGTTAGATATGCCTATGCACCACGAAATTTTCAATTGTAATTTATCAGAAAGAGGTCTTAAAATGATTGATATAGCCAAAGATTATAATCCTAATAGTTATGAAGAGCTAATTAAAATTAAGGGTATTGGTCCAAAAACTATAAGATCTTTAGCTTTAATCTCTGATATAATTTATGGTACTCAAACAAGTTGGAAAGACCCAGTAAAATATTCCTTTGCGCATGGAGGAAAAGATGGAATACCTTATTCTGTTAATCGTAAATTAATGGATGAGAACATTGAACTTTTGAAAAATGCTATTGAAAATGCTAAATTAGGTGACAAAGAAAAAATTTGGGCTATTAAAAAACTAAATGAATTTTATAATTCTGAAATTACTTTATGAAAAGTTTAATAGTTATTATTTTGTTAATTCTTATATGGAAATAATAACTGGCTTATTAGGTTTCGTTTTAGGTTCGTTAACAACCTTTTTAATATTCAAAAAATTGAATAAAAATAAAACTAAAGAATGGAATAAAGGCTATAAAATTATTAGAAAAGACCTTTTTCCTAAAAAAGAATCTTCTAAAGAAATACCTATATATGCTTCAAATCAGAACTCAAATGAGAATAACTCTTCAAATATAACAAATTCTAATACTTCAGATAATAAAGAAGATCCAAAAATGCCTAATTGGTTTTAATTTTTAAAATATATTGGACCCGCCGGGACTTTCTCCACCTGCCTATTTATTTTTTCTCTTTTAGCAACTTACCTTTTCTCTTTTTCTAAAAGAGAAAAGGCAGGGTGATTTGAACCCGGAGCCTCCCGCATTAAGGAAATTTTTCAAATTCTCTGAAAAAATTTCGCCAAGCGGACGCGATACCGTTTCGCCACAGGCCCAATATATAATAAAGAACAAAGTTATACTTTTATAAAAGTTTTTACTTTTTTTCACCTGCAATCATATGATTATAAGCATCAATCCAACATCTTCCTAATTCTTTTTCCATTTTATTAATTATTTTATTAAAATATTCATCACCAATAGAGCCTTTAAGATAAATTATATCATTACGATGATTAGCTCCATAGGATTTTTCAGGATCACTTTTTCTCTGCCTCCAAGCTGCAATTTTAAAAGCTATCCACATGTATGGTTTTACTGCTCTTATCTTATCGTATTCAATCCTTTTACCTTCCTCATCAGTTATAGTTACCTTTTCAGTTGTTTCATCTAAAGACTTCCATAATTTATTTTCAAGAGTTTCGGAAAAGTTTATACCTTTTTCACAATAATCTTTATTTTTAGTATCTATTTCACTTAATACACTTTGAGGAAAAATTTCTATAAAAGTATTTGAATCAAAATGATCTTCTTCTAAAGATAAAACATACACTGGATCTCTAAAAGAAACATTATCTTCTAAGTCTAAAAGATCATTTGTACCTGAAGGTACTAAAATATCAACGTCAAGAGTTTTTCTACCAATCCCTCCTCCATCAAGATTAATAGGCTTTGGACAATAATCTTTTTTACTCAAATAATAAGGCAAAACCCAACTTCCAAAAATAATAGCAAAATGATTTTTCCTTTCTTCTTTTGGAGCTTTCTTAATTAGCTCATTAAAAAATTCGTTTAAATAGTTTACAATAATTTTGAAATTATTAGTAGTAATATAATTTCCCCGCTCATATTGGTCTATGTTACTTGTAGTATAATTTTCTCGCTCGTATCGGTCTGTATGATTCATAAAAATAACTACTATGTAGTAATTTAAATATTTAACGATGACTTCTTAAAAAATATATAAATGGGCCCGGGGGGATTTGAACCCTCGACCTACAGATAACCCCTTTAATGAGATTATCAAAGATCTTTTAAGAGTCTGCCGCTCTACCTGGCTGAGCTACGAGCCCAATATTACTTTTCATATTACTATTTCTTTTAAATTTTACTATAAAATAAAAATTCATCAACTTAATTCAATTGAAAGATTTCCAACTGTACTAAACTTCAAAGCTTTATCTAATCTACCTTGAAGATACCATCTTAAAGGTACTTTCCCTCCTGTAGCTTTATCTACTAAATTTTGTAAAAGTCCATAAGCATTAGTTTTCCATTCGTCAAGATTCTCCGGAATTTTAATACTAAATTTATACTCTGTTTTACCAGCAGGATATTCTTTCTTACCATCTAATTGATTCTTAAACCAATAATAACGAGTTGTTTGACTTTTTGTCTCAAAACCTTCATTTTCCTTCTCATGCCAATGTGCATAATATTCTCCTACTACATCAATTCTAAGCCACAAAGCTTTAACTGGTTTTTTAAGATTTAGAATTAAAGTTCCTTTAATTGTATCTCCTTTCTTATAAGAAGTTTTATCTGTCTGTATTTCAATAGTTCCATCTCCAATTCCAAACATAATATCACCTTCAATTTAATTTATAAAATTAAGTCTTTTGAAATTTTAATAGGCTTTTATTTAAGTTAAATAAATCTATTTTTGACTTTATTTTTCATTACTATAAGAAATCTTTTTCAATTTGTTATTTTATCTATGTTAATTATCTTAAACTATGCTTTTGAAGTCGAAAAGTATCTTTAAAAGATAAAAAATAAAAGCTTATATTCTTATCAAATCAAAACATGCCTCTGTTCCAATTCAACTATATTGGATCATAAGGATTTACTTTACTATCTTCGATATCTAAATCAGAAAAATTTTCTAAATTCTCAACAGGACTTATATCACTTACTTTTGTATTACTTTATTGATAATAACTGGAAATATTTATGTAAATGGCATGGAAATATTACAAAATTTGAAGGACATGAAAAGATTTTATTCAAGAAAGAAATTGTCTTTACTCATGATTTCTTAGGTGGATTAATTATAACCCCTAAAAAAAGAAAAGTAGTTAAAAAATGCTTGATAAAATAATATTATGTCATCAGAATTATTGGAAATTCAAAAAGTTTTGAAGGAAAAGTCAAATGAAAAAGTTAAAGCAAGTTTTCAAAAATTTATTCCTAATTCCCAAAAAGTTTATGGTGTAAAAGTCCCAGAGCTAAACAAACTTGCTATGAGACATAAAGGTAGTGGATTTGAAATTGTCAAAGAGTTATGGGAATCAAGATCTTTTGAAGAAAGGCTTTTGGCATCCAAAATATTAGGAAAAATTTGTAAAAAAGATCCAGAAAAAGCTTTACAACTTATCAAAATATTCTCAAAAGACATTTGTGATTGGGCTGTTTGCGACACTTTAGCAACTCAAGGAATTAGAAGTGTAACCCAAATAAAACAAAAAGAAATCTTTGAAATTAGCAAAAATTTAATTCAATCAAAAAATTTTTGGGAAAGAAGATTTGCTATTATTTTGTTAATTAATTTCGCTAAAGATAAAAATCTTAAAAAAGAAATTAATGAGATTATAAAGAATGCTGAAACTGATAAAGAATATTATGTTAAAAAAGCAGTTGAATGGATAAAAAGAGAGTTAAGATAAAGCTTAATTCAGCTTATCTTCACCACTTCAACCATAATCTTCTATTCATTCTCTAAATATCTTTTGTGCTCCTTAATGTAGCTTTTGAAAAATCATCGTAAGAAAATTTCATCTATTTTTCAATTTGTGCTCTTTCTAAGGCATTATAATACCATCTCTCTTACAAAAATTTATCATCAATCTACTTATCCTTCCATTAGTAAATGTATATAGTTACAAATTTCAAATGAACTGATGTTGCTAACTCTAAAGGATGCAGTTTTTTATTGTTTTTATTATACCATCTAGAAAATTCTTTCAGCAAAGAATAAATTTCAGCAGAAAAAGAGGAATAAAAAACAATTTTTGTGCCAGCACAGAACAATTTGCAAGTATAAGTCTTTCTTATTTTAATCAACACAAATAAATTTCAAAGAAAAGTTAATTTTAAATATTACACCGTCATTTAAGAAAATTAATATGGGGGGCTCAGATAAATTTTCTTACTTTAACGAAGAAGAATTTAAATGGTCTGTCAAAAATGATTTTCAAACTAGAGAACAAAAGGTACTTTTCGAAGTAGCAAATACCACAAGTAAAACTATTCTTTTAGTCTTTGACTTTGATAAGACCTTATCTAAAATATATATGCAAGATCCTTTATTCGAAATGAATGGTATTAAAGCTAAAGAATTTTGGGAGGATACTAAATATATTAGGGAAGAAAGAAGAAAAAAAGGACATTTATCAGATGGAGAATTAGAATATATAAACTTAATTTTAGAATATGCAAATTTAGGGATAATAAAAGATTTTTCTCTAAAGACTTTAAGAGATGTTGGAAGTAAAATAGTCTTTTTCCCAGGCATACCAGAATTTTTTCAAAAGTTAAGAGAAGATATAGAACAAGATGAAATTTATAAAAAGTATGGCATAAAAATAGCTTACTTTGTAATTTCTAATGGTTTTGCAGAAGTAATTAGAGGTACAAGTATATATCCTTTTCTTGGTGACTCAGAAACAAATGATGAAGGGGTTTATGCTAATGAATTCGATGAAATTAATGGAAAACTTATTTTAAGATATATTATGACTAAAAATAAAAAAACAGAAGCTCTAGCGAAAATTATTAAAAAACCTTACGGAGAAGATGATAAGATAATCCTTGAACAAAAAAAGCATATTTTTCCTAATATGATTTACTTTGGAGATGGAAAAAGTGATACACCTGCTTTTACAATGGTAAGAGATAAGTTAGGAATTCCCTTGGCAGTATTTAATCCTAATGATGAAAAAAGCATTTATGAAGCTAGAGGCTTACTTAAGAGAAATACAGTCAAATATATTTCTGTAGCAGATTTTTCACCAGAATCTGGAACGTATGTCTTAATAAAATCCATAGTTAAAGAAATAGCAGATAGAATAATTTATTACATTGAAAAGAAAAATAAACCTGCTATGCAAGGTTTATCTCATTAAAATTACTTTTTGGAAGAAATTCTTGTTTGCCAATTATAACGTCTTATTCTAGCAGTTTTTCCAAAACCACAACTAGAACATTCTTTGCGAGTAGCATGATAGGATCTTCTACCACATCTTCTACATACTATATGCACTTTACCTTTACTTTTCTTACCTTGAGAAGGAGTTCCTTTTGCCATTAAATTCACCTTTATGCTGGAGAAAGAAGAATAATTGTATCCCCTCTAAGGAAAACTTTTCCTAATTTTCTTTTAGTTGTTCCATTTTCTAATTCCTCAGTATCATCAAGAACTACATTAACATGTATATCAAAGGCACTAAGCTTTCCTACAAATTGCTTTCCATTCTTTAATTCTATCATAACTCTATTTCCTTTAGCTAAATTCAATAAATCCAATGGTCTAGATACATCCATCTTTAAACACCTATAAATATCAGAGTTTTATTAACTTTTAAAGTTTATTGTAGATACATTTTTATGATTTAATTGCTCTTTTACTATCATGATAAAGACTATTGCGATAGATTTAGGAGGAGTTTATTTTACTAAAGGAACTGAAGTATTTGTAGAAAAAATACATAAAAGCTTAAAATTACCCAAACAAAAAATTGCTGAAATCTTTGAAGGAAGTCAAATGAAAGAAGGATATCTTTATAGAAAGGGAAAACTAACTAAAAATCAATTTTGGAAATTAGCCATTAAAAAATTAAATTTAAGTCAAGAAGATATACCTAAATTACAAAAATTATGGCATTCTTCATATAAATTAAATAAGAGTATATCAAATCTAACAAATAAATTAAGAAAGCATTATTTAGTTGTTGCCTTTTCAAATACCATAAAAGAACGTGTTGATTATCTAGAAAAGAAGTATCACTTTAAAGAAAATTTTGATGCTTTATTTTTTTCATATATTTATAAATTAACTAAGTTTGAAAAGAAATTTTATAAAATTTTATTGGAAAAAACTCATTCAAAACCTGGAGAATGCCTTTATATAGATGATAAGCTTTACAACTTAAAATTAGCTAAATCTCTGGGAATTAATACTATTTGGTTTAAAAATTTAGCTCAATTAATTAAAGAATTAAAAAAGCGAAATATAATTAAAGCGCAAGACTTATAAACGACTCATTTTTTGGATACTTTATGGTATTGTGGCAAAAACCTAAAAAACGAAAAGCTTCAGGTGGACTTACAAGAAAATTAAGAGATAAAAGAAAATGTGAAATGGGAAGAACCCCCGCTATGACTAAAAATTCTTCCAAAGAAAAAGTTAATGAAATTAGAACAAGAGGGAGCAATAAGAAATTAAGGGCTTTGGCTCTTCATCATATTAATGTTTTTGATGCTAAAAAAGGAACTCATCAAGTAGCAACTATTAAAAAAGTTATAGAAAGTTCAGCTTCAAGACACTTTGTTAGAATGGGTGTTATAACTAAAGGGACAATTTTAGAAACATCAGTAGGAAAAGTAAAAGTTACAAATAGGCCTGGACAAGAAGGACATTTAAACGGAATTCTTTTAGAATAATTTTTTATCCAAACATTATATTTTCTGAGATATTCTTTTTACCAACAATTTTAGTTTTACATTCTTCCTTTATTTTAGATGTATAATCATCTAAAAATTTAGAAAATGATTCATATTCTTTAAGAAAACCATTATATTGTTCTAGACTTACACTCCTTCTATTACTATCTCTAAGCATATAACCTATAGCATTTGCTCCAGATAAAATAAGTTCTTTATAAGTATTTATGATATTTTCATAATATCCTAAGATTTCACCATCTGACTGATTTAAACCAACAATAAGTCTAAGGAATTTATCTTCACCATTAGAAGATTTTTCATCAATAAGCTCCTCAATATTCTTTTTATAAGCAGGCCATATCTCTTCAAAGACTTTTTCTGCTATACTTTCAGCTTGTCTAGTAATTTTATTAAAATGTTTAAAAGCTGGATCATTCAAAATTTCATTCAAAGAATTAATTGTTTTGTCGCAAGAATAATGATTATTTTTAATTTTATTTATAACTGTCTGAGAGGAAGAAATTATGTCTTCTGAAATCTTATCATAATCTACAAGCAAATTTAAAATTTCCTCAAAATCTGAAAAAAGCTTTTCATTAATTTTAATAATATTTTCATCACTATTTAATTTTTCATAGGATTCGATTAATCTTAAAAATTTTAATAAAGGTGAATAAAAGGGAAGTAAGTTAGTATTATAATTTCTCTTTTTAATATTTTTTTCAACTGGTACATAAGAATTTTCGTACATTACTTCAAAAGAATAAGATTCATGAAATGTTCCATTGCCATAAGATATTAATTCACTTGATTTTGACTCACTCATAAAATCTATAAAAAGTTAAGTTTATATAATTCTTTCTATTTGCTTTTTATAAAGGTGGTTATATGAATAATACGAATTATCAAGATGAATACAAGAATGCTATTAAAAATCTTGAAAATAAAGTTAAAAATAGAGAAATAACTTGGTATGATTTCAACGAAGAATTAGAGACAATACTAACAATATACAATAAAAAACACGATAATGAATTTGCTAATCAAGGCATATATAATGAGTTCGATTCTAGTGATCTATATAAAACTAATTTAAAGGGTATAAGTAGTAATCCATATATAAATAAATTAGATAAAGGTGCAAAATCAAATCTTGAAAGGATGATCTCTCAAGGAAATCAAAAGGACATAGAAAAAATATTCAATTTAATAAATGTCGCTTATGAAACTTTACCAACGGGTACTTATATAAATACGCCTCAGAAATAAATTTATTCCTAAATTTTTTATTCTTTTTAACAACTTTTATTTATTTTAAATTTTGAATAAAAGTTTCAAGTGTAATTATCGATAAAATCTAATGATTTTCTATTTTATGTGAAAATACAAAATAAAATCCACTGATTATAATCCCATAAAAGATACCGACATAATGCACCAAAAAGTCCACAAAGACTTCTTCACTAAATATTTTAGTTAGAGAAGAAAAAATTTCTAAAGGTACAATTATAAAAATTAAAAATGAAACTATTAATAAAAGAGCTCTTAATAAATTAAACTTAATTTCTTTTCTTATTTCAAGTAAGATATACTTGAAACTTGTTCGCAGTGAGTATAAAAAAGATAAAAGAAAAATAACAGTTAAAAGTAAATAAAAGAAGTTTAAACTATATTTATAAGCAAAAATTAAGAAAATATAAATAAGTAAAATCAAAGGCATTCTAATATCAAAATTAATTTTTTCATTTTTCTTACTAAGATAAATTAATCCAAAAATCGGCATAAAACTTGCTAATGAAGAGATTATACCAGAACTTCCTAGAGAATATTTAATCCAAGGCGAATGTAAGAAAACTTGAATGATTGAACTTACTATCGGAAGAGTTAAAATCACAAATAAAAATAATTTAAAAAACTCTTTTTCTCTTTACTTTGATTAGCTAACAATAACCCTATAAAAGAATATAGAAAATAACATAATAAATTACCCTGAAAATGTTTCCATCCATTATGAACAAATGCTTGAGTTATATACTGCCACATGATGGATTTTCTATATTTAGCTCTAAAGATTCTCTTATCCATAAAGGAAGCAACATAACAAGAAATATTATTAAAGGAAAAATAGCAATTAGCAATATATCCTTTTTATCTATACCACTTATTAAATTTCTAACTTGATTTTTAAGAGAATGTAGACTTAATTCTACCTTTGCTTTTTCGATTCTTTCTTTTAATGACATTTTAATCATTTAAAGACAAAAAATAAGACCTTATTAAAATTGTGATTTACAACTTAAAACTTTATTTCCAATTAAATTCTTCTGCATATGTTCCAATAACAACAATCTGTACACCGTTTTTTGAACTTTGTTGGTTCAGGTACTAATTCTTTTTCTAAAATATTATTTATTTCTTTAATAGTTTCTTTAACTTCTTCCAAATCTTTTTCAGAAATAACTATTTTAGTTATATCATTAGATTTTTCAAATTTTATGAAAGCAAAAGGCGTTTTATATTTTAATTGACTTTCTACAAGTAAACTTTCAGCTAAGACTTGTATTTTAAGAGTTCTATATAATTTTTCAGGTTTTTTCATATTTTTATATTCTATAGGATATGCTTTATTCTCAACATTATTAATAACCAAACAATCAAGAACAGTTCTAAAGTTCAATTCTCTGGATTTCAAATTAAGATGAAGTATTTTTCTAAATTTTTGAAATCCTTTTATTAATTTATTTCTTTTAGCTTTTCTCTCAAATAAATTATGCAATTCACGACCCTTGAATTCTTTTATTGTCGTAGCTTGTGGGACTCTTAATACATTCTCAAAATAAATTAATCTTTTACAATAATGAAAATTCATTAAATCTTTTATTGTTAAAAAATACTCTTTATCCAATTTAATTCACAACCACAAAATTCATTTTTTTAACTTTCTCTTCATCAAAGTCTCCAATTATTATTTTATTTGAAAAGCAGTTATTACAAGTAGCTATAATAAAAACACAATCATCTCTATCAACTAGTTCTTTACATTTAATTGCAAGCATTTCAGCTTGGTTTTTTGTTATTATACCTATAAAAACACTTTTTTGAACTCTTTCCATACCAAAATTCTTACATTCTTCAGAAACTTTTAATCTGCGACTATTATTTTTTATATCATAAATTACCCAATAAATCATATTACCACTTATAAACAAAAGGTTCAAATTCTTTACTTTCATCCAAAAAACTATTAGCCATATCTCTTGCTTGTGATAGTAAAATATCTTTAAAAGATAACCTCTTATTCTTAAAATGTACTTTATTATCTAATCTATCTATTATGACAGAAATTATTTTATCTCTCCCTTTCTTAGTTAAAATTAATTGTTTTGTTTCTTGATCTATTTCGAAGAAATCCTCTTTAATCTGTTTTTGCACAAAAAGTGTAATTATTACTTTATCAACTAAAACAGGTCTAAATTCTTCTATCAAATCTAAAACCATTGAAGGTTTGTTATATCTATCTTTATGTAAAAATCCAAAATAAGGATCTAAACCTGCTAAAATACATACCTTCTCAATTTCATTATATAAAATTCCATAACTATAATTTAATAGAATATTCACTTGATCATTTGACTTTTTATCCCTATTATCAAAAGGTAAAATTTTTGATAAGCAACTAAAATATTTACTAGCTGCTAAGCCTTCTAATCCTAATATATTTTCTCTTATTGTTTCAATATCTCCCTTTATATTGCACATTACTTTCTTACTTAATATTATAAGTTCATTAGCAACAGGTTTAAAGTCAATATCCCTTGTTTTACTTAAAGATCTTAAAAGATAACCTTGATTTGCAATCTTAGCACCAATAAGCTTTTTTGCGATATCTACACCTTTATTAGTATAATATGCTTCTAATTGCTTTTTTCTAGTTAAAGTGGTACCACCTAACTTACAAGGAAAAATTCTACCTAAAGGTTTTCCATAATTAGATAAAAACACAATATCAATGTTTTTCTGTAGAGCATATTTAATAGCACTTATAGAAATACTAGAACCAGCAGCAATAACAATTTGATCTACTTTATCCATAACAAATTCTTTTTTAGAATCCTTATTTTTTATTATAAATCTATTACCTTTTTTACCAAGAAACAACCCAAAATCATTTAATACAATTTGCATGCTAAAATTACATAAGAAGTACTATAAAAACTTTATCATTTTTTCATGTTCTGATTAGTCATATATGATTGTTCTGCAAGTCTCCTCTTAAATAAGTTCTCTATTTGTTTTTCCGCGAGTTGCAGTCTGATTAGTCATATATGATTGTTCTGCAAGGATAGCGAATTAATAGAAGTATCTGATGACGGGATCATGTTGCAGTCTGATTAGTCATATATGATTGTTCTGCAAGGATACAATAAATACTCATAAAGCCGAAATTATTACTATGTTGCAGTCTGATTAGTCATATATGATTGTTCTGCAAGTTCAACTATAAGTAATTCAACTATGCGGGGGTATTCACAGGGTTGCAGTCTGATTAGTCATATATGATTGTTCTGCAAGATTAAAAAAGAAAATACCCTACTTAAAGGCTATAGACTATGTTGCAGTCTGATTAGTCATATATGATTGTTCTGCAAGTTTATAAATTTTTCGTTTCTTATAAAAATTGTTGTAAGTTGCAGTCTGATTAGTCATATATGATTGTTCTGCAAGAGCAGAAATTTAATTTACATTTTGCCAAAATTCACAGATTTACAATTAAATTTTAAGGTAAGTTTAAAATCTGCAGAACTATTTATAAAGACTTTCCTTACATTTTCACTGACTTCTCAGTTGGGCCGTTACATACCACGACGGTATCTTTATAGACCCCTAAATATGGCTTGCAACGAGCCATTCTTAGTAATTGACCGTATAGATCAATTACCGAATAGAGTTTTTCAGGTCTGTAATAACCTGATTTTCTCTAGACTATGACTTTTATTTCATTATGTAACTTCAAGTTACATAATACACTTAAAATTCTGAAATATAAATTACTAATTAAATAAATTCTAAATTTAATAACTTTTCTATTTAAAGTGTGGTTCATTCAGATTTTTAGAATAACATAAGGCTATAACTCTTGCAGCATTTAAATCTGCATCTATTTGACCGTGAATATTACAGATTCCTATTTTTGAATTTTTACTATCTCTATTATATTCATTTTTCAACTCAGATAATTGATTAACTTCAAGTAAACATTTTGCACAAGTTTTACTTGTATATTTTGGATTTATATTAGACACAGGCACACCTTCTTTTTTAGCCTTATAAGAAATTAAGGATTCTATTTTTTTATAATCGAAATTGCTTAATACATAGTTTAATTTTTTATATCTTTTTCCTTTACTTCGTCCATGTTGCTTCAAATTCTCTAAACGTTCTAAAACAATAGTTGACTCATATTTCTTTGCGAGATCTACTATGTTCTTAGAAACATTGTGATATAACACATTTATTTTATTCTTCATACTTTTAAGTTTCTTAATAAGCTGATTTTCATGAATGTGCACTCCTGTAAGTGCTCTTATTCTTCTTTCACGATTTCTTATAGATCTTTTCAAATCATGATATCTTTTTTTCCATTTAAAAACAGGGTTTTTAATAAGCTTATTATAAACAAATTTATTTTGTGATGGATCAAAAACAGAAACGGCTAAAAGGTGCTTCAACCCCCTGTCAATCCCAAGTATGGTTTTAGTTGCAATTAACTGCTTAGAAAAGGGTTCGTAACTCAATTGAAGATAATATTTATAATCTGTAGGTTTTAAATTATATAACTTTTTTGATTTAAATTTACTTAGCGGTTTCCTAATCAAAATAGAATACTTGTATGGCTTAAAATCTATATTCGAATTGTAAATTTCTTCAGATATATCTTTCAGTAACTTTAAATATTCCTCACTTGGAATGTACTTATTATTTGATTTAATTATTTCAAAAAACTTCTTACTTTCATCATTTAAAATTTTTGATTCATTGTCTGACAATTTTCTACCTATCATTTTTTCAAATTCTTTAACAGTTTTATTAAAAGAAGACTTTTTTTTCTTCAATTTTTCTTCTAATTTTAATTTATTTTCATCTTTATTAGATTTCATAAGTGCTTTAACAGATCTAGGTATACCAAACAATTTAGCATATAGACTATACATTAAAAAATTTATTATACTATTCCTAATGAATTCAAAACTTCTTTTACTTGAACCCCTAATTGGCTGAAGTGGAGAACATATTATATTTAAGCCATTTTGAAATTCGTTAAATTTATTTTCTAATTGATCCGAATTTATTCCAGATTTTTTGTTGTATTTATAAAAACAATTCAACAAAAGCTTACTCGAGCCAAAATTAATAGAATATTCTTCTTCGTGTAAAGAAATTTTTGTTGGGTTAAAGAAAATATTTCCTCTCTTTAATTTTTCTATAGTGCTCTCTTTTTTTTTGATACGCTTTTCATTTTCTTGTAAAATCTTTTGCCATTTTTTCAAAGTAAAAAACTTTGGCGAATTTAAATTTCCCTTTTTAGTCGAATCTTTAATTCTAAATTTAGAAGGGTTATTTGGATCAATTTCTCTTTTGCTTTCATCATTTATAACTTCATTTATAGCTTTAACTTTATACTTCAATTCATCCAATAACGATTCTTGTCGCTTTTCAAAATTTTTTAAGGCTTTTTTATGATCTCCAACATCAACTTCTGCCTGACATAACTGAGTTTTACTAAACCAAATATCAGAGTTTGAAGGAATCTTTTTACTTAATTCTTTTTTATTTTCTTTTACAGACACCTTTTTTTTCATTTTAGCTATTCTCGAACAAATTGATGCCCATTTCCAAAACATAGCATCTAAAATTTCGGCTTGTTTTTCTGTAGGCATTATCTTTAATTTTAGAGCTAACATAACATCACTCTTTGAAATTATATTATTTGAATAATATTCTAATATTTTAAGTTTTCCACATCAATTAAAATAGTCTCTTTTATAAAAAGCTGATGATTTAAGTACAAAAATAACGAAAAAAATTAGCAACAATGAAATTTGAAGCGCAAGCACTATAAGTTCAGTGTTGTGCCTTTTAAGTAGCTAAAAAACGAAAGATTTAAATATTTGTTGTTTTACTATATTCAAGAGGTAAATGTATATGGAAAAAAATATGGAAGAAAAATTATATATCGATGCGATTGTAACAGATGTAAAATCTGGTTATAAAACATTAACAGTAATGCGATTGCCCGCTGAAGAAGCATACAAAAAGGCAGATTTAGCAACACGCATTGAAAAAGAATCGAAGGACATTAAAAAAGAATCAAAGGAATTGAAACAAAAGTTTCAAACACCAGAAGACAAATTTGATTGCTTAGAAGAAAGATTAAACAAAGCTTATAAAGATAAAATTAGTCCTTTGTATAACCAGCATAGTGCTATTAAAGGACCATATGAATGGTATGTTGTTAAAGACGGAGAGTACAAAGTAGATCATATCTTGGATAAAGTACCAGAAAATGCAGTTTCTGCAGATGAGTTCTTTAAAAATGAATAATACCAATTTTTTTTATTTTTAAAATTTTTAATTTAATTTATCTTAAAATTCAAATTGCAACTAACAATTACTTTACATTTCAAAGAACAGAAACCTTTATAAACTAAATTTAACTTTCTCTTATAAAGCTTTCGGAGCTTTAAAAGGAGGAATATTTGATGGCTGAACAAAAAAGTCAAGCTAAATGTCCTGAATGTGGTTCTACAAATTTATATTGGAATAGAGCAAAGGGGGAAGTTACTTGTAGAAAATGTGGTGTTGTTATCGAAGAAAGTATGATAGATTTCTCTCAAGAATGGCGTGAATTTGACACAGATCAAGGTGAATCTAAAAGAAGAACTGGAAGTCCTTTAACTTATACTAAACACGATATGGGTACATCAACTCGAATAGGAAAAAGTACAGATTTAAATATATTAGCCCCAAGTCAAAAAAGAAAGTATAACAGAATTAAAAAATGGCAAACAAGAATTTCAACTCCTATTGAAAGAAATCTTAAATTTGCCTTATCCGAACTTAAAAGGATAGCTTCATTTCTAGAAGTACCTAAAATAGCTGAAGAAGATTCAGCAATGATTTATAGAATGGCTGCAGAGAAAGGTTTAGTAAGGGGAAGAAGTATGGAATCGGTTGTAGCCGGAGCTTTGTATGCAGCTTGTAGAAGACACGGAGTTCCAAGAACTTTAGATGAAATTTCCCAAGCTTTCCCTTTAGATAAAAAGGAAATTGGAAAGACTTATAGATTTATATGTAGAGAATTAAGAATAAGAATCTTACCAACTTCTCCTCAAGATTACATCCATCGTTTTGCATCAGAGCTTAAGTTGTCCCCTAAAACTGTTTCAAAGTCTATAGAAATTATGAAAAAAGCTAATGAATTGGAAATTACATCAGGTAAGGGTCCTATGGGTATAGCAGCCGCTTCTCTTTATGTAGCAGCTTTACTAATGAATGAGAAAAAAACCCAAAGAGAAGTGGCAGATATAGCTGGCGTAACAGAAGTTACTATAAGAAATAGATACAAAGAACTTTTAGAAAAATTAAAATTGGAAGATGCTATAAGAAAAATAAAAGAAAAAGAGGGTATAAAAGAAGAAGAATAAAATTTTATTTTTTAATTTCTTCTTTTGAAATATTTGGCAGAAACAAATTTTAATTCAGGCATTTCATAAGTTTCTTTAACTCTTTTAATTCTCATTTTTATATCAAAAGATTTAAATCTTTCAAGGTTTAAAGTCCATTTAAGCAATTCTATATCTTCAGTATATCCTGCTCTTTCCGGCACTGGTGAAGCTCCAGTAATAAATATTTCTTTAAATCTATAATCCATATTTAGTATGATATCATATAGATTAAAAGGTACATTATTTTTAATTTTAAATTCTATATAATAATTGTTTTCATCAATTTTTTCAACAATTCTTTTAATAGATATTGGATGTAAAATCTTGTAAATAACAAAGCTTACTAATACTAAAAGAAGTAGTAAAATTAACCATATCCATAAATTTGACATGCTTACCGCAGATATTTTACATAACACTTCAAAATTGATAGATTCTTGGGCTAATTCTTCTGAATTTCTAACAACTTTAATATCTGTTTTAAACTTACCACAATCTTCTATAACTTTACTAAAATTCAAAGGAAGCTTACCTTGGTATAGTAATTCATAAGGACCTAACTTATCTTCAGAAATGCTTTTATCAAAAATAAGTCCATCTTTATTTATTTTAATAAATACAAATAAATCAGTTAAATTAATATTTCCCAAGTTTTCAACTTCAAAGCTGATATTTTGAGTTTCATTTTGAGCAATTTTTTCATTTGCAAGAGTAAGATTATTTATTTGGACTATAACACATTCAGGCATAGAAAAAGTTTTATTTTGAATTAAAAGAACTTTACCTGTATCCATATCTTTATAGATTAAATTTATGATATAATTACCAGGAGGAGTAGTTGAATTTATAGGTAAAGTAATATTTCTTGAAAGAATAGTTTTTAAAGGTGAAAAGAAAGAATCTTTTAAGTGCGTATATAAAATATTATTTCGAACAATAGTTCCTTCTACTAAAAAATTCACATCCTTATATGTATTTAAAATATCTAAAATCATTAAGTTATTTTCATTACAATTTATTGAAGGGATAGTGACATTTACATAAATTGCTTTACTTTCTCCTCCACCAGCTCCGCCACCTCCACCACCCCCACCGCCACCCCCTCCGCCTCCTCCACCTTCTCCACTTGGAGGTAAAGGTGGCAAAGTAGTATTAATTCCATTAATTAAAATATCATAATAACCATTGTATTCTTTTTTATCTAAAGAAATAGCAACATTAGGATAAGTTACACCTGAAGAAATTATAGAACCATTAAAAAGTTCAACAACTAAAGCACCTCTTTCAATAGTTATATCTTCATTTTTATCATTCTTAACAAGAGTTACATTAATAGTTACATGAGTACTATTTTCAGTCTTGCTATAAACAAAACTTCCTTTTAACCAACCAACATTTTCATTTAGCTTAACAAAATTATCATCAGAAGAAATTTCCCTATCATTAGATATTACTACGGTAGGTATAGCTGGATAAACTGCTTTAAAAGAAGAGATATCAATATCGATTTTAGAACAATTGGAAGCATTTATATCTTTAATTCTTTGCAAACTTCCCAAAGGATAAAAAGATGTTGTAATTTGAATAATATTCTCTGCTCTATCGTATAATAATCCAACATATTTGCCATTTAAATCATCATAATTATCAGCACATAATAATAAGTAAATATTTGGATTAATTAAAGAAGCATCAGCATAAGATTTTGAAGCATTATCGTATTTGAGAATAGTAATATCTCCATTTTCATCAACAAGTCCAGCAAAAGTTATAGAAGCATTAGCACTATTTAAAATTGTTATTAAAATGAAAAGCCAAATAATTTCTTTTTTCATTTTAGCTCAACCAATCTAAAATACTTGCATAGCTTTGATAAATAGCATTTATTATAGTTTCAACTAAATTTTGATGATTTACAACTTTAATATATGAAGCTTCAATAGTAGTATGATTTAACACTTTAAAAGGTAGATTAGTTGACCTTGCTGTTCCATTGTGAACATATTGTTTAACTCCATTTATATAAAGTTCAGCATATAAACTATAGTTACCTACATAATCAGCTAATTCCGGTTCTTGTTCCACAAGAGGTTTATTCCCAGTTGGAATTAAAGTAAAATTAACCCACCCAGTTCCATTAGTTTTTACTTCTCCAATTGATTCTGAAATCATTCCTCTCTTCATATTAGAATGATTCCATATTTGTAAAGGCGCAAACATAGAAAGACCATTATGTTCTACTAAATGAATAGTTGCATTAGGTATATAATTTCCATCAGAATTATTTACATAAATTGTGATATTATAAGGAACACCTGCACGGGGAAATTCATTTGTAGCTTCTCCATCAATCCATACATTTATGAAATATATAGGTTCGATAGATATAGAAGCTGTAGCATTGTTATTTAATTCATTACATTCTCCTATAGCTCCTTCTTGATCTACTTTAACTATAACACTATGTGAACCAGAACTACCAAAGCTAGCTGTGTTTAAAGTTATGTTTCGGGTAGTTGAACTACCTTTACTTAAGCTACTTACTGATTGTTTATCAATTAAATTTCCATTTTCATAATAAAAACTAACATTGAAAGGAATAGAAATATCTACATTATTAATATTTGATATAGTTGCTGTAAAATTAATTATTTCGCCACTATAAGGGTAAGGATTACTCGGAACGAGAGATACAGATATATCAGGACCTATACAAAAGGGAGTTCCTATACCATTTATAACATAATATCTTATAATAGCAGGATTAGAATTTGAAGGGTTAACTACTCCTGTATATAAAGATACAGCAGAGTCACTCGGTTTAACAACTCTTGAAGATGTACATTCATAATGCACTATATTTGAAGCATTAATAGAACAAATACCCACAATAATATAATTTACATCTTTAGCAGCACCTCCTGGATAAATAGGTTCTGTTTCTGAAGCACTTTTATAACCAGTTACAGCTGAAATATCTAAAGAAACATTTCCAGAATTTTGATTATAAGTTGATTGCACATTATTTGTTGTATAATAACCCCTTAACCATCCATTTGAAGGTGGAACATAAATAAAAGTATCTGAATTATCAAGTACTGAATCAGAAGATACTCCTACAAAGATTTCAGCAGGATAAACAGCCATAGTATCCCTAAAACCAAATCTTGAATATGTAGTACAACACTTACTATCACAAGAATTAAATAAAGTCATACTTCCATATGTAGAATCCCAAGCTACATCTACAAAATCAGATGTATTTCCTATTTTGTAAGCAGCTGTTGCATATTTCCCTGTTAATTCACTACTTGAATCAGCACAAACTTTTAAAGCAAAATCAGGATTACCTACTTCATTATCAGAATCTATATAAGCATCAGCGCTTGGCCCATAAAAAGGAGAAAAAATTTGACCATTCGCAGCATTAACAATACTTGCATTTATAAGTGAAGCTGAAGCTTTTTCCATCACTAATGAAAATATCAAAATTACTATCAGCCAAATAAATTTTTTCATTTATTTTTCCCTCCTAATATATAAGCCATCCTTTAGTTAAAGCATAAATTCTATAAAGTTCTAAATTGAAAGATTCTATATTATCTTTATTGAAAATCCCATAAGCTTGACCCGATGGAGCAGGTAATGAATCATCTACATCTATATTTGTACTATTAATTAAAAGCGAATCATTATTATATATGTATATAGTAACTCTATAAGGACCTATTGAATTACTTTGAATATATCTGCCTCCTGTTGGTATAATTGTAAATTTAGCTGTGCCATCTATACCTGTTTTAACTAAACCAACAGCAAAATTAGAAACATTGGTTGTCATATATTGGGGGAGTATAAAAGGAGGATAACCATTTCTTTCTTCAACCATTATAGTAGCATTAATCACAGGTTCAAAATTAGTATGATTTATTACACTTACATTTAATGCAGTTGGTTTGCCAGATATGAATTGATTTGGAAGACCTATTATAGTACCATTAGTAAATACTTTAACAGTATAATTTACCCCTCCTCCAAGTAAAAGCCACCCTTTTGCAATAGCATATATTCTATAAACTTCAAGATTAAAAGATTCTATATTATTACGATTAGGTATATTTATACTATTAATAGGTGTTTTGAAATCAGTATATGTAACTGTCATTTCTTTTACAAAATCATTATAACCTTCTTTAGAAACATTAACTGTAATATTATAAGAGCCTACTTTACTTTTATCTACATATCTTCCTCCTGTAGGAATAGCTGTCATCATTGCAACTCCAGAAGAAGATGTATTTATAAGACCGTATACATAATTACTGACATTAGCCACATTATATTGAGGTTGAGTAAAGGGAGTATAGCCATTAATTTCAGTTACTTTAATTTGGGCATTTTGGATGGGTACTTCATTTGCTTTATCTTTAACTATAACTGTTAAGTTATAAGGCTCACCTGCATTTTCAAAAATATTAGTTTCTACTCCATTAACAAAGATAGTAACATTAAGATCAGCTGATGATATAGTAGTTACATTAGTGATATTATTAGAATAAGAAGTACTATCATAAGCTTTACAAGTAACTTCTATAACATCATTTGCATCTGAAATATTCACAGAGTAATTATTCAAAGTACTCCAATCTTGCACTATAAAGCTATCATTAGTATTATAAAATTGATAATAATACGTTATTGTATCGCCATCTGCATCAGAACTTCCTGAGCATATGGCAGTTAAATTTTCTCCAACTTTAGGAGAATTTAATATTAAAGATGTTGGTGTTGTTGGAATTGAATTTTGTATAATTGCATAATTACTTGAATTTTGCCATCCATCAGATGCATTAACTTCTCCATCATTAGCAAGAACTGAACAAGTAATATTATCTCCTTTATCTAACCCTGATAAAGATAAATCCAATGTATTTGAAGTTTGTCCACTTATTAGAAATCCATTTTCATACCACTTATAATACCATATAGCTGTATCAGAATCATTATCTTCAAAAGTACCATTAATACATGTAATAATATCATTAGTTAAAGGCGTTTCATTATTTATAGTAGGTTGTCCTATTATAGGAGCTGAATTCAAAATAGTTACATTACTAGAATTTTTCATAATGCCGTATTCATAATTATCATAAGGTATAACTGAACAACTCCAATTTTCACCTTTAGTTGTGTATATGTTTGAAAGAGTTGTAATTATTGAATTAGTGTTATTAGGAATATTTTCTGTCTGTCCTGTTAACATAGAAATTCCATTTCTAAACCATGTCCAATTAGCTTTAAGTGTAGATTCTTCATTATCAATCAAAGTAGCATTACAAGTTAAATCATTAATTGTAGTGGGTAAAGATGATGTAATAACAGGTGTTGAAATTAATGGAAGAGTATTTACATAGAAATTTCTCAATCCAGAAATTGCAACATTATCTACTGAATCGTTCGCATAAACTTTGTAAGTATAAGTTTTACCACGAATTAAACTATTATTAACATATGTACAATTTACAACATTACCAGATCCATATTTAACCATAGTGTAATTAAAACCATCAAATTCAATAATACATTGATCTATGGGAAGATTATTAGAAACAGTTACTTTTATTTCAACACTTGTACCTAAATGTTTACTTCCATCAAGAGGGGTTGGTGGTTCAATAAATTCTATAGAAGGTGCAATATCATCTTCTACAAAAGAATTATTAACTATGTTTGAATATGCTGAATCGTCATAAGTCCTACATCTAACATATATCTCCTGATAACCTAAATTAGGGACTATATAAGAACAATTCATATTAGAATAAGGATAACTAAATTTACCTATATAATCACATATATTATTTGATAATGAAGGTATACAAGAATTAGATGTATCATTACAGCAATAGAAATTTAATTCATCTTGATCATTATCATTGGGATTGACTGCTGAAATAGTTTGGGTTGAACCTCCTTTTATAGGATTAGTAGATATAGATATTCCTTCTAAAGTTGGAATAGAATTTAAAATAGTTACATTTGTAGAATTTGAAGTACCATTTACAAAAGTATCTGTTGGAGTAACTGTACAAGTCCAAGTTTGCCCTTTGGAAGTATTTCCTGCTGATAAATTAAATGAAGTTTGAGCTATTCTTCCAGATAGTACTTCATGAGTTCCATTTGACCAATTGAAATAATAATAAATTGTATCCTCAGGATCTAAATCAGTAGAACCTGAAACAGTACAATTAAGATTATCATTATTATAAGCAATTGAAGGTATAATAGTTACAACGGGTTTACTTGGAGCATTATTAGGGTAGCCATTTGAACCTGTAACAGAAGCATAAGCACCAACTGAATCATAAATAGTAATTTCAATAGGAAGAACTTTTACTGAAGTAGTATTAGTACATTTGAAAGTAGTTATATTAGTAGTTGAATTATACATAACAGAACTAAGAAGAACACATTCTGTACTATTTATAGTAAAATAAGAAAGATCTTCATAGCCATCTAAATCTGTAACATTAACTGTTGCATTAAAAGAGTGTCCTGTTGTGTAATTAGTAAAAATAATATTAGATATAGTAGGTGCATGATTTGTACTTCCCATAGGAGCATAAATTGATGAAAAATTAGTTATATTAGCATAGATATATTTGTTAAAAGTATTAATTCCAGCTTGAGTTATATCACCTACAAAAGATTCATTCCACCACTTTTCATTTGAAAATTTCCATATGCGAATAGTATTATTATCATAAATTTTAGGTGAAATATCTGAATCTTTATATGAAAGATTTAAGAAAATCCAAGAAGTCGGACTTCCTTCTATTTTAACATAATGAGAAAGATTTGAATAGCCAGGCAAATCAGGTTTATTTGTACCATCTGAATCAACTAAATGGATTATACCTTCATATATAAAATTACAATTAGTATCATTTAAAGTTAAATTAATTATTCTATTATTTAAAGAATTTTCATCAGAAATAAAATCCCAAGTATTGTTAAACATTAAAATATTTGTAAAATTATTATTCGAACTACTTTCTAAGTTTATACCTCTAAGAGAGCTGTAATTAATAGTAAGATTAGTTAAGATATTTTCATTAGATAAAGAAGTTAAATGAAGGCCATAAGAATTATTATAAATTAAATTGTCACTAACTAAATTATTTGAACTATTACTAAGACTAATTCCATAATTTGAACTATTAAAAATTTTATTTTCACTAACATTATTATAATTCGAAGAACCTAAACATATCAAACAATTTGTTCCTCCAACTAAATTGATAAAACTATTATTTTTAATTGTATTATTCTGTGAAAGATACAAATTCAATCCTCCATAAATAACATTAAAGAAATTATTATTCACAAAATTGCTATTACTAAAATTATTAGTTTGTACCCCACGAGATACATTTGATAAACTATTTCTATCAAAAGTTAAATTTTCTACATTAAAACCTACTATTCCATTATTTCCATTCCCATAAAATGAATTATTAGTAATATTTATATTTCCTACTGAATCAATATACATTCCAGTTTGAGAAATATTAAATATATTATTTAAAATATTAATATCATTTGCTGGTGAAATAAATAAATTATAATATACGCCAAAATCAAAATAATTATTAGTTATGTTAATTTGATTATCCTGTGAAATATAAAGATTAATATTATTATTAATAAATTTATTGTTAGAAATAATATCATTATTTGAATATATAATCATACATCCTTCATAAGAATTATTTTTAGCTGTGTTATTTATAATAGCAATATTATTAGAATAATATATATCTATTCCATATCTCTTATTATCATTAAGAGTATTATTTATTACACTTACATTTTCAGAAGAAGATAAATACAAACCTTCTCCTAAATTATTTCCAAAATTACTATTACAAGTATTATTTATAAAATTACTATTATATACATTAAAACCAGATATCCCATATGTGCTCTGACTACAATTATTATCTGTTATGTTTGAATTTACAATACTATATAAATATAAATTTCTATCAGTGTTTTCAACAACTATATTTCTAGAAAAAATAGTATCATTTACTTGATTTAATTGTGCACCTATAACACTATTATTTTTAATTATGTTATTAGTAATATTATGTTGAATCCCTTCAAAATATAAACCATATTGATTATTATTTAATGCATTATTTATAATAGTATTATTAATATTGGCGAGAGGATAATAACTTACTAAACCATATTGATTATAGTTAGCTGTATTGTTAAGTAATAGATTATGAGAAGAAAGCTGTAAGTTTATACCTTCATAAGTACTATCGCTCACATTATTATTAAAAATATAGTTATAATCTGAATAAGACATAAGGTTTATACCCTTTGAATTTAAGATTACTTTGTTATTAGTAATATTATTATTTGAAGACCCTTCAAGGAAAATTCCATAATCTGAAGAATTTTTAATATCATTATTAACAATCTTATTGTCAGATGTTAAATTAAGATAAATACTCATATTAGAAGTATATTCAATAGTATTGTTAATAAGAGTATTATTTGAACCTTCATCTATTTGAAATCCTTTGTAAGCAGAACCTATTATATTAGAATTAAAAATATTATTTGAAGATGCATAAGTATAAATCCCACTTTCAGTACTATTATAAATAGTATTATTTACAACAGTGCTATTATTTGTAGCATATAAAGATATTCCATAAACATAAGAACCAATTATATTACAATTCTTAATTGTGACAAAATCTTGACTATCTACACCTATTCCATCACAACCACTTTCTCTAGAACAATTTAGTATAGAATTATTACAATCGAGAAAAATATTAGGAGATGTCATGCCCACTCCTGCATTTTCATATGTCCCAGTACAAACTGTTAAATTATGACTTATAGGTATAACTGTATTATTTACTAAAGGATGAATTTCATTATTATTATCATCACAATCAACATAAAAAGCATATAGACAGCCAGATGTGTCCCCTACACCAAAGCCATCTCCATCGTTATCTATACACATTACTCCTAAAGGTGCAAATATTGAAGAAAAATTAGATATATTAGCATAAACATAATTTGCTTCAGTATCTACTCCCATTTGCCATTGATTTCCGATAGTATATGCATCATACCAATTTCCATCACTTTCAGAGTATTTCCATATAAGTATTGTACTTTCATCATAAATGTAAGGCGAAATATCTGAATCATTATAAAAAATAGTAAGAAATATCCATGGGCTAAAAGTTATATTAGTTATACGCAATTCATGACTTATATTCATACGGCCAGATGGATCGAGAGGATATTCATTTGGATTAAGATGTTTAATAGCAATAGACCCACCATGAGAAAAGTTAATTGTTGTTTTGTTTAAAGAAATATTTGAAAACAAGTTATTTGATGAAGCTAAGGGACTCATATATATTTCTTCAGCTGAAGTGTTATCTATTTTAATATTTTTAAAGAAATTGTTATTAGACTTATTTAAATAAATGCCATAAAGAAGATTTGTAATAATATTAGTATCATTTATTTTATTAGAATAAGATGTGGATAAGTAAATCCCTGCTTGAGAATTCAAATTAAGATCATTATTTTTAATAGAAGTATTATTAGTATTCATCAAATAAATACCATAACTATTATTATACAAATAATTATCAGAAATAAAATTAAATTTAGATGCTGTGATTTTAATTCCTTCATTAGAACTATTAAAAATGTTATTATAAGTTAAATTGTTATAATCTGAATTACTAACTAAAATACCTTTAGAAATATTTATTAAAGTATTATTTGAAATTAAATTCTGATCCGCGTAAGAAAGAAATATAGCTTGTTGATTGGTATTTAAAATGGTATCATTTATTAAAGTATTATTTGAACCTCTTAAATATATATTTGTATCTCTTCCATAATTTATAGTATTATTATATATGAATGAGTTAGAAAGTCCAACAAGATTCATAGCTTTAGTATTATTATTAAATAGATTATTTTTAATAGAAAAATTGCCAAAAGCATAATCTCCTGGTGATAAACTTATACCTTCACCTTGATTACTTATATTGTTACTAATTATTTGAATGTTGGTGCTATCTTCAAAAAGTCCACTTACCAAATATATACTATTACCACCAATTGAAGAAGCAAAATTATTTTTTTCTATTATAATATTACTTGCTGATGAAAAGGAAAGAGCAGAGTCTAAGCTATTAAAAGAATTATTTGTATAGTTAACATAAACAACATCACTATGATATAATTTATTTCCTCTTTCAAATATATTGTTTGTCAAATTAACATTAGCGCTATTTACTAAAATTATAGGATAAAGAGTTGTATTATTAACTACATTATTAAAAATAGTAAAGTTCTCACCGCTATCTATATCAATACTATAAATAGTCGTATCTACAGTTGAATCTTGAATTATACTATTATTATTCTCATAAGGTAAATTTATTCCTTTCCAATAATTATAAATAGTACAATTTTTGATAGTAGCTCTCACAACTGAATTACTTAAACTAATACCAATAGTATAACCTGAATTTATATCTACATTACCATTTAAAGCAAAGCCATTACAATCAAAAGTTACATCATTAGCCTTAATTTCTATACATATACCATCTGACTGATTTCCAGTAAGATTCTGATAAAGGGTATAAACACCTGGATAGTTTATATCTACACATTCTTTTATCAAAGTCTCTCCAAGAGGAGCATAAATTGATGAAAAATTAGTTACATTAGCATAAACATATCCGCCATCTCCCAAATCAACAATTCCTGCTTGAGAAGGATCACCTACAAAAGATTCATTCCACCACTTTCCATCTGAAAATTTCCATATGCGGATATTCTCTCTCTTTAATATTTTAGTAGGAACTTCTTCATTTTTATAAGATATATTCAAAAATATCCAACCAACACCACCATTAGATAAATTTAGATAGTGTGAAATATTTGTATATCCTACTGGGTCGGGAGGGCTGTTTTCAACACCCACATCTTTTAAAAGAATTCTCCCTTCATGATTTATATCTACTTTAGTATTCCCAAAAGTCATATTTAATAAAGTTGAATTGATATCATTATTAGTTTGTAAATCCCAAACATTACTATTATTTACTTTATTATCCACAAAAACAGAATTACTTACACCATCAATGTAAATGCCTAAATATGAACTATTATAAATTGAATTATTTAAAAATGTGTTATTATCAGAACTAGAAAGGTCAATTCCTTCATAATTGTCATATAATATATTATCATAAAAATTATTATTATGTGTATATAATGTTATTACGCCCGCATTTAAAAATCCATGAATAATATTGCCTGTAAAATTATTTCCTTCTGTATAAGAACCTAAATTAAAACCGCTCCTACCACCATAAGATAATATATTATTGACAAAGGTGCTATTAAAAGTTGAACTGATTAAAAAAGCATTACCACTTGTTACATTATTGATAATATTATTATTAAAATAGCTATTACTAGTACCTGAAGTAACAACAAAACCTGCTGAAAAGGTATCATTTACTACATTGTTTGCAACAGTTGAATTTATTGCATGATCAGCTCTAATTCCAACATTTCCACCACGAACAGTATTATTTAATATATTTATATCAATAAGACTGCTACTTTCACCAGTAGTTATACCTTCACCTAATCCTATGGTAAGAATATTGTTATTTGTTATATTTGAAAAAAGTAATCTCATTATACTTAATCCAATTGATGAATTAGAAAATTCATTATCTTTAATTAAACTATTATTTACATAATCAAGATATATCCCAGTTGAACAATTAGAAAAATTATTATTTAGCACATTTAAAAATTGTACATATCCAAAAGAACCTTCAGCATCTAAACAAGTTCCAGTAATTGAATTAAAAGTATTATTAGTATAATTAATATAATTACTATGCACATGAAGAACAGCATCATAACCATTACTTAGATTATTATTCTCAATAGAACCATTTAAAATATGGTCAAGATATATTCCCTTTCCTGAATAAAAATTATAAATTGTATTATTGGTTATATTAACATTATTTGTATCAACTAAATATATGGCCTTTGACGAAATTTCATATATTGTATTATTAAAAATAGTAGCATTTTCTCCACCATTAGCACTAATAAATATACCTTCTGAGTAATTGCTTATATTACAATTTTTGATTTTAGTATTATTAGCATTATAAACATAAACACCATAAGTTGAACCTGGTATATTTCCAGTTATGCTATAACCTGCACAATCAAGAGTAACATTATTCGCAAGAATTTCTATACATTTACTATCTGATTGATTTCCAACTATATTATTTTTAAGAATATAAACTTCATTAGGTGTATTTAGATCTATACAACTTGATACATCAACATCTAAAGGACTAAATCCTGAGTTACCTAAAACTTTTGTAGAACTAGTACTTTCAATAAAAACAGGCTCAGATACATTCAAAGAAGAACTTTCACTTGAAGAAGTGTTATTAGTACTTTGCTCTTGAGAGAGATTTTCATCTTCTATTATAGTTACAGGTCCCCTAATAAAATAACCTGAGTAAGAATAAGTTAAAATCAAACTAACTACAGCTATTGAAAGAACAATGATACTAATTAAATCACTTGATGCTCTTTCACTCCTTAAAAATTTTATTTTTACCATAATTTATTTAACTGAAACAACATATATTTTAGGTACTTTCTTATTAGCCGGCACATAAAGTCTTACTTTTATTTGATTATGTGCCCACTTTCTTAAAGAGAATGTCCACTTAATTAATTTACCTTCAGCTAAACTACTTTCTTCCGAAGGTGAAGGATCGGAACTTCTAAGAGCATATTCAGATGTAGGTAATTTAACTCCGATAGTTACTTGACCAAAATCAAAAGGCACATTATTTTTAGCATCAACAATTATTTCGTATAAGTTCTCACTAATAAGAGTTATTTTACTCTTCAAAGAAATAGGTCTTATCATTCTATAAAGTACATAAATAATACCACTTATAATTACACCTAATAATATCCAAACAATTATGAATTGAGCACTAAAGACTCCCAAAAAGATAGGTGGGTATTTAACTGAAAAATCAACTTGCTTTGAATCAAGAAGTTTATCTCCTAAATAAAGCTTAGCATAATATTTATAATTTCCTTCATCAAAATCACTGAAATTAATATTAAATTCAATTTTGTAATCTTTCAATCTATCTAAATTAAAGGGACCAAATTCCTTAGAATAAATTGTACTTTCCCCTAAAATACTAGTACGATTTATTATAGCAACTAAACGCCAATTTTCAAGGACAACATTTCCAATATTTTGAACTACAGCTGAAAAAGTACCACTTTCATTAGTTAAAAATTCTGATTTTGAAACTGAAATAGATGATATTTTGCCGCCTACATAAATTCCAAGATAAGATGAAGCTGTAAGATTAGTTATTATCTTGCCATTTTTAGCATCTTTATAAGTTACAACAAAAGTATAATCTCCAGGAAGAGATGTCGTAGCCATAGGAGGAACATTTACTATTTTATCTGAAGAAGTTCCGGCTATAGAAAGTACACTATCCTTAATTTGATTAACAAGTTCATTATTATAGTAAATACTTACTTCTATGATAATAGTTAAATTTTCATTCTTCGAATTACTAATGTGGGATTTTAATTGATTATTATTTTCAAATGAAAGATTAGATGGCAAATCTATAGATATTTCAATCTTTCCTTCACTTGGAGCTCCACCACCTCCTCCACCAGCTCCGCCAACTCCACCACCCCCACCGCCGCCCCCTCCGCCTCCTCCACCTTCTCCACTTGGAGGTACACATGCAGCAGGATTTTGGTCAGGATTATAAACATTAGGACAATTATCGCAAACATCTCCTACCCCATCTATATCTTTATCACTTTGATTAAGATTATAGATATTAGGACAATTATCACAGAATTTGCCAGAGAAGTATTTGCTAACTACTCCATCTGAATATCCATCCTTATCAAAATCAGCTTTTCTACAATCAAAATCTTCTCCAAAAGAACTTAAATTATTACATACATAAAAGGGCATTTTAACAGAGCTAATATTTCCATAATTAGGAAGGTAAGCATAAATAACAACATAGTAAATACCATCAACAGATGTTATTTTAGAATCAAGATTTATAGCCCCACTACAATTAGCTACATTATTTGAACTAACTTGACTAATATTACCTTTTTGAATTATTTCTAAAGAACCATTAAATATTTCATAAGAACAATTTTCTTCAAAGGTATTACCTAAACCAGCATAAAAGGAACTTTCTAAATAAATTTGATTATTACTCCCTGCTTTGTAAAAAACATCAGAAAAGTTCTTGAAATCTCCTCTTACAGGAAGCACATTTATGTTAAAGGCTGGATAAGTATAATCAGGACCTATATTTCCTGCCCCATCAATAGCTTTAGCAGAAACAATTATACCATTTTGACTTGAAATTATATTATCAATTCTCCTTGTACAATCTGAACTATCAGAAATAGAACCAGAATAATTAATTCTACAACCGCAAATACCAGATGCATCTGCATTAGGTATAACATTTATATTTATACTATCTCCATAACTTACATTCAAAGTATTACCAGAAGGACTAATTTCTATTTTAGAAATAGTAGGCGCTACATTTTCATAAATAGTAAAATAAGCATTACCATTTCCCTGTCCTCCCTTAGTTTGAGTAAGAATGGGGAAAGAATAAGATCCTGTAGAAAGAGAATTAGCAATTTTAATAGTTAAATTCATAGAAGAGACCGCAGTTATATTTCTTATAGTTAAAACTCTATCACTTAATTCTTTTGAAAAAGCGGAAGCTGATGGTCCTTCAAGATATATTTGATCTAAAGTTACATCAAAAGGTAAAGGTGCTTGAGGATTCTGACCAAGAACTATCATTACTATACTCCCAGAAAGATCATTATTATTAGTAAATTTAATGGTAAAATTATCATTTTGTCTAACTTTATCGCTATATTGAGCAGAAATATCATTAGAAGGACCAAGAGTAATAGTTGCATATGAAGGTACACTTATACAAGAAGCTGTTGCCCAATTATGAGAAGCACAATTACCTACTCCCCAACATCCTTGATCAGCGCAATCAATTAAGTTATCTCCGTCATTATCTAAATTATCACTGCATTTGTCTATTGTATTTTCTGCTCCGCAAATTTGACCTTTAGAACCAACTTTACCATAACAATCACTATCTGAACAATCTATTAATCCATCTTTATCATTATCAAAACTATCAGAACAATTCATTTCTAAATTATATTCACAGCGATAAGCTCCTTTCCAAGACCCGAAGGAATTGTTACATACTCCTTCACGACAATCTATTATTCCATTATAATCATCATCTAAGTTATTAAAACAAGAATCCCAAGTTACATTTTCAACTTCGGGACAAGGTCCACAATTACCAAACATAGCTTTACAATCAGAATCACGACAATCAGTATTACTATCTACATCATTATCAAAATTATCACTACAGAAATGAGTTAAAGCATGTGAAAGATAAAGTGTTTCATTAAATTCAAAAGGTACACATTGTTGGAGGGGATTTAAAGGATTAACTACAAAAAGACAATCAGGATTTTTACAATCTATTTCTCTCCCAGTTGATAAGTATTTCAAAGCAGAATTATTCCACTCCCATTTAATTAAAGCATTATCTATTCCATCAAAACAAGCAGACGGATTTAAGTTACCAGAGGCATCACGATTTTCAAATTTAGGACAAGATGAACTTCCCTTACAAGAATAATCATCACAATCTTTTCCAGTACCATAACCGGCTTTGGGAAGTATTGTATTAACATTAAAGATTTCTCCGGTATAAAGAGTGATATTTTGATTTATAGCATTTAAATTAGCATCAAAATTATCATCTATATTATTAGAACAACCTCCTAAAATTGAACTTTCAAAAAATACACAAGGGTATAAAGGATTATTCCAAGCTCTTCCAAAACAACCAGAATGACTTCCATTACCTAAGTCTCTACAATCAATTAAACCATTAGCATTATTATCAAAACTATCATTACAAGAACTTACTATATTACTTTGTTCAAAATAGTAAGCTTTACCTTCAGGAGACATACAATAAGTTGCTTTACCATTAGTTAAGTATTTAACAATACTTTGTCCTAATTGATAACCTCCTATTTTCATATCACAATTTGAATCTTCACAATCTGTTTTTCCATTTCTATTATTATCAAAGCTATCCCAACAAGTTATCTCAGGACTTTCACAAGAAACATTATTTCCCCCTGCCGTTACTCCTATAACTCTTCCCATGCATTCACTTTCAGAACAATCTACAACATAATCTAAATCATTATCAATTCCATCATTGCAAGATTGATTATTATTAGTTGATTGACCAAAGACAAAATTATTTTTCACATCTAATAATTTAGAATCACTTTCATTCCAATTGTGAGGAGCATTATTATCAACATAAATGGTAAAGTTTTTTGAACCTTTAGCACTTCCTACATAAACGTCTACGGAGAAATTATAAACACCTTCTGAAACATCTGCTAAACTAACATTAAAAACCATATCTATATTACCTGAAAATACTCCTGTATCAGAAGCATTAGCTTTAGAAGATGCTTGTAAAATAGTATAAGGTGGATTTCCACTTGGAAGAAGGATTTTATAAGGTAATTTATTGGGCCCATCTATGGAAGAAGTTTGATTAGTAAAGCCCCAACCTGGAACAACACTTTCATTTGAAAGGGTTATAAAGACAATTTCAGGACTTGGCACATTTCTTATTACTCTAAATTTAAGCATTCCATTAGGAGCAACTTCTTGCGTATAATAAATTGTAGCTCCACCTACACTATCTTGACAAATATTCCCAGTACAAGGATTAGAAGGTAAATTTAAAGTACCTATTAAATTCTTCAAAAGATTTAAACTTTTAATTGAAAATTCTCCAATTCCTCCCCTTTTGATAGGATGGCCACATTCTTCAAAGAAAATAGTTTGACAATCTGGATCAGAACAATTGACTGTTTTACCATCAAAACAAGTAAATTCATGAGAACCGCTATATTTGTAAACAGCGAAGGCAATATCTCTATCTGAAGCATCATTATGACTAAAATACCATCTTGCCCCAAAATTTTTAGAACTATAAGCATTAGCTGCATCATTTGATTTAAGAACTCCACTTGCATTAAAATACCATTTATCAGTTTTCACATAAACTGGTTGATCTGTTCTATTTATGAAAAGAATTCTACCATTTTCATTTCTATATCTACAATAATCAATATACCAACTTTTATCATAAGCCCCGCTTGGATCACTTTCATTTATATAATAAGTTAAAGTTATATTTTGCTCTGTTTGATTATTTGGAGAAGTATAATTAACAAATGTAACACTTCCATTAGCTTTAACTATAGCACAATCAACAGTATGGCTTTCATTAATTGAAACATTTAAGAAAGTTATGTTAAAGTGATTCAAAGTAATATTTTTAGGATAAACTCCTGGTGCTTCATAAAGTCCTTTAGGGTAAGATAAATTAATATGCATTTGAACAGTAGCATTATTAGAAGAAACTACCCAATTAGTACTATTATTATATCCGTCGGAAGCTAACATATAAACAACATAAACTTCTCCTATAGATGCATCAATCTCAGTAAGATTTATGCTTGATCTATTAGAAATCCAAATAGGATTTAAAGGATCAGAAATGTTATACCATTGCCAATAATAAGTTATAGTGTCATTATTATAATCAAAAACTTCACCAGGTACTCCAGTTATATTATCATCAAGGAAAGGATATTCGTTATCAACTAAAGGAGCTCCAGTAATTACAGGAGGAGTATTAGTAGTTACAAAAGATTGTTCTGGAGAACGAACTAAACGCCCATAATAATCTTTTACCCAAATGTACCATACAATAGTAGCATTATTTTGTGAATTAGTAACGAAAGAAAAATTACACCATCCTTCTGTACCATATAAAGGTTGATATGTAGAATTAACAAAAACACCTGTATTATTTGATTCTAAGAAACAACCATCAAGACCATCTGTATCATTCACATAAGCCCAAACATTTACAAGAACATTGTGATTAGTATCATTAGGTCCGCCTATTTCTTTAAATTCAGTTACTTCATCAAATTTAGTATTTAAAGTGATATTTACACAATCAGATGAAACACCTTTAAGAGGTAAGCATTCAACACCATTTCCTCCTTTTAAGAAAGTACCTTCTACTTTACCATAATGAGAAGTATTAGATGCTATAATTGTAAAATTATCTCCTGTTCTAAAACAAGGATTATCTTGAGTATTATAACAATTTGAACACCAATTAGGGCCAAAATCATCTATAACGCCAGAATCATTAACAGATAAATTATATATAGTTACTCCATTATTTAACCCGGAAGTTATGTTAATGGTAATAGAAACATCTCCACTAGCAGGACTGCCATCTGAATTAAGCACATAACCAGCTATGAAATTTGGATCTAAATCTGAAATACATAAACCACTTGCTTCAGCTCTTAATACTTTAAATTTATCCAAAAGAACAATTGCAGCATTAGTTGGTTTCTCAAAAGCAAGCCATAAAGATTTTTGAGTTAGAGAGCTATTTAGAAATATCCCTAAACAAATCAAAGAAATTACAATTCCATAAATTACTAATTTTCTCATTTTGACTTCTTACTTTTCCTTAATTTTATTAAAAGAGCTATTAATATCAAACTTATTAATAAAATAAGCAAATAAAATATTTTAACTTCACTTTTTTTCTTTAGATAATTATCGCCAACTTCAACATAATTTAAAGACTCCTTTTCAAAATCAAAAATAGTTTTAGAAGCATTACCTCTCAAAATAGAGATATTATAATTGTATTTGAAATCAAAACCAGATTTAATTTCTTGATTGGAAAGATTCTTAGTTTGATTTATAATAATTAAAACTTCATTAGTATTAAAACCGCCATTACCCCCAAGTCTAAAAATTCCAGAATAAAGACCATAATGAGTACCATTATCAGCTATAACAGCGAAGGCATCTCCTGTGTTAAAATGAAAATCATCTCCTGTTTCAAAGTAACCTTTATTTTTCATAAATGGATCGACAAGTTCTCCACCAACTTTTATTTCTAAAACATAATCTTTATTTTCACCAGATAAAACTAAAACTGCAATTGGAAATCCATCTTCCACGGGAGAACCATCACTATTTTTAACAAAGCCAGCTACATAATTAGGTTCAAAATCAGATATAGCCCAAGTTAAATTCAAAGTAATTATTACAGCTAAAAATAAAAATAATCTTTTCAATTTAAGACCTCCACGTAAGATTATTAGCTAAATAAAGCCAAGTCATATTTTCACGAGTTTTCACCCAATAACCATATCCCGGTTCAAAATGAGTAAACTTTCCAGAAGCATTAGTCCATCTATCTTCTTCTGGAATATAATGTATTATATCATAAGTTAAACTAGAAGCATTATAACGATATATTTCTGTAATATTATAGTTAGTACTACTTTGAATAATTGCTTCTTTTATAGGTGTTCTCTTAATTGAAGACCAACCCACTAAATTCATTCCTTCATTATCAGATGTATTATATAATTGGATAGATACATTTCTAAGATAGAAATCTCCTCCAAAAGGATAAGTTATATTATCTTTTATTTTTACCCAATAACTATGTCCTGGTTCAAGAGATACAAATTGTCCATTAGCAGTTGTCCACCCTCCAAGACTCGGTATATAAAAAAGGACATCATACTTTCTTTCAAGAGCATTATAACGATATAAAGTAGAAATTTTATAATTAGATTCATTTTGTATAATAACTTCTTTAATAGATGAATTCAAAGGCTGAACAGGTATCGAAATTAAATTCATACCTTTATTTTCTTCAGTATTAATAAAATTGATATCATACTTGCCCCAAACAGCAGTATTATTATCACTTCCATATTCATTTTCAGCTCTAACTACATAAAAACGCTTATAAGTTTGATTAGCAGTAGTATCCGTATAGTTATTAACATATTTAGGCAAAGATACATTAAAATTACTAAAATTAAAACCAACTTCTTCGTTATCTGTTATATATATCTTATAAGAAGTAATATTATCCGAAAGATCTAAAGACCAATTAAGCAAAAAGTTACCTAAAGTATATCCGCCTTCATCTATTATTTTTCCAGTTGTATTTGGAAAGTAGGGTGGAGCGATAATTAAAACAGAAGTTGTTAAATATTGAGGCACAAAAGGATACATACTTTTAGGAGATATATAATTTAAAACTCCACTATGATTAAAATTAAAATTTAGCAGGATTATAAATAAAACTGCTAAAATTGAAGATATTAATATAATTTTCTTCATAAATATTTTAAGATTATTACATATTAAATGCCTTTCTAAGCTTCTTTTTCTAAGAAAAGTTTATATTTAAGCTCCATCTTACTTTGAATATGAAGTTATTTCCAATATTTATCTACTCTATAATAGTCATAATTCTTTTATCATTAGGTTTCTTATTATTATCTAACAATTCCGACCATCCTTATATAAACTTAGAAAAAACGGGAGGTATTATACTTAACATAACCGGAAATAGTATGTATCCTACTTTAAACAATTCAGAAACTTTTCTATGTAAACCAGGAAATTATAAAGAAGGGGACATAGTAGCTTTTTATTATAAGGATAAAAAGTTAACTCATAGAATTATTAAAATTATAAATGGAAATATCCTCACCAAAGGAGATAATAATTTATTGCCAGATCCTTTTATTATTTCTAAAGATGATATAATATGTAAAGTAATTATTTCTTGAAAATTTCTTCCATTTGTTTAAAAGAAGCGTCAGTCTTAATGCCTTTTCCAGAAAAATGAGTTCTTGAAGCCTTAAATCCAGCTTTTTTTAACTTATCCAATAAAATTTCCAAAGGTGATGACTCTTTAAATTCATCAACTTCATAAAAATAAGGTATATTTACTTTAGCTTCATCATAAACTCTTTCTAAAAATTTAATAAGTGTCTTAGAAGTTTCATTTTCTTTGATAAGCTTTTCAACAAGATTTAAATCCCAAAGATTTCCTCCATAAAGAAGACCAGCACTTTCTAATTTATTTCCACAGGAACATAAATCATGAAAAGTACTAGAAAAGAATCTATTTTTACATTTAGGACAATAACAAATCCAACCTAATTGTTTTAAAAATTCATTAACATAAGATCTTTTAGCTTTAAAATAAATTCTGTAATAATGCATAGTAGCATGGGCAAAAATAGGAATTAAACTTATATTTCGTTTAGCACCTATTTCTATAACTGCTTTAGCAAGAATTCTTAACCCTACTTCATGACTAAATTTAGTTTTGATAGGATAAGAACCATACTTTCTAAAACAAGTCATTTTATAAACTCCATAAAGAGGGGCTGTATCTGTAGCAGTTACAGCTAAAATACCTTCTTTATCAAGTCTACAGAGAGCATTAAAAATAAAATTAATAGGACTCCCAAAAGGGTCTATATCTATAAAATCATAATAATTTTTATCATTGACACAAAGTTTATTAGCTTCTTCTTGAGATATTTTAACTTTTTCTTGAGAGATTTTATTCAACAAAATATTCTTCTTTATTAATTTAACAGCTTCAGGATTAACATCATTAAAATGAATAAATTTAACAGAAGGCACTTCTATTGCAATTCTTATACCCCTGGCTCCACTTGCTGAAAGTAAATCAAGAACCTTTTGTGGTTTAAGAAGTTTAAGAATTTCAATCGAAAGAGTTCTATCAAATTCTTTTTTAGGATTATAAAAAACAGGCATATGTTTAGTTACTATATCTGCTTTACCAGCTATAAATTCAGTCTTACCTTCTTTGACTTTAGCTAATTCACTTTCAAATTTCTTTGAAGTCATAGTTCACTTAATACAAAAATTATATAAATAACTTCTTAAAAATAAACTTTATGACACTCAATGATTTATTGGATAGAAAGGATATACCTGAAGATGTTAAAGATGAATTAAATGAAATTAATAGAGATACATCTGAAAAAAGACATACTATAAAAAATTATATCCAAAAGATATTCTCATTACTTAATATTTTATCTAATAAAAGATTATCTGAAGAAGAAAAATATAAAATAGAAATATCTATTAAATATTTTTTAAGCTTATCTAACGCCTCACTTCCTGATTTAAATAAAACAAAAACTTCAAATATAATTAATTTTAATAAAGAAATAACTGAATTTACGAAATTTTATTTCATAGGAAATCCTAATATTAAAGTTAATGAAAGTTATTGTGAGGGTTTACATGCTGTCAAAATGAATAAACCTGATTTTAATAGTATACTATTAAATCTTTATGCAAATGCAGAAGATGCCTTACAATACAAAATAAAAAGAAATGAAGAAAGTATTATAGACATAGTAACTTTAAGTGAAGATTTAAAATCCTTTGAAGGTATTGTTGATGGAAAATATATGACTCTAAGTGTAAAAGATAATGGTTATGGGATTAAAAAAGAAAATATCGAAAAACTTTTCAAAGAATCTTTTACAACTAAAATTTATGGAAATGGTATTGGACTTCCATCTATATATTCCATTTTAGAAAAAAATAAAGCTTACATAAAATGTTCAAGCGAAGATGGAAAAGGAACAACTTTTAAGATTTTTATACCTGAAATTGATTTAAATGTATCAAAATAATTTTTAAAGTTCATATATTTTATATATTTACTTAGCTTAAATCTTATTATATGAATAAAAGAAATAAATGGCTTCTTATTTCAGTAATGCTTTTATTATTAGTAATAACTATTTTCTTTGGAGTTAAAATTCTTTTATTAATAAATGTCCTTTTAGGAAATGATATAATCGTACATCTTAATTCTGATATTAAATATTTAGAACTTTTACATGGAGAAAGTCAAAATGTATCTTTTGAAGTTAAAGTTACAACTAATCCTTTTTGCTCTGCTCTGTGTAATTATAAATTAGAAGATTTAAGTTTAAATTTAACTTTAGATCGAGGAACTTCAGAATTAAAATCTCTAACACCTATAAAAAGAACTTATACTCTTGAAGCTGAAAAATTAGGCAGTGGAATAAAATTATACCGCTTTAAAGCTGAATGTAAAAGCATAAAAAATATTATATGTCATACAACTGAAGAACCTATGTCTCGCACAATTATAATTCCTGTCATATATAATCTTTCAGAACAAGAAAAGATAAACAAAGAAGAAATAAAGCAAAGTTTAATAATTTTAACAGAAAATTTAAATCAAATTTATAAAAATGAATTAATACACTTGAATACAGCAGAAAAATTGCAAAATTTAATTTCAGATTATCTTTATATTAATGAAACTTTAGCTCTTCAAAGTAGAACTCTTGAAGCTTCTGAAGATTTTGATCAAATAATAAAAACTTGGTTAAAACAAGATTATTCTAATCTTCCAAATAAAATAGAAAATTTAAATTCAGAAATTTCTTTTGAGAATGAAGAATTTTTCAAAAATTATATTTTATTTTCAGACAAACTTGAAAGATATAATAATTTAACTTCAAAACTTCAAAAAACTAAAGAGTGTCTTTATAATATATCTACTCTTAAAACAGAAAATAATACTTTATACAATCAAATTAATCAAACTATTATAGCATTTAACACCTTACTTCAAAATTTCAAAAATATGTCTTCTTTATCAGAAAAAGAAAAACTTGATGAAAATATATCTAATCTTTACCAAGATTGTATAACTATCGAAAACTTACTTTCAAAAGAAGCTTTTCAAAAATATGTTACTCTTTATGTAGAAAAAAATGCTTTATGTGCTTTAAATCGAGATTGTACTAATGAAAGTAAAATTATCCCAAGAGACTTTTCATTACAAAAAACTTGCAATGAAATTGAACAAATTAGATACCAATATATAATTCTTAACTTAACTATAAGAAATTCATTTAATGCTCAAAATTACCCTTCCGATTCTTCTTTTTGGAATAATATATCAGCCAAAATTATTAATTTAAAACAAAATCTTACTCAAGAAATTTTACCTTCCTTTAATGTAACTTTAATTCCAACTGAAGATTATTCTTCATATGATTTAAAATGGGCCTTACTTCAAGAATTAATTAATAATGCACCTAACAAATGTAATTTATCAGAAAAAGAATTAACCTCTCTTTCTTTTGATAAAATAGAAATAATTGAATTAACTCCAATTAATGAAACTTTAAGAAATGAAACTATTCAAGATCCAGAAGATATATGCTGTATTTTAGGAAAATGTCAAGCTTGTAACAGAGAAAACTCTTCTTCTAATTATCCTATCATCTTTATTCATGGGCATGCTATTTATCAAAAAAGCTCAGCAGAATTCAGTTTAGAAGCTTTTAATAAAATTCAGAAAAAATTAGAAGAAGATAAAGAATACATAGATGGAGGAATTATAACCCTTCAAAATACTAAAGAATATCCCTTTGATTTATTAGGAAAATTCAATGCTTCTTTTTCTTTTAGAGTGAGTTATTACTTTGATGTTTTCCGTTCTCCTCAAGAATTTATAGTAGTACAAACTAAAAGTGAAACTTTAGATACTTATGCTATTCGTTTAAAAGATTTGATAGATGAAGTAAAATATAGAACGGGAAAGGAAAAAGTAAATCTTATTACTTTTAGTATGGGTGGTTTAGTAGCAAGGAGATATGTTCAAATTTTCGGAGACAATGATTTAAATAAAATGATACTTATTGCAGCACCTAATCATGGCATAGAAGGAGATGTAGCTAAATATTGTCCAGTCATAGGTAATGAATTAGAATGTAGAGATATGAAATATAATAGCCTCTTTATAAACAAATTAACTTATGGTAAAAACCCATCAGTTCCTGTTTATACTATTATAGGTACTGGATGTAATATGAATGAAAAACAAGGAGATGGTATAGTTACTCAAGAAAGTTCTTGGTTAGACTTTGCAAATAACTCCTTAATTCATGGCTATTGTAGAAGCCCCACTAATCCCTTACATTTAGATATAATAAATTTAAATTTATATCCACAAACTTATGAAATTTTAGTAGAAAAATTAAAAGAATAACTAAGAAACTATTTCAACTTCGGTGTATAAAGCTTCTCCCGGTACTCCTTTTGAAAATCTAGCTCTGACAACTCCTTTTTTACCATGAATAGCAACTACCTTACCTTGCATCAACTTTCCAGACTTAGTTTTTAATTTAACAATTTTACCAAGTAACTTATGAGCTTCTACATCATTATCTACTTTTTCAGGCTTAAGTAAAACAGTATTCATATGTTGAACATGTCTTGATCTTCTATAACTAGTTATTATAGCTTTCATAATCTAACTTCAAAATTCTATTATTTTTAAAGGTTTCTCTAATGAAAACAAAAATTTATATATAGGTAATACTACTACAAAGAAATAAATGGGGTGCTTGGGATGAATAATTTAGAAGAAATAATTTATTACAAAAATGATGAAGAATTAAATATTCTAGCAGAGCATCTGCAAAACAAAATTAAGAGTTCTAAAGATAATGAAGTTTTACGCTTAAATATAGTCTCGGAAGATAATCTCACATTCACACCAAGAAGCAAAGGAGTATTCAAATCCCATTCCAACTATTTCAATATATATCTAAATAAAGAAAACTTAAGCAAAGGGACTTATTCAACAAATGAACATAAGATAGATATCGACCCAAAAACTCTTGATGATTTATATAATTTTACAACTTTTAGCCCTCATCATTTTAATTTTAATTGGAAAGGCATACCTCTTCCAACAGAAGAAAGCATTCATAAAGTAAAGTTTCCAGAAAATACCAATATTTTTGACGAAGAAATTGAACAAATTTTAAAAGAAAAATTAAATGTAAAGGGTGCAAGTATAAAAAGAAAATTTGGTATAGAACAAAATATAATTGTAAATTCTCAAGGGGGTAAAGCTATTCAAACTATACCTTATTTTCAGATAGAATATTATTCTCTTTTAGGTGGAGTTACAACTCAAAGAGATATAAGTGCTATTTGTTTTAGTGATAATAATCTAAAAAAAATACCTAAATTAATTAAATACTTACCAGATCCTACTCCAAGTAAAGATATAAAAAATTCTAAAAATTTCAGTGAAGCTTTTGAAAACATATACAAAACATCAAAATTAGTTTATAAAAGTAGAGAGGATGCTGGATTACCTGATAAAAGCATGTACAATGTTTTACTACTTAATGGAGTTGCTATTCATGAAATTTTTGGGCATCATTTTGAAGAAATTATACACAAATTAAGTTCTATCCAAACAAATGTATTTACTAAAGGTAAAAATATAGAAAATGAAGATATAAGAATATATGATGATCCTTCTACAGAAGCAGAAGGACTAAAATTACTAGGTTACACAAATTTTGATGCTTATGGCAGAAAAAGACCTAAGTGTATACATATTGAAAATGGAGAAGTTAAAGAATTCTTAAGTGGAGAATATATTGATTCAGAAAACATGAAAAGATATTATAATACAGATGAAAAGAAAGCTGGAAATTCTACACAAAAATTAAATAACTTTCCAATGCCAAGAATGTCTATCACTCGTTTAGATGGCAAAATAAAAAAGTTAGATGAAGATCCTGAAATAATAGCTATTGGAATTGGAGGAGAAACTTTTAAAGAACGTCCATATTTCGAAATTGATGCTGAAGCGTATATAATTAAAGAGGGAGAAGCTAAAAGAATACCAGGAATTATAATCTCTGGAGGTATTTATCAAGCTTTAAAATCAATCAAACTTATAGACAACCAATCAATTTATACAGGTTTATGTGGTAAACCAGACCCTATAAATGAAAAAAATGAATCAAGAGTACCAACATCTCAACTTACTAATGATCAGCTTTGGAAAGAAGTACAAGTTAGAATATCAGAATATCCTGATTGGGCTGTTTATAAAAATTAAAAAAAATTATCTTTGACCCATTGTTTGTTTTATTTCTTCTTCATTATGTATTTCGTTTTTATTTAAATCAATATCTGTTTCTCTTTTAACTTTAACTTCTTCACGTTTTTCATCTTTTAATTCTGAAAGCCTGCTTTTAAAATCTTCTCCTCTTTGAGTTCTTAACTTTTTAATTATTTTTACCATTTCATCAACAAATTCTTTAACTTCTTTTAAATGTTTATCATACTCTTCTCCAGTAAAAGTAGTTCTTTCATTATGTTCTACATCTTTGTAAAGTTTGACTGCATCATCCGCAATTTTAACAAATTTAGGATCTACTAACTTAAGTTCTTTAACTAAAATTTCATCTACAAATTTACTTACTTCATTAGGCACTGGTGGTCTATACCCCAATTCCATTAAAACTGCTTGAGCTGAAGAAATAACTGCATGAGCAAAATCATAAGTTATTTTAGTTAACATTGTATTTTCAGCTAACTTTAAAATATCCTCAGCTAACTCTATATGTTTATTAACTGCTTCTGTAGAAGCTTTAACATGACCAGATTTAAGAAGCATTTGGAAAGGCATAAAGAAACCTGTATCATAAATTATAACTCCTGAACGAACTAAAGTATAAATTACTGGGTTAGCTTCTAATAAAAATTCCCAAAATTCACTTAATAAATAAGGTTGAGGGTGTATTTTTTTAGATATAGGCATCGCCATTTCAACTAATCTAGCAAACAATTTTTCTTTAACTTCTGCTCTAGTCATTCTTCTAACATCTGTATCATCAACTAAAATTGCAACATCAATATCTGATGTTTTTCTTTTCTTAACCCCGTGTCCTCTTGAACCAAACATAACTATGGCTTTAATATAATCTCCAAATTTATCAAGAATAGCTGATGCATAAACAGTTATATCCTTAGCATCCTTTTCATCTAAGTATTCTTTCAAAACTTCCATGATGAAGGGTTTGTCTTCCATAGGAACTAAAGTAGGAAGCCCAGCTAAGGCTTTAGGAAAGGTTAAAGCTGTCTGTTGTACAGCTGCTGTTTGTCGAGTAGTATTAGCTTCAACTTTAATTTCTTTATTAGAATCTTCTTTTTTAACTTTATACTTAGACATTTAATATCACCCTTTAATTTTATAAATAAAAATAAAAATAGATGATTTATAAACTTGTTTAAAAACTCTCTGTCGTAAATTTTAGCTTCTTCCTAATTCTATATTTGCTATTTGAGAAAATATTGCTCTATTCCGAGCTCCTAAAAGAGTTATTCTTTGCTGTGCTGTTTCATCCGCAAAGCCTTCTCTTATTTTGTCAAATTCTCTAAACTCATTATAATAACATTCTATTTTATTATTCAAAATCTCTTAAGCAATTCCATATAGAAATAGATAGACTCTTTTCTAAAAGGTTGCTAGTTTTCTATAAGCATTATCTATTAGTAATATACTATCAAATATCTATCTTTCTGTTAATATAATAATATTTATATTTAAAATAAATATATTGACTAATAATGGGAAAAATTAAACTAGAAAATTATGTTTACCGGATTCCTCGGAAAAAACTATTGACAATCCGAAAGTCTGTCACAAATGTAAAAGTTTTTATTGGAGTGTCAAAAGGATAGAGGTAAGAAAATGATATCTAATGGGGCAAATTTAGGTTTTGAACAGAAGCTTTGGCAAGCAGCAGATAAACTCAGAAGTAACATGGATGCTGCAGAATATAAACATATTGTCCTTGGTCTTATTTTCTTGAAGTATATTTCTGATTCATTCAAAGAAGTTTATGAAGAGTTAAAGAAAGACCCGGAAGCTGATCCAGAAGATGTTGATGAGTACATAGCGAGAAGAGTTTTTTGGGTACCAGAGGAAGCACGATGGGAATATTTACAAAAAAATGCGAAAAAACCAGAGATTGGAGAACTGATAGATCACGCAATGGATGCTATTGAAAGAGACAATCTTTCACTTAAAGGAGTTCTACCAAAAATCTATGCCAGACCTGCTTTGAATAAGCAGCGTTTAGGCGAATTAATAGATCTAATCGGAACAATTGGCTTAGGAGACAAAGAAAATAAAAGTAAGGATATTTTAGGTAGAGTTTATGAATATTTTCTCGGCCAATTTGCTGATGCTGAAGGAAAGAAAGGCGGGCAGTTCTATACTCCAAGAAGCATTGTTAAATTATTAGTTGAAATGTTAGAACCTTATAAAGGAAGAATTTTTGATCCCTGCTGCGGTTCTGGGGGAATGTTTGTTCAAAGTGAAAAATTCATAGAAGCACATGGTGGAAAAATAAAGGATATTTCAGTTTATGGTCAGGAAAGTAATGAAACGACATGGCGTTTATGTAAAATGAATCTTGCAATTAGAGGAATAGATGCAAATATTAAATGGGGAGATTCTTTTCATGATGATCAGTTTAAAGATTTAAAAGCAGATTTTATCCTTGCTAATCCACCTTTCAATGACTCTGACTGGGGTGGAGAGCTTTTACAAGATGATGTTCGCTGGAAATTCGGAGTTCCGCCAAAAGGAAATGCAAACTTTGCATGGGTGCAGCATTTTATTCATCATTTGGCGCCAGCAGGAACAGCGGGCTTTGTTCTTGCTAATGGCTCTTTAAGTTCAATGACTTCAAACGAAGGAGAGATAAGAAAAAACATTGTTGAAGCTGATATAGTTGATTGTATCATTGCATTGCCTTCTCAATTATTTTATAATACAATGATTCCTGCTTGCTTATGGTTCATCTCTCGCGATAAAAAGAACAACAAGTTCAAAGACAGAAGAGGCAAGATTCTTTTCATTGATGCCAGAAAAATGGGGGTAATGGTTGACAGAAGGCACAGGGAATTAACAGACGAAGAAATAAAGAAAATTGCAGATACTTATCATGCTTGGAGAGGAGAAAACAATCTTGAATATAAAGACATTCCTGGATTTTGCAAGTCAGCAACCTTAGAAGAAGTAAAAAAGCACGATTACATCCTCACGCCTGGCCGATATGTTGGTTTTGAAGAACAGGAAGAAGACGAAGAAGCTTTTGAGGAAAAGATGAAAAAGCTAACATCAGAACTTGCCAAACAAATGGAAGAAAGCAAGAAGCTCGATGAAGAAATTAAAAAGAATTTGGAGAAGATAGGGTGGAGGGTGTAAGATGAAACTAATTCCTAATAAAACATGGAAAGTTCCAGACCAAGAAAAGTCAAATAAAATTAAAGAATGGTTACTTTCTAAAGGGGGAAAAGAAGAAAAAGTAAAACATTGTTGTGAAAGTTGGCGAATAAAATTTTCAGATGCAACTATTACATTTTACACAAGTGGCAAGTTATTTATCACAGATGCAAACGATGAGTCAGTATCAGAAGTTCATACTTATATCTCTGCTTTAGTAGGCTCACAGTTCATTACTTCAAACAAAAAATTTTTAATAGGTTTTGATGAAACGGGTAAAGGAGAAGTTTTTGGACATACTATCTTAGTCGGAGTCATTATCCCTAATGATTTGTATCCTAAAATAGAACGAGACATTGGTGTGGCTGATACCAAAGTTAAACACAAAGTTTCTTATTGGGATGATATCTTTCGAAGGATAGACTTTTATCAAAATAAAGGTCTAAAATTCATAATACAAAAAATTCCTCCGTGGCAATTTGATAAGTACAATATAAACAAACTTCTTGACATTACTTATCAAAGAATATTGCTTCTTTTAACAAAAGACGTTAATTTACCTGATTCACGCATAGTTTTGGATGATTATGGTATTGGATTTAATCTTAACAGATATTTGGAGTCATTAGAAAGAGCAGGAGCCGAAGTAATAAAAACTATCAAGGCAGATGGCACCTATCTTGAATCGCGAGTTGCTTCTTTAATAGCAAAACGAGAACAACAAAAAGTAATTGAAGCAATCTCTAAAACCCCAGAATTTATGATTCCTGGGGTATCTTTAGGAAGTGGAAATGCTAGTAACCCTGAAACAATAAAATGGCTTCATGCTTGGAAACAAACAGGAAAGGGTTGGCCGTGGTTTGTAAAAAAATCTTTTAAAACAATAAGAGAAATAGATGGCATTAAAAAAGAGCCACAAAAATCTTATCCACCTCTTAATGAAAGTCTTCTTTCACAGGAATTTAGAAAAAAATTTGAGAGCGGAGAACTTAGCATAATTTCTTTATCTGTTGTATGCCCTTCTTGTGGAACCGTTTTAAAATCAATAAAACTTATTCCACAAAATTATCAAACCACTCCTATTTGCATTTCCTGTCGTAAGGAAATTCGCGATGTTTCATTAACATTACAATATTACTGTGAGAGAATTATTCCTGATACAAGCGTTATTGCAAGTGGTTTTATCTCTAAAGATTTAGAAGGCAAAAGATTCTTTGAGAATTTTACTTTTCTTTTACATCCAACAGTTAGGTATGAATCAGATAAGCATCAAGGAGGCAAAAGAGAACTTGAAAAGTTGGGGCATTTTTCTGCTATAGGTAGAATCAGACTTGAAGAGATAAGGTCACTATTTGATGCTGAAAAATTAGATGGTTTACAAAGAGACGAGTCCATTCTTGAGGATGCAATAAAACATAGTGCTATTGTTCTAACAGGAGATAATAGTATGAAAGGTGCAGCACAAGCAAAAGGATTATTTGTAATGGAGATTTGACATGAAACAAAAAACCAAATTCAAACAAACTGAAATCGGAATGATTCCGGAGGAGTGGGAAGAAAGAAGACTCGGAGATGAGATAGAACTATGTTATGGTAAAGGCCTACCAGAAAGTAAAAGAGTTTATGGAGAGTTTC